>Ga0335081_10005413_pt1 | contig 20205 bp, 23 predicted proteins | sample Lox_Sample_35_FD_206713 | JGI IMG/M metagenome (GOLD analysis project Ga0335081, IMG submission 206713) | Soil microbial communities from Loxahatchee National Wildlife Refuge, Florida, United States - Lox_Sample_3.5 | ecosystem: Environmental > Terrestrial > Soil > Wetlands | place: USA... | reverse complement strand
TCTTCACTCACAACACTCTCACCTCGTTTTTCAACTTTTCCGCCAGCTTGCGGGCGACGTCGGCGGGAGAGCCCTCGAGCATCTCCGTCTTCTTCGCCTTCTGGGGGACATACAGTCTCTGTATGTTCAGTTGATTGGAAACGAGGTTGGGTTGTACATCGCCCCGCGCCACTTTGCGCAGCGGCTTGTTCTTGGCCTGCTTGATGCCGATCAGGGTGGCGTAGCGCAGCTTGTTGATACCCGATTGGATGGTGAGCACCGCCGGCAGCGGCATCTCGACGAATTGGAAGTAGCCGGCTTCCAGCTCGCGCTTTACCTTGATGCCGCCCTCCGACTTCTCGATCTGCATGATGATGGTGGCGTGCGGCCAGCCCAGCAGCTCGGCCAGGATCACGCCCGTCTGCGCAAAGCCGAAGTCATCGGACTGCAGCCCGGTGAAGACCAAGTCGAACTTCTCGTCCTTGATAGCGGCGGCGAAGGCGCGGGCGATGTTGGCGGCATCGAAGGTGACGAACGCAGGGTCTTCAAGATGGATGGCGCGATCGGCGCCCTTGGCCAGTGCTTCGCGCAGCACTTGCTGGGCGCGCGCCGGGCCGGCGGTGATCACTACCACCTCGCCGCCGTGCTTCTCCTTCTGGCGCAGGGCTTCTTCGAGCGCGTAGGCGTCGGGCTCGTTCACCTCGTAGGAAACGTCCTCGCGAATCCAGGCGCCGGACTCGTTGAGTTTCAACGGAGCATCCTTCTGCGGAACCTGCTTCATGCATACCAGGATCTTCATGCACTATCTCCGTGGGAAGAGAACTCGGAAGTATAAATGAACCGGTGATTGGGTGATCGCCGGAATCGCCGGGATCGCGCGAAATCGCCGAAATCTGGATTGCCGGCGCGGCATTGAGTCTTGTCAGATTTCGGCGATGACGGGGATTCCGGCGATCAATCCAGGAACGCCACCGACTGCACGCCCGATACTTCGAAGCGCTTGCGGCAGCGCAGGTTCTTGCACATCACCACGTCGTCGCGCCGCACCATGTAGGAGCGCGCTTTGGCGAAGCGGGCGCGATCGCGCTCGTCAGCGCGGCCGGGAAGTTGCCGCTTCTTGGTACGCACCAGCCACGCCAGCTCGTACTCGCCGGCCTGGCGGCAGTGCGGACAGGTCAGCGGCGCCAGCTTCTTCTGCTCGCGCTCGTCGAAGAAGTCACGTTCTTCCATGCGGACACCGCTGGAAGAATCATATTATTTTCGCCGGACGCCAACAATGGGCGGGCTAGTCCGTGGCCGCCGCAGCGAGCGCTTCCACTACCCCGATAGCGGGCAGCAAATCACGCGGCAGGCCGTGGCGCTCCTGCAGATATTGCGGGCTGTTGTAGGAAGCCCACACTTTTCCCTTGCCGTCTTCCCAGATCAGAATCTTGAGAGGAAGGTCGATGGCGATGCTGGGGGCGGCGAGCATGAGCGGCGTTCCGGCCTTGGGGCTGCCGAAGATGACCAGCTTGGTGGGACGCATCTTCAATCCGACTTTTTCTGCTTCGCCGGAGTGGTCCACTGTCGCGAAGACCGTGACGCCCTTGGCTTGTAGAGTGCTCTTCAGCCGTTCCACGGTTTCGTCCACGGAATGCCTGCTGGCCTTGTCGATGATTCCGGTGTTCACAGTCGTTGCCATAACCTCCTCCTTGCTATCTTCGATGTGAACCCGGTTAATGACGCACCGAAATAAGATAGGCGGCCATGGCCAGTCCGACTAAGGCCAGGAACAGAGCGGTCGCGAACGCCAGCGTGGTGGAATGGGTCTGGGCCGTCTGGCCGCGATTCATGCGGGCGACCAGACGAACATGGTGGAATCCGGAAGATAGATTGATTGCAACCCCGGCCGCGATGAGAGCAGTTCCAAACCACAAGGACGGCCCGTAAGAGTGCACCGGGGAATCGTGCCGGATCACCTGAAGTTGCTGCAGGAAGAGACCGAAGCGGGCTACGACAAAGCCGAATCCCATCAAGGCCAGGCCGGTGCGAATCCAGGCCAGAAGGGTGCGCTCGGCAGCCAGATAATCTCGCACATCGGCGCTGTGCCCGGTTTCTGCGGGTTGATCCATGTTCCCGTCTCCTCAACGAAGACTCGGAGCAATTGGCTGCATCTTCGATCAGATCGCGCCGACGCAGAGCCGTGACGCCACAGCACTCGGAAACCGACAGATTATTGCATAATGCCCACGGAGATGCCGGATTTGGCCAAGAGGAAGAAGCCGAAGCCCTTCCGCGCGGTGGAGGCCGTGAAAGCAGCCGCGCGGGAGAAAATCGGCAGTCCGCCGCCTGCCCGCCGTGTCCCAGACGCCAAGAAGCAGCGCCGCCAGAAGCACAAACCCACGCTGGGCAAGCTGCTGGGAGGGGAACCATGAGCAAGCACGCCCAGGGCCAGCCGTCCCCACATGCCCGGATACGGCCTGCCCAAGAGCAACAAGGGATTGCTGCCGTGGAAGTGGGCGAACCAGCGGCTGGCAAAGTCCCACAACTACTGGATCTCGACCGTGCGTCCTGACGGCCGCCCGCACACGATGGTGGTCTGGGGTCTGTGGCTGGAGAACGTCTTCTACTTCTCGACTGGGCGCGATTCACAGAAATCACACAACCTGCAAGCGAACCCGAACTGCATCGTGTGCAGCGAACTCGCGCACGAGGCCGTCATCGTCGAAGGCGTAGCTGGTGAAGTCCGCGAAGCCGCGCGGCGCAAGCGCTTCTTCCGGCTCTACGAGCGCAAGTATGACTTCGATATGTCCCCGTACCAGGAAGAGCCCATCTGGGCGGTGCGGCCGCTAAAGGTCTTCGCCTTCGATGAGAAGCTAACGCTCAACCGTGCCACGCGCTGGCGGTTTTGAAGTTGAGGCGTTTGCACGGCCCATTCGTCGGCTTCGCTTCCTCAGGGCAGGCTAAAAGCTGAGGCGCGGGCCGAAATCCCGAGCGCGGCGAGGGACCTCAGCAGAATTGGCGGAAGCGTGTCGGAGTCGAACCGACCCAAGCCGGGCAAAGCCCGACTCACACCGGTTTTGAAGACCGGGATGATCACCGGACCACATGCGCTTCCCCGTGCGGCCTCACTAGCGCGTCATTCTAGCGCACGCGGAGAGCGCCGGTTCATGCTGGATGCCGCCGAGTGCGGGCCAGGCGCCGGCGCGCAGCCTCGAGTGCCTTCTGCTCCGCCTCTTCCCGGGTCGCGCCGGTCTCCCGCGCCAGCACCGCGCCCGGGGATACGTTGTCCGCCTGACAGTGGAAGACCTCTCCCAGCTTGTAGGAGGTGAGCCGCAGCGGCCAGCCTTCGACCTCCAATTGCCGCTCTTTGTAACCCTCGGCTTTCATCTCTGCTCACGCCGCGCGCGCTGGCGTGCTCGCCGTGCCCTTCTCCACCGGTGCACCCACCAGGTTGCCCCACTCCGTCCAGGAGCCGTCGTAGTTGGTGACGTTCTGGTAGCCGAGCAGGTACTTGAGCACGAACCAGGAGTGGCTGGAGCGCTCGCCGATGCGGCAATAGGTGACGATGGGACGCGTGCCGTCGATTCCTTCGCCGCCGTAGAGCGCCTTCAGTTCGTCGTAGGACTTGAAGGTGCCGTCGTCGTTCGCGGCTTTGCCCCAGGGGATATTGCGGGCGTGGGGAATGTGGCCGCCGCGCTGCGCCGTCTCCGGCAATCCCGGCGGCGCCACTATCTCGCCGCTGAACTCCTGCGGACTGCGCACATCCACCAGCGGCAGACGATTGCGACTCTGCTCCTGCACCTGCGGCAGGTAGGCGCGGATCGACAGGTCGGCCGCGGGCGCCTTGTAATTTGCCCGCGGATACGTAGGGACATCGGTGGTCATCTCGCGTCCCTCTGCGATCCACTTTTTGCGCCCGCCATCGAGGATGCGAACATCCGTATGTCCGTAGATCTTGGCCTGCCAGAATGCCCAGGCCGCGAACCAGTTGTTGTTGTCGCCGTAAAGAATCAATGGGGTGTCATTGGCAACGCCGGAGCTGGCGAGCAGGTTCTCGAACTCCGCCGGCGAGAGGATGTCGCGCCGCACCTGGTCGGCGAGCTGCGTGCTCCAGGACCAGGCAATGGCCCCGGGAACGTGTCCCTGGCTGTAGGCACTGGTGTCTACGTCCACTTCCACCAGGCGTAGCTTGGGATCAAGCAGGTGCTCGGCCAGCCATGCCGTGGTCACCAGAACTTCCGGATGAGCATACGTGGCCATCTTTGTCTTCTCCTTATCGTTGATCGCCCAAAACAAAAAACCCGCGCGTCAGTTGACGGCGGGCGGGCTCTTCGGAAACCTGAACTCTGTACTCTACCCACACGCCGGCGGCGAAGTGTCACAACAACAAGCCGCAAGCGTCGGGCAGGTCCACATCCGGCGAGTAGAATACGCACGAGGATAGGCTATGTCAAATTCCACGCGCGGCAGCAATGGCCGAAAATCAAGGCGGCGTTTGGCATTCGTGAAGGTAGATGTTTTCAGCGCGCGGGCGCTCGAGGGCAACCAGCTCGCGGTGTTTCCCGACGCGCGCGGGCTGCGCGATTCCGAAATGCAGGCGCTGGCCCGCGAAATGAACCTGGCGGAGACCACGTTCGTGCTGCCGCGGGCACGCGCCGTGGAGGCCAAGCACGGTGTCAGAGTCCGCATCTTCACCGTGCAGGAGGAACTGCCGTTCGCCGGACATCCTACGCTTGGAACGGCGTTCGTGCTGCGCCAGGGCAGCCAGCGCGAGGTCGCGCTCGCTTTGAAGGTGGGCAGGATCGCAGTGAGTTTCGAACGGCTGAACGGCAAGCTTTTCGGCGAGATGCAGCAGCGCGATCCGGTGATGGGCTCGTTTCACGACAAGAGCGCGGTTGCCGCGGCCGTGGGCCTCGAGCCCGGCGCGATCGATCCCAATCTGCCCATCCAGACGGTCTCGACCGGCTTGCCATTCGCCATGGTGCCGCTGAGAAGCCTGGAGGTGATCCGCAATTTGAATGCGAGCTGGAAGCGCATGGCGGAATATCTCGCGCCCACCGATGCCAAGTTTTTCTACTTCGTCACCCGCGAGACCGCGGACCGCAAGGCGCGGCTGCACGCGCGCATGATCTTCTACAACGGCGAGGACCCGGCCACGGGCTCGGCCGCCGGGGGCTGCGCCGCCTGGATGGTGGCGCACGGCGTCGCCCGCCCCGAGGAGCGCGTGCTCATCGAGCAGGGCCTGGAAATCCGGCGGCCCAGCCGCATCTTCGTGCGCGCCGCGCGTACGGGTAATGAAATCGTCAACGTGCGCGTCGGTGGAAATGTGGTCGAGGTGATGCGCGGCGAAGTCCAGCTCTGAGCCGGGCGCCCGCCAAACCAGCGATGCCACAGCGCTCACGGTCAAGACAATCCCTCAAAAATCCGCGATCAGACGATTCCCTTATTGGCATGCTCGCCACTTTACACTCGCGGTCTTCTCTTCTAGGATGCTGGGCGCTTGACAAATTTTATTTTGGAGCCCGCGTGATCGCGGGTCTGGCCGCTCCCGGGGAAAGAATGAAGGCCAAGAAAACGATCCTGTGTGTTGATGACAACGAGCAATCGCTCTCCATCCGCAAAGTCATGCTGGAAACCCGCGGCTATCGCGTGATCGCTTGCAACGGCGGGCATGCCGCGCTGGAGGAGTTCCACAAGGGCGGCATCGACCTGGTGCTCAGCGACCTCATCATGCCCGGCCTGGACGGCACCGAACTCATCGAGCGCATCAAGAACGAGGCTCCCGACGTGCCCGCCATCCTCTTCTCGGGCAAGATCAAGGTCTACGAGAAGGACACGCGCGCCGATGTCTTCCTGCCCAAAGGCATGTACGCGCCGGTGGAGCTGCTGGAGTGCATCCGCCGGTTGCTGGTGCGCAAGCGCGGCCCCAAGCGCATGGCGCGTCCTGAAGCGGCTGTAGTTGCTTGAGAGAATGTCGTAAGCCCAGCCGCCGACGCGAGCGCAAATGCAGCCTTAAGCTTCGAGCCCCGCCAGTCGTGTAAGATCGAACTGGGCATGGCGGCGATCATCGAGGCGGAGAACCTGACCAAGATCTACCGCGTGGGCAAGGTGGAAGTGCCGGCGCTGCGCGGGGTAAGCTTCGCGGTCGAGCGCGGCGAGTTCGTCAGCATCGTGGGGCCGTCGGGCAGCGGGAAATCCACGCTGTTCTACCTGCTGGGCGGGCTGACGCGGCCGACTGCGGGGCGGGTGATCATCGACGGCGAGGATTTTTCGCGGATGAGCGACGCCCAGCGCACGTCCGCGCGCAAGCGCAAGATCGGGTTCGTCTTTCAGAAGTTCAATCTGCTGCCCGCGCTCGACGCCCAGGGCAACATCGACGTGGCCGCCGACATCGCCGGCACCAACGGGCGCGCCGAGCGCACGCTGTTCGAGCGCATCGTCAGCATGCTGGGCATCGCCGAGCGCATGCACCATCGTCCTGCCGAACTTTCCGGCGGCGAGCAGCAGCGGGTGGCGCTGGCCCGGGCGCTGATCAACCGTCCCGCCATCGTGCTGGCCGACGAGCCTACCGGCAATCTTGACTCGGTGAACTCGGAGATCGTGCTGCGCATGCTGCGGCAGTCCAACCAGGACCTCGGGCAGACGGTGCTGATGATCACCCACAACCCGGAAGCGGCCGCCTACGGCGACCGCATCCTGCACATGCGCGACGGACGGATGGTGCCCCCGGAGAAAGACCCGCAGTGGACAGCGCCGCACGCGCCGCCTTCAGGAGCGCGCCAGCCGTGAAAAGCGCGCGAGGCGCGCGATAGAGCGTAGCCCACGGCGTGAGCCGTGGGAAATTATCGGCGACATCCCAGCCCGCGCAGCGGGCGTAAAAGGACAGCCGGAACGCCGCGATTGACCCGGTTTTTGTGCCCCGACTATAATCGAAAAGCCGAGCGGGAGTAACTCAGCGGTAGAGTGCGACCTTGCCAAGGTCGAAGTCGCGGGTTCAAATCCCGTCTCCCGCTCCAGTTTTTGTTCGTCGCACTCGCGCAATAGGCAACGCTTCTTCGGGGCGCGGTACCCAAGTGGTAAGGGAGAGGTCTGCAAAACCTTTATACGTGAGTTCGATTCTCACCCGCGCCTCCAGCCGTCTTGATCCGCTGTTTTAGCCTTGCTTGCGCAGCGCCTGCAGGTCGATGCCGAGCTGCTGGCACTTCTTGTAAAGATGGCTGCGTTCCAGTCCCAGCGCTTCCGCAGTGCGAGTGACGTGATACTGCTGCGCCCTAAGCTCGGCGAGAATGGTGCTGCGCTCGAAGCTCTCGGCACGTTCGGCCAGGGGACCTGAGACGGAGGCCGATTCCGGCGGCGCTGCCGAGGCCACGTCCGGCAAGGCGGCGCGCACCACCGCCGCGTCCACCTGGTTGTCGGTGGCGAACAGCAGCAGGCGCTCCACCACGTTGCGCAACTCGCGCACATTGCCCGGCCAGGCACAGGCTTGGAGAAGCGCGATGGCGTCGGCGCTCACGCTGATGGGTTTCCACCCGTTCTGCTGGGCGATCTGGCGGGCGAAATGTTCCACCAGCGCCGGGATGTCGTCGCGGCGCTCGCGCAGTGCCGGCAGGGCGAGCGGATAAACATAGATGCGGTGATACAGATCCTGGCGGAATTTGCCTTCCTGCACCAGCGCCTCGAGCCGGCGATGTGTGGCCACGATGACGCGCACGTCCACGGCGATCGGACGGTCGCCGCCTACGCGTTCGATCTCATCCTGCTCCAGCACGCGCAGGAGCTTCGCCTGCATCGCCAGAGGCATGTCGCCGATTTCGTCGAGAAAGAGGGTGCCGTGCTGCGCCTGCTCGAACTTGCCGGCGTGGCGCGCCGCCGCGCCGGTGAACGCGCCCTTCTCATGGCCGAAGAGTTCCGACTCCACGAGTTCGGCGGGGACCGCGGCGCAATTTAGAGTGACGAACGGCCCGTTGCGGCGCGGACTGCGGTCGTGCAGCGTGCGCGCCACCAGTTCCTTGCCGGTGCCGGTTTCGCCCAGGATGCAGACGCGCGTCTCGCTGGCGGCCACACGCTCGACCTGCGCCATCACTTTGCGCATGGCCTCGCCGCTCCAGATAATGTCCTGTTTCCCCACCCGCTGGCGCAGCTCGCGGTTCTCCTGCTCCAGGCGCTTCAGCTTGAGCGCATTCTCCACGGTGAGCAGCAGCTTGTCGGTAGAGAGCGGCTTCTCCAGGAAATCCAAGGCTCCCAGCCGCGTGGCGCGCACCGCCATCTCGATGTGCGCTTGTCCGGACATCATCACTACCGGGGTGCTCAAGCCGAGCGCGCGGCAGTCTTCGAGAAACGAAAGACCGTCTTTGCCCGGCATCACCACGTCGGAGAAGATCAGATCGAAGCTCTGCGATTTGAGCAGCTCGAGCGCGCGGGTGGCATTATCGCAGACGGTCGCTTCGTGCCCGGAGAGACGAAAGGCGCGGGAGAGCGAGGCCAGAGTGTTGGCGTCGTCGTCGATGATCAGCAGGTGCGCCTTCTGCGGCGCCGGCTGCGGCGGGCTAGACATTGGCTCCTCGCGCGGTCCCCGGCAGGCCCGCTTTTGGTTGGCTGGGGTGAGACTCAGTTTGTGGCATCTGCACCGGGAGTTCAATGCGAAACGTCGAACCGCGGCCAGGTTCGCTCTCCACCGTTATCTTGCCGTGATGATCGCTCACCACCGACTGCACGATCGCCAGCCCCAGGCCGGTCCCGTGCTGCTTGGTGGTGTAGTAGGGCGTGAACAGGCGCTCGCACTCTTCGCGCGTAAGGCCGGTGCCGCTGTCGCTCACCGACAGCGTTACGGTGCCGTCACGATGCGCGGTGCGAACAGCGAGCGCTCCACCTGACGGCATGGCATCGATGGCATTCAGCACCAGGTTCTGCAGCGCGCGGTTGATCAGCTCAGGATCGGCCTGGATCACCGGCAACTCCGGGTCGAGTTCGGCCTTCGCCGCAATCGGCGCGCGGCCGGCAGCGGTGAACTGCGGCTCAAGCAGCTTGAGGACGTGCTCGACCACTTCATTCAGCCGTACCGGCTGCAGCTCGGGCGCGGGCATGCGCGCAAAGTCGCTGAAGCGCTGGACGATGGCGCGCAGGTGGGCGATCTCCGCCAGCAGCGTGCCGGCGCTTTCGTGGAACACCTCCTCGAATTGCTCCGGATTCTGCTCCTTGGCGCGCAGCAGGTTCTCCACCGTGATCTGCAGCGGGAAGAGCGGGTTCTTCAGCTCGTGCGCCAGGCGGCGCGCCAGCTCGCGCCACGCCGCGACGCGTTCCGCCTGCACGGCGCGCTGGCGCTGGTCGCTCAATTCACGCGTCATCAGGTTGAAGGCGGAAGCCAGCTCGCCAAACTCATCGTTGGAAGTGATCGGGACTTGCGCCCACCAGTTTCCGGCGGCGACCTCGCGGGCGGCGTCGGCGAGCTGCTCGACCGGACGCGTGGCGCGTGTGGCCGCCCATCCGCTGACGACGAGTCCGAGCAGCACGCCGGCCGCGCCCACCAACAACGCCACCAAGCGAATGTGCTTCTCCATCTCGACGACATCGCGGCGCGAGCTGCCGACCAGCAGCACTCCGAGCGGTTCGCCCTCGCGTCCCTTCAGCGGTGTCCCGTAAACTGCCTCGGCACTCGCCGGGTCCGCCGACCACCACACCACCTGCGAGTTCTGCTCTCCCTGCTGCTGGATCTGCTGTACCAGCGGCGCGAGCTTTTCCGCCTGCGCAACCGGCCCGGCAGCGTCCGTGAGCGCTTGCGGCGAGAACCCAGGCTCGGCGTTGAGGTAGAGCATGGCCCGCATGCCCGAAGGCAGTGACAAGGTGGCGAGAAAGCTGCGGTCCAGGCGCTCGCCGCCGGCCACGTACAGCATGGAATCGCCGGCTGGGACGGCGCGGACGGCCACCAGCGCCAGCGCCGTCCCGGCCGGCAGGGTCTCGCGTCTGAGGAATGCGCTCTGCGCATTCCAATCCACGGGCGCGGTGATCCATTCTTCTTTGTAGCCGAAGCGCGCCGGCCATTGCGCCGAGGAGATGATTGTCCCATCCCCGGCCATGAACTCCAGAAAGTCGAGCTGGTGGGCCGCAGCGAGCGAGCCGGCCTCATTGACATATGGGGCGTAGTCCGGCGAGGGCCGCCCCACGTCTGCGGCCATGCGCGTGGTCGAGTCCCGCGCCGCAACCGCCTGCACGCGGTGGGAAGCCTCGTCGCCGCGCCGCGCAAATTCGCGGCGGAACTGGGCCAGCAATTCGGCTGTGCGCTGCTCTTCCAGGCGCTCGAACGACTGGCGCATGCTGGTGGAAGCCAGCCCAGCCACCAGCGCGGTTACGAGCACCACGGTCACAGTGAACAGCGTCAGCAGCTTGGCGCGATAGCTCACGGCTTGTCCCCTTCCAGCCAGAGATCGGCCAGGCGCCATCCGCCTTCGCGCGGCGTGATCCAGTTGCGCACCCGCGTCCCGAGCGCCCATGCCTGTGGCACGTACACGATCGGGACCAGGCGAAAGTCGCTGCGCAGAGCGCGCTCACTGGCATACAACTCCTCGGGAGAATTGGTTGGCGATGCGATGGGGCGTCCGGCGGCTGCGGAAAGCGCAGCCAGCGCCGCCGCTGCGTCGCTCGATTCAAGTGGAACGCGCACCATGCGCAGGTCTCCATTCCCGGGGCGCACGGAAAGGTTCTCACCATAGGGCTGGATTGCGACTCCGGTATCCCTGGCGTTTACCGAGACGCGTTCGGCAATCGCGCGTGCCAGAGGGTCGTTCCAGTCATATGCCAACGTCAGCGACGGCGCAGCAGCACCGAGATCGTGCCGCAGTTGCCGCGCGCGCTCCAGGTCGGCGGTCACGGGAAAGAGGAACGAATAGCCGCTGACCCATTGCGGCAGCAGACCGGCCGCGGCCGCGCCCTGCTTCTGCAGCAGCGCGCTCTGAATGGCGCCGCGGTCGATGGATAAGCTGATTGCTTCGCGCAGCGCGGGCTCCTTGACCGACGGCTTGTCGGAGAATGCCAGCGCGATCAGCTCCGCCGGCGCCGAAACCGCGATCCGCTGGCCCTCCTGCTGTGCGCGCCGTAGCTGGTCCGGCGGGACCTCGACGACGTCGGCGTGCCCGAGTTGCAGGTCGAGCGCCTGATCATGCTGTGAGCGGCCGAAGGTGATCTCGATGGAGTCGAGAAAGGGACGCCCGCCCCAGTAATCGTCATTGGCGGTCAGGACCAGGCGCTTGCCGGCTTCCCAGGTGCTGACGCGAAAGGGTCCGGTGCCGACAACCGGCCCGGCTTCGGTGTGCACGACGATGGAATTGCGCACGCACGCCAACTCGGCCAGCAGATTGGGAAGGGGATTGCTGCTCTCGATCACTATGTCTTCGCCCTGCAGGCGTACATGCCAACTTGGATTAGAAGCCGCGAGCGACATGACAACCAGGTGCGGACGCAACGGCGCTCCATTGTGCAGCAGGACCCCGGACTGAAGATGAAACAACCAGCGCCGGTTGTCGGGATCACGCTGCCAGGAAGCGGCCAAGCCCGGCCGCGGCTTTCCCTGCTCGTCCACCGTGACCAAGCTATCGAACATCAAAGGCGCAAGTTCTTCCTGCACGCTATTGGTGGATGACTGCGCGGGATCGAAAGAAGCCGGGGCGGCGCTCAGCTCAACCCGCAGTGTCCCGCCGTAGCGGGGACGACTGGCCGCCACTGCCGGGCGGAGCGCCAGCAGCAAGCTAGCGGCCGCAAACAGCAGATACGCTGAACGCCTCATAGTTCCCCGTCTTCAAGTTGCGAACGATAACGGTCGCGCTGCGTCCGTCGCCGGCGCTCCACATAGCCGTCACCGGCCCGGCGAACTCCAGCGGCGGGCCCGACTCGACAGCCTCGCGGTTGGCGATCTCATAGGCGGCGAGCGAATCCGGCAAGGTGTAATCGGCGGCGCGCGGGGCCAGCACCTGCCAGCCGCTGCCGCAATCGCTGGCTACTCCCACGAGATCGCTGCCCCAGCCGTTGAATGCGGTCACCACCTGGCCCTGGGCGCTGATGAGCTTAACCGAGCCGTCAGCAAACGCGACGATCCAGAATCCGCGGTCGCCCTCCGGGAAGATGGCTGCGGAGTAAAACCGCCCGAGATTTTCAGCCTCCCTGCTGCCTGCCAGCTTCACCGCTCCGGTAAAGAAGTTGCGGCGGCTGCTGAAGAAGGCATTGACCTCCGGCGAAAGCGGCCAGGGATCGTCGCTTTCCTTGCATGGCAGGTTGAGTTGGGGCTGAGTTGCGCCGGCACACTGCACGCCGGGCAAATACGCGTGCAGAGTTCCGTCCGCCTCGATCATGAGCCGGCCCCGCAGATCGCGCGGCCACGGTCGCGAGTGCGCCAGCGGCGCGGTGCCCGCGAGCTGCCACTTTTTATCCTGCATGCGATAGAGCGAGACCGAATCGCGCCCGAGCACAATGAGGTCACCATCTCCGCTGGCGATGACGTCGAGCATGAGCTCCGGCTGAGACCACAGTGGCGTTCGCCGCAGCACGAGCGCGGCCGGCGAGTGCGCCGCCGGCGCCGGCAAGGGCGTCTGCACCATGACGACATCCCAGGATTCGTCGTGTCCGATTTCGGCAACCCACAGATATCCAGCCGAGTTTTCCGAAAGCGTGACCCGAGCCTGCTCCATCGCCTGGTCAGGCTCAACCAAGTTCACGCCGCGACTGCGCAGCGCCGATTCCAGCGCCTGCTGGACCTCCGCCGCGCGGGCGGGTGGCAGCGAGGAGATGTTCTTCACCGTGAGCGACAGCGCTGACCGCGACTGCGCGCGGGCAATGATCTTCTCCGCCAGTTCCCCTGCGGACGAGTTCCACTGCTGCGCCGCGGCGGGAGAAACCAGCACAGCAAGGATCAACAGGAAAAGAAGCAAGAATACACGTTGGCTGCGAGAGGACATCCGAAAGCGCGGAACTCTGGGGAAAATCGGATTATAACATCGCCCTGGCAACCGGCAGCCGCGGATGGACTCTACCGGGAGTGAGCAGAGTCCGTCCGCGACCGTGGTGGGCGCGCAGAACAAGTTCATCGCGATTGCACCGGTTGCGGCGGATCGTCAGCCTGGTCCTGCTGCCGCATGATCTGCGGCATCTGCCCGCGCAGCACGTCGCTGGCGAAGAAGTACTTGCCGTCGGCCGGAACCATCATGATCTGCACCTTGTCGGAGAGCCGCTCGGCGATGATCTTATTGATCAGCAGCGGCGATTGCTTGAGCACGGCGGCTTCACCCTGCATCCGCTCGAGGTCGGCCTTGGCGGTTACGCGGATGCGGTTGGCCTCGGCATCGGCCAGCAGGTTGCGCCGCTCCAGCTCGGCCTTGCTGTCGATCACCTTGGCTTGGGCTGACGCCTCGGCGTTCTTAATGGTGGCTTCCTTGCGCGCTTCCGATTCCAGGCGGGTTTGCTGGATCTGCTTCTCCTTCAGCGGCAGGGTGTACTGCATGGCGTCCGATTCGGCTTTGGCCTGGAGCACGCGTACCTTGGCATCGGCTTCGGCCTTCTTCTCTTCCCGCACCTTGTCGGCCTCGGCCTCGTACTCGGCGACGCGCACTTGTTTCTGCGTAATTTCTGCCTGCACGCCCATCTGATCGTTCTCCTGCTCCTTCAGCAGCAGGCCTTCGAGGCCCTTGGCGTACTCGGGCGGAAGCTGCACCTCGCGCAGCATCACTTCCTTCACCACGATGCCGTCGGCGCCCAGCTTGTGCGTGATCTCGTCGGAGGCGCGCGCGCGAATTTCCTCACGCTTCACGGCAAAGACTTCGCGCACCGTGTAGTTGGGAGCGATCCCGCGAAAGCTGCTGCCGATCACCGGCTGCACCACTTCGCTGTCGATAGCGCTGGGCAGCGTGTTGTGGATGTAGACCAGCCGCCCCGCGTCGAGGTGATAGCGAACGGTAATGGCCAGCCCGATCGGCAATCCCTCCTTGGCCTGGACCGTCAGGACTTGCGGCTCTTTGTCCTTCTTGATCGGCTCGCTCGCGGCGGTCGAGTAAACTTTATCGCGAACGTCATAAAGCGCCACCGATTCCACCAGCGGTGTGACCAGGTGCGAGCCGGCATAAAGCACTCCCGGGCGCGTCCCGGAGAATTCGCTGACGCGCACACCCGCCATGCCGCTCGGGACCACCGCGATGCTCAGCCCCAGCAGAAGCGGCACCAGCGAGAGCGCCGCCAGGCGCAACGCGTCTTTCCATCGCAGCGGGCGCGGCAGGGGAAGCGGCAGGTCGGGATGCAAGGCCAGCCGCCGCCGATATTCAAGAAGCAGGTAAACGTCATAAAGAATGGTAGCTGCCGCGACCACCATCATCGCGACAGCCCCTACCATCAGCAGATACTTGATGACCAGCATGTTCTCTCTCCTCCTGTCCCAGGCCTTCTCAACCAAACTCAATCCTGGGGCGAATTCTTGGGGCCGGTCGCCAGCAGGCGAAGCTGAGCGGGCTGGGGCTCTGGCGCGGGCTGCGCTGCGCGGGATTGTGCAGCCTTCTTGGCCAATCCCAGGACGGCCATCACCAGCAGCGGCTCGATCACTAGTGCGAGCGTCAAGCTCAACAGCGTGGCAGCGATGATCTCGGTCGTTATCAGCACGTTTTCCATAACTCTCTCCCGATCTACATCAATTTCGGCGTGGCGGCGCTTACGGCGACTTGCGCGGTGGTTGTGGTATGGCCAGAACTGAAGATCGCGGCGGTGTCGTCGTCGGCGTGCGCGTGGATCTCAACGACATCTCCGACTCGCACTTCCTCGAAGAGCTGTTCCAGGTCGGCTTTTGTCATGCGGATGCAGCCGTGCGAGGCCGCCTTGCCAATCGACCGCGGCTGGTTGGTACCGTGGATCCCGTAACCGCGGCGGTCCAAACCGATCCAGCGCGTGCCCAGGGGATTGTTCTTCCCAGGCGGGATCACGATTCCAGGGTGGAAGTAGGTGGGATTGCTCAGGCGACGAACGACCCTGAATTCGCCAGTCGGGCTCGGGCTGACCCGCGCGCCCACCGCAACCGGGTACACCTGCAGAACCTGCTCGCCCTCGACGAGCGCCAGCTTGCGGTGAGGAACGCTGATGATGATGCGGCGGTTGTGCGGCGCGGCGGCGCCGACCGAGGACTTGTCCTGTGCCGCTGCCTGGGCGATAGCCACCAGCAGCATGGCGGCCAGGATGTACATCCGGTTGAGGGTTTGCTGCGTCCCTCTGTTCTGTCCTTGGCTTACCATCGTCTCCTCCGCTGTCTTGCATCCAGTCAGAGAGCACGGCCTCAGCCGGAAGGCATTCCGCTGAAAACGAGGGAGTTAGACGGAACCTGTTGATCGCGACCCGTGTCTGGCGGAAGACACCGTGTCAGGCTGAACACAGCGCACGAAAACGACTCTTCGGACGGTCCATGCGCATCAGAAGTCGTGGTGTTTGGCAAGGAGGAGCGATGAAAGTTGGAATCATTGGCACCGGGGCAGTTGGTTCCGCGTGCCTGCTGGCGACGGTGATGCGCGGGTGCGCCCGCGAGATTGTGCTTATCGACAGGAATCGCGAGCGCGCGCGGGGAGTGGCAACAGATGTTCAGTATGGCGCAGTGTTGTCCCCGGCCGTCGAGGTCCGCGAAGGGGATTACTCGGATCTGGCCGGTGCGTCCCTGGTCATGATTACTGCCGGGATCAACGAGAAAGCCGGCGGCGCTACCGACCGCAGTGATCCTTCAGGAAGATTGCGCTTGCTGGATACCAATGCGCGCGTCTTCCAGGAGATTGTTCCACAGATAGACGCCGTCGCTCGGGAGAGCGTGGTGCTAGTGGTTACTGATCCGCCGGAGCCGCTGGCGGACGTGGTTCGCATGCTTGGACACGAGCACGTGCTGAGCACCGGAACTTCGCTCGATAGCCTGCGCTTTCGCTTTCATCTGGCGCAGCGGCTGAAGGCACACCCGGCGTACGTGGAGGCGCAGGTGCTGGGCGAGCACGGGCTTTCATCGGTGTTCCTGTGGTCTTCGGCACGGATAGCTGGGAAGCCGGTGCTCGATGCGATCAGCGAACCGGGAGAGACCCCTGACGACTTGCGGCGCAAGATCGAGCACGATGTGCGCTACGCGAATATCACCATCATCGAAGGCATCGGCGCGAGCCAGTACGGGATTGGAATGGTCTCAGCGCGTATTGCGGAGATGGTGCTGCGCGACGAACGAGCTGTGATCCCCATCGGAGCCTACCACCCGCAGTATGGAGCGACCCTTTCTCTGCCAAGCGTCGTGGGACGGGAAGGTATGCTGCAGGTGTTCGAACCGGAGATGTCCGGCGAGGAACGGCAAGGGCTCGAGCGCAGCGCGGAGACGCTCCGCAACGCCGTTAGGCGCATCCACCTTGCCACGACGATGCGCAAGACGGCCTAGGCGGCAATGCGCCGGGCGGCGGTTCGTAGAATTCAACGCAGGTTGGGCGGGGGACATTACAAATCTTTACAACTCTTTACGTTTGTTGGTGCGGAGGAAGCGATAGAGTGCGGGTCTACGCCGGAAGCGCGTAGCCGCATTCAGGGGCGAACTTCCGTCTCCCTGGGTTCGCCCCGCGCGGTTTCTGCTTCCTTCAGCAAGCATAGCGAGCTCGCCACAGACGCCGCAAGCTGCTTCTCTACTGCACGGTTTCGCGACGATGGCGGACGCACGCATTCAGCAGCACCAGTGCCACCGCCGCCAGGGGCGAGAAACTGACCCAACGCGAGTGCCGCGCCTGCAGGACTGCGCTCACAACCGCCGCCAAGACGTAAACCAGCAGCACTACCGCCTGCAGGCGCGCGCCATGATAGCGACGAGCCGCCGGGAGTTCGAGGACGGCAGACTGTCCGGTCGGGTCGACCGCCAGCGGCGAAAGCTGCCAGTGAGACAGCCAGGCCACGAATTCCGCCACCATGCTGGTAAGAGTTCCGGTGATGAACGTGGTGGCCACGCCTGGGACCTTGAGATGTCGTATGGCGGCGCTCTGAGCTCCCATGGCGAGCGCGGACAAAATGATGAGTGCATAAAGCATCCAGCCGCTGCGCCCGCCGAGATGCCAGCCCACGGTGAAAAGCCCGAGGATGATGCCTTCCACCACCACCGCTTGGGTCACGGCCACCGGCCAGTCAGGGTGCCGTGGCCCTCTCTCCACGATGATCGCTCCGAGCGCGGCGCCGAGAGCAAAACCCACGAGGGCAACGATCGAGCGCAAGGCTGCCAGCCCCTGCCCTTGTCCAATCGCCAACCCGAGCAGCACGGTGTTGCCGGTCATGTTGGCGGTGAAAACGTGGCCGAGACCGATGTAGCTGATTGCGTCCACGCCGCTCGCGGCCCAGGTGAGCATCAGAACCATGGTGTTGCGTCCACGCGGTAAGGCACGCGCACCGCGCTGCAGGAGGAACAAGCCCGCGTTTTTCCCCATCCCCCACCTCCATTTGCCGTGGTCCCCGGCATGCGCCGGTTTTTGCGCACGCTGGGGTAGTGGGGCACTATTGTATGATTCCGCCGCTTCCGATCATGGGCGAACCCGCCATTGCGTTTCGCGGAGTCAGCTATCGCGCGCAGGGCCGCGTCCTGCTGGGGCCGCTGGAACTTGAAGTCCGGAGCGGAGAAACGCTGGTTCTGCTCGGGCGTAGCGGTTCCGGGAAGACGACTGCGCTCAAACTGATTAACCGGCTGCTGGAGGAAAGCGAAGGCACGGTGCTGGTGGACGGTCGTCCCACCCGCGACTGGGACGTAATCACGCTGCGGCGGCGCATCGGATACGTGATCCAGGAGACCGGCCTCTTTCCGCATTACACCGTCGAACGGAATGTGGGGCTGGTTCCCAAGCTGCTGGGGAGGCCGCAGGCGGAGATCCAGCAGCGCATAGACAGCATGCTGCGGCTGGTTGGCCTGGAGCCGAAAGAATTTCGGCTGCGCTACCCGCACCAACTCTCGGGCGGCCAGCGGCAGCGCGTGGGCGTTGCGCGGGCTCTGGCCGGCGATCCCGAGATCCTGCTGATGGACGAGCCGTTCGGCGCCCTGGATCCGCTGAGCCGCGTGGAATTGCAGCAACAGTTCCTCAACATCCAGAAGCGAGTGCAGAAGACTACTGTGCTGGTTACGCACGACGTGGGAGAAGCCCTGCTGCTGGCGAACCGCATCGCCCTGCTCGAGGGCGGAAAGCTGCTGGGGGTTTACACGCAGTCGGAGTTTCGGGAGAGCTCTGACGCGACGCTCGCAGCCTATCGCGCGGCGTGGAGCGGAAACCTGCAGCTGCCTGGGAGAAACGATGGCCATGTGGGAATTTCTTAAGCATCACCGCCTGGAGATCACCACGCTCACGGTAGAACATCTGTGGCTGGTGGCTGCCTCGATGGGAATCGCAGTGCTGGTGGGAGTGCCGGCTGGGATCCTGCTGACGCGCAAACCGCAGCTGCGCGAGCCGGTGATCGGCGGCGCCAATATCATCGAGACGATTCCCAGCCTGGCGCTGTTCGGATTCCTGCTGCCCGCGCCCTGGCTGGGCGCGCGCGCGGACCGCATCGCCATCACGGCGCTGGCGCTCTATGCGCTGCTGCCGATTGTGCGCAACACCTACGTGGGGATCACCGGAGTCGATCCCGGCGTGCGCGAAGCGGCGCGCGGCATGGGGCTGACCAGCCGGCAAATGCTGTGGCAGGTAGAGCTGCCTTTGTCGATGAGCGTGATCCTGGCCGGCATCCGGACGGCCACCGTGCTTTCGATCGGCATCGCGACCATCGCCGCCGCCATCGGCGCCGGCGGGCTGGGAGAATTCATCTTCCGCGGGTTGGCGATGGTCAACAACTCGCTCATCCTGGCGGGCGCCATCCCAGCAGCCATCCTGGCCCTGGCGGCGGACCTCTGCCTGGGATGGCTCGAGGCGCGGCTGCGTCCACCCCGCACATGAAACGGTTCGCTGTACTCTTCTGCTGCGCGCTGGCGCTCATCACGACTTCCTGCGGCTCACGGCGAAACCGCATCGCCATCGGCTCCAAGAATTTCACGGAACAGTTAATTCTGGGCGAGCTGCTGGCACAGCACCTGGAGCACAAGACGGGACTTCCGGTCGAGCGCCGCTTTTATCTCGCTGGCACCTACATTTGCCAGCAGGCGCTGCTCGCCGGCCGCATCGACATGTACGTCGAATACACGGGAACGGCGCTGACCGCAATTCTGAAGCAGCAGCCTTCGAGCAACCACCAAGAAGTCTACGAGCGCGTGAAGCGGGAATATGCGCGGCGCTTCCGATTGGATGTGGGCCCGCCGCTTGGCTTCGACAACACCTTCGCCATTGTCATACGAGGAGAGGACGCGCAGCGGCTGAACCTCCACACCATCTCCCAAGCCGCGAAATACGCACCGCAGTGGCGTCCGGGGTTTGGCTACGAATTCATGGAACGGCCTGACGGATACGAAGGCCTGGCCCGCAGCTACGGCCTGCGCTTCGCTGCGCCGCCGCGCATCATGGACTTGGGACTGCTCTACCGCGCGTTGAAGAATAAACAGGTGGATCTGGTCGCGGGTTCGGCAACCGACGGCCTGATCAGCGCGCTGGGGTTCGTGGTCCTGGCGGACGACCGCCATTACTTTCCTCCCTACGATGCCGTCCCGATCGTGCGCGAGCAGGTGTTGAAAGAGCATCCCGAAGTGAGGACGGCGATCGCAGCGCTTGCAGGCAGAATCACGGAAGAAGACATGCGGCGGATGAACTATGCGGTGGATGGGGAGCATCGGGATGCAACCCAGGTGGTGGCAGAATTCTTGCGGGAGAAAGGACTCTAGCTTGAGAATGTGTCTGCGTTCGTGAGTGTGCTACGCTGTTGGAAATTCCCTCTGTACCTTTGCATAGATCGGGAATGGGCGTCCTGGGCAAGTTCCTCAAATTGAGTTCCGATGATCGCTGGCTGACCTTGAGGGCGTTTGCCGCCGTCAGCCGTGCTTGGCTCACGGTGCGATTGTTGCCCGGCTCCGCGGTTCTGGAAAACATTTCCGCAAAGATTCCATTGCCGCCGCGACACCAGCCACAAACCACCGAGCGCATTGCCTGGGCAGTCACCGTCGTCGCGCGGTACATTCCCGGGTCCAAGTGCCTGGTGCAGGCCATTGCCGGACGCCAACTCCTCGCGAGCTACGGCTTCCTGTCCGAAATCCACATTGGCGCGGCTAAAGATTCCAGGAACTGGCTGAGCGCGCACGCTTGGGTGGAGGTGGAAGGCAAAACC
>Ga0335081_10005412_pt1 | contig 20206 bp, 24 predicted proteins | sample Lox_Sample_35_FD_206713 | JGI IMG/M metagenome (GOLD analysis project Ga0335081, IMG submission 206713) | Soil microbial communities from Loxahatchee National Wildlife Refuge, Florida, United States - Lox_Sample_3.5 | ecosystem: Environmental > Terrestrial > Soil > Wetlands | place: USA... | reverse complement strand
GTTTGAGGACGTCCCGTACCGGCGCCAGTTGCGCGTAAGCCGACGCGGCAACCGGTCCTGAATAATGAAAGCCGGCGTGCGGTGCGATGAGGGCTTTGGGCACGGGCCTTCGCCACGACAGGCCGGCTTCGGTCCCGCAGGCCGACCCGGTCGGGGTTGCTGCTTCGTGCAGGAAGTTTTCGATCATCCGCCGCAATTCGACGGGGCTGTCCGGATAAAATCGTCCGGCAACCGCCGGTGGGCGGATGCTGCCAGGCTTTCCTCGGAACATCCTGTTCATTTCAGATAATCCGAAACCCGAAGGACCGGAATGCGAAATCCGAACCAACGCGACCAGTGCCGATTTCGGGCCTCGGACCTGGAATTATTTCCGATTTTGTCAGTCGGAATTCGTCATTAACTTGGGTTAACCCGGCGCGGTCGGCGTTCACGAAAGTCTGTCAGTGAATCGCCCCGGTTCACTTCGGCTGCGCCACCATGCGGCCAGATGCCCGGAACCAGCTTGTGGCAGCGCGGGCATTTGCCGTCGGTCGTGATCCGATAATCTCGCACCAGATAACCGGTGCGCTCGATCAGCAATTCATCGCAGCCGGGGCAAAACGTGCTTTCCCAATGTCCCACGCGGCCCGGCAAATTTCCGACATAAACAAAGTGCAACCCTTCTTCCACGCCGATTTCCGCCGCGCGAATAAGTTGTTGCGCCGTGGTGGGGGACGGCCCGGTCATTTTATAATCGGGATGAAACGCGGTGACGTGCCACGGAATTTCCCGGCCGACCGAGGCGATAAATTTTGCGATGGCGCGCAGTTCTGCTTCGCTGTCGTTGAATCCGGGCACAACGAGCGTTACGATTTCCAGCCACAAACCGCGTTCGGCCACCAGGTGGATGCCGTTGCACACGTTCGCCAGCGTGCCGCCGAGCGTGCGATAGTGTTTTTCATCGAAACCCTTCAGGTCAATTTTATAGGCCACGATCCACGGACGCAGAAAGTCGAGCGCTTCAGGCGTGGCGTTGCCGTTGGACACAAACGCGCAGGCCAGTCCGGCCCGTTGCGCCTCTTGGAAAACAGCCACCGCCCATTCGGCAGTAATGAGAGGTTCGTTGTAGCTGGACACCACCAGCCGCGCCCCGTTCCGGCGCGCAGTATTGATAATCTGGTCTGGCGTCAGTTCCACGATGGGCGTGCCGGCGGCTGCGTCGCGCAGCGCCTGGCTGGTGACCCAGTTCTGGCAATAACCGCAATGGAAATCGCAGCCGAGCATACCGAAAGTGAGCGCATCGCTGCCGGGATAAAGGTGAAAGAACGGTTTCTTTTCCACCGGGTCACTTGCCAATCCACCGGCGACGTAACCGAACGGCACGCGGAGTTGGCCGCCTTCATTGAATCGCACCTTGCAGATGCCGCGCCTGCCCGGCGGGATGAGGCAACGATGGCCGCACGCGACACAGCGCACGCGGCCCTCTTCCGCGTGCCAGAGCCGGCCGACGATGGTTTGCCGGTCGAGCGTATCTGCAAGACCCGGTTTGACTACCGGCGCTTTCCACGGCGCCCCGACAGAGGTACCCGGTTCTTGTGACTCATTTGTAGGCGCAGTTTGCATGGAACGTGGATGTGCAAGGGGAGTACCTGGAATGCCGGACACCGGCCCAGAAAAAAGTATCGCCGCCTGAAAATTTTCGATAACGTTCAGACATCGGACCTGACAAAACAGGTCATCGCTTAAACCATACCAAAAATCGCATGGCGTTCAAACAATTTCCCCGGCAATCGCAGGGTGTCCAATTGCTTCAGCGCTCACTGGCGCGTGGGCGGCTCGGCCATGCCTATCTGTTCGCCGGCCACCAGCTTGAGGAATTGGAATCTCTCGCCCGCACGCTGGCCAAAACCCTGAATTGCCGCAAGCCGGTCAAAACCGGCGGCGTGGCGACGGATTGTTGCGATGAGTGCCCGGTGTGCCGGAAAATTGACAACGACGTCCACGCCGACATTCATTGGGCGCGGCCCGAATCCAAATCGCGCATTGTCACCGTCGAGCAAGTGCGCGAACTGATGCGCGAAATCCAGCTCAAGCCGACCGAGGCCGAATACAAGGTCGCCATCGTCACCGCCGCCGACCGCTTGAACACGCAGGCGGCGAACGCCTTTCTCAAGACGCTGGAGGAACCGCCGGCCAAATCCGTCCTGATCCTGCTTTCCACCGAGCCGCAACGGATTCTGGAAACGATTTTATCACGCTGCCTTCGCCTGAATTTTGCCGGCGAGGCCGTTCGCCCGCTCGATCCCGCGCAATCGGAATGGCTCGCGCAGTTCGGCGCGCTCGCCGCCGCGGAACAAAAAACTCTGCTGGGCCGTTACCGTCTGCTCGATGCGCTGCTGCAAAAGCTCGGTGAAATAAGGTCGGTTGTGGAGCAGACGCTGACGGCGCGCTCGCCGTTGCAACGTTACGAGGACGTGGAAAAGGAGTTGCGGGAAAGATGGGAGGACGAACTGGCAGCGGCCATCGAGGCGGAATACCGCCGGCAACGGGCTGATTTGCTTTTGCTGGTGCAATGGTGGCTGCGCGACGTCTGGTTGTACACTCAGGCGACCACTGGGAGCGCTGGCTTCCAGCCGGCGAGTTCACAAGTTACAACACGCCGGCAAGATGCCGGCGCTCCCGGCGGAGGGCTGCTGAATTTTCCGCAAAATGCCGGGGCGGTGGCGGTCGCGCGCCGGTTGACCCAGCGCGGGGCGCTGGAGAACCTGCGAATCCTGGAACAAACGCAGCGACTGCTGCACACCAACGTCCAAGAAGCGCTCGCGCTCGAGGTCGGTTTGCTCAAATTGCAGCTCTGATGCAATGCAATCAGGTCGAGAGTTGAGAGCCGGAAGTCGAGCGTCAACAGTCCTCGGCCCTAGGTCCTCCGCCCTCGACCAGCTTTTTGCCGTCCTTTTCGGCTTGTTTCTCGGCTTGGCGATCTGGAAGTTCGGTAACCCGGTCATCCTTGACCACGTAATCTTCCCGCCGGCTTCGTTGACCGAGTGGTGGGCCGATGCATGGCCGACGCATTGGAGCAACTGGATTTTGCTGCCGCTGGTGCTCGCCGGCGGCTGGCAGGCGCTTACTGGAAAACCGCACTGGCCCGCTACCAGCTGGCTGTGGGTGCTGCCATTGCTCTGGTTCGGCTGGCAGCTCCTTTCCGCCATGCATACGGTGGATGCTTTTTTGACCACGACCACGCTCTGGCAACTGGGCGGGTGCGTGGCATGTTATTTCATCGGGGCGCTCGTGCTGGGACGCGAACGAGCGCTACGCTGGCTGCTGGTGGGGGTGCTGGCGGCCTTCACGTTTTGTCTGGTGCGCGCGGCGGACCAGCGACTCTTCGAGTTCTCCGAAAGCCGCAAGATGTTATTGGAAGGTCAGCAAAACGGTTGGACGAATTTCCCGCCGGCATTGTTTCAGGAAATGAAACGCGAGGGCACCATCATCAATAGCAACGGCGTGGACGTGGTCAATCCCGCCATGCTCGCCCGGGTGGCCAAAGGCCGCGTGATGGGCACCCTGGTTTACCCGAACGCGCTGGCCGGTGTGATTCTACTGTTGTTCCCGGTTTCGTTGGCGCTGGCGTTCAACGAAACCCGGCAAATGAAACCGCCCATCCGTGCGGCAGTGATTGCGTTGACTTGCCTGCTCGGGGGGCTGGGCCTTTTCTGGTCCGGTTCAAAAGCGGGCTGGTTGCTGGCGCTGGCCCTCGCCGGCGTCTGGCTGTTCCGCCTGAACTGGTCCGCGCGATTGAAGTGGGTGATGCTGGCGACGGTTCTGGTGGTTGGACTGGCCGTGTTCGCGCTTCGATTTCACAGTTACTTCACCGCCGGCGCCACCAGCGTGGGAGCGCGCTTCGATTACTGGCGAGCGGCCCTGCAAACCGCTCGCCAGAATCCGATCTTCGGCACGGGACCGGGCACGTTCCAGCGGCCGTACGAACAAATTAAATCGCCCGCCGCCGAGATGGCCCGGATGGCGCACAATGATTATCTCCAGCAGTTCTCCGATTCGGGAATCGTGGGCGGCGTCTGCTACGGGGCATGGATCGGGTTGGCGCTGGTAACGGTGGCAAGGCGCGTTTGGCGGGGCGGCGGTTATCTTCAATTCGGGCTTTTTCTGGGATTGCTTGGCTGGTTTGCGCAGGGATTGGTCGAATTCAGCCTTTACGTTCCGGCCCTGGCATGGACCGCATTTACTTTGCTCGGATGCCTGCTGCGGATGTCATCAAATCAATTCGACAAGGGACAGGCGACCGGCTACGCTGTTCATGCCTTATGAAAATTCTTTTTCTCAACGGGCCTAATCTGAACCTGCTGGGCACACGGGAGACGGATGTTTATGGCAATGCGACGTTGTCCGACATCGAAGCCAAGGTGCGGCAGCGTGCCAAACAACTGAAGGCCGAAATTGACTTTCGCCAATCCAATCTGGAAGGTCAATTGGTCGGATGGATTCAGGAAGCCAAGGGTAAATTTGATGTGATTGTGCTTAATGCCGCCGCCTACACCCATACGAGCATCGCCCTTCGGGATGCGATTGCGGCCGTGGGCATACCCACGATCGAAATCCATCTATCCAACGTCCAAGCCAGAGAAGATTTCCGGCAAAAATCGCTTATCGCGCCGGTGTGTTGTGGCCAAATCTCCGGATTCGGTCAATTTTCATACATTTTGGCTGTTGAAGCGTCGGTTAACGTTATCGAACACAAAAATAATGGTTAAAATGGCGCTTTTTGGGCTACTTTAATGACAAAAAATTTCCAGACTTTGCCGCTTGACGCCTTGTTTTCGACTTAATACACTTCTTGTCAGAGTAAAAATGCTACAAGCAGAGTCGGTCCCGGCTGCTGCGTTTTTGTGCGGGTAGCGGTGCATATTGGTGGCGGTGTTTTTTTGAAACATTGACGAAAGCAAATCGTGGATCTCAAAGATATCAAGGCCATCATTGACTTGATGAAGAAGAACTCCATCTCGGAATTTGAGATGGAGAAGCAGGACTTCAAAATCAGGTTGAAACGCGGTCTGAATGGCGGAACCCCGGTTTCTTCGCAGGATGAATTACCTCTCGCAAATGCCGTTGCTGCCCCCCTGCAATCCCCCGGCGCGGCTGCGCCCGCCGCCGCGGTTCCCCCGCCGCCCGCGACAGGTGAAGTAGAGGTCAAGTCGCCGATGATTGGCACATTTTATCGGTCGCCTTCGCCGGAGGCGGCCAGCTATGTCGAAGTGGGCACCGACGTCAACCCGGACTCGGTGGTATGCATCATCGAAGCCATGAAGGTGATGAACGAAATCAAGGCCGAGGTCAAAGGGGTCGTCACCCAGGTTCTGGTCGAAAACGCCAAACCGGTGGAATTCGGCCAGCCTTTGTTCAAAGTGCGCCCGGCCTGATCGCCCGGTATTGTACGGCGTGATTTTTGTCCGAAGCTCATTAACAGCCCATGTTTGAAAAAGTACTGGTCGCCAATCGCGGGGAGATTGCCGTTCGGATTATTCGCGCCTGCAAGGAACTGAATATCCGCACGGTGGCCGTTTATTCAGAAGCGGATGCGAATTCGATGCACGTGCAACTGGCGGATGAAGCGATCTGCATCGGCAAAGCCCCGGCGGCGGAAAGCTACCTCAAACTGGATCGCATCATCAGTGCCGCCGAAATATCGGACGTGGACGCGATTCATCCGGGTTACGGATTTCTTTCCGAGAACGCGCACTTCGCCGAGGTCTGCGAAAGCTGCAACATTCATTTCATCGGCCCGCATCCGCGCTCGATGCAGGCGCTGTCGGACAAAGCCATAAGCCGCGCGCTTGCCAAGAAAGCTGGCGTGGCGGTGGCACCGGGGTCGGATGGCGTAGTGGAGAAAGAGCAGGACGCGCTGGTCGTGGCCAAACGCATCGGCTACCCGGTCATTATCAAGGCGATCGCGGGCGGCGGCGGACGCGGGATGCGCGTGGCGCACAACGACATCTCACTGGTGAAAGGCTACCACACGGCGCGGACGGAAGCGGAAAAGGCCTTCGGCAATTCCAACGTCTATATCGAAAAGTTCATCGAGAATCCGCACCATATCGAAATCCAGATCCTCGGTGATCATAAAGGTCGCATCATTCATCTGGGCGAGCGGGATTGTTCCATCCAGCGCCGGAACCAGAAGGTGGTCGAGGAGACGCCGTCGCCCCTGATCGAGCACAAGTTCCGCAAATTGCGCGACCGGATTGGCAAGGCCGCCGTTAAAATCGCGGAAGCCGCGCGCTACACGAACGCCGGCACGGTGGAATTCATCGTGGACAATCACGGCAATTATTATTTCCTCGAAGTCAACAAGCGGATTCAGGTGGAACATCCCATCACCGAGGAGGTTACCGGCATTGATCTCGTGCGGTATCAGATCCTGTTGGCGATGGGCGAGTCGTTGCACCATTCGCAAGGCGACATTCAATTCAAAGGCCACGCCATTGAGTGCCGCATCAATGCTGAAGATCCATTCAATGATTTTTGCCCCAGCCCCGGTCGCGTCGAGATGTATTTCCAGCCCGGCGGTCGCGGTGTGCGCGTGGACACCCACACTTACGCCGGATACACGATTCCGCCGACTTACGACTCGATGATTGGCAAGCTGATCACCTACGGCAAGGACCGGCGCGAGGCGATGGACAAGATGGGCCGCGCGTTGAGTGAATATCTGATTACCGGCATCAAAACGAATATTTCGTTTCAACAGGCGATCCTGCAGGACCCGAACTTCCGGCGCGGCGTTTATTCGACGAGTTTTATCGAGCAACTGCTCGGCGGCGCGCGGCGCGAGTTGATCGAGGAGAAAACGTAATCACGGATTGGGCCCGGGTTGACGATGCCCGGGGAGCCGCGCGGCAGCGTCCGGGCCGCCGCCAGACTGAAATTACGTCCGGCTTCGCCGGGTGTTGACATTCGCGGCGGCTGTGTTATAAAGCGGCAACTCGTTCAAAGAACGAAAGTGTAGGTGTCAACAAGACAGATTGTTCGCAAACAGAAATAGAAAACGACATTCAGTGATCCTGCCGATGCAGTCCTCCCACTTGGTTATTTGATCGGGCAATTATCTCTATGAGCCAAAGCAGATTGTTTGTAGGCAACCTCTCGTATCAAACGGGCGAGAATGACCTTCAGGATTACTTCGCCCAGGCCGGCGCGGTGACTTCGGTGAATCTGATGCTGGACCGGGTCACGGGCAAGTCCCGTGGTTTTGCCTTTGTGGAATTTGCCACACCCGAAGAAGCGCTGAAGGCCGTCGAGCAATTCCATAACAAGGAATTCCAGGGCCGCGCCTTGACGGTCAACGTCGCCCGTCCCCGCGAAGAACGCCCTCCGCGATCGGGCGGCGAACGCGGTGGAGAGCGACGGGATCGCGGCGAACCGCGCGAACGCTATTAATAGTTCCGGGGATCGGGTCGACAAGTGACCGGGTTGGCTGGGCGGATTCAAAATTAAATTGACAGCGGGGCCGGGCCGCTTACCTTAACTCACAAACATTATGGCAGAAACTCCAAGTAGTCCCGCGGGCGCCGTACCGCCGAAAAAAGAGACCGGCAAGGTGCAGCCTAAAAAGGAAACCGTCCGCATCAATTTACCGCCCAAACCGTCCGCCGCGCCCACCATCAAATTGCCCACGCTGCCGCCGGGCGGTCCCACCGGGGCGCCCAGCGCCGCGCCATTGCCCTCCGCCGCCAAGTCCGCGCCGATTGCGGCTCCGGCGATGCGCACCTCGGCCGCCGCGCCGATTTCGCAACAACGTCCCGCACCCTCGCCGCAGCGGCCGGCGGCCCAGACGGTGGGCGGGTTCGACAAGATTCTGGCGATTCTGGCCGCGGTTGCCGGTTTGGCCGCCTTGGGGGTTACCGCCTATCTCAGCTTTATGTTTAACATCGGCAATTAAATTGATTGGAAATGGTTTCAACGCAGTAACGGTTGTTCATTTATGGCTTCTCCCTCGATCGTCACGCTCACGCAGGAAAATTTTTCGCAACAGGTTCTGCAATCCGCCGCACCGGTCCTCGTGGATTTCTGGGCCGAATGGTGTGGCCCGTGCAAAATGATTGCCCCGCTGCTCGACGAACTGGCCGACGAATATGACGGCAAGGTCAAGATCGGAAAGGTCAACATTGACGAGCAACAAAATCTCGCCGCCGAATATGGCGTTCGCGCCATCCCCACACTGCTCGTTTTCCAGAATGGGCAGGTCGCCGACCAGCTCGTCGGCGCGCGCAGCAAACGCGACCTCAAGGCCAGCCTTGACCGCGTCGCGGCGTGACGCGTATCGGGCCCGCGAGGCGGATTTATGCCGCTCATCGTTACGCCCCGCCAGTTCACCCGGCGCGCCGAGTTCTATCATCAACTCGCGCAGTGCACCTCTGCCGGCATCGGCGTGATTCGGACGCTGGAACAAATCAGGGCCAGTCCCCCGGCCCGCTCGTTTCAGGAACCGCTCCAGCGGCTGTTGGACGAGCTGGCCAAAGGCGCGACGCTGAGTGAATCCCTGCAACGGCTTGACTGGCTGCCCGCGTTCGATGTCGCCTTGGTGGAAGCGGGTGAACGCAGCGGACGGCTCGACGCCTGCTTCCGCCTGCTCGCCGAATATTACAACGACCGCGCCGCCATCGCGCGCCAGGTCATCGTGGATCTGATGTATCCCGTGGCCTTGTTTCACCTGGCCATTTTCATCTTTCCGTTTGCGCAATTCTTCCTCTCCGGAAACTTGCTGGTTTACGCGGCCAAAACGTTCGGCGTATTGATCCCGATTTACATTTTCATCGGACTGGTCCTCTACGCCGCGCAGGGCAAACACGGCGAAACCTGGCGAGCGCGCATGGAATCCTTTTTGCGGCCGATTCCTCTGCTCGGCGCCGCGCGGCATTATCTCGCCCTGTCGCGGCTGGCGGCGGCCCTTGAGGCGCTCCTCAGCGCGGGCGTGAATATTTTCACGGCCTGGGATTTGGCCGCGGCGGCCAGCGGTTCGCCCGGCTTGCAGCGCGTGGTGCAGTCCTGGAAACCGCGCGTCACCGCCGGGCAAATGCCTTCCGAAGCCGTGCGCGCCTGCCCGCAATTTCCGGAAATGTTTGCCAACCTGTACGCCAGCGGCGAAGTCAGCGGCAAATTGGATGATTCCCTCCGTCACCTGCACCGGATTTACCATGAGGACGGCGTGCGCAAGCTCCACGCCTTCGCGCAGTGGACGCCGCGTCTGGTCTATCTGATGGTCGCTTTGATGATTGCGTACAAGGTCGTGCAATTCTGGATGGGTTACTTCAACCAGATCAACAACGCGATGCAACCTTTGTACCACTGATTTCCGAAACCAGAGGCGGTGACGTTTTGGCGGTTTCCCCGCTCGGCTTGCCGGCAGCCGGGCTAAACTGACTTGAGTTCTGCTTTGCACAGCGCATCGCTGCGAATTACCTTCGCCGCATGACGTTGACCGAAATCCTGGCCGACGAGGAAAGCCGCCGGCGCGAATTCCCCGTGGCGCGCGAAAAAGTCTTCCTCGCGCACGCCGGAGTCTGTCCCTTGCCGCGCCGGGTGGCGCAGGCGATAGCCGATTACGCGATGCGCGGCAGCACCGGCGACCAGGAGGCTTTCGTCTATCCGGCTTGCCTGGATCGTGCGCGCCAGCTCGCGGCGCAATTGCTGCATTGCCAGCCTGATGAAGTCGCGCTCGTCGGGCCGACGTCGCTGGGATTGAGCTTCGTTGCCGCCGGTCTGAATTTGGGCAAAGGTGATAACATCCTCGTTTACCACGACGATTATCCCTCGAATGTTTACCCGTGGATGGCACTAGCTGAGCGCGGCGTTGAAGTCCGCCTGCTCAACGCGCGCGGCCTTGGCGTCATTCGCCCGCAGGACGTGGCGGGGCAGGTGGACGAACACACGCGCCTGGTCGCGCTGGCCTCCTGCCATTTCATCAGCGGTTACCGGCTGGAACATGAAGCCATCGGGAAATTGCTGCGCGAACGCGGCATCCTCTTCTGTCTCGACGCCATTCAGACCGTGGGCGCGTATCCGACCCCGGTGCAGCATGTGGATTTTCTGGCGGCCGACGCGCACAAGTGGCTGCTCGGTCCCTGCGGCGCGGGCGTTTTTTACGTCCGACGCGAAATCCAGGACCGGCTGCATCCGCCGGTCTATGGCTGGCACAACGTGCGGAATCCGAATTTCGTCGCGCAGGAGCAGATTGTCTTCCGCAACGGCGCGGTCAGATATGAAGCCGGCACGCACAATCTGCTCGGCGTGATCGGTTTGATTGCCGCGATGGAACTGGCGCTGGAAATCGGCGTGGAAAACGTGGCGGCGGAATTGCTGCGCAAACGCGCGTGGCTGGTGCCCGCGTTGCAGGCGAAGGGCTTCACGGTCTTGAATGCCGACGGCAAAAATGAAAACGCCAGCGGCATCGTTACGTTCTATCAAGCGGACAAAGACCTCGCGGCCCTGCACAAGAAACTGATGGACGCAGGCATAGTCACGTCGCTGCGGACGGACCGTCAGGGACAGAATTACATCCGCCTCTCACCGCATTTCTACAACACCGACGCGGAATTGCAGCGCGTGCTGGAATTGCTGTAGGCGTGCAAAGTTCTCCTTTGGCGGGGCTGAGAGGACGGTAATCCTCGCCGACACGTCAGTTGATTTCAGAACATCCAGCTCACGCTCACTTTGAACATGACCGGCGCGGCCAGTTGGTTCCCGGTGAAATTCTGATAGACGGGAAACTCAGCATCAATTGGACCTACAGCGATCTGCATGGACTATGATTCAACGATCCGCCGATTGCGGAACGTGTCGAACCTCCCCAACGTACCGATCACAAAATCGCTCGTCACGCGACAGCTTTTTCGTACTGTTCAGCAACAAAGTCCCAGTTGATGACGTGGAGAAAGGCGGCCATGTATTCCGGTCGCCGGTTCTGGTATTTGAGATAGTAGGCGTGTTCCCACACGTCAGCGCCCAGCAATGGTTGTTTGCCTTGACTGATCGGTGAATCCTGATTGGCCGTCGGCTCAATACTCAGTTTTTTGTCCCCATCAATCACCAGCCACGCCCAGCCGCTGCCGAATTGACCGATGGCGGCTTTGCTGAAGTCTTCCTTGAACGTTGGATAACTTCCAAACGCTGAATCAATGGCCTTGGCTAATGCGCCCCTTGGCTCACCGCCGTCCTTTTTGAGCGTCTGCCAGAACAGGGAATGATTCAAATGCCCTCCGCCATTGTTACGGACCGCTGTGCGGATTTTTCCGGGAATCGCGCCCAAGTTCTTGAGCATGTCCTCCACGGACATTTTCGCCACATCGGGGAATTCGGTGAGGGCCTTGTTGAGATTGGCGACGTAGGCGGCGTGATGTTTGTCGTGGTGAATCTCCATCGTGCGGGCGTCAATATAGGGTTCGAGCGCATCGTAGGGATATGGTAAGGGCGGCAACATGAACGGGCCGCTTGCTGCCGAAGCAGCAGGGCTGGCGGAACTATTTTGAGCAATTGCGCCCGGCAGTACGGTGAGTGCGGCGCCGGCGAGCGCGCCGGTTTTTATGGCTTGGCGTCGTGTCATCATAATTTCTCCTTTGGTTGGAATTTATATTTGGTCTTGAAAAACGCTCCCACACTCATGTGGGTTCTGGCTCCCATAAGTCGTCTTTGGCCCTTCCACAAGGGCCAGTCTCCGAATCCAGAAGTTCATCGGCTTGATGATCGCGCCGCCTCGCGCATCGCGTCGGCAAGCTGCTGAGATGTCCATTGGTTGCCGTCGAACAGTCTGTAAACGCCCCCTCGCGCATCGAGCACGACCGTTCGCAAATTATGCGAAATGTTGTTGCCCTGCCGCATCACCATCAAATCGAGGCGCACAGCGGCATCGGCCAGCACGTTGGTTGGCGCGGAGGCAAATAACCAGTGATTCGTGTCATCGCCGCGATAAACACTGGCGAAATTTTCCAAAACTTCGGGGGTGTCAAATCCTGGATCGAAAGAAATTGAGAGGAATTGCCAGTTCGTCGCCGCGTTGGTGTCCGCCAATAGAATTTTCCTCGTTGCTTCAAAATTATTGTTCATGCGTGGGCAATAATCTGGCAGCGGGCAGCGCGTGAAAAAGAAAGTGAATGCCAGCACCTTGCCGCGAAAATCCGAGATATGGATGGATTTCCCATTTTCCGCCGTCAGTGTGTAATCCGGCAGAGGGTCGCCCGGTTTGAGGAAGGGCGCCATCATGCCGCCAGACGTATTCATTGGCATGGACATCTCATTGGTCATCGTTCCGACGGAATGCCCCACGCAGTGGATATTTTGGACCCATTCATCGTTGTTGCCTACCACCAATGTAAAAGTGATTTCGTCGCCGGGCGAAATCCCGCTCAATTCATTTGTGTTCTTCACGGAAAAATCCATCGTCATTTCCATCATGTAACCGGGAATGGCTCGATGATGAATGGTGACTTGGGACATGTCCGGCGCGGTTTTTTCAACCACGCCACGCGCGGAATAGGATTTGCCGGTTTGATCGCTGTCTATTGGCGCGGCGAGCAAGGTATGAACAGACAGCAGGACAAAAAATCCGGTTAAGCATTTCATAAAGTCATTTTCAGAGATTTTGGTTTCGTAGTTTTGTGATTTGATCAACCACGGCCGTAGCCGTGTTTTGGTTCAAGCCGTCAAAGTATCCACGCAAATGACCGTGCGCATCCATGACGGCGATCCGTTCGGTATGTGAAAAATTGCCCGGCATATAGCTGAATGGATCGTTCAAATCCTGGGACAGAAAACTGTTTCCAATCAAATGATAGAGCACACTTTTCTCCCCGGTGAGGAAGAACCAACGATTGATATCAGCGCCGAAGCGCTGGCCGTATTTTTCCAGGACGGCGGGCGTGTCATCACGCGGATCAACCGTCAGCGAAACCAATCTCACGTCCGGCTGGTTCGTTGTCAGTTGCTGGATTCGGGCCATCTGGCTGTTCACAGCCGGGCACGTAAGCGAACAACTCGTGAACAAAAAATCCACTACCAGAATTTTGCCGTCCAATTCCGAGCGGGTCACGGTGCGCCCCGTCCGGTCGGTAAGCGTAAAGTTGACCAACTGACGGGGACGATCGGGCGGGATAAGATGTGATTGTGAACTTTCCACCACATAATCTATTTCGCCGATGGCATCATTTTCGCGATGGTTCATGGCAAAGAGCAGGGAGCAGAAACCGGCTCCAACCACCAAAGAAGCGACGACGGCGACAATGGCAAACAAGCGCTCGTCACTTCGTCGTTGGAGCGGCATGGAACCGGCGTTCTGCGACATGCAATCTACTTTTTCAATTTGGCTTCGGCATCCGCGAGCTGCTTCATGTATTTCTTCGGGTTCTTGTCGAAGTCCTTTTTTTCGGATTCGTTGCAGACCTTGATTTCCTGACCTTTATAAACGAACACATACGGTTTGCCCATATCACCCAGCTTCATGCCGCAGACCAGGCAGGTATCAAGGGGATAGGGCTTGGGCTTGGCACCCTTTTGGTCGTCAGCTCGGCTTGTCACGGCAAAGGCGACAAGCGCCACGACGACAATCAGCGCAGCAACATATTTCAGGTTTTTCATATTTGGTTTTGTCCTTTTTGTTTGATGGTTTGGAGGCTTAAAACATAAAACTCACGCTCACTTTGAACATCACCGGCGCGGCCAGTTGGTTGCCGGTGAAGTTTTGGTAAACGGGAAACTCGGCGTCGGCATAGATTTTGACCGGGTGAATGTGCAACTCAACACCCGGTGAAAGCATGATCCGCTGATAACCGCTGTTGTCTGGGTCCGCCGCATCGCCGCTGTCGCTGGTCCGGCCGGAAAAGATGACCTGGGCAATGGGGGAGATTCTCGCCCGGCCAACGGAAATTTTTTTGTAATCAATTCCCGCCGCCGCATCCAGTTCCACACCGGGACGGTATTCGGCCTGAATCAGCACCGGCACATCCAGTTGCAATTGAGCGAACCAGTCCCACCATTGGTCCTTGGTCAGGTTCCCGCGATAAAATCCGCCCAACAAAATGTCGGTGCTGCCGGTGCCGATTTGCGTGTCGCGGTCCACCAGGTCCGGGTCTTCTGTGTAACTGCCCGTCGGCAATTTCAAGCCGAACGTCACGCCAGCCGACAAATCCGCGAAAAATCCGGTGTAGATGCCTTCCAGGCGGAGGTCGCCAAGCTGGCTCCAGTTGTGCGATACGATGTTGCCACCCTCGTCCGTCCCCTTGAAATACCGGAAGTCGTAAGGGATTTCGAGTTGCGCGCCCCAGCGGTCGTTAAACATGTATTGCATGCCCAGCGTGACAAAATGGGTTTCAAGTTTCTTGTCGTCATTATTTGCGGCGGGCGCTTCCGAGCTGCCGTTCCAATTCTGATTTTGATCCATATAATCGTATTGGAGAAACGTCATGCCGCCCTGGCCGCCGGGAAACATCGAACTGGTGGCCACGCCAAATACACCGCAACCACAGGCGCACGCGTGGACAACGCCCGGCGTCAAAATTCCTGCCAAAAAACCGCCGCCGATTTTTACTGCTGCTGAATCAGATTTCTTTTTCATTTCCAAAGTTCAAAGTTGCGAGACGCCGCACCCGGCGGGTCTCAAGGTTAAGGGAATATTCAAACGCCTGCGCCAACCGGCGCAGACCACAACTGCGATTGAATCAAGCGAAACAGCCGCGCGGCGGAGGCGTTGGCGGTTTTTGTGGCAGCAAATCGGCGAAATCATCGGCTGCCGGCATCAGGCAGAACTGCGACGGCGGGACAAAAACGAATTCTTCTTTCGTCCGCGCGAATTCCAGTTTTTGCGCCTGTAATGCGAATTCATTTTTGTTTTCGGATTTCTTTCCTGCAGCGATGGCTTTACACAGACAACAGGGATGTTTGCCATCGAATGTCTTTACCACGGCGTCCCGGAATGAACAGGATTGAAGATTGTCCGCGAGCATGGTCGTCCAGGCGACGGTTTGCAACAATGCCCAGTGCGCGCCGAGCGTCGCCACCAGCGCAACCACGACGAGCGTTTTGCCAAGCCGGACAAACACAGCTGCACTCTCGGCGATGGCGGGCCTGGAGTCAAGCCCGAGCAGGCGACGAAGATTGGAGACAGATCAATCGGCAGGAGGTTTTAGCAGGTGAGTCAGCTTTTCGTTCGCTGAGGGATCAGTTGGTGCTGACGGAGAGTTCGACCTTTTCGACACGGTTGGCGGGGTTGAGCCGGTCTTGGCCTCAGGGGCCGCGGTGGCTTTGTCACGTCTGGTCAACTGGAAACCTCCGGCCAGAACATGGCCGATGTGGACGAGAATCAGCAACATGAGTGAAAGCAACAGGACGACCGCGGAAGAAAAATAATCGGACGAACTCGAAAGGAGCGCGTAATCGGAATCAAATGACCGCTTCCTCCAATTTTCGTACAGCGATATGACTCCGACCATCACACCAGTCAGCCCCGCCAAACAGGCGAACCAATAAAGCAAGAATCTTGGCACTCTGAGCATAAATCTTGACCGCGACTGGAAACCAGCAGCTGCCATCTACAAATACATCGTAAATGCGACAATGCCAAACAAATCCCGTCGCTCCATCATATCGGGAGGTGTTAAAACAAACCGCGACCGGCCGATTCAGCCTGTCACTTGTCTGACGGTTTGCCGCCGGATTGAACTTGCTTCACCAAATCGTTGTATTTGGCGACGATGTCGTTCCGGTCTTTCACTTCGTCGTTGTATTTTTGTACCAGTTCATTGCGCTGGGCAACGAGGTTCGAGATGGCGGTGTTCTGCTTGTCAATGCCGGCATAGGCTTCCTTCAGCTTCGCTTCCAGCGCGTCCACCCCGGCTTTGTATTGCGCGATTTCGTTGGAGGCATTTTCATTCGCGAATTGCAACTGCGCGATTTCGGCTTTTTGCGAAATGACGAGTTGTTCATTCGTCGCGGCAACGGCTTTCATTTCGCTGAGGCTCGCGTCCATCTGGTTCACCTGATGGTTCAGTGTTGCGATGGAGTTGGTGTCGCTCTGGATGGCGGCGTCGCGGTCATAGACCATCCGGTTCAAACTTTGAATAGCCGTGCGTTGGAGAGTTTGCTCATACCATTGCCAGGCACACAGCCCGCAGAGGCCGAGGGCGAGAACAATGAACAGGTTGACCTGGAAATTTTTCATGGGGTCGAATGGTCGGGAGCGGCGTTGACGGCGATGGCGACGCGCTGTATGCCGGCGCGTTTCACCAGATCGAGCACAAACACCACCGAGCCGTGCGTGGCGTCCGGCGCGCCGGTGATGTAAACCGGCAGGTTCGTGTTGAGGCTGTAACGGTTCGTGAGCATCGTGAACAGTTCTGGAAAGGCGATGGGTTTGTCGTCGGCGGAAACCTGTCCATCCTGGTTGACGGTGAGGTTGACGATGTCGGGTTTCTTCGACGGCATGGCGAGCGTGGCGGTGGGCAGGTTGGATTTGAGCGTGCGGACAATCTGCATCTGCAACGTCACCATCATGAACGACGCGAGCAGGAAAAACATGATGTCAATCAGCGGGATGATTTCCAGCCGCGATTTCTTTTCCGGAACAGGCGTGCGGATTTTCATCGTCTCGGGGAACCGGCGATGGCGCCGGTCATGAATGAAATCTTCTGGATGCCGACCGCGCGGACGGCTTGATACACTTTGACCATGTCGCCGTGGAGCGTGTCGCGGTCGCCACTGATGTAAACCGGCACGTCCGGATTGGCGCGGAAGCGGTTCTTCAGAACGGACGCAAGTTGGGCCAGTGAGACCGGCTTTTTCTCGAGCCAGACGGCGCCGGATTTGTCCACGGCGATGTTGACCATGTCCGGCCGGTAATCCTGCCTGGCTTGCGAAGCGGCCGGGAGGTTGACTTTGATATTTTCCGTCTTGCTCATCTCCAGGGCCACCATCATGAACGACGCGAGCAGGAAGAACATGATGTCAATCAGCGGAATGATCACGATCCGCGAGCGGCGCTTCGGAATGGGTGAGGGAATTCTCATCGGCAAATTTCAGTGGCTCGTGGCCTGGCTCGGCGCTTCCGGTTTGCGCAACTGAACGGTGTCGCCGGTTTTGCCGCCGCCAACCAGAACTTCGACATTTGTCGCGGCAGTCTCCAGATCGAACTGCAATTGCGCCACCCTGGCGGAGAAATAATTGAACGGAACCAGCGAGAAGATTGCGATAGCCAGGCCGCAGGCCGTGGCGATCAGCGCCTCACCGATGCCGCCGGTGACGCCCACGACGGAGATTTCGGCGTTGCCGATGCTGACAAACGCGCGGATCAAGCCGGTGACCGTGCCGAGCAGGCCAAGCAACGGCCCGAGCGTGACCAGCGTGTCCATCACAGTGAGGAATCGCCCGGCGCGTTTCAATTCGATGCCGGCCGCCAGTTGCAACGCGCCGATCAACGAGCCGTGCGCATGTCCGAGGTGGTCAAGGCCGTGACGAATCATGCGGATAATGGGGTCATCCGAGCCGGCGGCGATTTGCCTGGCGGCGGGCGCATCGGCGTTCTCCAGCGCGGCGAGCAATTGCTCCATTTTTTGCGGGTCGCGTTTCTGGCTTTCGCGCCACCACCAGAAGGCGCGTTCGCCAACGACGGCTACGGCCACGAAGGCACACACAAGAATCGGCCACATGACCGGGCCGCCTTTGAGGAAGAATTGCAGAACAATGTTTGCGAGCATAGTTTTATCAGTTTAGTTGGAGTTTGTAAGTGATACTCGTTTGGAAAAGCCGCGTGCCCGTGTCGGTCGGCAGCCGCCAGTGGCGCTTGACAAAATCCACTGTCGCGCGGTCGAGAACCGGGAAACCGGAGGTTGTCTTCACGTCCACGGTAACGACATTACCCGCGTCGTCGCCTGTCAGCACCAGAACGACCGTGCCTTGCTCGCCGGTTTGCAGGGCGATCGGAGGATATGGCGGTTCAGGCCTTTCGCCGCCCGCGCCGGTGTTCGAGAGCGAACCGACGCGCACGGGCGCGGCCTGGGGGAGCGGAACGGCGAGCGCAGCGTCCGCAACCAGCGTGCCGATGGTTGGAATGCCAAAGTTCACATTTGGCGCGTCCGGCAGGGCGACAAGCACGCGCGGCTGATTGACTGGTTGCGGCTGCTCCGGCTTTGGGGCGGCCGGTTGCGGCGGCAACACCGTTGGCTGGACAACGACGGGGATCTCCTGCCGGATGGACGGAACCGGTTTGATGGAGATGACACCTTGCCGCGCGCCGAGAATTCCAATGAGGAGAAAAAGGATGCAAACCGAGTTCACCCACGCGAGCTTGCGTTCCGGCTCACGGCGGGCCGTGGACAGGCACAGCCGCGCGAGGTCGTCTTTCAGTTCGTAGCCGGGCGAGACTCGATTTGCATCCGTGTTCATCGGAGGAACATTTCAAAAGACATAGCTCAACGCGTTGAAGAAGCCAAGCCGTTCGCCATATTTGGCAGCGCGGTCAATCGTTGATAGGCCAGAACACCTTTGACGATGGCCTCTGCCATCAGGCGACGATATTCGGCGTCGTATATTTTTTTGCTCTCGACGGGATGGGTCATAAAACCGCCTTCAATCAAAATCGCGGGCATTGCCGCGCCGCGCAACACAGCGAACCGCGCGCGCTTTACGCCCCGATCATTCGCCGCCAGGTTTTGCACGAGTGATTTCTGGACCTGATACGCCAGCAGCAGACTCTTCTGTTCGTTGCGATTTGCAATCGTCGGGCCGGTGCCTACAGGGGGGGCAAATTCGCTGCTCTCGACATGCTCGTTGCTGGAACTCGCGCCGACAGGCGTGATACAATACGTCTCCGGCCCCTCCGCTTCGTCTCTCCCGGTCGGGGTGGCATTGAAATGCAGGCTCACAAACAAATCCGCCCCGGCTTTGTCCGCCATCGCCGGACGGTCGGGCAACGGCACATACTTGTCCGAGGTGCGGGTCATCACCACATTGAACCCGGCCTTCCACAATTGGTCGCGCACTTCAAAGGCGAGTGGCAGGGTGTAATTTTTTTCATAATGCCAGCCGACACGATTGCCGGAATCTTTGCCGCCATGACCGGGATCAAGGCAGATCGTCTTGATCGGCCTGGTTTCGGCAAAATGCGGTGGAAACACCAGCGGGCGTATAGCCGTATCGAGATCAAGTTGCGCGATTAGCGGAACGGCTTTCTCAACCGCAAATGGAAATGAAAGCCTGACCCGGATTCCATTGATTTCCGCCTGCGCTGAATTTTCCTCAAAAACCAACCGGGTTGTGTGGTTTGTTACGTCCACGGTTTTGCCACCATTAAACCAGGACCATTCCAAATCGTTCGCGCGCGCCCAGTCAGCCAGCGAGACATAATCCTGGCCATCAAGATGGACAGCTTCAAATTTTTGTTGAGTGGCGTGTGCGAACGCCAGCCCGAACACAAAAAACAGCGCAAAACAACCACGACACCCGGGCAAATGAAAATGTGTCTGTGATTTCATGCTTTTTCGGCAGGCGCGGTTAAGGTTCATCGCGTGTTGAAGTGTTACTCTGGAAATCACGTTTCGACGCAGCAGACTTGCCGGCAACCCGGACGTTCAATTTTGAAGGCATGACCTGGGTTTTGCTCGCGGCCTGACAACTTGCGCAAAGGCCATAAACTTCGCAGTCTTGCGGTTTCGGAGAAAAACCTTGCGCGGAAGCGATGCGTTCGATTTCAGCCGAGACCGTGTCGGGCAGCGGCAGTTCGGTGGCGCAACCGCATTGGTTGCAAATAAGGAAATGAACGGTATCGCCGGGCACATTCAGCACAAAATAACTTGCCTTGCGCAGTGTGCCGACCATTCGAACGATTGCAGCTTCCTTGAACATCATCAAAGTTCGATATACGGTCGTCATATCACATTGTCCCCGGACTCCATCCGCCTGCGAAACCATTTCCAGGCTCGCGGGCGTACGCCGCTGTGCAAGGAACAACAAAATCGTCTCCCGGACCGGAGTGAGGCGCATCTGCGCATTCCGGCAGGATGCCATCGCCCACTTGTGACGTTCCTTCGGAGTTTTCATAAAATCAATGCAAGTTGCTTGCAGAAACATTTCTTGCCGCGCCAGCCGCAACGGTGGTTTAGTCGCTTTGGATGCAATTGCACACGCATAAACATACGAGCCAAAACAAAACCTATGAACGAATCACATTCTTGCA
>Ga0335081_10005411_pt1 | contig 20207 bp, 16 predicted proteins | sample Lox_Sample_35_FD_206713 | JGI IMG/M metagenome (GOLD analysis project Ga0335081, IMG submission 206713) | Soil microbial communities from Loxahatchee National Wildlife Refuge, Florida, United States - Lox_Sample_3.5 | ecosystem: Environmental > Terrestrial > Soil > Wetlands | place: USA... | reverse complement strand
GTTTGGGAGCGTCGGCAGGCTGCGTCAGCAGCGCGCAAGCCGCGGTCAACACCGCGCCGCCGAGGCTGAGCGCAAACAGAAACTGCGTCGGCGGCACGCTCGCCGAACCGCCGGCCATGGCGACGATGTAGGGGCCGACGCCCTGCCCCACCGCATTGGCGACCATGTAATTGCCGATGGCGCGCTCCATGGCGCCCGGCCCGGTGCCGCAGCGGGTGCACTGGATTTGCTGGCTGACGACGAACAGAAGATGCGCGGTGCCGATGATGGCGGTCGCCGCCAGGATGCCGGCGAGATTCGGAAACAGCCAGAAGCCGGCGCAGCCGACGATCAGCAGGCCGCCGCCGATCCAGGTGGTGACCGCGTCATAGCCGCGGTCAATGAAGCGCCCCATCGGCACGCCGATCGCGATCGGCAGCACGGCATAGACCGCGGTGATGACGCCGAGCCAGATCACCGACAGATCGAGCTCGACGGCGCGATAAGTGGTGGCGATACGGGCGACGGTGATGACCACCTGCTCGACGAAGGCGGTGGAGACGATGGCAAAGAGCAGGCGATTCATGCCGGGCGGCCGCCGTCACGCCAGGCGCACGTTCTTGGAAAAATCGTAGCCGGCGGCGTGCTCGCATTCGTAGACCTGCACACGGCGCGACCGGTCGTAGCGCGGATCGAGCACCTGTTTCAGGAAGGCGAGCTGGAACGCCCAGGCGGCTTCCGCGGCATCGCGGCGATAGCGGCCGGGCATGGTGTCGTTGAGCCAGCCGTGCGGCGCACCGGGATAGACCTTGATCGTGTAGCTCTTGTCGTGCCGGTCGAGGCAGTCGCGCAGCCGGCGCACGTCGGCGAGCGAGATGACGTGGTCGGCTTCGCCGAATATGCCGAGCACCGGACAGTCGACGCGGGCGATGACGTCTTCGAACGGCTTTGGAAACTGCGCGTTGACCTTCCACTCCTTGTCGCCGGCGGCACCGTACCAAACGAGCGCCGCCGCGATCGGATGTTCGGCAGCGAACACCAGCGGATGGCGGCCGGTCTGGCACACGCCCATGACGGCGATCTTGGCCGGATCGACCTGCGGCAGCTTTTTCAGCTCCGCGATCGCAGCCGCGATGTGTTCGTTCGATTCGTCGTCCTTGATCGGATAGCCGACGTCGCCGCGATGCAGCGCCTCCTGATCGGGATGCCGGAAGAAAAAATCCGGCGCGATGCAGGCGAAGCCGTCGCCGGCAAAGCGCGTGGCGAGATCGCAGGTGTGCTGCACCAGGCCGTAGCGCTCGTGCATCAGCACGACGGCGGGGATTTTGTCATCCCCGGCCGGCATGGCGAGAAACGCCGGCAGGCCGCCGGCGCATTGGATTCTTTTGGTCACGATTGTCTCGGCCACGCGCTTTCTCCCTAAAGACCGGCGGCGAACGCCGCGGCGAGCTTGCGGCATGCGGTTGCGTCGTCGAGCGCCGCAGAGGCGAGCTTCAGCCACTCCTCGGCACGCCCGATGCCGACCAGCGGATCGAGCACGCGATGGGCCTTGGCGGCGACGCCGGCGCGGTCGAGCGGATGCTCGGGATCGCCGGTCGCTTCGACAACGCGTTGCCGCAAAATCTCGCCGCCAGCTTCGACTTCCACTTCTGCCGGCCAATGCTGCGGATAGAATGTTTCGAGACTTTGATCCACAATCACCTCGACCTTGGCGGAGAATTGCGCCACCGCGGCATCGATGGTGGCCGCGCTGCGGTCGACCTCGGAAAGTCGCTCCGGCGCGAGCGCGGCGAGCGCGATCTGATGGGCGACGCTCACCATGGTCGATTGCCGCGCGCCCGGCTCGGCGCGGGTCGAGATCATGCCGGCATAAGCGGGCGGCACGCGCACGCGGACCTTGCCGATCGCGTCCTTCGGCACGCGGTCGAGCAGCGCGCGGAACGCTTCGATGGCCGCGATCGCCTGTTTGGCCGAGCACAGCGGCTTCATGCTCAACGCCGTATAGACGCACGCCGTGCCGAGATTTTCGGTCAGGCGCTCGCGGTCGAACGCGATGCCGTGGCTGTCGGTGAGCCAGGTCTTGTCGAGAATATCCGGATCGCCGCGATAGTCGGCACGCGCGGCTTCGGCCGCTGCGACGCCGGCAGCGACCGCGCTGGCATAGAGGAACCAGCGCCCCGACGGCGCGCCATGAATGCGGCCGACGCCGCCCGCCATCAACATCACCGCAAGCGACAGCGCATGGCCGGTGCGCGCCGCATCCAAGCCAAAGAGCCGCGACGCCGTCGCCGCCGCCGCAAGCGGCGCCCCGAGATAGGTCGGCCAGACGCCGCGATAGAGAATTTGCGGCCCGCGCACCGCAACCCCGAGCCGGGTCGTGATCTCGGTGCCGACCCAGATCGCGCTTGCGACCTCGGCGGGGTCGCATTTTTCCGCGCGCGCGGCGAGCGCCAGCGCCACCGGCAGGACACCGGCGCTCGGCGTGGTGCAAGACGGCAGATGAATGTCGTCGATCTCGGTCAATCGCGTCGCCGCCGCCTGGCGGCCGATGCGGATGGCGAGCGCCCCGTCGTCGCCGAGGTTTTGCAGCGCCTTGCCTTCGGGGATGTTGGCGCCGGCAAGCGCGGCAACCGCCGTATCGGTAACGTGCAGCCGCAGCCGCTCCTGTTGCGCCGCCGGCAGGCCGGACGCATTCGCTCCGGCAACGAAGGCGGCAAGCTCGGCGATGACGCTCACGGCACGATTTCCCAAACCCACGCGGATTGTATATCCATATCGGCTTCATAGCAGAACCGCGCTACCATCGGCACACCACAGCCCTGCACAGAGTCCCCTTTACAAATGGCACTATCCCTCAACGAGACCCACGATCCGGCGCGCAAGAGCTTTGTCGAAAGCGCCAACGCGCCCGACTGCGACTTCCCCATTCAGAACCTGCCGTTCGGCGTGTTCCGTCCGGCGGCGACGCCGAACGCGCCGCTGCGGGTCGGCGTGGCGATCGGCGATCAAATCCTCGACCTCGCCGCCGCCGGCCCGAGCTTCGGCGGGCTCGCCGCCGAGACGGCGCGCTCGGGCGCTGCACCGTTTCTCAATGTGTTGATGTCGGTCGGACCGCAGGCCTGGTCGGCGCTGCGGCTGGCGCTGTCACGGGCGCTCAGCACCGAGCACGGCAATCCGGCGAGCATGCGCCCGCATCTCATCCCCATGAAAGATGCCGAGCTGCGGCTGCCGGTGGCGTTCCGCAACTTCACCGACTTCTTCGCCTCGGTCTTTCACGCCAGCAACGCCGGGCGCATGTTCCGCCCGGACAATCCACTGATGCCGAACTACAAATACGTGCCGGTCGCCTATCACAGCCGCGCCTCGTCGGTGCGCGTCAGCGGCACGCCGGTGAAGCGGCCGCAGGGCCAGCGCAAAGGCGCCAACGAGGACGCGCCGAGCTACGGGCCGTCGCGCAATCTCGACTTCGAGCTCGAGCTCGGCGTCTTCATCGGCTTTGGCTCCGAGCTTGGGCAGACGGTCCCGATCGGGCGGGCCGCCGACCACGTGTTCGGCTACTGCCTGCTCAACGACTGGTCGGCGCGCGACGTGCAGGGCTGGGAGTACCAGCCGCTCGGGCCGTTCCTCGGCAAGAACTTCGGCACCACGGTCTCGCCATGGATCGTCACGGCGGAAGCGCTGGCGCCGTTCCACACCGCCGCCTATGCGCGGCCGGCCGGCGATCCGGCGCCGCTGCCTTATCTCAACGACGCCGAGGATCAGGCCAGCGGCGGCCTCGACATCACGCTCGAGGCCTATCTTTCCACCGAGACCATGCGCAACAACGGGACCGCACCGCAGCGCATCACCCAGACCTCGTTCGCGCTGATGTACTGGACCATCGCGCAGATGATCGCGCATCACACCTGCAACGGCTGCAATCTGGAGATCGGCGATCTGATCGGCTCGGGCACGGTGTCGGGCCCGGATAAATCGAGCTGGGGCAGCCTGCTCGAGCTCACCGCGCGCGGCCGCGAGCCGATCGAGCTGCCCGGCGGCGAGAAACGCGGCTTCATCGAAGACGGCGACGAAATCATCTTCCGCGGCTTCTGCGCCAAGCCCGGCCGCGCCCGCATCGGCTTCGGCGAATGCCGCGCGGTGATCTTGCCGGCGGGGTGAGCGTCACTCCACCGGCACCCATTTCTGCAGCCGCTTCCCGGTATCGACCTCGCCGGTGTAGAGATTGCCGCGCGAGTCGAACTTGCCGACGTGGACCCAGTGGAATTCGCCGGTCTCGCGGCCGGGCCGGCCGAAGCTGCCGACCACGGTGCCGTCGCTCCGGCGTACCGTCTCCAGCACATTGTTGGTGCCGTCGATCAGCACGAAATAGTTCTGCTTTCTGTCGCGCGGCGAGAACGCAAGGCCCCAGGTCGAGCCGGAGCCCCTGGTCGCCGGATCGAACACGTATTGCCGAATGAAGCCGCCGTCCTTGTTGAACACCTGGACGCGGTTGTTGCTGCGGTCGCAGACAAAGACGAGGCCGTCCTTGGTGAGGCCGATGCAATGCACCGGATTGGCGAATTGCGGCGAACTCGGATTGTAGGCCGGCAGATCGTCGTCGGTCGGTGGCTTGCCGTAGGCGCCCCAGATCCGCTTGATCGCGCCGGTATCGGCATCGAGCACGGCGACGCGGTGATTGCCGTAGCCGTCGGCGGCGTAAATCTCGTTGGCCTTGGCATCGAGCTCGAGCGCGGCGACGAGACCGAACTGAGTGAGATCGGTGCTCGAGGTGAGCGGCCCGCGGCGGCCGAGCTGTTTGACGAATTTGCCGTCGGCGGTGAATTTCAGCACCATGCTGTCGCCCTTGCCGTTGCCGGAGAGCCAGACGAAGCCCTTGTTGTCGACCAGGATGGCGTGCTCCTGTAGCGGCCAGTCGTAGCCGAGATTGTCGCCCGGCCCGCCCCACGCCTTGATGACGTCGCCGGCCGGATTGAACACCAGCACCGAAGGCGCCGGCACGCAGCATTTCGAGCGCGGCGGCGTGAGCGCGGCGCCCTTCTCGTCGTCGGTCAACGAGCGCGGCCGCTGGAACACCCAGATATTGTCCTGGGCGTCGATCGACATGCCGCCGACCTGGCCCAGGATCCAATTGTTCGGCAGCGGATGCGGCCAAAACGGATCGACGCGGAACGCCGGGCTTTGGGCCTGGGCTGCAACTATCGTCGCGAACAGCAAAGCAAGAATTGCCGAAAGCCGGAATCCACCCGAGAGCGTGTAAATCATCTGCGGCCTCCCCGTTTCGTCATGGCCGCGCCTGTCGCGGCCATCCACGTCTCTGACTTGCTAGGCCCTAAGACGTGGATGACCGGCATAAAGCCGGGCATGACGTTTAATGTATCTCCGGCTCGGCGGTGGGTTGCCTGCCGGCAAGAAAATCGAAATCGCAGCCTTCGTCGGCCTGGCCGATGTGCTCGGCATACATGGCGCCGTAGCCGCGCAGGAAGCGCGGCGGCGGCGGTTGCCAGGCGGCGCGGCGCCGCGCCATCTCTTCCTCGCCGACGTGCAGGTGGATTTTGCGCGACGCGACGTCGATCTCGATCTCGTCGCCGGTCTTAACCAGCGCGAGCGGGCCGCCGACATAGCTCTCCGGCGCCACGTGCAGGATGCAGGCGCCGTAGCTGGTGCCGCTCATGCGCGCATCGGAGATGCGCAGCATGTCGCGCACGCCGGCCTTGATCAGCTTCTTCGGGATCGGCAATTGCCCCCATTCCGGCATGCCGGGGCCGCCCTTGGGCCCGCCGTTCTTGAGCACGAGGATGTGGTCGGGCGTGACGTCGAGATCGTCGCGCTCGACCTCGCGCGCCATGTGGTCGTAGTTCTCGAACGCGATGGCCTTGCCGCGGTGCGCCAAGAAGCGCTTCTCGGCGGCGGCCGGCTTCATCACGCAGCCGCGCGGCGCGAGATTGCCGGTGAGCACGGCGGTGGCACCCTCGGGATAGAGCGGCGCATCGAGCCCGTGAATGACGTCAGGGATGTGCACCTTGCCGTCGGCGATGGAGTCGCCGAGCGTGCCGCCGGTGACGGTGACGCAACCGAGATCGAGCATCTCCCTCATCTGGCTCATCAGCGCGCGCAGGCCGCCAGCGAAATAAAAATCCTCCATCAGATATTTGCCCGACGGCGTGATGTTGGCGATGACCGGCACTTGCCGCGAAATGTCGTCGAAGCGCTGCATGTCGAGCGCAATCCCGGCGCGGCGCGCCATGGCGATGACGTGGATGATGGCGTTGGTCGAGCCGCCGAGCGCCATGTGGACGCGGATGGCGTTGTCGAACGCCGCCGGCGTGAGGATTTTGTCCGGCGTCAAATCCTCCCACACCATCTCGACGGCGCGGCGGCCGGCGGCGGCGCACATGCGCGGGTGGCTGGCGTCGGGCGCCGGGATCGACGAGGCGCCGGGCAGCGATAGGCCGAGCGCTTCCGTGATCGCCATCATGGTGGCCGCGGTGCCCATCACCATGCAGGTGCCGTACGAGCGGGCGATGCCGCCCTCGATCTCGTTCCACTCGGCGTCGCCGATGCGGCCGGCGCGCTTCTCGTCCCAATATTTCCAGGCATCGGAGCCGGAGCCGAGCGCGTGGCCGCGCCAGTTGCCGCGCAGCATCGGCCCGGCCGGCACATAGATCGCCGGCAGGCCCATGCTGATGGCGCCCATGATCAGGCCGGGCGTGGTCTTGTCGCAGCCGCCCATCAGCACGGCACCGTCGATCGGATGGCTGCGCAGCAATTCCTCGCACTCCATGGCGAGGAAGTTGCGGTACATCATGGTCGAGGGTTTCACGATCGGCTCGGCAAGCGACATCGCCGGCAGCTCGATGGGAAAGCCACCGGCCTGATAGACGCCGCGCTTGACGTCTTCGGCCCGCGCCCGCAAATGGCCGTGGCAGGCGTTGATGTCGCTCCAGGTATTGACGATGCCGATCACCGGCTTGCCGACCCAATCGGCGCGGTCGTAGCCGAGCTGCTGCAGCCGCGAGCGGTGGCCGAACGAGCGCAGGTCGTTCTTGCCGAGCCAGCGATAGCTGCGCAGCTCCTCGGTCGATTTCTTTTTTGCCGTCATTAGCGCACCCTATACACGCAGCCTATTGCGCTTCAACGCCAAAAGCGCAGTGACCGCACGACAGCCATGAGCATTGCGCAGCCTTCCGAGAGCTTGTCGGATACCGCGCGGGCCGGTAGGACATTGTCATGATCGACCTTTATGCGTTGACCAGCCCGAACGTGCAGAAAATCTACATCATGCTCGAAGAGACGAAGCTGCCCTACAAGGAGCATTTCGTCGACGTCTGGAAAGGCGAGCAGTACAATCCGGATTTCATCAAGATCAATCCGAACTCGAAAATCCCGGCGATCGTCGACAGCGACGGCCCGGGCGGCAAGCCGATCACCGTCTTCGAGTCCGGCGCGATCCTGATTTATCTCGCCGAGAAGAGCGGCCAGTTCATGCCGAAGGATCCGGCCGCGCGCTACAACGTGCTGCAATGGCTGTTCTTCCAGACCTCGAGCGTCGGCCCGATGTTCGGCCAGTTCACCCACTTCAAGATGTTCGCGCCCAAGGGCGGCGACAATTCCTATTCGATGGACCGCTATCAGACGGAAGTGAAGCGGCTCTACGAAGTTTTGGAGAAGCGGCTGGCGACGTCGCCCTACATCGCCGGCAGCGAATACACCGTCGCCGACATCGCCACCTTCCCGTGGACCCGCAACCACGACGCCCAGGGCGTGAAGTGGGAGGACAATCCGAAGCTGGCGCGCTGGTTCAACGCCATCAACGAGCGGCCGGCGGTGAAGGCTGCGCTCGCCAAAGTCGGCCAGATCAAATCGAACCGCGACACCGCGAACGACGACCAGAAGGACCGCTTCTTCAACCGCGGCCGCTACGCGCGGGCGTAAACTTACTCGCCCGCCTTCTCCATCATCGTCCGCATGAAGCGCACGGCCGCGGGGCCTTTGAGCGCGCTTGCCCAAAGCTCCCGCGCCATCCGCTCATGCAGCGCCAGCGCCTCCGGCGCCGAGGTGATCATCGCCATGCCGACGCGGATGTTCGGCTCCTCGCCGAGGCGGAACGGGCTCAGCGCCAGAATCTGCCGGTCGGGCTGGCGGAAGATCTGAAAGCTGGTGTGCGGCAAGGTGTCGAGCACGATGCCGATCTGCACGCCGATCGGCTCGTTCTCCATCAGCGCGGTGAAGTGCCCGGCCTCGGCACGGGCGAGCGCGCGCCGCTCGCGGCGAGTTTGCTCCGGCAGGTCGTGGCGGCCGACTAGGCCGTTGCGCAGAAAGCGCTCCATCTCGTTGGCGGCGATCAGGTTGACCACGGCCGGCCGGCGCCGGCGATAGGTCTCCTTGCGTGCCCGCAACACCGCCATCAGTTCGTCGATCTGGGCGAGCGCGCGGTCGCGGCCGGCGATCGCATCGGGCACCGACTCGCGCAACACATTGCCGAGCGCGCGGTCGAAGGCGTCGGAGGCGAGCACATAGGAGATCGGCCCGGCCAGCACGATGACGTGCTCGGCGGTCTCCTCGATCTGGCGCATGCGCTCGAAATAGCTGACGGCGGAAGCGATGTATTCGACGCCGACGCCGAGCAAGGTCGGCACCGAGACCTGCAGCAGCTCGGCGAGCTTCTCCAAGGTCTCGATTTTCGCCACCTCGCCCTTCTCGAAGCGATAGAGCGCGGTGCGGGAAATGCCGAGCTTCTGTGCGATCTCCTCGGCCGACAGGCCGGAGCCGAGGCGAAACGCCTTGAGCCGGTGGCCGATGTCGTCGAAGCGGATGGCCATCGCTTACGGCGCGCCGCGCGCTGCCTTCATCCGCTTCGCCGCCTCAAGCGCGGCGACGACGATATTGTGGTAGCCGGTGCAACGGCACAGATTGCCGGAAATGCCGACGCGGATGTCGTCTTCGGTCGGATCCGGATTGTCGCGCAAAAGCTCGATCAGCGTGGTCAAAATGCCCGGCGTGCAGAAGCCGCATTGCAGGCCGTGATGATCGTGGAACGCCTGCTGCAGCGGGTGCAGCGTCGTGGCGTCGGGCGCGATGCCCTCGACCGTGAGGATGTCGTGGCCGTCGGCCTGCACCGCGAGCATCAGGCAGGAGCGCGCCGAATGGCTGTCGAGCAGGACGGTGCAAGCGCCGCAGACGCCGTGCTCGCAGCCGAGATGCGTGCCGGTGAGCCCGAGCTGATGGCGCAGGAAATCGGCGAGCGTGAGCCGCACCGGCACCGTCGCCTCGTGGCGCTTGCCGTTCACCGTCACCGCGATGGTGCGCGTCTCGCTCATGCCCTCGCTCCCACACGCTCATGCGCTTTGAGCAATGCGCGGCGCGACAGCACCGTCGCCAGTTGCTGGCGGTAGGACGCCGGCGCGTGAATGTCGTCGATGGCCTCGCAGGAGCGCAGCGTCTCGCAAATCTCGCGCAGCCGTTTCTCTTCGATGCTTTCGCCGATCAGCGCCCGCTCGACCTCGCGGGCGCGCACCGGCGCCGGCCCCATGCCGCCGAGCGTCAGCGAGGCACGCGTCACCTTGCGGTTGGCATCTTCCTCGAGCAGCGCCGCCGCCGAGACGATGGCAAAATCGCCGTGGCGGCGGGCGAACTCGACGAAGGCGTAGCCGTGGCCGTCCGGCCAGCACGGGAACGTCGCTCCGGTGACGAGCTCGTCGAGTTCGATCGCCGGCGTCATATAGGCGACCGGAAACGCGGCAAAGTCGATATCGCGCACGCCGTTCTTGCCGGCGACCGCGATCTTCGCGTCCAGCGCCGCCGCGACCGAGACCAATTCCGCCGACGGATCGAGGTGGCACAGCGAGCCGCCGAGCGTGCCGCGGTTGCGGGTCTGGCGGTGACCCACTTGCCGGATCGCCTCGTGCATCAGCGGACAGCGCCTGGCGACGACAGCGGAGAACTCGATGTCGCGCTGGCGCGTCATGGCGCCGATCTCGAGCGCGCCGTCCCTCTCGCGGATATAGCTCAAGCCGTCGACCCGGTTGAGGTCGATGACATGGTCCGGCAGCACGAAGCGCATGTTGAGCATCGGCATCAGCGATTGGCCGCCGGCGAGCAACTTGGCGTTGTCGAAGCTGGTCAACAGCCCCACAGCGTCGGCAACATTGCGCGGATCGTGATAGGAAAAACGCGGCGGTTTCATCCCGGCTGACCGGCCTTCCTTGCACCTTGGCGTGTTTTGACTCTGTGCCAAAAACCGTGCATCAATTCAAAAAGATACGTCAATCCCAAAGTTGAAACCAGCCGATGAAGCCCGCGGCGTTCCGCTACCACGCGCCGAAGACCGTCGATGAGGCGGTCGCGCTGTTGGCCGAGGTCGCACCGCAGGACGGCCGGGTGCTGGCCGGCGGCCAGAGCCTCGTACCGACCATGGCGTTCCGGCTCGCCAAGCCCGCGCATCTGGTCGACATCAACGGGGTCGCGGCGCTCGACCGCATCGAAGTCGCGGACGGCAGGCTCAAGATCGGCGCCTGCGTGCGCCATTCGGCGTTCGAGCGGCCGGTCTGCGACGGCCCGCTCGGCAAGCTCCTCGCCGATGTGATGCGCAACATCGCCCATTATCCGATCCGCAACCGCGGCACGTTCTGCGGCAGTCTCGCCCACGCCGATCCGGCCTCCGAATGGTGCCTGGTGCTGGCGGCGCTCGACGGCGAGGTTTTGGCCAAAAGCGCCCGCGGCGAACGCGTCATCGCGGCGCGCGACTTCTTCAAGGGCATCATGACCACGGCCCTGCGCGACGACGAGCTTTTGGTCGAGGCGCGCCTGCCGCTGTTGTCCGCCGACACGCGTTGCGGCTTCTATGAGTTCAGCAGGCGACAAGGCGATTTCGCCATGGCCGCGGCGCTCGGCGTCTATCGCCTCGACGGCGGCAAGATGGTCGAGCCGCGCGTCGCCGTCGGCGGTGCCGAGCCCAATCCGCGGCGCATCGCCCAGGCCGAAGCCAAGCTCGCGGGCGCCGCGCCCGGCGACGCGGCCTTCCGCGCCGCGGCCGACGCGGCGATGAACGCCGTCGATGCCATGGAAGATGCGACGACCACCGCGGAGTTCCGCCGCGATCTCGTGCTGGCGGTGACGCGACGAGCACTCGAACGCGCGGCGGCATGAGGTGCACATCAACATCCGCTCGTCCCCGCGAAAGCGGCGACCCAGTGGACGCTCTGGATTCCCGCCTGCGCGGGAATGAGCGGATGACATCAAGATGACCGCTAATCCAAAGTCGCCGTGGATCGGCCAATCGGTCACGCGACTCGAAGACCCGCCGCTGGTCGCCGGCCGCGGCGAGTTCGCCGGCGACATCAATTTCCCGCATCAGCTTTGCATGCGCATCGTGCGCTCGGGCCACGCCCACGGCCGCATCGTCGCGCTCGACTTGTCCGCGGCGCGGGCGCTGCCCGGCGTGTTCGCGGTGTGGAGCGCGGCCGACATCGCCGACGTGCCGCCGATCGATTTTCGCGAGGGCTCGATCCCAGCGCTCGATCCGTACCGCCAGCCGGTGCTGGCGAAGGACCTCGTGCGTTATGTGGGCGAGCCGGTCGCCGCGGTGTTCGCCGAAAATCCTTACGTCGCCGAGGATGCCGCCGATCTGGTGACGATGGAGATCGAAGAGCTGCCGCCACTGCTCGATGCGCAAGCTGCGCCGGTGGAATTCTCCGCAGGCCACAGCACCGAGGCCTCGATCATCCGCCAGGGCTACGGCGACGTCGACGCGGTGTTCCGCGCCGCCAAGCACCTCGTCGCCATCGAGGTCGCCATCGGCCGGCATTCCGGCGTGCCGCTGGAAACCCGCGGCGCCATCGGCCGCTACGACGCCGCGCGCGGCATTCTCGAATTGCACGGCGCCGCCAAGGTGCCGCACCGCAATCAGGAACTCCTGTCGCGCATGCTGAAAATTCCGCCGAGCGCGATCCACGTCCACGAGTCCCATGTCGGCGGCGGTTTCGGCATCCGCGGCGAGCTTTATCCCGAGGACGTGCTGGTCTGCGTCGCGGCGAGAAAATTCAATCGCGCGGTGAAATGGATCGAGGACCGCCGCGAGCATTTGATCGCGGCCAATCACTCGCGCCAGCAGTTGCACCAAATCCGCGCCGCGGTCGACGGCGACGGCGTCATCCTCGCCATCGACGACCTCTATTTCCACGACCAGGGCGCCTATGTGCGCACCCACGCGGCGCGCGTGGTGCACATGACCGCCGGCATCCTGCCCGGGCCCTATCGCGTACCGGCCTATCGCTCGGTCGGCCACTTCCGCCTCACCAACAAGACGCCGGCCGCCACCTATCGCGCCCCCGGCCGCTACGAGACCACCTTCGTGCGCGAGCGCCTGGTCGATGCCATCGCCGCGCAGCTCAACATCGACCGCGTCGAAATCCGCCGCAGGAATTGCATCACCGCCGCCGAGATGCCCTACCCGCGGCCGCTCGAAGCGCTCGGCGAGGAAATCCACTACGACACCGGCGACTATGTCGGGCTCTTAGACAAGCTGTTCGCCAAGATCGGCTGGGACGCGCTCAACGCCCAGGTGAAAAAGCGCAAGTCCGCGGGCGAGCTGGTCGGCATCGGGCTGTGCATGTTCGTGGAAAAGAGCGGCCTCGGCCCGACCGACGGCGTAAAGATTTCCATCGACACCTCGGGCGCGGTCGAAGTGCTGACCGGCGGCGCCTCCATCGGCCAGGGTTTTGAGACCGTGATGGCGCAGGTCGCCGCTGACGTGCTCGGCGTCGATTACCGGCGCTGCCGTGTCATTCATGGCCAGACCGATCTCATCCCGTTCGGCATCGGCGCCCACGCTTCGCGCGCCACGGTGATGACGGCGTCGGCAACGCATATCGCCGCGCTCAACGTGCGCAAGAAGGCGCTCGCCGTCGCCGGCGAGCTGCTGCAATGCACGCCGGACGATCTCGACATCGTCGACGGCGAGGTGGTGCGGCGCGACCGCAGCGGCGGCCCGTCCATCAGCCTCGGCAAGATCGCGCAAAACCTGGCGCCGACATCGAAGCTGCTGAACGGCCGCGCGCCCGGGCTATCCGACGAAGGCTGGTTCAGGACCGAGCATCAGGTCTACCCGTACGGCAGCCATGTCGCCGTGGTGCGGGTCGACCGCGACACCGGCGGCGTCGCCATCGAGCGCTATGCCATCGCCTACGACATCGGCCGCGCCATCAATCCGGCACTGGTCGAGGGCCAGATCGTCGGCGGTTTCGCGCAGGGGCTCGGCGGTGCGCTGTTCGAGGAATTCACCTTCAGCGAGCGCGGCGACCCGCTGGCCGCGACCTTCGCCGATTATCTCATTCCCGCCGTGCACGAGACGCCGACGCCCGAGGTGCTGCTGCGCGAGGACTACACCTCGCCGCTCAACCCGCTCGGCATCAAGGGCGCCGGCGAAAGCGGCATCACCGGGGTCGGCGCCGCGATCGCCTCCGCCATCGACGACGCCATCGGCAGCCCCGGCGCGGTGCGCGCGCTGCCGGTGACGCCGCAGCGGCTGAAGGCGCTGCTGGAAAAACGCGCCGTCACTGCGGCTTGATCTTCGCCGTCCGGATCACCTTGCCCCACAGCGCCGTCGCATCGGCGACGAACGTGCCGAACTGCGCAGGCGTCATCGGCGTCGGCGTGAAGCCGAGATCGGCGAGCTTTGCCGCGATGGCGGAATCGGCGAGCGAGGCGTTGACCTTGGCGTTGAGGAAATCGATCACCGCGGCGGGCGTGTCCTTCGGCGCACCGAAGCCGATGGCGCCATAGACCTCGTAGCCCGGCACGGTCTCGGCGACGGCCGGCACGTCGGGCAGCATCTTGACGCGCGTCGTGGTGGTGACCGCGAGCGGGCGCAGCGTGCCGGCCTTGAGATAACCGAGCGACGACACGATCGGGTCGAACATGACCTGGACGCGGCCGGCGATGAGATCGCTCTGCGCCTGCATCTCGCCGCGCGCCGGCACGTGCACGAGATCGACGCCGGCCAGCATCTTGAACAGCTCGCCGGCGACGTGAGTGAGGTTGCCGGTGCCGGTCGAGGTCATGTTGATCTCGCCCGGATGCGCCTTGGCATAGGCGATGAACTCGGCGACGGTCTTGGCCGGGAACGACGGCGTCACCTCCATGACGAACGGATTGCGGCCGATGCTCGCCACCGGGACGATGTCGCGGAGAAAATCGAATTTCAGGTCGGTGTAGAGCGACGCATTGATGAAGTTCGGCGAGCCGACCTGCAGCAGCGTGTAGCCGTCGGGCGGCGCGCGCACCACCATCTCGGCGGCGATATTGCCGCCGGCGCCGGGCCGGTTCTCGATCAGGAAATTCTGGCCGGTGTGCTCCGACAGCCATTGCGCCAGCAGCCGTGCCACCACGTCGGGCGCGCCGCCGGCATTGAAGCCGATGATGATGCGCACCGGACGCGCCGGATAGGCTTGCGCGTCCGCCACGCGCGCGGCCGTGGGCAGCGCGGCGGCGCCCGCAACGAGATGAAGAAACCGGCGGCGCGAGGATTTCATGGCGGCGCCTCAGTCGAGATGCACGCCGATGGCCTTCACCAACGGCGTCCAGCGCGCGACCTCCTCGGCCATGAAGGTCTTGAATTTCTCCTGGCTCCAATCTAGCGTCACCGGAATCACCGCGGCGTCGACCAGCGATTTCTGGTAGGCCGCGTCGGCGATGGCGCCGCGGTTCGCCTCGCCGATTTTGGCGACGACATCCTGCGGCGTTGCGGCCGGCACGAACAGGCCCATGACCTGCTGCGAATAAAGCGCCGGCACGCCGGCCTCGATGCAGGTCGGAATGTCCGGCGCAATGGTGATGCGGGTCGGATTGGTGATCGCCAGCAGGCGCAGCTTGCCGGTGCGGTGATATTCCAGCACCTGGTTGGTCATGGCCGGCACGATCATCGGAATTTGCCCGGCGATGGCGTCGGCGATCGCGGGACCGGCGCCGCGATACGGCACGTGCGGCAGGTCGGTGATGCCGGTGAGGCTTTTGAGCATTTCGCCGCTGAGGTGATTCATGGTTCCGGCGCCGGGCGTGCCGTAGGACAGCTTGCCCGGATTGGCCTTGATGTAATCGATCAGCTCCTTGAGATTCTGCGCCGGCACGGCGGGATTGACGGCGATGGCGAACGCCGTGATCGCCAGCATCGACGCCATTTGCAGGTCCTTCATCGGATCGAGCAGCGGATGCGCGCGCAGGATCATGTCGGTCATATGAATCGCGGTGCTGCCGAGAAAGACCGAGTAGCCGTCGGGCTGAGCGTGGGCGACCGCCGCGGCGGCGAGCGAGCCGCCGGCGCCGGGCTGGTTCTCGACAAAGACGGTGCCGAGCTTGCCGCTCTTGGAGACCTTGTCGGCCCACGGCCGGCCGACGATGTCGAACACGCCGCCGGGCGGGAACGGCAGCACCAGGCGGATCGGCCGGGTCGGATAGGTGTCGGCCCATACCGCGCGCGGCGCGGCAGCAAGACCCGCGGCACCCGCCGCAAAGTGCAAAAACTCGCGGCGATCGATTTTCATCTTGCCTCCCCCGCTTGGTGCGGCACGATTTTTTTATCGTGCTCGATCGAGATAGCGCGCCCTCAGTCAGCCTTGATGTGGGCGAACTTGACCACCTTGCCCCACTTCTCGGTCTCCTCGGCCATGTACTTGCCGAACTCGGCCGGCGTCATGATCATGGCCTCGGCGCCGAGCTCGGTAAAGCGCGCCTTGATCGCCGGCTCGGCCAGCACGGCGTTGATCGATTTGTTGAGCTTGTCGATGATCTGTGGCGGCGTCTTCGCCGGCGCGCCCATGGCGTCCCACACATAAGCATTGTAGCCCGGCACGGTTTCAGCCGCGGTCGGCACACCGGGCAGCGCCGCGGAAGGCGTTTCGCCGGTCACCGCAATCGCGCGCAGCTTGCCGCCCTTGATGAAATTGACGGTCTGCGCGATCGGCGTGAACGAGGCCTGCACCTGGCCGCTGAGCAGGTCGGGCAGGTAGCTGCTCTTGTAGGGCACGTTGGTCAGATCGACGCCGGCCATGGCCTTGAACAATTCGCCGGCCACGTTGGTGGCGGCACCGCTGCCCACCGAGGCGTAGTTGATCTTGCCGGGATTGGCCTTGGCGTAGGCGATGAACTCGGGCAGCGTCTTGGCCGGCAGCGACGGATTGACCGCGAGCACCAGCGCCAGCTTCACCAGCCCCGATACCGGCGCGATGTCGCGCGCCAGGTCGAACGACAGATTGTCGTACAGCGAAGTGTTGATGACGTTGCTGACCGTCAACACCACGAGCGTGTAGCCGTCCGGCGCCGCGTGCGCCACGAGCTCGGTGCCGACATTGCTGGCGCCGCCGGGCCGGTCGTCGACGATGAACTGCTGGCCCAGGCGCTCCGACAGCGGCTGCGCCACGATGCGCGCGATGACGTCGGGGGCGATGCCGGCGGGGTACGGCACGACGATGCGCACCGGCCGGGTCGGGTAGTCCTCGGCCCAGACGGCCGCCGGCAGCGCCGCGACCGAAGCGGCGCCTCCCGCGAGCTGCAAAAACCGTCTCCGGGGCAGTGTCAGGCCAAGACTTTTGCCAGGTCTCATTTCAATCCTCGAACGCGATGCCGTCGTCGGCCGGCTTTCAGTGCTTACTGCTACCAAGCCGGCTGATTTTCCGATATCCCGCGCTGCAGCGAAAGGGTGCGACATAACTGCGGCCCGCACGCGCCGTAACGGCCATTCTTAACTCTCATTAAACTGACAAGTTAGCATTCTATAGCTCGTGGGAAGGTGGGCGAAGCGTTACACTCAGCCCCCGCTGATTCCTGCCGATCCGGGGGAAATCTCATGCGTGCCCTGCAATTGCCGTTCACGGCCCGTTTCATCAGCTACACGATCGTCGTGTTGCTCACGGCATCCCTGCTGTGGGTCGATGTCGAGGTCAATTCCAAGTTCTACGTCGTCATCCCACTGGTCGTCTGCATCGGCCTCACCGTCGTAGGCTTGGTCGATCTCATCCAGACCCGGCATTCGGTGCTGCGCAACTATCCGCTCACCGCGCACATCCGCTTCATCCTGGAGGAGATCCGCCCCGAGATCCGCCAGTACTTTCTGGAGAGCGAAAAGGACGGCACGCCGTTCTCCCGCGACAAACGCGCCATCGTCTATCAGCGCGCCAAGCGGGAATTGCAGACGCGGCCATTCGGCACCCAGAACGACGTCTATGCGGCGGGCTACGAATGGCTCGATCATTCGATGGCGCCGAAGCCCGTGGTCAAGGAGCCGTTCCGCGTCGTCATCGGCGGGCCCGATTGCAAAACGCCCTACTCCGCCTCGATCTTCAACATTTCGGCGATGAGCTTCGGCGCGCTGAGCTCGCGCGCCATCCTGGCGCTCAATGCCGGCGCCAAGAAGGGCAACTTCGCCCACGATACCGGCGAAGGCGGCTACTGCGCCTATCACCGGCAGAACGGCGGCGACATCGTCTGGGAGCTCGGCTCCGGTTATTTCAGCGCCCGCAATCCGGACGGCACGTTCGCGCCGGAGAAATTCGAAGCCAACGCCAAGAGCGACCAGATCAAGATGGTCGAGCTGAAACTGAGCCAGGGCGCCAAGCCCGGCCACGGCGGCGTCCTGCCCGGCGCCAAGGTCAGTGCGGAAATCGCCGCGGCGCGCGGCGTGCCCGCCGGCGTCGACTGCATCTCGCCGTCGCGCCATTCGGCGTTCTCGACCCCGATCGAGATGATGGAATTCATCGCCAAGATGCGCGACTTGTCCGGCGGCAAGCCGGCGGGCTTCAAGCTTTGCGTCGGGCACCCTTGGGAGTTCCTCGCCGTCTGCAAGGCGATGCTGGAGACGGACATCTATCCCGACTTCATCGTCGTCGACGGCAAGGAAGGTGGCACCGGAGCGGCGCCGCTGGAATTCACCGACCATATCGGCATGCCGCTGCGCGAGGGGCTCAACTTCGTGCACAACGCGCTGATCGGCATCAACGCCCGCGACCGCATCAAGATCGGCGCCTCGGGCAAGATCGTCAGCGCCTTCGATATCGCCCGCGCCATGGCGCTCGGCGCCGACTGGTGCAATTCGGCGCGCGGCTTCATGTTCGCGCTCGGCTGCATCCAGTCGCAGTCGTGCCATACCGACAAATGCCCGACCGGCGTCGCCACCCAGGACAAGGTGCGCCAGCGCGCGCTGGTGGTGCCCGACAAGGCCGAGCGCGTCGCCAACTTCCACCGCGCCACCATCGAGGCGCTGGCCGAGCTGGTCGCCGCCGCCGGCCTCGATCATCCGACCCAGTTCTCGCCGGCGCATTTCTCGCGGCGCATTTCGCCGCACGAGGTGAAAAGCTTCTCCGAGCTTTATCCGGCGCTGTCGCCCGGCGAGTTGATCGCCGGCACCAGCGACCGGCGGTTCGAAAGCGCCTGGGCCATGGCGAGCGCCAAGGAGTTTCGCGCCGTGCCGCGTTTCGCCGCGGTCAGCCCGGTGCTGACCAACGGCGGCGGGATCGCTACTCGGCTTTGATGCCGGCGGCGCGGATCACCTTGGTCCATTTCGCGTTTTCCGCGACGAACAGCTTGTCGAGCTCGGCCGGCGTCGCGATGTAGGGCACCGCGCCCAAGTCGGCCAAGCGCGCAACGATCGTGGGATCGGCCAATGCCGCGTTGATCGTGGCGTTGAGCTTGTCGATGACCGTGACCGGAGTTTGCTTGGGTGCCGCGATACCGACCCAGCCTCTGGCCTCGAAGCCCGGCTGAAACTCGGCCAGCGCCGGAATGTCCGGCAGCGGCGGCCAGCGCTTTGTCGTGGTCACCGCGAGCGCGCGCAACTTGCCTTGTTTGATGAGCGAGAAGGACGTCGGCAGATTGTCGATCGCCGCATCGACCCGGCCGGCGAGCAGATCGGGGATCATCGGCGCCGAGCCCTTGTACGGCACATGGACCATCTCGATGCCGGCATTCATCTTGAACAGGGCGCCGGCGATCTGCGAGATCGTGCCGGTGCCGAACGATGCCATGTTGACCTTGCCCGGATTGGCCTTGGCATAGGCGATCAGCTCGGGCACGGACTTGACCGGCATTGCCGGATTGACCTCGAGCACCAGCGGCGTGACCTGGATGCCGGCGACCATGGCGAAGTCGCGAATGAAATTGAAGCTGAGATCGGGATAGAGCGCCGGATTGATGGCGTTGGTGCCGACGGCGGCGAGCAGCGTATAGCCGTCGGGCGCGGCGTGGGCCACGGCTTCGGTGGCGATATTGGTGGCGGCGCCCGGCCGGTCCTCGATGACGACGGGCTGCCCGAGCCGCTCGGACACCCACTGCCCGATCAGCCGCGCGGCGATGTCGGTCGGGCCGCCGGCGGTAAAACCGACCAGGATGTGAATCGGCCGGTCCGGATAGTCGTCGGCACGCGCGGTCCGCGCGATTGCCGGCAGCGCGAGAGCGCCCGTTGCCAGATGCAGAAAAGTCCGGCGTTTCATTTGATCCCCCATCAAACGGCTGCCCGGCGGCTCTGCAGCAAACCTACAACAATTCTCCCAAAGCGGGGAGAGCCGTCCGCGCGCTCGGCGGGAATCACTCCGCCTTGATGCCGGCGGCGCGGATCACCTTGCCCCACTTCTCGGTCTCGTCGGCGATCAGCTTGCCGTAGTCGGCCGGCGAGCCGGTGAGCGGCATGCCGCCCATGTCGGCGATCCGCGGAGCGATCGTCGCATCGGCGAGGCCGGCATTGATCTCGCGGTTGAGCGTCGCGACGATGTCGGCGGGCACCGCCTTCGGCGCGGCGACGCCGAACCACGAGCTCGCCTCGAAGCCCGGCACGAACTCGGCCACCGTCGGCACGCCGGGCAGCGCGTCGGACGGCTTCAGCGTCGTCACCGCCAGCGGCCGCAACTGGCCGCCGCGGATATGGCCGATCGAGGCCGTCATGGTGGCGAAGCCGACCTGGACCTGGCCGGCGATCAGATCGGCCATGGCCGGCCCGTCGCCGCGATACGGCACGTGCTGCAGGCCGGCGCCGGTCATCGAATTGAACAGCTCGCCGGCCAGATGGCTCGCGGTGCCGATGCCGGCCGAGGCGAAGCTGAGCTTGGCCGGATTGGCCTTGGCGTAGGCGATCAATTCCGGAATGGTCTTGACCGGCAGCGACGGATTGACCTCGGCGACATTGGGCACGCGCACCACGCCGGCGACCGGCGCGAAGTCGCGGATGAAGTCGAATTTCAGGTGAGCGT
>Ga0335081_10005410_pt1 | contig 20208 bp, 16 predicted proteins | sample Lox_Sample_35_FD_206713 | JGI IMG/M metagenome (GOLD analysis project Ga0335081, IMG submission 206713) | Soil microbial communities from Loxahatchee National Wildlife Refuge, Florida, United States - Lox_Sample_3.5 | ecosystem: Environmental > Terrestrial > Soil > Wetlands | place: USA... | reverse complement strand
CCGTGTTTAACCGGCGTTAAGCGGACCGTCTCCCGGTTGGGGCCCGCCGCGGGCTCGCAGCCCACGGGCAGGTCCACCACCGCCTCGGTGCCGCCGCTGGGCCTGGGCGTGATCCGCAGCCGCCCGCCCAGCTCCCCCACCACCAGCGTGCGGACGATCTGCAGGCCGAGGCTGGTGGCCGAGTCCAGCTCGAACCCCTCGGGCAGGCCCACCCCGGTGTCCGCCACCGTCACCATCAGCCGGTCCGGCTCGCGCACCACGATGACCTCGATCAGCCCCTGCTCCCGGCCGGCCTCCGGGCCGGAGAAGCCGTGCTGCAGCGCATTCTGCAGCAGCTCGGTCAGGACCATGGCCAGCGGGGTCGCCACCGCCGCGGACAGCTCGCCGAACGACCCGGTGATCTTCGGGATCACCCCGACCTCGGCGGCGGACACCTCGCCGGCCATCATGGCCACCCGGTCGGCGATCTCGTCGAAGTCGACGACCTCCTCGGGCGTGTGAGACAGCGTCTCGTGCACCACCGCGATCGAGCCGACCCGGCGGACCGCCTCGTCGAGCGCGGCGCGCGCCTCGGGCGCCCGCAGCCGCCTGGCCTGCAGCCGGAGCAGGGCGGCCACCGTCTGCAGGTTGTTCTTCACCCGGTGATGGATCTCCCTGATCGTGGCGTCCTTGGTCATCAGCTCGCGCTCGCGGCGGCGCAGTTCGGTGACATCCCGCACCAGGACCAGGGCGCCGGTCCGGCTGCCGCCCACGATCAGCGGAATCGAGCGCAGCTGGACCACCGAGCCGTTCCCGTCCACCTCGGCCTCCCGCGGCACACGGCCCGCGGCCACGACCATCAGCGACTCGTCGAGCGGCTCGTCCGAGGGGACCAGGCTGGCGGTCACCACGCCGAGCTCGGCCCCGATCAGGTCGGCGGCCAGGCCGAGGCGGCGGTAGGCCGACTGCGCGTTCGGGCTGGCGTAGGTGACCCGCCCCGATCTGCCCAGCCTGAGCAGCCCGTCGCCGACGCGCGGCGACCTGATCAGCATGGCGTCGGCGCCGGGGTACGGGAACGTCCCCTCGGCCACCATCCGGGCCAGGTCGTCCGCGCCCTGCAGGTAGGTGAGCTCGAGCCGGCTCGGGGTCCGGGCCGAGTTCAGGTTGGTGCACCGCTCGATCACGGCGATCACCCGGTTCGCCCGGGTGACCGGGATCCCCTCGGTGCGCACCGGGACCCCGTTCGCCCAGTCCGGATCGCTCTCTCGCCAGATGCGCCGCTCGTCCCTGGCCACGTCGAGCACCCGCTGGTCCTCAGGCCCGGCGAAGGTGCCGACCACGTCGTCCTGGAGCGAGGTGGGCCCGGTGGTGGGGCGCATCTGAGCCACGGCCAGCCAGCCGGTGCCGTCCTTGGCCGGGGCCCACAGGATCAGGTCGGCGAAGGACAGGTCGGCCAGGAGCTGCCAGTCCGACACCAGCGAGTGCAGGTACTCGATGTCGGGCTCAGCGAGGCTGGTATGGCTCCTGGCCAGGTCGTTCAGCGTGGGCACAGCATCATCATCGCATCCGGGGGCTCAGATCATTCCCGCATGCGCGATCGATCACACCCGCCGGAGCCGCTACGGCGGACGGCGGCCGGCCGGGGCGGGCTCGACTTCGCGACCGGGGCGCGCGCTGGCCGAGATTGCGCGACGATGATCGGAGTTGACGTTCACCCTCCATTAAGGCAATCATTCCGGATGACCGCTTCTCTGCTTCCGGCCGACGACACGCCCGGGGTGCCCGGCGCGAGCCCAGGCGCCAGCACTGCGCCGCGGCTGCCCAAGTACTACCAGGTGAAGCGCCAGCTGCTGGAGCTCACCGCCACGTTGGACGCCGGCAGCCCGGTACCGCCGGAGCGAGAGCTCGCCCGCTCGTACGGCACCTCGCGGACCACGGTCAGGCAGGCGCTCGCCGAGCTGGTCATCGAGGGCCGCCTGCTGCGGATGCAGGGCAAGGGCACCTTCGTGGCCAAGCCCAAGGTCGCGCAGCCGCTCGAGCTGGCCAGCTACACCGAGGGCATGCGCGCGCACGGCCTGCATCCGCAGACCAAGATCCTCGACATCGGGTACGTCACCGCGGACGAGCCACTGGCCGAGCTGCTCGGCATCCGGGCCGGCGGCCGCGCGCTGCGCATCCACCGGCTGCGGCTGGCCGACGGCGAGCCGATGTCGATCGACACCTCGCACCTGCCCGCCCGGCGCTTCCCCGGGCTGCGCAAGCAGCTGGAGCGGGACCGGTCGCTGTACGAGACGCTGCGCTCGGCGTACGGCATTCAGCTGGCCGAGGCCGAGGAGACGATCGAGACGGTCCTCGCGGACCCGCATGACGCCCGGCTGCTCGAGGTGGACGCCGGGCTGCCGCTGCTGCTTCTGTCCAGGCATGCGTACGACGTCACCGGCGAGCCGGTGGAGTGGGCGCAGTCGTGGTACCGGGGGGACAGGTACAAGTTCGTGACCAGGCTCCGCCGGTGACGCAGCCCGCCCCGGCATGGGGCCTGCCGCCGGTCCTGATCGTCAGCGGCACCGGCACCGAGGTCGGCAAGACCGTGGTCACCGCGGCCATCGCCGCCCTGACCGCCCGCCGCGGCCACCAGGTGGCGGTGGTCAAGCCCGCGCAGACCGGCGAGCCGCCGGGGCCCACCGGGGACCTGGCGGTGATCCGCCGACTTTCCGGCGTGAGGAGGACCCACGAGCTGGCCAGGTTCCCCGACCCGCTGTCCCCCGAGGCGGCCGCCCGGGCGGCCGGGCGGCCACCGCTCGATCTGGCCGCCGCGGCCGTCATCATCAAGCAGCTGCAGCTCGAGGCGGACCTGGTCCTGGTCGAGGGCGCGGGCGGCCTGCTCGTCCGTTACGACCCGGCGGGCCGCACGATCGCTGACCTGGCTGCCATGCTGGACGCCCCGGTGCTGGTGGTCACGACCCCAGGGCTTGGCACCCTCAACCACACCGCACTAACCCTGGAGGCGCTGAGCACCCGGCGGCTGGTGGCGGCCGGGGTGGTCATCGGCGCCTGGCCGGCCGAACCGGGCCTGGCCGAGCGCGCCAACCTCACCGACCTGGCCGTCATCGCGGGGCAGCCGCTGGCGGGCGCCATCAAGGCCGGCGCGGCCCGGCTGAGCCGGGCCGGGTTCCTGGCCGCGGCCCGGGCCGGCCTTGGCCCGGCCCTCGGCGGTACCTTCCGTGCCGAAACGAATTAATCATGGGCGCCTTCGATCTGGTGACCGCCGCGGACATATGGCTCATGCAGGGCCATTACGAGGTTTCCAGCAGGCTTTCAGAGGCGGCGGGCTGACTCCTCGACGGCCGACATGGACTCGGCCAGGGAGAACAGCGGGCTGGCCAGGATGTCGGCCGGCTCCAGCCGCATGAGGTCGTCCTTGCTCCGGCTCAGCTCCGGCTCGGCGGCCAGCCGGAACGCGTGCCGTAGCCTGGCCCGCTCCAGTTCGTTCCTGACGCTGCGGGCGTTGGCGAAGCGCCGCTGCCCCATCCGCAGGGTCAGGTACTCACGGAACGCCAGCTCCGCGTCGGGGGACAGGTAGTAGGCCGAACGGTCGAGCATGGCCCGGCCGATGGCCACCAGCTCGTCCAGTTTGTACGGGGCGAAGTCGAGGTGATGCGCGATCCGCGAGCTCATGCCGGGGTTGCTCTCGAAGAACACGTCCATGCGGTCCTTGTAGCCCGCCAGGATCACCACCAGCTTGTCGCGGTCGTTCTCCATCACCTGGAGCAGGATATCGATGCATTCCTGGCCGTAGTCCTTTGAATCACCGGGCCGGTACAGGTAATACGCCTCGTCGATGAAAAGGACCCCGCCCATCGCCCGTTCGAGCATACGCTTTGTTTTCGGCGCGGTATGCCCGATGTATTCTCCGATCAGGTCGTCGCGCATGGCGTGGACGAGGTGCCCCTTTTCCAGGTAACCGAGCCGGTACAGCAGGTCAGCCATCTGCAGCGCCACGGTGGTCTTCCCGGTTCCCGGCTCGCCGGTGAAGCACATGTGCAGGTTGGGCCGCGGAGCGTCCAGGCCGAACCGGTGCCGGACCCGGTCGACCAGCAGGAGCGAGGCGATCTCCTCTACCTTCTTCTTCACTGGCAAAAGGCCGACCAGCTGATTGTCCAGGGTGGCGAAGACCTCCTCGACGCCTGCCGCCTGGCGCTCGTCGGCCAGGCTGACGGTAGCCTCGGGGTGTAGCACCTCGGCGCGCCGCCTGGCCCGGGCCTCGGCCCGGGATTTTCGGTCGCGCTTTTGCCGCACGACGCCCGCCTGAGATGGCCGGTAATTGTCATCGTTGGTCTGCGACCATGCGTTGCGGGCGAGGGCGGCTATCACTCCAAGAACGGCAGCGATTGCCCCGACTATTATGACGAAAGGATGCGGCAGGTGGTACCAGGCCACAATTATAACGATCAATATCGCGAGCAGCAGTATTGATTTTTTCGCGTACTTCAGCTTGAAGCCATACATAGGAATTCGAGGGTAACCAGCCAGGCAAGCGCAGGTCAAGCGCACCACCCGGCGTCAGGGGGCCGGGTCCTGGCCGTCGTGGCCGGACGCCGCGCGTCCCCGGCTGGCACCCCGCTGGAACCCGGTGAGCCGGTCCCTGGCCGCCTCGGCCGACCTGGCCGGCCTGGAGGCGTCCGGCCGCGCGCTGCCGATCGCGCCGGGCACCAGGTTCGCCCGCGGTGCTCGCAGCGGCAGGCCGGCCGTCGTCAGGCCGCTCGAGGCCGGCGCGAGGACGGTCTTGGCGGAGGCCCAGCCGGTATCGGCGGACGTCTCCCGGCGGCCCGAGGCCGCCGCGGCACCACCGGACGGCTTGCGGCGACGGCTGAACCAGTCCGACTCGACCGCCTCGTAGATGGGCAGCCGCCGCCCGTCCGCGGGATCCTCCGCCGGGCTCGCCTCCGGGCCTGAGGAGGCGCCGGCGTCCTCGCCCGCCGGGGTCAGGCGGTCGGGACCCGCGGGTCCGCCGGCCTCGGACGGCTGGGTCCGGTGCGGTGCCGACTCAGACCGGCTACAGGCCTGGGACGGCGCGAGCGCCCGCAGCCGCCAGGGGAACGGCGGCTGGAACGCCCGGACGTCTTCCGGCACCGGCGCGGGCCTGGCGGGCCCGGTCAGGGCTTCTGGCTCGGCCGGGACGAAGCCGGCCGACGCGCCCGCCTCCGGCAGTACGACGACAGGGTCGGGCAGCCAGACCAGGGCGGTAAGGCCGCCGGTGGCGTCCGGCTGCAGCCGGACCTTGATGCCGTGCCGGGCCGCGAGCCTGCCCACCACGAACAAGCCCATGCTCCTGGAGACCGCGACGTCGACGGGCGGCGGGTGCTCCAGCCACCAGTTCGTCTTCGCCATCATCTCCGGGCTCATGCCGACCCCTTGGTCGGTGACCTGGACCAGGACGCCGCCGGTGGCCAGCGTGCCGCCGGAAATGTCGACAGGGGTATCGGTGGCCGACAGCGACGCCGCGTTCTCGGCCAGCTCGGCGACCAGGTGCACCACGTCGTTGACGACGGGGCCGGATACCGCCAGATCCGGCTGCACGCTGACCGAGACGCGCTCGCGCTCCCCGATCTGCGCCACCGCGGCCGTGATTACGTCCGCCAGCATCACCGGCCGGTTCCACCGCCCGGGCAGCTCCTGCCCAGCCAGGACGAGCAGGTTCTGGGAGTGACGGCGCATGCGGGCCGCCAGGCGGTTCATGGTGACCAGGCTCGCCCGGCGCCCGGCGTCGTGCTCGCCCTGGTCGAGCTCGTCGATGAGCCGGAGCTGATGTTCCATCAGGGCCTGGCCGCGGCCGGACAGGCCGGCGAGCATCTCGCTGAGCTTCCCGCGCAGCCCGGCCTCGTTACCGGCTAGCCGCAGCACTTCTCCTTGCACCTGGTCGAAGGCACGCGCGACATCACCGATCTCGTCGAGAGCGCAGACGCCGACCCTCTTTACGGCGAGAGACCGGCCCTCGCCGCCGGCCCGGCTGATCGTGCGGAGCGCATCGGGCAGCCATACCTCGGCCAGCTCGACCGCCCCGGCCCGCAGCTGGTACAGCGGCCGCAGCACCGACCTGATCAAGATCATCGCGGACCACAGCCCCGCCGCCAGGACGGCGACCGCGAAGGCCAGGGCCAGGATGGCCGATACGACGGCTCCGTCGTGCATCGAGCTTACTTGTGAGTAAGCGGAGGCACGCTGGAAGGAACTGGCCGCGCGGATGACGGCGCCGGTCGCGAGGACGGCCGCGGCGGCCGAGACGACCGCCAGCAGGTACAGGCGGGTGCGGACGAGCCAGTTCGGCGGGCGGCCACCGGCCTGGCCGGCTCCGGCGGCCTGGCCGGCTCCGGCGGGCTCGAAGGCGGAAGCAGAGGGCGCGGATCCGGCCCGGGAGGCCGGGAAGATCTCCCGCCTGGCGTCGTGCGCCGGGCCTTCCGCCTGCTCGTGCGGGCCATCGCTGGTCCGGCGGAAGAAATCCGCGACCACTAGTACGGCGACCACGAGCACCAGGGCCGCCAGGACGACTTCAACATGCATTTCTGGTCACCCGGTCAATGGCCGGGAGCCGACGCAGCGCTTGAACCGGCACGGCATCCCTTCCTGCAGTCTTGCTTGCGAGCGAGACGCCCCGGCGCGCCAATGGCAACTCTAGCCGGTGCGCGGACAATATTTGCGGATTTGCATTTACCCGGGCAATTAGCCGTGTCTCTCGGCCCGGCCGAGATGAGCTGGAATACGGGATGCCGGCGCATCACATCATGCATCTTCAGCACCGTTTCGGCCCACTGCTCACGACGGTAACACCGGTTCAAGCTATGACCACGGGAAGCCGGCTTCCGGTTAGTCCCCATTAGCTATTCACCAGCTATTCATCATCAATCGGGTTACGTGCGCCGCGGCGCGACCTATGATCTCCATTCCCGCTGCTAACCACTTATCCGCTATTGCTGAAATTCAGCGTCCTTCTCACATGGCGCGGAACCTGACCGTATGGTTTGGAAAACAGCCAAATGAAGTGTTCGGCGGGCCATGGCGTCGGATGCGCCCACGAGTGCGGGAGGGCTGTAGGCCGGGGCTAGCACGAGGCCGAGAGGAAGGGAAATGACGGAACGATTGGTGACGGCTGCCCCGGAAACGACCGAGGTCCTGCCTGCCCGGTTGGAACCCGACGCGATCGGGGCCGCCCAGGACACGATCATCGGGATGGCCAACTCTGCGCCGACGGTGGCGATCGGGCTTTCGCTGGCCGGACTGGCCGCCGCGGCGGCCTATGGCAGCGGGCCGGTCATCATCTTGTGCGGTATCCCGATGCTGGTCATCGCCAACGCCTACCGCCGACTGAACCTGTGGAGCGCCAACTGCGGCGCGTCATTCGAGTGGGTCGGCCGGGCGATCGACCCGTACCTCGGGTTTCTCACCGGGTGGCTGATGATCGCCGCCAGCCTCATCGCGGCGGTGGCGGGCGTGGTGGTGCTCGCCCCGTCGGTCCTGGCCATCTTCGGCGACAGCGCGCTGAGCACCTGGCCGAACATTTTCATCAGCACCGCGGTCATCGTGGTCCTGCTGGTGATCGCGGTGGCGGGTATCCGCCTCACCGCACGGACCCAGGTCGCCATGGGCGTGATCGAGTACGTGATCCTCATCGGCTTCTCGGTCTGGGGCCTGGTGGTGGCGCTCGGTCACCATCGGGGTACCTTCCCGATCACCCGTGAGTGGGCCAGCCTCAGCGGGATCGGGGGGCACGGCAGCCTGGCGTCGGGCCTGCTCATCGCGGTGTTCATGCTGGCCGGCTGGGACGCCACGGTCTATGTCAACGAGGAAGTGAAGCACCGGCGGCACAACCCGGGCCGGGCCGCGGTCATCGCGGTCGGCCTGCTCATCGTCATCTACACCTTCTCCCAGGTGGGCTTGCAGGGCGTGGTGTCGCCGGCCAAGCTGCAGGCCAACTCCTCCTCGGTGCTCGTCTACGTCGCCCAGGCGCTCGGCGGCGGCACGGGAGCCAAGGTGATGGCGCTCGCGCTGGCGCTGTCGGTTATCGCGTCCACCGGCGTCAGCATCGTCATCCTCGCCCGGATGATCTACGGGATGGCGAGCCACCGGGTGCTGCCCTCGATCCTGGGCAACGTGAGCCCCCGGTTCGCCACCCCGGCCATCGCCAGCGTCGTGGTCGGCGTGATCCTGGTCGCGGTCACCTGGATCTACCTGCTGTCCGGCTCGATCGCGACCGCCTTCACCCAGCTGATCGACGTGACCGGCGTACTGTACGCCAGCTTCTACATCCTCACCGCGTTCTCCGCCATCGTGTACTACCGGCGGCGCATCTTCAGCAATGCCTGGGACGCCGTGCTCGTCGGCATCCTCCCCCTGGCCGCCGCCGGTTTCCTGGTCTGGATCGTGATCAGGTCGTGGCAGAACGCGCCTGCGTCGCAGCGGTGGTCGCTGTTCGGCATCGTCATGGCCGGCGTCGCCCTGATGCTCGTCGCGCGCTACATCCTGCGGTCGCCGTTCTTCCGGATCCCGCGCGAGAGCGCGCCGAGATGACCGGAGACGGGACATAACGCAGTCCGTCTTCGAGACCACCGCCGCCGCTTCCTGCCCGTGAAGTTATCACTGAATGTATCAATTGCATGACACAGAGAAAGAAGATGCAGGTAGATGGGTCTTCACAATATGCATGTGAAAGATTACTCTAAGTACTAGTGCCCCGGTATGACCTTAATGCGGGGCGGTCCCAGCGAGAGGGGGCCGGGAATGCCTGGGACGCGGCATGAACCGGCGACCGCCCCCGCACGGGTCACGACCCTGCGCGGCTGGCGTGCCATGTGCCCGCTTGAACCCGCCCTGGAGGCGCTCGGCCGGGCGGCCGGCCTGCCGGTGACGGCCCGGCTCGCCTGGTGGCGCGCGGCGGTCGCGACCGACCCAGGTACCGTCCCGCTGCTGCTCGCGCTGCGTGGGCACGGCGGTACTTTAACTGCCGCCGCGCTGGTCGCGCTGCGCGAGGAGGACGGAGACCGCCGGATAACCTCGGTCCGGCCGCACACCGACGATGTGTGGGACGTCGCCGCGACCTCAGCCGACGCCCGGCACAAGCTGCTGGCCGGGCTGGCCGGGTACGCCGCCGGGCTGAGCGGCCCGTGGCGGCTGACCCTGACCGGGCTGCGCGACGGCGTCGAGGCCGGCTGGCTCGCCGGGCAGCTGCCGGGCGGCCGCGCGGTGCCCGCGCCGCCGGTCCCCTGCATCGGCTTCGCCCGGGACGAGATGCCGCTGGCGCCCGGCATCCGCAGCGGCCTGGACCGGTCCGGGCGCAGGATCCGGCGGCACGCGCTGACCGAGACGATCCGGTTCGAACGCGACCCGGCCCGGCTGGCGCAGCTGCGCGACGAGATCGAGGCCGTGCACCAGGCCCGGGACCACGATGCCGGGCGGGTGAGTGACCTGGACGACCGGGCCGGCCTCGCGTTCTGGCGTTCGGTGTACGACCAGCATGCCGCCCGGTCCGAGCTGGAGGTCGCCACGCTGCGCCTGGACGGGCACCTGGCCGCGTACGTCGTCGCGCTGGTCGACTCCCCCGCGTACCGGGTGTTCGACGGGCGGTTCGCGCCGAAATGGCGACTGTACTCGCCGGGGCGGCGGCTGGAAGCGGCGGTGGTGGAGCATGCCCGCCGCGGCCCCTTCCTCGAACTCGACTGGATGAGCAGCGTCGCCCCGGAGAAGCTGGTCGCCAGGACCAAGGCGGACCCGCGGTGGGCCGTCACCGCGGCCGCAGGCCAGCGGCCGGCCCTCCCCGGGGCGGGCGGCGGCTTCCTGTCCGCCGCGGCGGCACCGTGAGAGCAGCCCAGCGAAGGCGACACAGTGAAGGCGACACAGTGAAGACGGCGGTGACGGTCCTGAGCAGCGCGCTCACCGCCGCCGCCGCGCTGCCGTACATCCTCGACATCGTGCGCGGCCGGGCCAGGCCCAGGATCGCGTCCTGGGGCATCTGGACCGTCGTGCAGGCCATCGGGGCTGCCTCCGCGTTCACCGCCTGGCAGCTGCCCGAAGCGTGTTACACCCTGCTCTGCGCGGCGGGCTGCGCCGCCGTGGCCTGCCTGGGGTGGCGGCACGGGAGCAGGGAGTTCGGGCGGCTGGACGCGGTGTGCGTGACCCTGGCCGCGGAAGGCGTCGCACTGCTCGCGGTGGCCTCGTGGATGCCCCGGCTGCTTCCCATGTCGTGGGCGGTGGCCGTGGCCGTCGCGACCGATTTCCTGGCTTACCTGCCGACGTTCCACCACGCGTGGAAAAGGCCCGGCGAAGAACCCTGGCTTCCCTACGCGATGTTCGGTGCCGCCGCCGCCCTGGTCCTGTTCGTCGCCGACTTCCGGGTCCTCGCCGGGGTGATCTACCCGACATACTTGTTCGCCGCGGACACGGCCATGGTGATCATGATCCTGGCCAGCCCGCACCACGCGACGCCGCTGCCGTCGGCGAGCCGGACGCGTTCGTTCCCGGCCTCGGGGGGGCCAGGGGGGTATGGGGGGGCGGGGAGCCCCCCCATGAGCAGGGAGGGTCTGGGGGGGATCGTTCCCCCCTGGGGAAAAGGAGCCAGCAGGGTCCCGATGCGGCTGTCGGCCGGATCTGCGCAGTGGCGGCCGGTAACCGGCAAGGACTGGCGCCAGCCCGATCTCCCGCAGCGGCACTGGGGGGCCGTGCCTGCCCAGCCGGTCCCGCAGCGGGCGCGCGGCGGTTACCGCTAGCGACCCCCGCGCGGCCCTGCCTTCTGGCCGGGTCTACCAGCTGGTAACGTCGCTGGCGTGGTGCGGCTATCTGGTCATGGCGGTGCGCACGCGCTGGCGGCCGCGCGGCGCCACGGCGTCTCGGTGATGTTCACGCTGTCCGGCGGGCACGTGTTCCCGCTCTACGACGCGGTGGTCAAGGACGACGCTGGCCCTCCGGTACGCCTGGTGGACGTGCGGCATGAGCAGACCGCGGTGTTCGCGGCGGAAGCGACCGCGCGGCTGACCAGGACGCCCGGGCTGGCCGTGGTCACCGCCGGACCGGGCGTGACGAACTCGGTCAGCGCGGTGACCACCGCGTGGTTCAACGGCGCCCCGGTGGTGGTGCTGGCCGGCCGGGCGCCTGACTACCGCTGGGGCGCGGGCAGCCTGCAGGAGATGGATCATCCGCCGCTGTTCGCACCGGTAACCAAGCGGGCCTGGACCGAGCACGACACGGCGCGGCTGGCCGGGTCGGTAGACGAGGCCTTCCGGCTGGCGGCGAGCCCGCACCGCGGGCCGGTGTTCCTCGACATCTCGCTCGAGGCGCTCTACGGTCAGGCCGAGGCGGACCTGCCGACGGCGGGCCCGGTGGCCACGGCCAGGCCGGATGAGGGGGACGTGGACCGGATCGCCGGCCTGCTCCGGACGGCGCGGCGGCCGGTGCTGGTGCTGGGCTCCGACGTGTGGCTGGGCGGCGCCGAGGACGCGGCCCGGCGGGCCGCGCAGGAATTGCGCCTGCCGGTGATCGCCAACGGCCAGGCCCGAGGGGTGCTGCCGCGCGGCCACGAGCTGCTGGTGACCCGGGCCAGGTCGGCGGCGCTGCGCCAGGCCGACCTGGTCATCGTGGCCGGGACGCCGCTGGACTTCCGGCTCGGGTACGGCTCGTTCGGCCCGCAGGACACGCCGGCCCGGGTGGTGCACGTGGCCGACGCACCGGGCGGGATCGCAACGCACGTCACGCTGACCGCCTCGGCAGCGGGTGACCTGGCCGCGTTCTTCACCGCGCTGGCGGCATCCGGCACGGCGGCCGGCCCGGCGATCAGCACTGTAGCCGGACAGGCGGACCCGGAATGGGTTCCGGGCCTGACCGAGGCGGTCAAGGCCGCCCTGGCCTCCGACGGCCCGCTGCTGGCCAGCGACGCCGATCCGGTGCACCCGGCCCGGATCTACGGCGAGCTGCTCAAGGTCCTTGACGACGACGCGGTGGTCATCGGCGACGGCGGTGACTTCGTCTCGTTCGCCGGCAGGTACATCGAGCCGGCCCGGCCCGGCGGGTGGCTCGATCCCGGACCGTTCGGCTGCCTGGGAACCGGACTCGGCTACGCCATCGCGGCCCGGGTCGCGCGCCCGGCCGGGCAGGTCGTCCTGCTGCTCGGCGACGGTGCGGCCGGCTTCTCGCTGATGGACGCGGACACGCTGGTCCGGCACGGGCTGCCCGTGGTCATCGTGTGCGGGAACAACGCGGGCTGGGGGCTGGAGCGGCATCCGATGCGTGCCCTCTACGGCTACGACGTCGCCGCGGACCTGCAGCCGGGCTGCCGGTACGACGAGGTGGTGCGCGCTCTGGGCGGCGCCGGCGAGCTCGTCACCAGGGCCGCGGACATCGGTCCCGCACTGCGCCGTGCCTTCGACGCCGGCGTCCCCTACCTGGTCAACGTGGTCACCGACGCCGAGATCGCCTACCCGCGCTCGACCACCGGCGTGTAGGCCGGCGGCGCGCGGGCGGCCGGCGGCCGCTCCGGTCAGCCGATCGTGGCGATCAGGTCGTCTTCCTGTACCACGTCGCCCTCGGCGACGTGCATCCTGGTGATCACGCCGGAGTCCTCGGCCAGGACCGGGATCTCCATCTTCATCGACTCGAGGATCACGAGGGTGTCACCGTCATCAACCTGATCACCCTCCTTCGCGACCACCTTCCACACGTTCGCGACCATCTCCGCGCGGACCTCAGCCACCGGTGACTCCTCTTGTCGTTACCTGGGACGCAGCTTGCTCACCAGGGACGTATCGTAGTCCCCGCTGACGAAGTCGGGGCTGGTGAGCAGGTCCGCGTGGAACGCCAGGTTCGTCTTCGGGCCGGTGATGCGGAAGGCCGCCAGCGCCTCCCGCGCCCGGTCCAGGGCCTGAGCCCGGTCCGCGCCGTGGACGCAGAGCTTGGCCAGCAGCGGATCGTAGAACGGCGTCACGGTGTTGCCCGCCTGGTAGCCGGCGTCCACCCGGATGCCGTCGCCCGCGGGTTCGGCCCACTCGGTGATCGTGCCCGGGCCGGGCAGGAACCGGACCGGATCCTCGGCGTAGACCCGCAGCTCGAGCGCGTGCCCGGCGGGCCGGACGCCGGCCGGGTCGAAGGACGGCGGCTCGCCCGCGGCGACGAGGAACTGCTGCTCCACCAGGTCGATGCCGGTGACCATTTCGGTGACGGGGTGCTCGACCTGCAGCCTGGTGTTCATCTCGAGGAAGACGAACGAACCCGCTTCGGCGTCCACCAGGCACTCGACGGTGCCGGCGCCGCGGTAGCCCACGGCCTCCCCCGCCTGCACCGCGGCGGCCAGCATCCGGTCCCGCAGCCCGCCGGAGATGCCCGGCGACGGGGTCTCCTCGGCGACCTTCTGGTGCCGCCGCTGCACCGAGCAGTCACGCTCGCCGAGCGCGACCACCCGGCCGTCGGCCAGGCCGAGGATCTGCACCTCGACGTGCCTGGCACGCTCCACGAACCGCTCGAGCAGGATCTCCGGCGAGCCGAAGAACCTCATCGCGCGGGACCTGGCGGTCTCGAACGCCGCCCGCAGCCCCGCCTCGTCGGCGGCCGCGCCCATGCCGATCCCGCCGCCCCCGGCCGCCGCCTTGACCATGACGGGATAGCCGATCCGGTCCGCCTCGGCCACCGCGGTGGCCACGTCCGTAACGGGCTCTGCGGTGCCCGGCGAGACCGGCACGCCCGCCCGCTCCATCAGGTTCCTCGCCCGGATCTTGTCCCCCATCTGCGCGATGGCCTCAGGATCGGGACCCACCCAGGTCAGCCCGGCCGCGATCACCTGGCGGGCGAAGTCCGCGTTCTCGGCCAGGAACCCGTAGCCGGGGTGCACCGCCGCCGCCCCGGTCTGGCCGGCCGCCTCGATGAGCGCCGCGGCGTCCAGGTAGCTGCGGGCCGGCTGAGCGGGCCCGATGCGGGTGGCCTCATCTGCCTCGCGGACGTAGGGCAGGTCGGCGTCGGCGTCGGAGTAGACGGCCACCGCCCGGATTCCCAGTCGCCTGGCGGTCCGCAGCACCCGCCTGGCGATCTCCCCCCGGTTGGCGACCAGCACCGAATCAAGCATCCGCCCAGCCTAGTGACCTGCGGGCGAGCGGCGCCTCCCGGTTCAGACTCCGGGCCGGGCGGCGGTGGCGGATGGCGGGTGGCGGGGTGATCACATCTGGATGACGGAGCGGCGGTTCACCACGCGGTTGAGGGCCTCGACCGTGGCCGGATCGTACTCGCTGGCCGTGTCCAGCCTGAGCCGCTGCACCGCCGCCGCGGCGCGGCCCGGGTCCAGCGAGCTGCCCACCAGGTCGTCGAAGGCGTTGGCCGCCTTGATGATGCGGCTGCTCAGCGGTGGTCCCGGGGGCGGGCCGGACGGCTCGAAGCCGCCGCGGCCGCTGGCCGCGGCGTCGGTGTCCCGGTAGGGCTCGTTCTGCCGGCGCACGATCTCCGCCACCGAGTCGAGCACCTGGGCCTGCTGGATCACGTCGGCGCCCAGCTCGGCGATGCGCTGCTGGTCCTGCCGCGAGACCAGGACGGTGGCCCCGCCGGGAATGGGGTCGTGCAGCGAGAGCTGGCCGATATCGTGCATGAGCGCGGCGTACTCGAGCTCGAGCAGGGCGGGCTCGTGGATGCCGAGCTCCCGGCCGATCGCGACCGCGAGACGGCTGACTCGTTCGGAATGACCGGGTTCGACGTACCCGCCGATCTCGGTCACCTTGGCCAGCGCCCGTACGGTCTGCAGATAGGTGGTCCGGATCCCGGCGTACCGGCGGAACGCCACCTGGGTGACGAGCAGCGGCGCGGTGAAGACGGCCAGCGAGTACAGCCCCATCACCTCGGCCGCGAACGCGATGAGCAGCGCCGACGCCCCCACCGCCGCACCCAGCGGCAGCTGGACGCGCATCTCGTCCACCAGTGCTACCCGGAACCTGGCCCGCTGCTCGTCGACCTGGAGCAGGGCGGTGAGCACCGTCTCGAGCAGGAGGGCGAGCACGGTCAGCGCGGTCATGAGGGTGGCGGCCAGGCCCCAGTGCCTCTCCACGGCGCTGTTGGAGGCCAGCGGCCGGAAGATATAGGCGACGCAGGCCACGCAGAGCAGGCGCGTGGCCATTCCGCTGACCCGGGCGGGCCGGCCGACGGCTAGGTGCGGCAGCGCGCCGATGATCATGCCGATGGCGGCCACGGTCACCACCTGCTCGGCGCTGTACTGGACGAAGTGCGTGCCGACCCTGATGAGCAGGGCATAGGCGAGCGCGCCCGCGAACCCGATCGGGGCCGTCTCGCGGTCGCCCGGCAGGTTGAGGCGAAGCACCTCGCCGAACGCGATCAGCGCGCCGAACGCGATCGCGATCCGGGGGTCCTTGAGCCCCTCCGCCGCGGTCTGCGTCACCGCGGCCACCAGCCATACCCCGGCCGCCACCAGCAGCAGCAGCTGACCGGAGTCCCGCACCTGCCATCGATACCTGCGCAGGTCGCGGGGGATGCGCCCCGTCGGCTCGCTCATCGCCGATCCCTACAGGCTGTCCACGATCCGGATGGGAGCGCCCGGCTCGTCGTGATCTTGCGCGGTGACGGCGGCCAGGTCATCGGCCGCGATCAGCGGCGGCCCGGGGGGTTCGGGGCGCTGCCAGCCCTCGCGCTTGAGCGCGGCGACGAAGGCGTCCACGAAGGCCGGGTCGAACTGGGTGCCCGACCACTTCCTCAGCTCCTCGATCGCCTCACTGACCGGGCGCGCGCCGCGGTAGGAGCGGGTCGAGGTCATCGAGTCGAAGGCGTCGGCGACCGCCAGCACCCGGGCAAACTCGGGGATCTCGTCCCCGGCCAGCCCCATCGGGTAACCGCGGCCGTCGATCCGCTCGTGGTGATGCATGATCCCGTCCAGCGCCTCGTCCAGGAATCCGATCTCCCGGATAATGTCGAGCCCGCGCATCGGATGCAACTGGATGGCCTCGTATTCCTCCTCGGTCAGTTTCCCCGTCTTCTGCAGCACCTTGGTGGGCACGCCGAGCTTGCCGACGTCGTGCAGCATTCCCGCGTACCTGATCGCCTCGACGCGCTCGCCCCGCATGCCGATCTCGCGCGCGATCATGACCGAACCGCGGGACACCCGGTCGCTGTGGCCGCGGGTGTAGAAGTCCTTGGTCTCCACCGCCTGGCACAGCGCGCCCACCGTGGCCTCGTACGCTTTCTGCTGCTCGGCGAACTGCGCCACCGCCCAGCGGGCGACGAACAGCGGGATCAGTACCAGCAGCGGCGCGAAGAACCCGACCACGCTCCACAGCGCGGCCATGAGCAGGCCGTAGGCCGCGTAGCCCAGGTCGGAGAGCAGCAGCCGCCCGCTCAGCCCGACGCCTGCCGCAGAAGTCCCCGAGGACACCCGGTCCCGCGGCCTGGTCAGCCAGAGCACGCCGCTGAGCAGGCCGTGATTGGTTGCGACGTGGATCAATGCCGCGGCGGCGAACGGCAGCAGGATGACCGGAAAAGACTTTTCGCCCGGCAGCCCGACATGGCCGCCGAAGGCGAGAAAAGCGCGGCCCGCAAGGTACGCGCTGAGCGCGTACATCGCGGTATTGAAAACGCGCTGCAGGAGGTGCGGACCGCGGCGCAGGCCCAATGCGGTACAAGCCCCGACAATGGCGGCGCCAACGGGTCCGACCAGGACAACCGAGGCAAGCATGGCGGCCGAACTCGAGGACCACGTGATCTGCCCTTTGCGGAGTTGCGTCGCCCTCGATTCCGAGACGATTACCAGGATTCCGAGGAATACGACGTACTCCCACCTCAGGCCGGTGAACGGCCCCATGGCCACCAGCGTGACGGCGATGACCACCACCGCACCGATGTAGATCAGTGCGACCCGCGAGAGCTTGCCCAAACTTCCCCCTCGCAGTCAGGAGTATGTACGCCGCGAACCTGGTTCGGTAATGTCAGCCCCAAGCCACGCCGCGGGCGCTCGGCTCGCCGTGCCCGCCCGCAAGGAGCGCGCGGCGGCCAGCTTTGACATCACCGCCTGTATGCATGAGGCGAACCTCCCTAGGGCGAAATAGCGCTCGCCGCTGCCGTCGTGTAATCGTTCAACCACAGGATAACGTGAGCGCAGACGTTCGCGCAGGCCCAAATCTCATCGTAAGCAAACCGTGAGCGCACGCCGTCACTATGTGCAATCAAGGCCGGCACGTGTGGCGCAATTGCCACAGTCCTGGCAAATCGGAACGCGGGGTCCCCGGGGCTCTGCTTACTCCGGGTGAACGAGCCCCCGAGAGTATTACTCGACGAACTCGATAGAGGCTCGGACTTCCCTGATACGGATGAGAATCTTGGCGCGCAGCTCGGCCGGCGCCGGGTCGCAGCCGCAGTGCTTTTGCACCACCCGCTTGACCGCCTCCTCCAGGCCATACTCGCGCAGGCAGGGCCCGCACTCGTGCAGGTGCTGGCGGATCTTGGCGCAGTCCAAGTCGTCCAGCTCGCCGTCCAGGTAGCCGTAGACCCGGTCGAGCACCTCGGTACACGGCGTCTCGTGGGGATTCCCGCAGCTCATCGCCCCTCCTCACCGGATACTGAGGCGTCAGAAGCGGTCCGTGCCAGCCCGCGCTCCGCAGCGTAGTCCTGGAGCAGTTCCCGTAGCTGCCGGCGCCCGCGATGCAGCCGCGACATCACGGTCCCGATCGGCGTCTCCATGATGTCGGCGATCTCCTTGTACGCGAACCCCTCCACGTCGGCCAGGTAGACCGCGATCCGGAACTCCTCGGGCAGCGCCTGCAGCGCCTCCTTGATGTCCGAATCCGGCAGGCGCTCGAGCGCCTCCGCCTCGGCCGACTTCAGTCCTCCCGAGGTATGCGACGCCGCCCGCGCCAGCTGCCAGTCCTCGACCTCTTCGGCGCCCGACCGCTGCGGCTCGCGCTGCCGCTTGCGGTAGGTGTTGATGAACGTGTTGGTGAGGATCCGGAACAGCCACGCCTTCAGGTTCGTGCCCTGCTGGAACTGGTGGAAGGACGCGTAGGCCTTGGCGAAGGTCTCCTGCACCAGATCTTCCGCATCGGCAGGGTTGCGGGTCATCCGGAGCGCCGCTGAGTACAGCTGATCCAGGAAGGGCAGCACCTCCTGCTCGAAGCGCTCACCACGCTCTTCGAGAGTCTCCGGAACGGGACCCACCCCCTCTGGGTAGTACGGGGCCAGTCTGCTGGCATGCAGACCATATGTGCGGGAGGATACCGCGCCGGAGTCCAGAGCTTCCGTCAGCATGCCACGAGGTGGCGCAGCGACTGCCATGCCGCGTTCAACACGACGGGGCACCCGCTCATTCCGCAACAGGGCTGCCTGCTAGCTTAAGGCCGGCTCGGCCGGGAAGGTAACACGTTAGGCGCACGGGTGGCAGCGCCAGTCCGGAAGGGTCTGTCCCGCGGTGTCTGCCCCGGAGGGGCGCCGAGTCAGGAGTCTGGGCTCGTGCACTATGCGGCCAGCGCGATCACCGCGCCGGACAACGGTCAGCTCCCTGTTTACTGGCAGTTCCACGAGGCGGTGACCCGCGCGCAACTGACCGGGTGGCTCCCCACCGGCCGGCACCTGCTCGTCGACGTGTCGGGCCCGCGTGCCCCGGCCGCCGAACTGGCCGCCCAGGCCGGCCACACGGTGCTGCGCGTGATCGAGCCTCCAGGGGGGCAGGGGGGTCTGGGGGGGCGGGCAGCCCCTCCCAAGGGGGGTCCGGGGGGATGGGTCCCCCCGGAAAAAAGAGCGGGGGGGTCTGGGGAGGTCGTCCCCCCGGGGAAAGACGGCCGCATCGTGCCGGTGATCGCGGACTCGACGCGGCTGACCTTCCTGGGCGACGGCTGCGCGGACGGGGTCATCGCGGACGACCGGGCCCTGTCGGTGCACCTGGCCGCCGAGGCGATGATCGCCGAGATCGCCCGGGTGCTGCGCCCGGCCGGGCGGGTGATCGCCTGCGTCGACTCCCTGGTACTCGGCATGGCCGTGCTGGCCGACCAGCACCACTGGGCGCACCTGGTCGACCTGCCGCACGCCGAGGTGGTGCTGGTGCCCTGGCCGGACGGCACGATCACCCGGTGCTACGGCCCGGACCAGGCCCGCGAGCTGTTCACCGGGGCCGGGCTGCGGGTCAACTGGATCCGGCCGCGAACCGTGTTCTCCGAGTCGATGGTGACGCACTGGCTGCGGCGTGACCCCGGCGGGCTGCCCAAGCTGGTGCGAGCCGAACTCGCGGCCCGGCCCGACGAGTCATACGGCGCCCAGCTGGTGATCTCGGCCAGCAAGCCCCGCTAGCGGTGCCGCTTGGCCCACTTGCCCTGGCAGCCGACGCAGCGGGCGGCGTCGGGACGGGCGTCCAGCCTGCCCTCGGGTATCTCATGGCCGCAGTCGACGCACTTCCCGTAGGTGTGCTCGTCAATCCGGCACAGGGCGGCGAGCACCTCGTCGCGCTGGCTGCGGGCGGAGTGGAGGATCGCCTCGGTACGGTCGGCTTCGGACAGGATCGACCCCGCGTCGGCCGAATCCTGCGGGTACCCCGTGCCCGCCACCGGGCCGGGACGCTCACCCTGCAAGATGGCTATCGTCCGGTCCAGGTCGTCGCGCATCTCCTCAAGGCGCTTTCGGGCGACAGTAGTCTCCACTGGTGTCCTCGCCTCCCATCCGCGTGCGGTAGGCAGCACAGGCTCGCATCGACGCCGAGCCACGGCTGCGGAGCCGCGGACTCAGAACAACTCGCCGGGTGGCCCCTGGATGCCGGCGGAAGCCTCGGCTGACCCATCGGCGCTATCCAGCGGCTTGATGAGCTCCGGTCCGTTGTTCCGCACAGTATTGACGGCCATGGATACGGGATGCGACGTGAGGCCGCCCGCCATCGCGGGCAGCATCGCCGCGTGAAGCTGGCCGGGCTCGGTGGTGTCCGGGTCGAGCCAGTCTGCCCAGTGCTCACGCGTGATCACCATGGGCATGCGATCGTGGATCTGGCCGACATCGTCGGTTGCCTGGGTCGTGATAATCGCGGCCGTCCACAGCCAGGCGCGTTCGTGATCGTCGGGCACCGACTCGTCCCGCCAGAGCTCGTAGATTCCGGCGAAGGCGAGGGTTCCCCCGTCCGTTCGGTAGATAAAGTACGGCTGCTTACGCTTCTTGCCGCCATCCGAAACGGCCTGCCACTCGTAGTAGCCGTCGGCCGGGAGGATGCACCGGCGCTTGGCGAAGGCGCGCCGGTAGGCC
>Ga0335081_10005409_pt1 | contig 20208 bp, 18 predicted proteins | sample Lox_Sample_35_FD_206713 | JGI IMG/M metagenome (GOLD analysis project Ga0335081, IMG submission 206713) | Soil microbial communities from Loxahatchee National Wildlife Refuge, Florida, United States - Lox_Sample_3.5 | ecosystem: Environmental > Terrestrial > Soil > Wetlands | place: USA... | reverse complement strand
GGCAAACCGACCCGTCCCGCCGCCGCGTGACCATTGTGGTCACGCCATAACGCTGGTGTAGTGGGGCAGACGATCGGTTTCCGTCGTCTGCCGGGCGCCGCACAGGGGCGCACAGGCGCGCTGCGCGCACCTTGGCAGACCGCGAAAGACGACGGTCTGCCCCCACGGAGGGCAGCGAAATACGCGTCGTTATTTATTTGTGACGCAGACCGCTAGCCCGCTTTACGCGTGAGCGGCGCTCGCCCTTCTTCGATCGCGCATCCGGCGTGACCGCAATTGCAGGAGATCTCGGTTGTGCCGGCGGCATCGTGACAATATTCACTGCAATAGCTATCGTCTCTGCTGACCACGCAACTGCATGCGGGGTGATCGCATTTCTTTTCTCCGTGCTGCATAAAGCCCCTTTCTCCGGTGCGAGTCGTGCACTTTGGAGCCCACTTGTGTTACCGAGCTGCGACTACAAGGAGCGGTGCTTTTTCACGCTTTCGGATCCCCAAAATGGCGAGTCAACTGCCTAGCTTCACTCCGGAGCAGTTCTATGCCACGAAAGAAGCGGCGTGTGTCCGACACTTCCGAAGAAACTCCGATCAGCGTTGCGACCCACGGCCCGGTTGAAGCCGTAACCGTGCAATCCGGCGACCTCCAAGGCCTGCCGGACGTGGCGGAATCAGACTCGCAGAGCGTCCGTGAGTTAGTCGAGGATGGTCAGATCTTCGAGGCCGAGGTGGTGTCCGCTGTCGAAAATACGCCACCACCCGATTCAGATTCAAAGGAAGAATAAGCTCGCACGCTACCGCGTCGAGCCCGCTGACGCCTCGCAGGGCGCAGGTCTCCACTTGGAGCCGTCCGCCTCCCGCTTGAAATGCGTGCTGGTAATGAACGGCTGGTCCAGGTATTTGGCGTCTTCCACAATCGTGAGCACTGTCAGCCAGTCGATGCCGTAAGCCGACAAACGGTCGAAATACTCGGTCACGGCGGTGTTCTCGCTGTACGGCACGCCGTTGGTTCGCAGATATCCGGCGCGCAGATTCGTGGTGATCACTTTCAACGCGCCCACCTTTGGCGGCGCTTGTTGCAAGCTCACGCCCAGGCCGCCCCGTTGCGGGATCGGCTCCCACGCCGCCGCGGAGTATCCCTGCCAGCTATGTTCTTCCTCGGGTTTGGGAGATTTGTCAAAGTGCAGGCGCCTGGTCTGCAGACCGGCGTCGGTTTCGATTTTCAACGTGCTCTCATCCTGCCACGCGATGCGCAGCCGCCCAGGCACGCGCATAACCCCCGCCGCGCCGTACGCCTTGCAGCCATCGCTCGCAGCTTTGGATGGGTCCCAGGTGTCCGCCACCTTTTTTCCTTCCGGGTTGAGCGGCACGCTCGCGTAGTCACCTTTGGCCGGCGTCAGCATGCGCCAGCGCCAGTCTTCCGTGACCACCGAAACCCAGTTGCCGGTGACATCGAACGGCGCTGCCGCCTGCGGGGTTTTGGGAGCCGCTTTGGGCGGTTGTGCCGCTGCCATACCAGCAAAGAGCAGAACGAGTATGGCCGCAGGCTTCATTTCTCTTCCGACAGACTTCGATACACGGCTTCCACAAACATCGCGGTGGTCCACGGACCGCTCGCCGCTCCATAACGCGGATCGTATTCGAGGGTCGGCCGCGCCGCTTTCACCTGATCGAGCGTCTTTCCCTTGCGGATCATGTCTTGGACCCGGTCGCGGATGATCGTCACCATGTCGCGATACTCCACCACGTCGGCCTCATCGGCGATTCGCCCGTGTCCGGGAATCACCATCGTGCCGCCTTCCTGCCAGTCCTTCGGAATCGTGATTTCGATGATGTGGTTCAACCCGGCGATCACGCCCTTGATGCTGCCGCCGCGCTTCAGGTCGATCATCGGGTAACTCATCGTGTCGAAGATATCGCCCGTCGCGATCACATCCGAGCGGCGGAAGAAAACCAGGCTGTCTCCATCGGTGTGCGCGGCCGGCTGATGGAACAGTTGGATCGCCTCGTTATTGAAGAACACTTCCTTGTAGTCGCCGGGATACCCTTCCGTAGGCCAGGCGCCGAACGGCATGGCCGCCTGTTTTCCGGTGGGTGCGCTCACGGCCTTGAGTACCGCCTCATGCGCAATCACCAATGCGCCCGGCCGCGGCGTGTCGCTGGGACGCCCGCCGCCGGCCAAACTCCCGGCCGCCGCCAGGCGCTCATTGCCGCCCATGTGATCCAGATCCGCATTCGTGTTGAGGATGAAGCGAATTGGCTTGTCCGAAAGCTTGCGGATCGCGCTGATCACCTTGTCTGTGACCTTGCCGGAGCCCGCGTCCACCAGCAGCACGCCGTCCGCGCCAACCTGCACCGCCATGTTTCCACCGGCGCCGGCGAGCAGGTAGACGTTCTGCTGGACCGGCAGCACCAATACATCGTCGGGCGGCCGAGTCTGCGGAGAGTCCACACGCGGCAAGGTCTTGCCGGGCGCCGGCTCGGGATACAGCCGGTTGTCCAGGTTCCCGCTTTTCAACTTCGCCATGTATTCGGGATAGATGGTCGCCGAGCCGCCGCGGGCTGCCTCCGCGGGAACGCCGCTCTTGGTGACGAATTCCTGAATGTGCGCCGTCTCCCCAGGCAGATAGTGCGGCACGGCGCCTTTGGGCCGCCCGCCGAGTTCATCGGTGATCTGTGCCGGCCCGCAGTTCCCCCAGGCATTCGCCTCCGCCGGAAGGCTCAATACAAAATTCGTGGTTCGGATAAACGGCTCTTCCAGGTACACCGGGTCGTTGATAAAAGTGGCCACCACCAGGTAATCGTCATAGCGCGTGAACGATTCCTGCATGGTTGCCAGGTCGCTGGTAGGCGCTCCGTTGCGCAACAGCCAGCCGGTTTTGATGTGGGTGGTCGTCACCACCAGCGTGTTGCGTTCCCACTTTCCGGTGGAGAATCCGGCCCACGTGTGCGGCGCCAGGTCCGAAGGATGCTCCCGTCCATCCATCCAGATCGTGCGCGGCCGGCCATAGCTCCCTTGCAACAGGTAGGCCTGCAGCTCACCCGTTACCGGATCCACCACCTTGATAAACCGAATCGTGGCCGGGCCGCGCAACGCATAGGTCACCACATGCGGGATGCATTGGCGTTCGGGAGTCGAGCGCGCGTCTTCATCCCAGCTCTGGCCCTTGCGCCATCCGGCTTCGTTGAGCGGCAACCCGGTATAGTCGCCGAGCCGCACCCCGCCGCGGTGCGGCAGGTCTTCATGGAACGTCCCCGCCCATTCACCCGATAAATCGATCTGGGCGAATCCGGGAATCGCCGCGAGGAACGTTGCCAGGACAAGGGCTGCTTTGCGCATATGGGGACGTTGGCTTAGTGAGCTTTTTCTTCCGCGCGCGCGCCCGCCAGCATGCCCGTCATGCCGTAGTTGCCTTCGTTGCAGGCGTACTCATAAAGCGGCCCTGGCGCTTTATTCAGGGGTATCTGGACCGTCCAGGGGTGCGTGAACGTGGCCGGATCCTCCACGTGAAATTCATAAAGGATCACGTCCGGGGCCGTCCGCGTCAAGCGCTCCACTAGCCGCAGGCCCGCGCCGGAATTGGCGAAGTTCGTTCGATCGGTGAAATTGGTGGTCTCCACCACCAGCGTGCTGCCCTCCCAATGTCCGCGCGAGTCGCCCATCCATTGTTGGACCTTCGCCGGCAGGTGCGGCCGGCCGTCTAACGGGATCACGCGCGCATCGTGAATCTGCTCCGACACGATCGTGACGTAGCCCGGCGCCTGCACAATCTGATAATTGGCGTTGTAATTGGCCGGCATCATGGGCGGGCCGGCGTTGGGAGCGGCGATGCAGCGTTCCGCGAGCGAGCGGTCCTCGGGTCCATCGAAGGGATGGAGTCTCCGCGCATCGGCCCGAGCGGCGGCCCGCTGCTTGGCTTCGGGAGTCAAGGGCGGGATGCGCCCGTCCGGTGTGTCGACGATGAGCGAGGTGCGGCGGTCCGGCAAGACTTTCCCGCGATCCCGCCAAAACTCGTTATACGCGCGGTTCACATCCGTGGTAGAACCGCCGTCGCGGCGGTCGCCGTCCACGTCTTTGAGCGCCCGCTTGGCGAATTCGGCGGCTTCCTGCTCGGTAAGGATTTCCTTGTTGGCCAGATCGGCGGGCCGCTCGAGCGGGGTGAGCGTGGCATTAGTCCAGATACCCTGTAAATCCGGCTGCCCGTCGGCAGTGGATGGCGGCGTCCACGTCTTCGGCGCAGCCGCCAGTAACATCAGGGTTGCACTGAAGCACACAAACCAGCGGTAATTCATTGCAGGTCATTGTATATGAGCAGGCCGCCGGTTGCATGTCGAGGTTCACTCTGTCTGAGAGCGTACGCCGCGCATCGTGGCATTTGTCACGGTTGCCAAACTGTAACACTAAGTGGCGGCCTTATTGCAGCGCTATCGGGCAGAGGACTTAGATATGACGTCTGCCGAAGTTGTGGATTGCAGGAGCCTGCCGCCTGGTTCTTTGGTGGAAGTAGAAACCAAGAGCCGCCATTACCACATCGAATGCCTCGGCGGTAATGAAATTCGTATCTCGGGCCATCCGCAAATCTGTCCGAATCCCGTGCCGGCGCGGCTGAACGGGTCGCTGGATGAAGAAGGCATATTAGAATCTGGTCTCATCGGCCGCGGCATGCGCATGATGTTTTTTGTAGGCAACCAGCGGCCGGTCACTACCTCAGAGATACTCCTCGTCGAGGTGGATGAGCCGCACGATTCTGGCTGGGCAGGCTAGCGTGGGGTCGGGCCTTCCGGCCCGCCGCCGGGCTTCTGCCCGGCGCGCCGCGCGGAAGCGCGGCGGCAGCCCGGAAGGGCTGGCCCCACTTCAGCGTGCATTTCCGGGTCCGGTGATACAGTATTGGGCGAGGTACCGCTTCTACTGGCCATCACCATCTTGGTTTCCGCAGCGCAAGCCCAAGGCACCGTGGAAAAGATCAAGGTGCACGGCAAATCGCTCGAGGGCAATCTGGAGGGCGATTCACCCGATCGCGATGTATTCCTCTACCTTCCACCCAGCTATGCCAAGGAGCCGAACCGCCGCTACCCGGTGGTGTATTTCCTGCACGGCTATGGCATCAATGCCGAACGCTACTGGAACATCATGACCGTTCCGCAAGCCGCGGATCAGAGCATGGGTTCCGGCGCCACGCACGAAATGATTCTGGTGCACCCCGACGCGTTCACGGTCTACGACGGCAGCATGTACTCCAACTCGCTCACCACGGGCGATTGGGAAGACTACATCGCGCGCGACCTGGTGAGTTACATCGACAGCCACTACCGCACCATCGCCGACCGCAATAGCCGCGGGCTTGCCGGGCATTCCATGGGAGGCTACGGCACGGCCCGCATCGGCATGAAGCATCCGGAAGTCTTCTCAGCGTTGTAGGCGATGAGTTCCTGCTGCCTGATGAACAATCCGCAACCGCGAGGCGAGGGAAGAGGACCGGCGGCTGCGGCCCGTCCGCCCGCCCAAGGCAGCGATTCCGCCGAGGCGCGGGCCACCGGCAGCCGGCCGCGGCGGTGGATTGGCCAAAGCGCCGCAGGCGCAGGCAGCCGCATGGGCATCGAATCCCGGCAACCCTCCGCAGTATTTCGACCTGCCCGAAAAAGACGGAGAGATGCAGCCGCTGGTGGTAGCCAGGTACCTCGCTAATTCGCCCATCGCCATGGTCGATCAGTACGTGCCGAACCTGAAGAGGTACCATGCCGTCGCCATGGACGTCGGCCTGCAAGACGGCTTGCTCAAAGGCAACCGGGATCTGGATCAGGCCCTCACGCGCCTCGGAATCGCACACACCTTCGAGACCTACGAAGGCAACCACACCAACCGCGTGCAGGAACGCTTCGCGGCCAAGGTGCTGCCATTCTTCTCGGCGAATTTGGCCTCCTACGGCGGGAAATGACTATTCCGCCGCCACAGTCGAGGGGCAAAAAGAAGCGGAACCGATTGATTGCAAAAGGGCGCGCGATCAGTTTTCCGCCAGACTGTGGCGGCGGAGAAGGGCTATGCGACCTTCACCAGCCGCTTGCCGATGTTCTCGCCTTTGAGCATCCCGATGAAGGCTTGTGGGAGATTTTCGAATCCTTCCACGATATCTTCGCGGCTGTTGATCTTGCCCTCGCGGTACCAATTCGTCAAGACCGCCAATGCCGGGCCGAAGCGCGCGGCGTAATCGGTAATCAGAAATCCCTGCATCTTGGCCCGCGCGACAATCAACGTGGTCAGCAGCCTAGGTCCCATCTCGGGCTTGGCATTGTTGTACTGCGAGATCTGGCCGCAGATGGAAATGCGCGCACCCACGTTGAGCTGTTGGAGGACAGCATCGGTGATCGGGCCGCCGACATTATCGAAGTACACGTCGATGCCCTTGGGACACAGCTCCCTGAGTGCGGCGGAGTAGTCGGCGGTCGTCTTGTAGTTGAACGCCGCGTCGAAGCCGCATTCGCGTTTGATCCAATCCACCTTATCGTCGCCGCCGGCGATTCCCACCGTGCGGCAACCTTTTATCTTGGCAATCTGTCCCACAACCGAACCCACCGCGCCAGCCGCGCCGGATACCACCACGGTCTCGCCCGGCTTGGGATCGCACACGTCCAGCAGACCGAAGTATGCCGATAAGCCTGTGACGCCGAGCACGCCGAGCGCCGTTGAAACGGGAATCGAGGGATCGAGTTTGCGCAACCCCTGGCCATCGGAAATCGCATACTCCTGCCAACCGCTGTAGGTGTTGACGATGTCATTCACCGCGAACGCCGGGTTCTTCGATTCGACGACGCGCGCCACCGCCGCGCCCACCATCACCGCGCCGAGCTCCACCCCTGCGGCATAGCTCCGCCCTTGACTCAATCGGCCGCGCATGTAGGGATCGACCGAAAGATACATCGCGCGAACGAGCAGTTCTCCATCGTTGAGTTCCCGGATGGGTGACTCAACCAGTTTGAATGTGGATTGGTCCGGCATGCCGGTGGGCCGGACAGCAAACACAAACTGCCGGTTGAGGGAGGGGCGTAGCGAAGGGCTGGTAGCAGACATAGCATCATCCATTCTGAACCATCAGGCGGTCCCGTAGGTTCACCTGGGCCTCGGCCCTGTCGTAAGATGAAACACAAGCTGTTCTTTTCGGAGGATTCGATTGCGGGTGAGAACGATTTTCGTCGGGTTCGTTTTTTTGGGGATGACGGTGTGTGCGCATGCCCAGTGGGTGAACTATCGGACTGCGGGAACTCCGCGGGCTAAAGACGGCAAGGCCAAGCTTTCCGCGCCGGCGCCGCGCGTCAACGGGAAGCCGGACCTTTCCGGCATCTGGCAAGCCGAGGGCGCGCCTCGGGACATTCTGCTGCAGTATATTCCTGGCGACGGCATCAACGGAGTCGGCGAAAGCACTCCGTCACAGTACTTCTTTAATGTCTTGGTGGACTTTAAGCCCGACGCGTTGCCTCTCAGGCCGGAAGCGGCGGCCCTGTGGCGCAAACGAGCGGAGGAAGCGCAGAAGAATGGGCCAGGAACGCTATGCCTTCCCACCTCGCCTGTTCCGCTAGCGGATGTCACGCCAGGTCCCTTTAAGATCGTCCAAACTTCGCAACTGATGCTGTTTCTATATGAGGCCGACACGGCGTTCCGGCAGATCTACCTGGATGGACGCAAGCAGGTGGAAGATCCGCAACCCTCCTGGCTCGGCTATTCGGTGGGCCGGTGGGAGGGCGATAGCTTGGTTGTGGACGTGGTGGGGATCGCCGAGCGCACGCCGCTCGATCTGATGGGCCACCCGCACAGCGACGCGATGCGGCTGACGCAACGGTTTCACCGCCGCGACTTCGGCCACCTGGACGTCCAGGTAACGATTGACGATTCCAAGATGTACACCACGCCGTTCACCTATAAATACACGGACGATCTGTTGCCGGATACCGATCTGATCGAATCCTTTTGCACCGAAAATGAGAAAGACACGGCGCACATGGCCGCCAGGTAGCCAATGACTCCTGCCGCACAAATTGCGCCCACTGGCAAAGCTCTCGGAGCGGAGATCGCGGGCCTGGACTTGCGCTCGATCCGTGACCGCGATTTCGAAGTGATCCACCGCGCCTGGCTCGATCATCTGGTGGTGCTGTTTCGCGGCCAGCGACTCACCGACGACGACCTCATCGCGTTCAGCCGCCGCTTCGGCGATCTCGATTGGGCGCCGATCCAGGAAACCGGGCGCCGGTTTGTCGAGGGACATCCGGAGATCTACGTCGTTTCCAACGTGATTGAAAACGGCGCGCCCATCGGCAGCCTGGGCGCCGGTGAGGCGATCTGGCACACCGATATGTCCTATCTGGAGAAGCCGCCCAAGGCCAGTATGCTGTATGCGCTGGAGGTGCCGCCCGCCGGAGGCGACACCTACTTCTGCAACATGTACAGCGCCTATGAGTCGTTGCCGGAGCCGCTCCGGCAGCGCATCGCGGGGCTGCGGCTGAAGCACGATGCCACCTACAATAGCGGCGGCTATGTGCGGCAAGGCTTAACTGCCGTGGACGACCCCGTAAGTTCTCCGGGGGTGTACCACCCGCTGGTGGTCACGCATCCCGAAACCGGCCGGCGCGCGCTTTATCTGGGCCGGCGCCGCAACGCTTACATCGATGGGCTGGCTCTGGCGGATTCGGAGGCACTGCTCGATGAGCTATGGGCATACGCCGGGAAAAGCGAAATCGCTTGGCGGCATCAGTGGCGCGTGGGCGACGTGGTGATGTGGGATAACCGCGCGACCATGCACCGGCGCGATCCGTTTGAACCGAATACGCGCCGCGTCCTGCATCGCACGCAAATCCAGGGAGAGGCTCCGCCCGAAGTGTGACTACCGCACAGCAGAGGGCTACTGGCCGGCGGGGCGGGTTGAGCAGGTTCAATGCTTCGGGTGTAGTTCTCGGGTTGCTGTGCGTCCTCTATCTGATCCTGTTCATCGACCGGGTGAGCGTCTCGGCGGTAGCGCCGTTGATTCGCGCCGATCTGGGGTTGACCAATACGCAGATGGGGCTGGTGTTTTCGGCGTTCGCGTTCCCGTATGCTCTGTTTCAGTTGATCGGCGGATGGATCGGCGATCGGCTCGGGCCGCGGCTCACGCTGGCCTTGTGCTGCGCGATTGTCGGAGTTACCACCGTTGCTGTGGGCGCTGCCGGCGGATTCGCTTCGCTGTTCGCCCTGCGATTGGCCTTGGGGTTTGGCGAAGGCGCGGCGTTTCCGACTGCCACGCGGGCGATGTCGAGTTGGACTCCCGCAGCGCGCTGGGGCTTTGCGCAGGGCATTACGCACTCCTTCTCACGCATCGGAATCGCCGTGACTCCGCCACTGGTGGCCGGCCTTCTTTTGTTTACCTCGTGGCGCGGCTCGTTCGTTATTTTGGGCGCGGCGACGCTGCTATGGCTGTTCCTCTGGGCCTGGTATTTCCGCAATGACCCGCGACAGCACTTCGCCATCACTCCAGCCGGCTTGGCGGCGCTGCCGGTGCACACCGCCGCTCGACGCCAGGTTCCGTGGCTGCGGCTGGCGCGCCGCATCCTTCCGGTCACCACGGTCGATTTCTGTTACGGCTGGACGCTGTGGTTGTTCTTAAGCTGGATTCCCGCGTTTTTCTTCGAGAACTACCACCTCAACCTGGCGTCGTCCGCGATCTACTCCGGCGGCGTTTTGTTCGCCGGAGTGATCGGCGATACCGCGGGCGGCGTGGTGAGCGACCGCCTGCTCCATCGCACCGGGAACCTGGTGTTGGCGCGCCGGTCGGTCATCGTGGCCGGTTTCCTGGGCGCGTTCGTTTTTCTGCTGCCGGTGGTATTGCTGCATAACTTGATGGTGACGGCGGTCTGCCTGTCGCTGGCGTTTTTCTTCGCGGAACTGATCGTGGCGCCGATCTGGTCCATCCCGATGGATATCGCGCCGCGCTATGCCGGCACCGCCAGCGGCATGATGAATTTCGGCTTCGGAGTGGCCGGACTGGTGTCTCCATCGAGTTTCGGATACCTGGTGGATCGCACCGGCAGTTGGGTTTTCCCGTTTGTGTGTTCGATTCTGTTGTTGCTTCTGGGCGCCGTTCTCGCCGCGCGCCTGCGGCCGGACCAGCCGTTTGTGGAATCGAAGTGAGCGCTTGTGGCAGTTGTTAGCATTCTGTCCGGGTTCTTCGCCTGCGCCATAACGTCTCTCGCCATCGGACTGCTGGCCATTCGTTACTTGCGGATCGAAGCGAACCGGGCGGAATGCGTTTGCCTTGGGTACGTCATCGGAAGCGCGATCGTGAGCGCTGTGACGCTGGCGATTGCGCTCCTCGGTATAGCGCGCGAAGGGATCTTCGTTGGGTTCAGTCTGCTGGCGGTGCTGGTGCTTTGGCGGCTCGCGCCTTGGCTAAGGTTCTTGAAGCCCAGTCGAATGGACTCGATCCCGCCGTTTTTCCGTTGGGCTTTCGGCGCGGCCTGGGTGGCGTACGGCGTGATCTACTTCCGGTACGCGCTGGCGCCGGAAATGAGTCCGGACGGCATCACGTATCACCTGTCGCTGGTGCATTTTTGGGATCACGCGCACCGCATGTACCGCCTTGCGGACATGTATGCCGCGCTGCCCCAAGGTATCGAAATGCTATTCCTGTTCGCATTTTCGATCGGCCGTCATTCCGCAGCCGCGTTGGTGCATTTCTCCTTCCTGATGATTCTGCCGTGGCTGATGGTGCTTTACGGAATCCGCTTCGGGATTTCACGCGGTGCAGCGCCATGCGCGGCGATCCTGGTGTTCGTGACACCGCTGGTCGGGTGGGATGGCTCCGTTGCGTACAACGATGTCGCCCTGGCGGCGGTTGTGTTTGCGTCCATATATCTCTTGCAAATATGGCGCAGCGAAAAACGCACCGGCTGCCTCGTGGCCAGCAGCCTGCTGGCCGGCTTCGCATTCGCCATCAAATACACAGGCGGGTTTGCATTGCTGTTGATCGCGGGCGCCGTAATTTGGGAACTGCGCCGCGAGAGTTTCAGACGATGGGCGCATACTCTCGGGATCGCCGGCGTCATGATGGCTCTCCTGCCGATGCCGTACCTGCTACGCAACTGGGTTTGGTATCGCAACCCCATCGCCCCCTTTGGCAATGCGATCTTCCGGAATCCCAATTTCCATGTTTCCATCGAGCGGGAGTACATCTATACCCAGATGCACCTCAACGGAGTGAGTTGGAGCGAGCTTCCTCGCGAGCTGACATTGGGCGGGCCTAAACTGGAGCAGAATCTCGGACCGATCTATCTACTGGCGCCGATTGCGCTGGCCGGCTTACTGTGGCCGCCGAGCCGATTCATGGTAATTGCCGCGCTGGTCGTCGGCGCTTCTTACGCTGGAAATGTGTCCGCGCGTTTTCTGATACCGGCGCTCCCTTTGGCGCTCATTGCGATGGCCTTCGTGTTGAGCCGACTTCCGCGAGGTGTGTGGATACTCGGTGTTCTGTCGGTGGCGCAGATGGTCTCGTCGTTGCCATGGGTCACGAAGTACACGCACAATCCGAAGATTCCCTGGCCTGGCCTGAACCAGGTTTTCTGGAACATGGCGCTTCGCATCGAACCGGAAGAGCATTATCTCGCGCGCCAGTCGGACTGGTATGTCATGTCGCGCGCGATCGAAATGCTGGTGCCAGAGGGCGAAACGGTCCTCAGCCTTTTTGGGGGACTCGAGCAGTCGTACACCACGCGTTTTGTAATGGACGGTTCACGGTCGGCCGAAACCGAGAAAGCCAGGAATCTACTCTACGGCAACCGGATGTCGGCTACTGACGCGAGACGGCGATTCACGGCGGTGTTCCCGGAAACACGGGCGCGCCAGATTCTCATACTGCAGACTGCGAGCGACGAGACTATGTGGAACGTTGGGGAGATTCGATTGTGGCGCCAGAACCGGTTGATCAAACCCCAGGCAGGCCGGACGGCGGATGCGTTCCCCAATCCTTGGGATATCGGCCTGGCATTTGACGGATCGGAGGCGACCAGTTGGAGATCCTGGGAGCCCATGGCTCCGGGCATGCACATTAGCGTGCGCTTCGCTTCGACTCAGCTCGTTGACCGCGTGGATGTCGTTGGCAACGATCTGCAATGGTTCAGCCATATGGATATACGCATCCTTAGCGACCAGGGCAAGTGGCTGTGTCCCCTGTCCGCGAGCTGGCAATTCGACCCGCCCGCCGACTTGCGCCGGCAAGCTACCGAAGCTCTGAAGCGCCAGAGGATTCACTACGTGCTGATCCGCCAGGGTGCGCCGTTCGCAGAGATGTTCCGCAATCATCTCCCGGAATGGGGAATGCACGAGATCTTCTCCACTCAGGACGCGACGCTGTACCGGATTGAGGGTGATTCGCACTAGCCCGCGTAACAGCACCGCTCCTTTCAGTCGCGGCTCGGTAACGGCGGTTGTCATTGCGTTGCGGGCTGCGAGTGGGGCGTGGTCGCTTCACTCAGTAGGATGGACGATCGATTTTTGTCGTCCGTCAGGTTTCGCAGACCGCTGGAAAGCGACGGTCTGCGCCACGGCGCAGCGTTGCGGGCTGCGAGTGGGGCGTGATCGCTTCACCCAGTGGGACGGACGATCGATTTTTGTCGTCCGTCAGGTTTCGCAGACCGCTGGAAAGCGACGGTCTGCGCCACAGTGCAGCGTTGCGAGCTACAAGCGGGGCGTGATAGCTTCAACCAAGTATGAAATATCGGTTGACGATCCCGTTCGTGGCGCTCTCACTCGGGATGTTGTTGGCGGTCGCGGTGCTCACGAGCGAAGTTCAGGGGCAGCCGCAAGGCGAGAAGGGCAAGAAGAAGGCCACGCAAACGCCGGTGCGCGCGGTGACCATGGTTACCGGCCTGTGGCATCCGTGGAGCCTGGCGTTTCTGTCCAATGCGGACATGCTCGTGACCGAGCGCAATGGCAAGCTCCACCTGGTGCGTGATGGGCGGCTCGATCCGGATCCGATCGCGGGTGTGCCGCCCGTTCATTCCGTACGGCTGTCGGGGCTGATGGAAGTTCTGCCGCATCCGCAGTTCGCGCAGAATCACCTGGTTTACCTCACTTATACGAAAGACGTGGAAAACAACCTGGTGGCTACTACCCTGGCGCGCGGGCGTCTGGAGGGGCGCCAGTTGGTGGATGTGAAGGACATTCTGATCTGCGATCCCTGGGCCGGGGACGGCGGGTCGGGGTCGCGCCTCGCGTGGGGAGCCGACGGCATGCTGTATATGACCACGGGCGCTTCGAACGGAAACGCGGCGCAGGAACCAGGGAGTCTCCGCGGAAAAATCCTGCGGCTGCGCGATGACGGTACGCCCGCGCCGGGAAATCCTTTCGAGGGCCGCGCCGGCTATCGAGCCGAAATTTACTCAATGGGGCATCGCAACTCGCTGGGGCTGGCGTTCAACCCGGTGACCGGCGATCTTTGGAACAACGAGAACGGCCCGTATGGCGGGGATGAAATCAACGTGATCAAACCCGGCGCCAACTATGGCTGGCCGAAAGTAAGTTTCGGCCGCGAGTACACCGGACCCAAGCTGCCGAACTTCGCCGAAGGCATGACGCAGCCGCTGATCTTCTGGGCGCCTTCGATTGCGCCTTCCGGGATGGCGTTCTACACCGGCGATCGATTCCCCGATTGGAAGAACAACGTGCTGGTGGGCGCGATGCTGGGCGGAGCGGCCCAGGGCTATCCGCACGTGGAGCGGATCATTTTCGATAAGAACTGGGATGAAATCGGCCGCCAATCGTTGCTGACCGATATGCGGAAGCGCATCCGCGATGTGCGGCAGGGCCCTGACGGACTGGTGTACGTGCTGACCGACGAAGAGGACGGCGCATTGATCCGCCTGGAGCCGGCGCAATAGCCGAATCATGATCCGAGTGTTTTGTTCCTGCGCATTGCTGATGGTTCTGGCGGCGGCCGTGAGCCGGGGACAATCACCAGCGGCGCAGCCGGCATTTGCCACGGCGACGGTCAAACGCCACCCTGCGAACAACGGCCCGCCTTCGATCAGCCCTTATGGAACCGGGCATTTCACAGCGACTAATGCGCCGCTGGAATTTCTGATGGAACTCGCCTTTGCGGTGGATCAGAACCAAATCTTCGGGGCGCCGGACTGGATCTACTCAGAGCGCTACGATATCGACGCAAAGGCTGAGCCCGGCGTCAGCCTCACGTATGAGCAGGTGAAGCCACGGCTCGAACGGTTGCTTCGGCAACGGCTGAAACTGGCCAGTCATCGCGAGCAGAAACAACTTGACGGTTACGAGTTGGCGATTGCGCCCGGGGGCCCGAAACTGCGGCGGTCGATTGGAGCCGCTGGAACCGGCAGCGTGTCTCCGGGCGGCATGCGATTTCCAACCATTTCGATGTCGGTGTTCGCGCCCATACTCGCGACGCCAGTGGGCAAGCCGGTGGTGGATAAAACGGGACTAAAGGGCAATTACGACATCGACCTCAAGTACTCACCGACTGGAAACGCCAATGCCAACGCGCCCTCCATCTTCGCAGCGCTTCAAGATCAGCTGGGCCTGCTATTGCAACCGCGGAAGGTGGCGGTGGACACGCTGGTGATCGACCACGTCGAACGGCAACCGGCTCAAAACTAATTGGCGGCCGGCGCCGGCACTGGTTTTCCGTCGACCGGCATTGGTTTTCCGTCGAGCACGAACGTCAGTACCTTTGGAAAAACGGTCTGCGGAGTTGGCGGCGGCGGGGGCGTTCCCGGTTCTACGCCGCGGCCTACTACGATTCCCAGGCCGCCCATCAGCGTGATGTACTGCTTGCCATCCAGCTGATATGTCATGGGCGGGCCCATTCCGCCCTTAAGACCGGTCTGGATTTCTAACAGCTTCTCGCCTTTGTCGGCGCTGTAGGCGATCAGGCGGCCATCGGGAATCACTTGGAAAAGCAGATTGCCCGCGGTGGTGAGCGTTCCACCGCCGATGGAGCCGCCGCCCGGCGTTTGCCAGCGTTGTTGTTGCGTCACCGGGTCCCAGGCTACGAGGACGTTGCGCTGCTGGCCTTCCGGTGGAGGCTCGGGGCCGATTGCCGGAGGCGGCGGAAGCTTGGCGGGAATGGGTTGCGCAATGCCGCCATCGGGCGGCGGGGCCTGGCGCTTGACGCCGATGTTGCTCTTGCCAGGCTTATAAGTGAAGTCGGTGTCAATGGCGAACGTGGAGCTGCTGTTGGTGGACGTCGGAATGTAGACCAAGCCAGTGGTGGGATTGAACGACATGGGCGACCAATTGTGCGCGCCGCCGGGGCCGGGCTGAATGGCGATCGGCTCGGTGCCGTAGTGCGCTTGCGGGTTCACAAACGGACGGCCGGTGCGTTCGTCGAGGCCGGTCGCCCAGGTGACTTTGGCGAACGGCCGGCCGGAAATGAATTGGCCGGTGACGCGGTCGAGCACGTAATAGAAGCCGTCTTTATTGGCTTGCATGAGCACTTTGCGCCGCTGGCCGCGGATGGTCAGGTCGGCCAGCAGCAGTTGTTGGACGCTGTCGTAATCCCAGGAGTCGCCGGGCACCGGTTGGAAATACCAGGCCAACATACCGGTGTCGGGTTTCACGGCGAGAATGGAAGCAACGTAGAGGTTGTCTTTGCCTTTGGATTTGCGAAGCTCTTCGGGCCACGGACCGCCGTTGCCGGTGCCGACGTAGAGCAGATCGGCTTCCGGGTCGTAGGCCATGCCATCCCATACGGAGGCGCCGCCGCCGAGTTTCCACCAATCGCCGGACCAAGTCTCGGCCGCGGTTTTGAGGGCTGGGTTTTCGAAAGGTTTGGAGGGGTCGCCAGGGACGGTGTAGAACTTCCATGCCGGTTTGCCGGTGCGGGCGTCAAATGCCGCGAAGAAGCCGCGAACCGGAAGCTCGGAGCCGGCGGCGCCGATCACCACTTTGCCCTTGGCGATGCGCGGGGCCATGGTGAGCGTGTAGTTGTCCTGGCTGTAGGAAACGCGGGCTTCCCAAACGGGTTTGCCGGTTTGCGCATCGAGCGCCACCAGGCGGCCGTCGACGATGGGCGCGATCACCAGGCCCTGGTAGAGAGCGATGCCGCGCTGCACCACGCCGCAGCAGATTTTGCCGCGGACGGCATCCTGGTTCACTTCGGGGTCCCAGCGCCATTTCTCCTGGCCGGTGCGGGCGTCGAGGGCAAAGACGACGCTCCAATTGGTGATGCTATAGAGCATGCCGTTCCAGGCGAGCGGCGTGGCTTCCTGGTTCCCGCCGCCGCGGCCAATGTCGTACGACCAGGCGAGACCCAGGCGCGCGACGTTTTGCGCGTTGATCTGCTGCAAAGGGCTGTAGCGCGTTTCGCCTTGCGTGAAACCGTAGGTGGTCCATTCGTCGCCGTTCTTGGCGGCGTTTCGTAGAGTGGTGTCGTCGACCGCGCGGCTGGACTGGGCGTACAGGAGAGTGGCCGCGGACGCTGCGACGAGGACGGCGCTGGTGAATTGGTACGTTGGCACAATAGAAGTGATTTTACTCCGCTCGGCTGGGCCGGTACAATGATCGACAACTGGCCCGGAGGTGAATCGGATGCCGCTTCTGAGAATCGCAGTTGGCCTGGCTGTAGCCGTTTTGGCAATCGCTCTCGATTTACCTTCTCAAAACGAGGGTCTGGTGGCTCACGAGTGGGGGACGTTTACGTCCGTCGCGGGCGAAGATGGAGCCGCGGTTTCGTGGGCATCTCTCGCGGGGTCCGCGGACTTACCGTGCTTCGTCGCTCACCTGCGTTCACAGGGTGTGAAGTACGTTCCTGGATTCGTGCGCATGGAAACGCCGGTCCTGTATTTCTACTCCGGTTTGCCCAGAACCGTGTCGGTGCACGTGGAATTCCCGCAGGGCGTGATTACGGAGTGGTATCCAAACGCGACCAGGGTGATTCCCGAGCAGACGTTCTACAGTTTGTCGAAGGGGCAGATCGATTGGGACTCGGTCGAGATCTCGCCTGCTGATCATTCGAAACTTCCCGCCAGCGCCGGTATGTCGCGCTACTACGCGGCGCGCAAGACCGATTCGACGCCACTCGAAATCGGTACGGAACACGAGAAGCTGATCTTCTACCGTGGGGTGGGTAATCCGCCCGTGCCGGTGCAGCCGGTTTTCGCCACCGACGGAACTCTGGATATTCGGAACGTTGCACCCGAACCAATTGCCCTTGCGATTCTGTTCGAGAATCAAAACGGGAATATCGGATACCGCGTGGTACACGATCTCGCTGGTCTGGCGGCACTCCAACCGCCGGAATTAACTGCTCATCTTCAGGACCTGCGCGACGAATTGGCGGGTGATCTGGAATCTGCCGGCCTATACCGCAAAGAGGCGCTGGCCATGGTCGAGACTTGGAGCGACTCGTGGTTCGAAGAGGGCATGCGGCTTTTCTATATCGTTCCGCGGGAACAAGTCAATGAGCATCTCCCATTGATCATCACCCCGCAGCCTTCCGCGCTCGTGCGGGTATTTGTCGCGCGGATTGAACTGCTATCTCCAGCCGTGCGCCAGAGGATCGAAGCGGCAATCGACTCAGGAGACGTCTCGGGCCTCACCAAGATTGGCCGGTTCTTAGATCCCTTCCTCGCTCAGGTCCAACGCAGCAGCGCCAGACCTTTCGACTCTCACGTTGTTGCGAAGGCTGTCCGGCGACTCGCGCTCGACGCTAAGACCCACTCGTGTATCGAGTGACTACGCGCCCGCAGCGCGCGTCAGGCGAACGTGCGCGGGGGGTCTGAGGCGTACGGCCCAAGGTCCCGAAGAGCCCTTTTTCGGTTCCACGAGAACCACTTCGATCGAATCGCGATGGCCCGTAAATTCAATTTCGCCATCCTGGGTGAGGTATGCCGAACCGATCACTTTCTCGCCCGGCTGCAGAAGCGCAATCGTGGGCCGTTCCGTCAGTGAAGTGTCCATGTCGGTTGATCCTCTCTAAGCCTACACCTTCTGAAGGCAGAGCGATACCCTACTTTCGCCGTTTCCCGTCATACGGGTTTTACCGTACGTTCTCGCGACCACCACTGGGCGGAAAGGACTATTACTCCGGCGGCCAACCAGCCGGCGGCATAAATCGGTTGCGCGCCCCAGCCGGCTTGGTTGGAGTGCATCAAGCCAAGCCAGGAGAACACGGCGGCGATGCCGCACCAAATGGCGGCACGGCCGAAGTTGCGGTCAATGGTGTCGGTTACGATGGCAGCAACGACCAGCACCAGGAAGAGGAATCCATTGCCGAGGCCCTCGATTGATCGCCAGTAAATGGAACTGTTGAGAGCGGCCTGGACGGCGGGGTCGGCGGCGGAAATTCGGAGGGCGGGCAGCGCGGAGTGGACGGCGGCAGAAACCACGGCTCCGGCCGGCAAGAGAAATCCGAGCAGCACGGCCGCATGATATTTGCGATCGACGCGGTTGAGAGTGGCCAGTCCGACACCGACCGAGACATACGCGACCATAGCGGCGAGGATCGACCAGGGAAACAGTTGCGCGACAAAAATCGTAAGCCCGGCCGTCACCGCAATTAAAACGGCCAGCGGGGTCCACAGAGCAAAGCCGATCCGGGCGCCCATAGCCTTGTAGGAAGGATGCATGGCATAGACCACGGGGCAGACGGTGCTGCCGGCCAGGCCGCAGATCAGAGTTCCGATGCCGTCACACAACACCACCGCGCGGGCATCGTAGTTGTCGCCAGCGGCGGCTGCGCCTTCCACCGAAGAGATGTCCTGCAGGACCTGATAAATGGCCATGGGCGCAATCACGGACAGGAATGGAAGCGCTTCGGCCAATGCGGCGAACGGCGATGGGGTCATGGCCAGCGGAAGGGTTGGGGCGATTCCCTGCCACGCCGGATGGACATAGCCCACGCCGATGCCGACCGCCAAGGGAACCAGCCATGCCACCAGAAACGGGGGGATTTTCCAGGGCGTGATGGGCACGCGGGCCAGAACACCGACCACCACGATGGCCAGCGCCACCATGCCTACCAGCGGTTGATCGAAGATGCGCTGCAAGAGAACCAGCCCCAGGTAACTGTACATCGCCGCGCCGAAAACGGTCATGGATGCGGGGACGGGGATGAAGCGGCGGATCACACCGGAGAAGGGGACGGCGGCCAGCTTGATGATCGCGGTCCACAGCACTGCGGCCACGCCGATGCGCCAGGAGCGGACGGCGTCGTGCGTCTGGAGATAGACGGGCAACATGATCGACAGGGTGTAGGCCAGAATGGCAGGGACATTGTTGCCGTAAACGTGAGCTGCTACATCGGTGCGCTTCTCGCGGCGGCTCAAGCCGGAAGCCAGGACCAGGTAGCCAATCGAACCGGCCAGCAGCCCGAGTGCGTAACCCGGCAGCAAGTGAGAGACGCTGAAGCTGCGCGAAATCCCCACCGGCTCGAGCAGGAAAACCGGAATCACCAGTTGCGCCAGGTTGAAGCCCACGTTGGCAATGGTGGCATCGAGATCGCCGCGCGTGAGCGTCCACCAGCGCGGGTTCATATTTTGAAAGACTCGAATGTCTCCGGCGCGAACAGGTCCGGTGGCGCGAACTGCTGCTTGGAGAGGCCCTGCTCGTAGTGGTAGCGCAGAAATGTGTTGAGCGTGGGAATGTTGGGCGCGAGGCCGTACGGCCAAAAGTCCGGCCCCATCAGCTTCTGCGTCTCCTCGACGTGCTGGTGGAGCCAGGGCAGCATGCACTTGAGCGCGGCGGTTTCCTCGAAGTCGCGGTAGATCTCTTGTTGCGCCTGACAGAACGCCTTGAACAACGATTGCGCAACCCACCGGTGTTGCTCGTAGATCTCCCGGCGGATGGCGATGGTGTGCATGATCGGAAAGATTCTGGTTTTTCGGTAGTATGCGAGCTCGACCGCGTGGTAGTCCTCAAACAGGCGCGCGACGCGGCCGCTGCCGCCGCGGTAGGTGGAGGGTGCGCGGGCGGTGTACAGCGCGTCGATGCCGCCCGTCTCCAGGGCCTTCGAAAGCGTCTCGGTTGCGGCGATGGGCCGGATGCGAATTTCCGGTGGCAGCGAGAGGGTGATCTTCTCGGGACGCCCCGGTTCCTCTTCACCACCGGTAAAGTAGGTGGGGCCGGTGACGGGGACGCCGTACTCATCGCTCAAGATGCCGCGGATCCAGACGGGCGCGGTCATCTGGTATTCGGGAGTGCCGACCCGTTTCCCGATCAAATCTTTCGGCT
>Ga0335081_10005408_pt1 | contig 20209 bp, 21 predicted proteins | sample Lox_Sample_35_FD_206713 | JGI IMG/M metagenome (GOLD analysis project Ga0335081, IMG submission 206713) | Soil microbial communities from Loxahatchee National Wildlife Refuge, Florida, United States - Lox_Sample_3.5 | ecosystem: Environmental > Terrestrial > Soil > Wetlands | place: USA... | reverse complement strand
CAGGATCGCGTGGACCTGGTTCTTCAGGCGCGTCCGCTGGCGCACGATGTGGGCGCGGCGCAGCACCTGCCGGCGCAGCGCGCTGGTGGCCGCGTCCGGCATCCACACCGCCGGCAGGTAGTCCGCCGCCAGCAGCCCGGCCAGGATCGCCGCGTCGACCTTGTCGGTCTTCACCCTTGCCTCGGCGATCGCCCGGGTCTTCGCCGGATTGGACACCACCACCCGCCCGGCCCGGCTGGCCAGCACCTTCGCGATCGCCCACGTATTCCCGGTCGCCTCCAGCGCCACCTCATCTGCCGGGCCCAGCCCTGCGGCGAACTCCCGGACCCCCTCCGCCGTCGTAGCGAACGTCCCGGCCTGCGTGATCACGCCACCTTGCCAGACCGCCACCTGCGCGAAATCGCGATGCACATCCAGACCGATGCACCGCCTTGCTGCTGTCATCGCCGCTCTCCCTTCACGAGCTCCAGCGAGATCGGGAGCGGGCGGGCAAAGCGACACCTACGGATCCGCGCGCACAGCGCAACCGGGCAGGTCGCAGGGGCGGCCATTTACTAACACGGGCTCTCAGCCCACGGTGCAACACCGGCCTGCCCACCCTGCTTCACTCCCGGCGCCCCTGTCCCGGACGGTCGCACCGTAAGCCGGCTGAACCCCGCCCCGCCAGGGCAGGGCGGCCAGCGGACCAGCGACGCCTGACATTTGTCATACCGGTTACCAACCCGATCGAGTCGACCTTCGCCACCGTCCGGCACCGGACCAAGGTCACCAAGGGCCAGGGCTCGCGTGCGGCCGGGCTGGCGATGGCGTTCAAGCTCATCGAGTCGGCGCAAGACCGCTGGCGCGCCCTCAACGCGCCCCACCTCGTGGCCCTGGTCCGCGCCGGAGCGACCTTCACCGGCGGCAAGCTCATCGAGCGGCCCGCACAGCAGGCCCAGCCCGAAGCTGCCTAATGATCTTGATCCGCCGGTCCTGGCGATCGTTCCTGCTTCATCGCCCACCGGGCCAGGCACCCGGCTCCCGCTCCTTACGTGCAGCGGCTATCCGGTCGGTCGGCGCGCGACGTGCTCTGCGACTGCGACGGCGCGACCGGCCCGCCGGCGGCGCACCTCCTTCGCGGGGCACGCGGGTGCTCCCGCCGGCTCCAGAATCGCCGGGCGGAACGAGCACGCCCGGTTCGGCGACGATGCAGGTGCCAGCCTCGGCGGTGCCTGCGCAAGCGACTACAGAGCCGGGTCACCCGAACCTGGCGGGCGCTGGGTGCTCGGGCTCAGTTCCGCGACGAGCCCGGACTGGTCCTCGGCGCTCACGATGAGCCGGCGCATCGGGGCCCCGAACGGGCCGAGCCGCACCCACTTCAGGCGATCCAGGGTGATCTCGACCAGCCCGGTGCTGGCGCCGTTGACAAGAGCGGTGCATGGCCAGTAGTTGACTCCGCGGAGAACGCTGAGCCTGAACGGGCCGCGCAGCTCGGCTCTGCTCAGCGGCCGGGCAGATGCGACGGCCTGGCGGGGGATGCTGGCGTGAAACGCCCATCCCATGCGAATGTCGACCGTCGAGGGACTCATCGTGACGCGCGGCGCTTTCCGGCCTGCGCCGAACGCCGTCATAAGGCTGCGGCTGGGCCGGTCGACGCTGATCGGGAACGTCTTCTCGTTGATCATGATCCCTCCTCGGGAAAGCCCCAGACGCATCCAGAGCGCGTACCTGATCAGGTTCGCGGCCTCCCCCACCCCGGGCCGCCGCTGACCCTCGCCGGCACCGGCCATGAGGACCGCGAGGATTTCCTGCTCGTGCTCGCGCCGGAAGGCACGCGGGTAGCCGGCCAGCAGCTGCCGGTAGCGTCGCTCGAGGCCTGCGGAGTCACTCATGTGAGCACCCCTGTCGCCGGCGTCAGCCGCGACATCGCGACGCGGGCGTTGGCCTGCAGCCGGGCTGCCTCGGCGGCCAGCAGCTCTGCGCCGGCGGCCGTCAGCCGGTAGTAACGGCGCAGCCGACTATCCACAATCTCCTCCCGGTCAACCTCGACCAGCTTGTCCGCGCGCAGACGCTCGAGCGCCGCGTACAAGGTCCCGGCCTTCAGCTGGACACGGCCGGCTGAGATCGCCTGGACGTCGGTGATGATCCCGTAGCCATGCTGGCTGCCCGCGGCCAGAGCCGTCAGGATCAGGAACGTCGCCTCCTGCATCGCCCGGCTCGTCATAAAGACAGCATATACAGTTCAACTGCCTAATGTCGAGCCGCCGCCGGCGGCCCAGCCTGCCAGTCGCGGTGCCTCCCGGGTACGCGCTCGTCTGGATCTTGATCCACAGGTCTTGACAATTGCTCCGGCGATGTCCCGGTAGTGACAATGTCCTGACCGAGCACATTTCAGCCTGGTCAGATGCCCGACTCGACGCAGAGGGCTTCCTTGCCTTGTTCGACCTGACCCGAAATGAGCAAGCCCGGGTGCAGGACTTCCGGCGCCTCGCAGCTCTGTACTGGCTGATCATGCTCCGGCCCGGCGGCCCGTCCAGTAGCCGCAACCCGCCCGACGCTCTGCAACGCCAGCCCGAGCGGCTCCTCGGGCTGCTCACCTGACCGGCGACACCCTCAGCCCTGACGGGAACGCGACTGGCGCCAGTAGCCTTCGGTGATGCCGATGCGCTCTGGCTTGTACCTGCCCCTGTTCGATGCGCTCGCCGAGCCGTCGGTCGCCGCCCGGTTCGCCGCCGAGGCTGAGGAGGCGGGCTGGCACGGGGTGTTCGTCTGGGATCACGTCCGGTGGCGGGAGCCGGTGCTGGCGGCCGCCGATCCGTGGATCACGCTGGCGGCGGTCGCGATGGTGACCGAGCGGGTCCGGCTCGGCCCGATGGTCACGCCGCTGGCCCGGCGGCGGCCGGTGAAGGTGGCCAGGGAGACCGCGACGCTCGACCGGCTCAGCGGCGGCAGGCTCACGTTCGGGGCGGGGCTGGGGAGCGACGAGTTCGGCAGCGAGTTCTCAATCACCGACGAGGCACTCGGCAGCGCGCAGCGCGCCAGGATGCTGGACGAGTCGCTGGGCATCCTGGCTACATCCCCTTCAACATCGAGCATCCTGGCCAGTTCGCCGAGGCGGCCGCCGAGATCGCCACGCTGCGGTCCGCGGCCGACACCCACGGCACCGAGCCCTTCGACATCGTCGCCATCCGGCCGCCAGGCACCGACCCGGCCCCGTACGCCGCAGCGGGCGCGAGCTGGTGGCTGGCCGAGTTCCCGGCACACGGGACATCCCCGGATCTGGTACGGGCGGGGATCCGCGAGGGCCCGGTTTCCCTCGCCTGACCTCCAGTCAGCGCTATGATGCCAATGTGAGTAGCACTAAGTACACTGTGGAGATCGACCACTCCAGCCCGGTGCCGCTGCACGAGCAGGTCGCGGCCGCGATCCGCGGGGCCATCGCCGAGGGCGAGGCACGCTCCGGGGAGCGGTTGCCGCCGGCCAGGGACCTGGCCGCGGTGCTCGGGGTCAATGCCAACACGGTGCTGCGGGCGCTGCGGACGCTGCGGGACGAGAGGCTGGTGGAGTTCCGCCGCGGCCGCGGGGTGTCGGTGACCGGGATCGCCCCGCAGCGCAGCGTCGTGGTGGCGAAGGCGCGCGAGCTGGTCGCGGTGGCGCGGCAGTACGGGTACCGGCCGGAAGACCTGACCGAGATCATCAGGCAGGTGTCCTAGGAGCCGCGATGAAGACTGCCCCGGCCACCCGGCTCCTCGATGCCGAGCCCGAGGCGCTGATCAAGGAGGCTCGCAGGCATCAGCGCCGTCGCTATCTGGCGGCGGGATCAGCCCTTGCCGCGGCGCTGGCCGGCGCCGCCAGCGTGCTGGCCGGCCTGCACGGATCAGGTAGCGCGCACCCCGCACCGACGCGTCCGCCCCGTCATGCCAGCCCGCCGGTATCGGCACGGCGGCCGCACGGACCGCCGCCGATCCCGCACAGCGTCGGCACCACGGTGCTGATGTGGCCGGTCGGCTACCCGGGCTTCAGCGCGGCCGGCGGGCCGGCGGCCTACGTCGATGACCTCGGCACGGGGCGGCTGACCCAAAGCAGCGCGGTGGGCATCAGCGCGGGCGACTTCCAGCCCCTGCTGGCGCAGACCGGCCGGTGGCTTGTCTACGTGGGCAACGGAACCACCGCGATCAGGGACGACCTGCGAGGACGACCGCGTGACATCGGGCGGACGCCCTTCTTCGCCCCCGCGGCGGTGCCCGGGCAGGTCTGGCTCTTCCGTATCCGCGCCGGGCACAGCCACCGCATCCAGGCGCGGCTGGTCCCGGTCGCCGGAGGGCTGCCGGGCCCGGCGGTCACCTTGCCCGCCCGAACCACCCTGCCGGCCATCAGGGGCACCGACGCTGGGCTGCTCCTGCAGACGGGCCGCCGTCTTAACCTGGCGCTGTGGAGCCCGGGCAGCCGGCCGAGGACGCTGCCGTACGCGCCGTCCCTGTCCGACGGCTTCGACGCCACCGCGCGCCTGATCGCCTACGGCACGAGCTGCACCGACCAGGCCACCGCGCCGCACGCGGCCCGCGAGCCCAACGCGGGCTACGAAGCCTGCGCGATGCTGCGCGTCCTTGACGTCGTGACCGGGAGGCTGACCTCCTATCCGGCGCCGCCGGGCACCGCCGGGTGGGTACCCAACGGATTCGATCTGGTCAGCGCGATCTCCCCGGGAGATCGGATGATCGCCGCTTACGCGGCGGTCCGGCCGCAGGGGCAGGGCCTGGTCCGCCTGTATCTGGCGCCGATCGCCCGGCCGTCCGGCCAGCCCGCGGCGGTCCCGTCCTCGGGCGCCTACCTGTTCGCCAGGACCGCGTGGTCGGTCAGGGGATCATGGCTGTTCTACCAGGGACCGGGCGGCCACCTGTGGGCCTACCAGGTGACCAGCGGCGCCACCCGCGCCTCCAGCACGCCCTGCTGCCAGTACACCGTGATGACGGCCGCGCCGAGCCATTCCGGCTGACGAACCGGATTGCCAGCGCACCAGTGCGGGTCAGGGCCGGGTGAGGTGACAAGTGTTGCCGTACCGCCGAGGCTTCTGCCGGACCTTCATCCAGGGAGTTCATCGTGAGCTGGAGCGCTGCGGACATACCCGATCAGCACGGTCGCGCAGCCGTCGTGACGGGCGCCAACGGCGGACTCGGGCTAGAGACCGCGCGTGCGCTGGCGGCGAAGGGCGCGCACGTTGTGATGGCGGTACGCAACCAGCGCAAGGCGGCGGCCGCGGCCGATGACATCCGGTCCAGCGCGCCGGATACCGCGCTAGAGCTGGTGGCGCTCGACCTCGCCTCGCAGGCGTCGGTGCGCGCCGCGGCAGAGCAGATCATGGCCGCGCACGAGAGCATCGACCTGCTCGTCAACAACGCCGGAGTCATGGGATCCCCGAGGCCAAGACGGCTGACGGCTTCGAGATGCAGTTCGGCGTGGACCACCTGGGGCACTGGTCGCTGACCGCGCTGCTGCCGCCCGCGCTGCTGCGCACGGCCGGCGCCCGGATTGTGACCGTCACAAGCGCGGCCCATCACATGGGCCGCGCCGTCGACCCCGCCAACCCGCTGGGAGAACGGGCGGTTTGGCGCGCTCGGCGACGACCGCAAGTCACCATCGGCACTGCCGCAGCGAGTTGCCCCGCCCGCGAGCGGCTGGACCAGCGTCACCGCCGGCCAGAATGACGGCTGCGCCACCCGCAGCGACGGCACGCTGTGGTACTGGGGGAGAACACCGACCCGCCAGCTCGGCCTCGGGAACACTACCGACGTGTCCCGAGACTCGGCATCGCAGAAAGCGACCCCGCTGGAACCAGTAATCCACGTGGGCTGCACGCGCTCAACCTGCGGGCAGCCCACCCCGCAAGCCCCATCACCACAGGTCAACCCCAAACGTGAAGACCTGCCCACTTCGCCCACTCAGCGGTCCTGGGTCATCCGGCGACGAAGGTCAGCACGTAATACCCGAGGGCGATCAGCACGCCCACCCCGGCGAGCGTGGCTACGACCAGCGCCGTCTGCAGCCGGCCGTGCTGCCGTAGTGAGATGGCCTGGCCGGCCGAGACCTTCGCGCTCACCTGGCCGCAGCGGGCACGGAACGTGGGCGGGTAGTACCAGCGGACTGGCTGGTGGCGGATCACGTTCCGCTCGGCGAACCAGAGCTGGACGCCATCGAAGACCTTGCGCAGCGGCCTGCGGCCGAAGCAGAACGACGCCGCCAGGCCCATCACCTTCATGTCCCAGTCGGCGGTGTCCATCGACGCCGTGCGCTGCCACATCGACGTACGCGAGCTCAGCGCGAGAACCGTGTGCTGCACTGCGGCGATGTCGCGCCGGATGACCGAGTCAAGCAGGTAGGTCGCGGTGAAGCCGACGGAGCCGTAGATCGGAGCCCAGATCACCAGCGAGTAGGGGATCTGCCAGAAGGACAGTTCTCGGCCGCTGCGCAGGTTCGGTATCCGCAGTAGGTCCTCCAGCCGGTCCAGCCGGTTCATCGGCCTGGCGAGGTACCTGGTCCGCCGGCTCTTGAACGGGTTCCAGACGAGCTGCTGCGCGACCGCGCCGCCGTAGAAGCCCTCGGCGACGGCCTTGACCGTGTGCCGCAAGGCGGCATCGGGAATGACCGAGTGCCACCACGCTGCCGCGCTCGAATTGACCTCGAACAGCAGGTAGTACAGCCCGGTGATGAACAGCGCGCCGAGATGGGCGAAGACGATGGCGCCAGCCAGCGACGCGGCGGTGACGGCGAGCCACCTCAGCGGATGGCGCAGCGGATTGGTCAGCGGTGCGGGCGGCTCGTAAGCGCGAGCGATAGCCGCCGCGGCGGCCAGCCGCGTCGTGATGGTCCGGTCGGCTGCGACGAGACGGGCCGGAAGAACCGGCGTGAAGGGCACGGCGACGCGCGGAGCGATCCGGCCGGCCCCGGCGGCCGGGGCGGCCGGATCGACCCGGACGGTCGGTTGGGCCGGGCTGACCCGGGCTGCAGGGGCGGCCGGATCGACCCGGACAGTCGGTTCGGCCGGGCTGACCCGGACGGTAGGGGCGGCCGGGCTGATCCTGCCGCCCGGCGGGAGCAGGGGCGACTCCCCGCCGTCAGGGGTGAGGCCGGGCGCCTTGTCTGCCGCCATGGTGCATATTGTGCCTACCGCCTGGCACCGGACAGAAGGGGCTGCCGGTTAAATCAAGGCCGGTAAGCTAAGGGTCGCCCCTTGACGACAAGGGGGCGCTGACACGCCCGCCCCTGCGCGCCGTTTCTCGCGGGACCTTTATGAAGGATCGGCGCGTGCAGCGCGCCTTGTGAAGGACCGGCGCGGGATAGCTCGCCGGATCCTTCATCCCTGAAGGAGCGGGGCCGTGTCAAGGGGGGGTTTGGCAGGGTTTTGGTGGCCTGGCGGGCGTGCGTTAGTGGCGTCTGGCGTTTCCCGGTAGCTGCCTGGTCCGTGGCGAGCGGCCGGGCGGGTCAGGGACCGGGCGGAGCCCGGCCGCGTGCGGCGCCGGAGGCGTCCTTGAGGCGGCGGGCCGGGAGCCCGATGATGCGGGTGCGGGAAACGGGAGCCGGGGGTGGTGCCGGGGGTGTTCGGTTGTCGTGCAGGTTCGTCCCATGTTCCGGGTGTTCCGGTGCGGGCAGTGCCGCTGGCTGCGTTCATCCCTTCGCGTGACCCCGGCCGGGGCCGGGGGGCATGGGGCGGGTCCGCGTCAGTGCAGCGGTCAGGCGGGGTCAATCACGGGGACGCCCGCGCCGGCAGGTCGCGGCGGGGCAGAAGGATCGGCGACCTCGCGCCTGGCCGCCGGCCGGGGAAGGCTAGTCACGCCGCCCGCCCGGCCGGGCTTGCGGGCGGCTGGCCGGGAGCCCTGGACAGGCAGCGGATCTGCCCGTCCCGCATCCCGTAATAGACCAGGGTCAGGAGCCGGCGTGCGGCGGCGACCTTGGCGATGTTGCGGGCTTCCTTGCCGCGGCGGGCGATGATGCCGTCTTTGACGGCGCCGGTCACCGAGTCCCCGGGGATGCGCTGGACGGCCTCGGTCAGCGCCCAGCGCAGCAGCCGCGAGCCCTGCTTATCTGTGCACCCACCGGGCGTCAACCAGGCCGTGGCCGTGCGCGCCGCAGCTGGGCAGGCTGTTCCCTGGCCTGCTGCTTGCCTGGTTCTGGATGGGACGGCCTGGGCTGCGAGCCGGTCGCACAGCGACGCGCAGCGCCCCTGAGCCGGGCCGTGCCATCGGGCACGGTTGGGCGGCGGGGCACAGGCTGGGGACGGTCACATGGCTGCTCTCCGTTCAGTACTGGCTAGTCCGGGTCCGCGGGTGGAGCGCCCAGGCTTATCTGGGTGCGCGGCAGCGGCGTGCCGCCGGCGACATGATGGTGATCGGGTGCCTCCAGGCCAGGGTGCGGCTGCTCAATCTTGGATGGCTGTCCGGGTCATGCGCGCACGGCCCCGGGCATGCAGCAGGGCTTCGGGAGCCAGCCGCAGGTCATCAGCTGAGCGGGCGCTGCCGCGGGTTACCGGGTCGCAGTCGGGGTCAGGCGGCTGGCCGCAGGGCGTCCTCACCGAGGTCGCGCAGCGTGTGGTAGCAGCGGCGGGCCAGCTTGCGGGCCACTGACAGCAGCGCGCGCTGTCCGTCGATCCGCTCGCGGACCCGGCAGAAGTAGGCGTAGTCGGGTGAGGCCGGGCGGGACGCGTACAGCGCCGCCTCGTAGAGCGCCCACCGCAGGACCGGGGGTCCTTGCCGGGTGATGTGGCCCCGGGTGCGCTTGCCGTCGGAGTCATGGACGGTGATGTCCAGCCCGGTGTGCCGCAGCGCGTCATCGGAGGAGGAGAACCGGCGGCAGTCACCGAGCTCCGCCCAGACCGCCACCGACAGAAGGCCGCCGATGCCGTAGTGGGCTGTGCGCAGCGCCCGGCACCCGGGCTGGCGGGATGACAGCCGGGCCAGCTCGCGGCGCAGCGGCGTCATCTCCTGGCTGAGCCGCTCGATCTGGCGGACGCCGGCCTCGACGGCCTGGCGGCCCGCCGCGCTCAGCTCGGCGGCGTCGAGCCGCCGCTGGCCGTCCGCGGTGCCGAGCTTGGGCACCACCGGGATGCCCTGGTGAAACAGCGTGGCGTGCACCCGCTGCTGCCAGCTGGTGCGCTCTTCGAGCAGGTCCTTATACAGGCGCACCCGGGCGCGAGCCTCGAGCACATGCGCCGGCGGGATCCACGACTCCGGCACCCTGCCCTCGATCAGCAGATCACGAAGAAGACGGGCATCGGCCCAGTCAGTCTTCGCCCGGCGCTTGCTGCCCCGCCGGTTCGCGGTCTCAGCGGGCTCGGCCAGGTGCGCCGTGATCCCGGCACTCTGCAGCTCCTCCACCACATACCGCCATCCCGTGCACCCCTCCACCGAGAACTCCACACCCTGGGCGCCGTCGAACCGGCGCAGCCACCCGCGCAGGCTCGCCCGGTCCGCGGGACAGATCCGCCCCCGGCGGGCCTCCCCGGTCTCCAGGTCGACATAGTCGAACGTCAGCTGACCCCGGTGCAGATCCAGCCCTCCGGCCACCGCCATGACACACCTCCCACCGCTGCGGCGGACCTGTTCCGCTCGCACATGCCATCTTGGTGACGTGGCCGCGGGCGACCCTGGCGTCGGACTCCCGGTGCCGCGGGGTCAGGCCGGCCCATGAGCACAGCTGGCCGGCGGTACGGAACCGGGTCACCTCCCCGATCTCGGCGATGATGACCGCGGCCAGGACCGGGCCGATGCCGGGCAGCTGCTGGATCACCTGGTAGCCGCGGTGACCGGCGAGCAGGTCCGCGATGACCTCGCCGAGCATGCTGATCTCGGTGGTGAGCTCGCCGGTCAGCTGCCGCAGCGAGGTGACCTTCCCCGCGTACGGCTGCGGCAGCGCCCGGCCGTCCAGCCACGCCGACCCCGCGCTGCCGAAGATGTCGGTGCAGGTCACCTCGACGCCGAGCTTGGCCAGCACGGCGTGGACCTGGTCCTTGCAGCTGGTCCGCAGGCTCACCAGCTTCTGCCGGTACCGCGTCAGCTCCCGCAGCTCCCGGACCTGCGCCGGGGCGATCCACGCCTCCGGCAGCCGGCCCATCCGCAGCAGGTCCGCCAGGTCCGCGGCATCCCTTTCGTCGTTCTTGACCCGGCGGTAGGCGAACGCCCCGACCCCCAGCGGATGCGCCAGGTGCACCTCCGCCCCGGCCGCCGCCAGCGTGTCCGCCGCCCAGTACCAGCCGTACGTCGCCTCGAGCACCACCTGCGGGGACTTCCCGGCCCGGGCGATCTGCGCCCGCAGCTCCGCCGGGCTGTTCGCGAACCTCGCCGTGCCCAGCCGCCGGCCGTCCTCCGTCATCCGCACCAGCACGCTCCGGCGCCGGTGCAGGTCCATCCCGACGACCTGCCGGCCGTCATACGCTGTCTCCATTGTGGCCTCCCTTACCTGGTGGAGACGGATGCTCACTACTTCCAGCATCCGCCAGGGAGCGGGAGGCCCCGCTCCTTCATCGCATCACAAAGACGGGGTCGAGCACCAAGGGCCGGCCACCCGCGGACGGCGCGCTGCCCGCGGGGGCGGCTCAGTCGGCCGAGCCGGCCGTGCGCCCGGACCAGCCGATCCTGGAGTGCGGGTGCTCACGCCACGAACTCGCGCCAGCCGCCGCGGCCGTCCTGGCCTGCTCCCACTTCAGCTTGGCCAGCTCACCCGGTGGCACGTCCATATCCCTGACCCACCGCCGGGTCGCCGCCGCGAGGTGGGAGCCAGCGATGGCCAGTCCGATCAGTGCGAGCATGCCGCCGATGCCCAGCAGCACGCCGCCCGCGATCAGCGGCCCGGACTCAAGCTCAGGCCAGCTCCCCGGCTGGCCCTGGCTTCCAGCTGTGCTATTCATCGCACCTCGCTCTCCGCCCGCACCTCGTTCCCGTCGTTGATGTCATTATGTCCACTCGCTCCGCGCTCAGACAGCCGCGGCAGCTATCGAGAGGGTCCTGAACCAGCCGCAAGCCCGCCCGAGCGCGAGTGCCCTCCTCAGCGTGCGCCGACCGATCGTGCCTGGGCAGCCAGGTCGCTGGAGTCGATGCCGAAGGAAATGATGCGCGTGGGCTGTATCCGGATGATGGTGTCTTCGAACCGGTCGTTCAGGGCCTTGCCGCCTTCTGCCACGACCGCTGCGGTTCCGCGTATCTCGATCATGCGCGGCTGCCAGGGCGGCAGCACATCGTCGACCACGATGCTTGCCAGGCCGGTGCGCTGCACGTCGCGGAGCTTCTTGGTCTGGCTCATCCGCAGCCCGCCCACGTCGATCGCGTCGTGCTCGGCGTTGTAGCGAAACGACGTCGGCACCACGTGCGGCTGTCCTTGCTGGCCGACGGTCGCGATCCGCCCAAGGCGCTGCTGTGCCAGGTACTCGAGTTCCTTATCGGTGAACACGCTCATGCCTGGCTAACCGGCGGCCCGATCGCGACATTCCGCTGCCGCTGTCAACTCTCACGGGCCCTTGGGCGCGGCCCTCACTGAAGCCGCGACACGTCACAGGGCCGGGTCACTTGACCATCTGTCCTGTTAGTTGCCGGCATGCGATTCTAAGGAGATCAGATCGGTTTAGCCTGATAAGCAGGCTTCCGAGGGTCGCGAGGAGTGGCTACATATGCGTAAGACCCGTCGACTGGCCGCGGCGGCGGCGATGCTTGCCCTGGCGACGGTGCTCGCGGCCTGCGCGACTACCAGCAGCAAGATCGGCTCGGGCCCCACGAAAGTCGCCGGCAAGCCGCTGAACGGCGGCACCGTCACCGTCGCGGAGGTGGGCGAGTCGCCGAACTTCATCTTCCCTTATCCGCCGTCCACGAACAGCAACGGCTACAACGTCAACCTGACCATGGGCCTGTGGCCGTACCTGGTCTACGCGGGCGACGGCGGCCAGTCGATCGTCAATCCGCGGGAGAGCCTGTACCAGTCGCTGACGTACTCGCACAACAACTCGGTCATCACGATGGTGCTGAAGCCGTGGAAGTGGTCCGATGGCGTTCCGATCACCAGCCGAGACTTCACGTTCGTCTACAACCTTCTCAAGTGGAACTACCAGAACTGGATCGGCTACACCCAGGGCCTGTTCCCGGTCGACGTGAAGAAGGTAATCACCCCGAACGCGCATACCGTGGTGCTCGACCTCACCCGGTCCTACAACCCGACCTTCTACACCGACGACGTGCTCTCCCTGATCGCCCTGATGCCGCAGCACGCCTGGGACAAGACCTCACTGAGCGGCAAGGTCGGCAACTACGACGAGACGAAGGCCGGCGCCAAGGCCGTGTACGCCTTCCTGCAGAAGCAGGGCGGCATCATGGGCACCTTCGCGACGAACCCGCTGTGGCAGGTCGTCGACGGGCCGTGGAAGCTGGCGACGTTCAACAGCAACGGCTACTACGCCTGGGTGCCCAACAAGAGCTACTCGGGACCGGACAAGCCTCGCCTGAGCAAGGTGATCTGGACCCCGTTCACGACCGACACCGCCGAGATGAACACGCTGCGCTCCGGCACCACCATCGACCTGGGCAACCTTCCGCTCAATGACGTCAGCCAGACCAGCGACCTGGAGGCGGAGGGCTACGTGGTCGGCGTGCTTCCGGTGGCCGGCGTCGCGGAAATCGTGCCGAACCTCTGGAATCCCGTGAACGGACCGATGCTCCGCAATCTGTACATCAGGCAGGTACTCGAGTACCTGATCGACCGGACGCAGATCGTCAAGAAGGTCTACGCCGGGTATGCCGATCCCGGCAACGGCCCGGTCTCCACGCTCTACGGCCAGCAGTGGGACTCGCCGCTTGAGAAGGCGGGCGGGCCCTATCCGTACTCGCCGTCGAAGGCGATCGCGCTGCTCAAGGCGAACGGCTGGAAGGTCGTGCCGAACGGGACCGACACGTGCCAGCACGCGGGCACCGCCGCCGGGGACTGCGGTCCCGGCATCACCGCGGGCGAGCCGCTGCAGTTCCAGCTGATGTACACCTCCGGCATCGCGTCCTTCGACCAGCAGAACGCGGCCATCCAGTCCTCCGAGGCAGCCGCCGGGGTCAAGATCATCTTGAAGCCCGAGCCATTCAACACGATCGTGTCGACCACCGGATACTGCAACCAGCAGACGCACCCGACGTCGACCTGCTCCTGGCAGCTCCAGGATTACGGCTACAACCCCTACACGCTCGACCCGTCGGGCGCGGGCTTGTTCAACACGGACGGATTCGGCAACTACGGCGGGTACTCCAGTGCGAAAGAGAACCAGCTGATCGACGCGACCGAGTACGGCTCGAGCAGCGCGGCCTTCTTCGCCTACGAGAACTACACCGCCGAGCAGTTGCCGTACCTCTGGCTGCCCAACGCCTCGAATATTTTCGTGTTCAAGAAGAACCTGGCCGGCATCACGCCGTGGAACCCGTTCTCCGGGACGCTCAATCCCGAGGATTGGTACTACGTCAAGCCCGGCTCATGACCTGGTACCTGGTCCGCCGCTTGGCCCAGGCCATCGCGGTCGTGTTCGGCGTCATGGTGCTGACGTTCATTCTGCTGCACATGGAGCCGGGGAGCGTGGCCAGGGCCGTGCTCGGGCTCAAGGCCACCCCGGCCAGGGTCGCGATCTTCGATCACCTCTACGGCCTGAACAAGCCGCTATACGACCAGTTCGGCGTCTACATGTGGCAGCTGCTGCACGGCAACTTCGGCATCTCCTACCAGTACCAGCAACCCGTGTCCACGCTGATCGCCCAGCGCCTTCCGCGCGACGCACTGCTGCTCGGCCTGTCGACCGTGGTCGCGCTCGTGATCGGCGTGCCGACCGGCATCTACCAGGCTGTGCACCATAACGAGCTCGTCGACGACGCTGTCGCGGGCACCTGGTTCACGTTGTACTCAGCGCCGGATTTCCTCGAGGCGTTCCTGCTGATCGCGCTGCTGTGCGTGGAGTTCCATATCTTCCAGCCCACATTCCCCGGCGGGATCTCCTCGGTGGTGGGCGTTCTAACAGACTGGCGCGCGCTGGTGCTGCCGGTCTTCGTTCTGTCGATCAACAGCGTCGCGAACTTCAGTCAGTACTCGCGCTCGACAGCCATTACGGTGCTGGCCTCCGACTACGTCAAGGTCGCGCGCGCCAAGGGTCTGCCGCGCCAGCTCGTGCTGACCAGGCACGTGCTGCGCAACTCGCTGCTGCCCGTCATCACCATTCTCGGCCTCTCGCTGCCGGGCATCGTCGCGGGCGCGGTGATCGCCGAGTCCATCTTCAACTACCCGGGGATGGGACTGCTGTTCTGGCAGTCCGCGCTGGCCCACGACTACCCGGTGATGCTCGGCGGAACGCTGGTCATCGGAATAGCCACGGTCACCGGGAACCTGCTCGCCGACGTCGTCTACGGAGTGCTCGACCCAAGGATCCGCTATGTCAGCCAGTGAAACCCTGGCCTTCGGCGGGCCGGCCGAGGCCGGCGAGATCTCCTCCCGCCAGGGCGCCCCGTCCGGCGGCGGGAGGCTCACACTCGCCGCGTTCCTACACAACCGGCGCACCATGAGCGGCGTCGGCATCGTCGCGCTGATGGGGCTGTTCTGCTTCATCGGCCCGGTGCTGTACCACACCAATCAGGTGACGGTAAACCTGGCCATCATCAACCAGCCCCCTGGTCCCGGCCATCCGCTCGGCACCGACGAGTACGGCATCGACGTCCTCGGCCGGCTGATGGTGGGCGGCCAGTCGTCCCTGGAGCTCGGCTTCGCCGTCGGTATCGCGAGCACCGTGCTCGGAGCCCTGTACGGCGCGCTGTCCGGAGTAGTCGGCGGCGTCGGCGACGGGATCTTGATGCGGATCATCGACACGCTGCTCGCCGTGCCGCTGTTCATCCTGCTGATCATCGTGGCCAGCATGTTCTCGCTCAGCCTGAGCGTGATCATCCTCATCCTGGCCGTCCTGTCCTGGCCGGGCGTGGCCAGGCTGGTCCGGGGGCAGGTGCTGGCGCTGCGGAACCGCGAGTTCGCGCAGGCGGCGACGAGCATGGGCTCGACCCGGTGGGGCGTCCTGTTCCGCCATATGATCCCGAACACTCTCGGCATCTGCATCGTGACCGCGACGTTCGGGATCGCCGACGCGATCTACGCGCTATCGGCCCTGAGCTTCCTTGGCATCGGCCCGCCGCCGCCGTTCACCGACTGGGGCACGATGCTGACCGACGGCGTCAACAACCTGTTCAACGGCTACTGGTGGCAGGTCTACCCGCCGATGTTCGCCCTGGTGCTCGTGGTCCTGGCGTTCCGGCAGATCGGCGACGCGCTGAACGACATCGTCAGCGGCGGCCAGACCGGCCGGGTCTTCGCTCGCCGCCGACGGCGGTTCGGCTGGGTACCGATGTCCACCAGGTACGAGTAGGAGAACCGGCCTGCGCCCGTCACGCCATGAACCTGCCCCGCCCGTGCCCTGGCTGCCGGGCACATGACCAGGCTGCCCAGCGCAGCCGCCGCCGTCGTGGCCGACGCTTACGATCGAGGATGTGACGCTGCCCGAGGATGTTCCCGAGGATGCTGAGGTGTTCGCCGGACGGATGGCGGCGGAGTCGATCGCGGCCGGCGACCCGACCGGCTGGTTCGAGCGGGTGTACGCGGCTGCGGCGGCTGGCCAGGCGGCGGTGCCGTGGGACCGGGGCACGCCGAGCCGGTACCTCACCCAATGGGCGGCGGCCCGGGACCTGCACGGCGACGGACGGAGCGCTGTAGTCGTCGGCTGCGGGCTCGGCGATGACGCGGAGTTCATCGCCGGCCTCGCCTTCCGGACCACGGCGTTCGACATCTCGCCCACGGCGATCGCCACCGCGCGCCGCCGGTTCCCGGACTCCGCCGTGCGCTACCAGACCGCCGACCTGCTCAACGCGCCGACGGCATGGCACCAGGCATTCGACCTCGTCGTGGAGAGCCTGACCCTGCAGGCGCTCCCCGACCCGCCCAGGCGCGATGCCATCGCCAGGCTCGGCGGCCTCGTCGCGCCGCACGGAACGCTGATCGCCATCGCGCGGGCCCGCGAGCCAGGCCAAGTGGTCCACGGACCGCCCTGGGCGCTGAGCCGGGCAGAGATCGACGCCATCGCCGACGACGGCCTGGAATCGGTCAGGATCGAGGACCTCACCGACCCGCAGATGCCGTGGCCGCGCCGCTGGCGCGCCGAATTCTGCCGACCGGCTACGAACGGGCCACCACCGATCCCGCCACGCGCAGTATGAAATTTCGCGCCAGGAGCCGTCAGCACCTAGCCCGCGCGCCTACCCCAGGCGGTCACCATCGCGGGTCCGTCTAACCATCGCTGCTCATCGGCGAGTTCGGCCTGGCCCTGTCAACGACCTGGGCCGACTCGCCGACCGGGACGACGCGGGCGAGGACCTGCTGCCAGGTCAGCCCCAGAACCGGGCCTGCGCTGAGCGCGACCGGGGCCAGCAGCTGCTGAGGTCATCACATCAGGGCTCTGCCGTCGCTAGCCTGCGAGGTATGCGCAACGGCCTGGCCGTGGACGACCTCGGGGATCTCATCGAACTCCCGCTGCTTGCGGTGCTGGCCACCTACCGGCGGGACGGCGCGGTGCTCTTGTCTCCGGTCTGGCACGAATGGCGTGACGGCGGCTTCTCCGTCGTCACTGACAGCCGCAATGTGAAAGCCGCGCATCTGCGGCGAGACCCGCGGGCGAGCATCGTGGTCTGCGATCACTCCCCGCCATACCGCGGGGTGGAGGTCCGCTGCACAGCGCGGCTCGTTACCGCAGGAGTAGACGAGGTGGTGCGCCGGATCGCGTCGCGCTACCTTGGCCCCTACGCCGGTGCCCGTTATGCCGACACGGCCGGCGACGATCTCCTCATCCGCCTCGAACCGGGTGAGCTGCGGGCCTGGGACTTCGCCGACCAGATCTCGTGAAGCCAGGGCACCCGAAACCCGCCTAGCCACCTCGGTTGGGGACCGGCGGCGACGTCGGCGCTGAACCGCTGCAGGCGCATGGTCCATCGTGACACGGCTAAACCGGCCAGATGCCGCAGTGCCAGCCCGCGAGCCTCGCATCGTAATGCGGGCCGCCCGGCCGGCGATGTCAACCATGGGCCGGCCGCCATGGCGTGGTACGCGACGGCAGGCCGGTCGTGCCGCAGGCGCCTGGCTAGGCCCTGCCGACTATACGGATCACGGGGGCTCGACGACATGCGCAGGATTCCGCTTGCGACGGCAAGGCTGGCAGCAACGGCAAGGCTCGCAGCGACGGCAGGGATTGCCGCGACTGCGGGGCTGACCGGGGCGGCCCCCGTGCTCGCCGCGACCACGAGCCGGGGCGGCGGCACGCTCAACGCGGTGGCCGCGGTGTCCGCCGCCGATGCCTGGGCCGTCGGCACCACCAGCGGGCCGAGCCCGCTCATCATGCACTGGAACGGCGTGTCATGGCACCGGATCTTCTATCCAGGTCCGCTTAGCGGCCAGCTGTCCGGCGTGGCCGCGCCATCGGCCTACGACGTCTGGGCGGTCGGCGACGCCGACAGCGGCACCCTCATCCTGCACTGGAACGGCACATCCTGGGCCCGAGTACCGAGCCCGGGCACTGGCCTGCTGCACGCCGTCGCCGCCACGTCCGCCCGCAGCGCGTGGGCGGTCGGCAGCACCGGGCACGGCGCGCTGATCCTGCACTGGAACGGCGCGGCCTGGACTCGCATGACCCCGCCGACCCCGCCGGGCGCCGATCTCACCGGCGTAGCGGCGGCCTCGGGCCAGAACGCCTGGGCGGTCGGCAGCGACGGCGGCCGGCTGCTGATCCTGCACTGGGACGGCACGCGCTGGGCACCCGCGCGGGTGCCCGCCCTGCCAGGGACGCTGTCCGCGGTCGCCGTCACCCCGGCCGGGAATGCCTGGGCGGCCGGTGTCGGCTACCACACCAGGCGAACCGGCTGCGACCTGGCCTGCCCGCTGATCCTGCACTGGAACGGCCAGGCCTGGCAGCGGGTGCCCAGCGCCAACCCGCCTAGCCAGCCGCGCGGCAACTGGCTATTCGCGGTGACCGCCACCGCGCGCAGCGCTTGGGCCGCGGGGGGCACCAGCGTGGCCGGCGCCGACGGCGGCACATTCATCCTGCGACGGGGCAGCAACTGGTGGCAGCAGGTGCCAGCCCCGAGCCCGCCCGGCGGCGTCACGCTGTTCGGCATCGCCGCCACCTCGGCGCGCAACGCGTGGGCGGTCGGCTACACGACCCGGCATACCCCCTTCCGCGCGGTCATCCTCCGGTGGGACGGCACGACCTGGACCCAGGAGCTTTGACCGCAAGCGTCGTGCGCCAGCCGCACCGGCGAGACCATGAAAGGCATGGGCGCGAACGCTATCCCACGTGGCATCGGTCTGCGGCCGGCCACTCCGGCGGACAGCGAGTTCTGCTTCTCCTTGCACCGGGCCGCGATGGGCGAGTACGTCGCCGCGGTCTGGGGCTGGGAGGAGCAGGCGCAGCGCCCTGATCGGCCAGGCTTGGCAGCGGGGCAAGGACCTGGTGCTCGACGTGCTGGCGGTGAACGACCGGGCGCGAGCGCTGTACCGGCGCCTCGGCATGACCGAGCAGGAGGTACACCCCGGCGGCATCAAGATCACGATGCGGCTCGCCGCCCGGACGGCCGGCCGAGCGCCAGGGCCGACCTGACCCGCGACCCGAACGCGGGGAACGGCAAAGCCTGGAGCGAACCACGCCCGTCGTGCCAGGATCACCGGCATGGCGACGGTGGTGGCATTTCACGCCCATCCGGACGACGAGGTGCTGCTGACCGGGGGAACGCTGGCCAGGCTGGCCGCCGAGGGCCACCGGGTGGTCGTGGTCGTGGCCACGGACGGATTCATGGGCCCGGCCGATGCACCCGGCTACGGTACCCGGCTCGCCGAGCTCAGAGCCAGCGCCGCGGCGCTCGGCGTCGCGCGGGTCGAGCACCTGGGCTACGCGGACAGCGGCCACGGGCCCGTGCTCTACCCAGACCCGCCTGACCGGGCCAGGTTCGCCCGCGCCGACGTCGGCGAGGCAGCCGGGAAGCTGGCCGGGCTGCTCCGCGATGAGCACGCCGACCTGCTGCTCAGCTACGACCGCAACGGCGGCTACGGGCACCGCGACCACGTCAAGGTGCATGAGGTGGGCGCGCTGGCCGCGGACCTCGCTGGGACCACGAGGGTGCTCGAGGCGACCGTGCCGCGCGAGTTTGTCGCCGCCGCCTTCGGCCCGGTGCGCCTGCTCGGGCTGGTGGTCAGGCACGAGCGTGCGGTGCTCGGCGCGGGCTTCAGCCCGCGGTCGGCGATCACGCACCGGGTCGACGTGCGGCGCTACGCGGCGCAGAAGCGCACGGCGCTAGCCGCCCACCATACCCCGCTCAGCTCGCGCGGCCGGACCTCGCGGCTGGCCAGGATGCTGATCCGGCTGCCCGTGCCGCTATTCGGCCTCGCGCTTGGCAGGGAGTGGTTCGTCGAGCCGGGAGCAGCCGCGGGCCCGCGGCTCGACGACGTGCTCACGCCGGCGGCGCGATCACGGTGACGGGCGGATCTCGGTCAGCGACCGGCCCGAGTCTGCCATCAGGCCGCGGTGCGCACGGCCTTGACAGGCGCGCGCCGGTGCGGGTAAGTGAGCGGGCACGGGGTTTACTCCTTCCGCGGAGCGAGGTCTCATGGGGCGTGACATTCAGCCGATCAGAATCAGCGGCGAGGACAGGCACCGTTACCGGGAGAAGCTGCACCGCTCGCTCGACGCGCTCGCGCTGATGCTGCGCGAGCGCGTGTTCGATGCCGACCTGTGGCTGGTTGGCCAGGAGATCGAGCTGAACCTGGTCGACACCGACGGCCGCCCGTCGATGCGCAACGCCGACGTGCTCGACGCGATCGCCGATCCGGCCTGGTCGACCGAGGTGGGGCAGTTCAACCTGGAGATCAACGTGCAGCCCAGACAGCTCGACGGCGACGCGTTCGACGCGCTTGAGCGCGAGGTCCGGGCCAGCCTCAACGAGGCCGACCACAAGGCCGGCAGCGTCGGCAGCCGCCTGGTGATGATCGGCATCCTGCCGACGCTGACCGAGCAGGACGTGAACGAGGGAACGATGTCGGCCAACGCGCGGTACCGCGTGCTCAACGAGCAGATCTTCGCCGCGCGCGGCGAGGACATGCGGATCGAGATCGACGGCGCCGAGCGGCTGCTGACCCACGCCGACAGCATCACCCC
>Ga0335081_10005407_pt1 | contig 20210 bp, 16 predicted proteins | sample Lox_Sample_35_FD_206713 | JGI IMG/M metagenome (GOLD analysis project Ga0335081, IMG submission 206713) | Soil microbial communities from Loxahatchee National Wildlife Refuge, Florida, United States - Lox_Sample_3.5 | ecosystem: Environmental > Terrestrial > Soil > Wetlands | place: USA... | reverse complement strand
CGAAGGACGAAAGGACCAGTCCCCCCAGCAGGTTCCTGAATTTGCTCAAGCTCGACACGTCGAATCTCCGTGTCGCGACCGCGATGAGGTTGTTCTCGACAGCCCATCCGACCGTCGACCCGAGGATCAGCACGTTCCCCAGGAGACCCTGGACCAACCCCACCTGGGCGAGGTCAAGGTCCGTGGAGACGACGACGATCCCTGCGAGTATCAAGAGCCCCCGCGTCGCCTGCGCCCTTGACATCCTCTCTCCGAAAACCATGTAGGCGATGATTGTCGTGAAGAGGATCTCGCCGTTCGCGAGCAGGGAGCCGTTGACGGCCGTCGTCTCGCTCAGGCCGATTATGAAGGCCAAGGGAGCCGCCAGGGCGCCGACGAGGCCGAACAGTACTATGTAGGGGACGCTCCCCTTGGCAGGCTTCACCCTGGGCCGGTAGAAGACGAGCATTAGGCCTGACAGCACGAAGCTCAGACCTGTAATCGTCACAGGGCTGTTGCTTCCCAGGAGGAACTTGACAATGGTGGGCTGAGCACCTCCACACACGGAGGCGACCAGGGCGTAGAGGTACCCTCTGGAAGTCTCCGTCGCGGGCCCCCTCACACCCATCCCTTTGCCCGCGTGAAGGACTGGCGTAGATAACCATGCACCATGCATGGCCAATTCCTATAACTCTGTGTTGGTCGGGGGTGCCGTGGCTTCAGATCCGGAGATTCTTGCCGAGCTTCAGAAAATTAGAGAGCTCCTCACTCCAAAACCTGCGCCACCGGCACCACCGGAGCCAAAGGGCTTCTCAGCGGAGTTCAGGGCCTTCCTCCAGAACTACAAGGTCCTGGGCCTCGCAGTGGCCTTCATCCTGGGTGTTTACCTCGGTGGGCTCGTCCAGTCGCTTGTCAAAGACCTGCTGCTCCCTGTAATCGGAATCGCACTGAGTGGTGTGGGCAACCTGAGCACCTACACCGTCCTATTCGCTAACCAGAACTTCCTGGTCGGCGATTTCCTCATCGCTCTCATCACATTCCTCATCGTTGCCCTCGTCATCTTCCTCATAGTCAAGATAGCAAAGCACTACCACATCGACTAGGAGCTCTCCCCTCTGTTTTTCCGGGCCCCTATCATGGTGTATTTCGTTAAGCAGAAAGTCAATGGTTCTTGCTATAGTCAGTATTGTCCGCTTCGGCGGATATCAGGTCGGATATCACGATGAGCAGCAAGTTCGAGAAGGGATGGAAGGCTCAGGAGAAGGAGCCCTTCAGCAAGCAGGTCCGCGAATCGATCCGCGGTCCCCAGCCGATGCGTCCTCAGATCCAGAAGGCAACCCAGCAGCTCACTGGGGAGATCAACCGTCTGGACCAGGCGATGAACCGGCTGAAGCAGCGCGAGAGCTCCATCTTCAAGAAGACTGTAACTGCTGTTCAGGCACACGACCAGGAATCGAGCAAGGCGTACTCCAACGAGCTCTCTGAGGTCCGCAAGATGGAGAAGATCGTCACGCAGTCCAAGATCGCCCTGGAGCAGATCACCACGAGGCTGCAGACGGTCACAGACATCGGAGACTTCGCAGCGACCATCGCCCCGGCCATCGGGGTGATCAAGAACGTGCGCGCCACCCTAGGCGAGGCGATGCCTGACGCCCAGGGAGCACTGGGGGAAATCGGGGCCCAGCTGAACTCCATCATGGTGGACGTAGGCCAGATAACGGGCACCTCGTTCTACCAGCCGGAGAACAGCGAAGAGGCCAACAAGATCCTGGCGGAGGCGTCGGCCATCGCCGAAAAGCGCATGGCAGAGTCCCTGCCCGAAGTGCCGAACAACACGGGCCAGTCCGTCTTCACAAGCGAATAGGCAACCAAGGCAGCTCGGCCCCGGCCGGGCGGCCCCACTTTCTGATTTCGGTCGAGATGACGCCATGCCAGGCGACCGAAGGGTTATACATGGATGATTCAGACCGACCGAGAGTTTGCCGAGCATGGCCGACCCCGATTACGACGTGATTATAGCGGGCGGGGGGATGGCGGGCCTCATCACCGCCGCCTCCATTGGCTATCATTCCAAGGGGAATGCCCGGATCCTGGTGGCGGACAGGAACAGGGAGAGCGAGCCGGGGAAGAAGACCAACAACGGGTGGACCTGCGGCGACGCCACGAGCAAGAGGTCATTGGACTACCTGGCGGAGCACATCGGCATAAGGTACGGGTCCCCCGAGCTTGAGCACCCGGTCAGCGGGGTCTACGTCTACTCCCCGGACAGGAAGACGAAGGTCCTCTTCGAAGGGGAGGGGTACCTCTTCAACAGGAAGCTCGCCCCGAGGAGGCAGGTCAACGACGCGAAGAAGTTCGGGACGGAGTTCGTCTTCGGGGCCACAGCGGAGAGGCTCCTTTCTGAGGACGGCCGGATAACCGGGGTCACAGGCAGGAAGTCGGACGGTTCCAGCTTCAGCTACACGGCCAAGATGACGATCGACGCCACGGGTTCGTCTTCGACGCTCAGAAGGTTCATGCCGATATCGTCCATGATGGAGAAGGACATCGATCCCGACGACGTCGTGGGGACGGGGAGGTACATACTCGACTTCGAACCCGCAATGGACGAGCCAGCGTTCTTCTCCCCCGACTACTGCATCATACATCTCGACCAGTTCATAGCGCCGGCTGGGTACGCGTGGATTTTTCCCAAAGGTAAGAAGAAGGTCAACATCGGCCTAGGTGTTTCTCACTCCGGCCTCGCGAGGAGGAACAGGAGGTTCGGCCTCAACGATAACCTCCAGAGCCTGATTGACACGTACCTCGCCGACAACCCGGTCATCAAGAACTACACCCAGCCGTCCGACGATGCCAACACGGGGAATACGAAGGGGAACTGGCAGGTCCCTGTCAGGCGCCACAACGACTGCATGGTCGCCAACGGCTTCGCTGTTGTTGGAGACTCGGCCTGGATGCCGAGGCCCATAGACGCGGGCGGCATCAGCCCGTCCATCTACGGTGGGACCATCCTCGGCAGGGTGGTTGCGGAGGCGCTCGAGGCAGAGGACACCAGCGAGGCAGGGCTCTGGAAGTACAACGTGGAGTACATGAACACTCACGGCTATCCCATGGCCAGCTTCGAGGTCCTCCGGCGCTACCTGCAGACCGTGACCAACGACCAAATCAACTATGGAATGAAGCACTTTCTCTCTGAGGAGGACGTCAACGCTATCACAGAAAGGAAGCATCCTGAGTTCAACCAGGCACGCTTCATGAACCCGGCCATGTGGCTCAGGGTGCTGGGCCAGCTCTCTCTTGCGAGGGGGCTCCGCTACACGGTCTCCAAGAGCACGACTCTCGTCGAAATCAACCTCTCCTACCCAGAATCGCCGAAGGGGTTCGCTGAATGGCAGAAGCGCCTCGGAAAAGAGCTGACTGAGACGGTCGAGAGGTTCAAACCACTCGATGTCGCTGCCGCCTAGGCATTCCGTGAACTAGAAATAACCCGCCAGGCAAGGCGCTTCCATGATTTCTGACCCTCTTGACAACCAGATTATGGACTTCGTGAAGGAGGTCAGCCCTTCCGGAGCCTACCTGATGGGGTTCAACGATTACGCCGGAAAGCTGTTCATCGCGTCAGAGACGAACGTAAGGGCTGCCCTGAAGAAGGTCCGCGCACTGAGGGCGAAGGCGAAGACGGAGCTCCAGCGGAAGGTGCTGGACGCCCTCGAGACCAGCATCATGTTCGACGAGCCGCAGCCGGTCCTCGACGACATAGTGGGGACCATTTTCGCCCACCTGGCAAAAGAGGGGGTCGACGACGCCCACATGCTGTCGCTCCTTGGCTACGCCCTGAAGGACGTCGCTGCGTGCAAAGCGAGGTATTCGAAGAAGGAGATTCCCGTCGCGGTGAAGGCACTGGCTCTCTACAGGCTCGATGGCGTCCTTGACATCTTGGACACCGTGAAAGCAGAGAGCAGCAACCCCAAAGTGAAGGACGCCTGCGACGCGCTGAAGGAGAAGGTCTCCGACTATGTGAGGCTCTTCGAACTGGAAGGGTGGGGGAAGGGGGAATTCCCGAACGTAGAGCGCATATTCAGGCAGAAGGGCTTCGACCTTGGCAGGCAGAAGTTCTACCCACGGGCCCTGAAGAAGGGGTTCGACTACGGCGAGACCCCGGAACAACTGGAGAAGAACGCCATCGGGTGGATCGACGAGGAGCTCCCGAGGTTCATGAAGGTGGCAAAGACGCTGGCAAAGGAGTTCAAGTGCGAACCCACGCCCGAGGAGGTCGAAGCGAAAATCATCGAAAGGAACGACCTAGATCCGAAGAAGCTCGTCACCATCACCATCGGGATCAGAAAGGTCATCCAAAAGCTGGTCGATGAAGAGGTCAACAGGATTAACCCGGCGTACAAGACCAAGGTCATAGAGACCCCTTCGTACCTGACCGGGACCATGCCCACGGGCGCCGCCCAGTTCTTCGACACCTACACGAAAAAGCCGTTCCAGGTGTTCTTCCAGACCACGGATCCGAAGCGGGACCCAGACCGCTCTGTGGCGGCGCTGATAAACCTCCTCGTCCATGAGGAGTACGGCCACTGCGTCCACCATTCCAACAGTGCACTTGAGTTCGTCGGGAAGCTCCCTCTGCTTCAGGTGATGGCAGCTGCCCTGACCAGCGCCCCGATCACCGAGGGGCTATCCTTCAACAGGGAGCTGGAGTTCTTCGAGGTGTCCAAGGGACTCGAGACAAAGACGAGACTCACGCCGACTGAGAAGGCGTACGTCAAAATGCTGGACAAGTATGGCGGGCTCAGGCAGGTCAACCTCGAGCTCGAGTTCATGACGCGGCGCTGGCGAATCACCCGGTTCCTCAGGGTCGTCGGGGACGTCTGGGTCAATACAGGAAAGAAGACTCTGCTAGAATTCGTCGACTGGGCCCACGACTATACCGGCGTACCCCGGAGCAGCGTCTACTTCCAGCTCTTCCCGGCCCACGAGGGGGGCTTCCCCGGCTATGCCACCAGCTACGCCGTGGTCGGCCAGGAGATAAGAGACATCGAGAAGCGGATCAGGGACCCGAAGAAAAGGGTGAAGTTCTCGACCTACCTGTGCAGCATAGGCTTCCCGCCCAGGAGCATGTACAGGAAGATGTTGAAGGAATACGCAGCGAAGCTGAGCTAGGCAGCGCCACCGAGGCGGCCTATTAGTTGGTCCCCGAGGCCGAAAAGTGCCTCAAGGGCAATCGACCGAAGTGGCGACAGTGAGAACGGCTGCGTGCGAAGGCTACCGGAAGCAGGTGGGGACGTCCATTGAAAACGCGTCTGAGAGCGTTGTCCGGAGGTTCTACACGGTCACTTCATCGCGCGCGTGAAAAAGTCCGTCACAAAGCGGCCGTAGGCTTCCCTGTCCGAGATCTTGGCGAAGTGGATATGCTGGAAGATGACCCTGTTCAGCATCCCCAGGAGGCAATCTGTGGCAAGGTCGGGGTCGGTCTTTCGGAAGAGACCCTTGGAAATCGACCTCTTGACGAGACCGACGGCAAGCGCCCTTATCCTGTCGAGGTCTTCCGAAACTATCCGCGCGCTCTGCTTGTCGAGCGTGGCCGAATCGCGCATGTAGAGGCCGACGTCGAAGGTGTGCTCTGGAAAAGAGGAAAGGTAAACAGACACGAACGATTTGAGGCCCTTCCTCGGGTCCTTGGCCTCGGTCGCCCTCGAGAGCTTCCGAATGAAGTCCCCCATGGAAATCCGCCTGCGGGCCACCGCATCGAACAGCCCCTTCTTGCTCCCGAAATAGTAGTAGATTACAGGGGGAGTGGTCCCTGTCTCTCTGCAGATGTCCCGTACTGAGACGTTTGCGAAACCCTCCTCGGCGAATTTCCTTGCCGCGACTTCGAGGATCTTCTCCGCCGTCGCGCGAACCTCTTGGGCCTGCATCGAAGGCCGAAGGCCGTCTGAGCGTATATAACGATTGAAGGCCTCTAGGGGAACTTCATCGCGGCCATGAGGGCTGAAAACTCGGGATCTCCCCTAAGCCAGTCGAACCTCGGCTCGACATTGCACCACACAAGCCAGCTTGACCTCTCTTCGTAGGCCCTGTGGAGCCACTTCAGAACCTGTTCCCTGTCTTTGAATCCGTTGTAGACCACCGATATCCAGTATGAAGGCACGTAGCGTCCTTTCGAGCGCTCCACCAGCTGCTCGAGGATCTTTCGGGCTTCTTCGCTCCTCCCTCCAGACGCGAGCCCGTGCCCCAGCATCGCCAAGGCGAGGGTGCCCTCCCCGGAGAGCTTGACCGCCTTCTCGAGCTCGGCTATTGCCTCTGGATACATCCCCTTCTCCAGGTAAGGTCTCCCGAACCAGATGTGGGTGAGCGTGAAGTTCGGGTCGAGGTCGACTGCCTTCTTGTACTGCTCTATCGAACGGTCGTACTGCTTCGAAAGGTAGAGCACGTGCCCCACCCCGGTGTTTATGGCCAGGTTCAGCGGATCGAGCTCCTGTGCTTTCCCGATTTCCGCAAGCGCCTCGTCGAACCTCCCCATCGCCTTCAGATAGTCGGCGAAGAAGTGGTGGGCGGGAGCATAGCTCGGGCTAATTTGCAGGGCCTCATTGAACTCCTCCTCGGCTCCCTTCCAGTCCCAATCATACTGGAACCTGATGAGCCCCAGAGATGTGTGCGCTTCGGCGAGCATGGGGTCCAGTGACAGGGCCCTTCCAACGGCTTCCTTCGCCTTCGGATACGCCTCGTTGGGAGCGATGAACTCCAAAAGGGCGAGGGTCGAATAGCAGTCTGCCAGGCCCGCGTAGGCCCTCGCGAACGTGTCATCTTCGGCGAGCGCCTTCTGGAAGAACCCTATCGCTTGCCTGATGCCTGCTTCTGTCCTGGTGTTCCAGGACTGCCTACCCCGAAGGTGGGATACGTATGCTTCGGGGTTCTGGGTATGCGTTCCCGAGGCCGGCCCCCCCAGGATTTGCATCCTAAGCGCCTCCGCGACCTTGTTCGAGATGTCGCTTTGTATGGCGAAAATGTCGCTTACTTCCCTGTCGTACTGCTGAGACCACTTCAGATCCTCATCAGCCGGGTCCACCAGCTGGACGCTGATGCGGATCCTTTTCCCAGCCTTCCTCACGCTGCCTTCGAGTATGTTCCCGACTCCCAGCTCCCTGCCGATTTCTGAGACAGCCTTGCTGGTGTCCTTGTATTTCATTACAGACGTCCTCGCGATGACCTTGAGCCCTCGGGTCCGAGATACAGACGAGATGAGCTCCTCGGTCAGCCCGTCCGCGAAGTACTCTTCATCTTTCTCCTGGGAGATGTTTGTGAACGGAAGGACAGCTATTCTGTCCTTGACGTTCTGGACCGACGGGAATGTCTTCTCAAGCTGCGGCCCGAAACCAGACACTTGGTACACCTCGATGGCCGTGGACACGTTCTTCAGTTTCGGGGTCCCCAGCGAGACGAACCTGTAGCTGGTCTTGTTCAGGACGCTGTCCCTCACCTGGGCGCTCACGCAGATTCCTCCTGGAGGGGCCAGGGGCTCGATCCTCGACGCGACGTTGACAGCGTCTCCGGCGACGTCGCTGCCCAGGTGTATGACATCTCCCAGATGTATCCCAATCCTGAGCGAGATTCTCCTCGTTTGTTCGGCGGACCTCGCACCGCCGACTGCGCCTTGAATTTCCCCGGCGCAGTTCACGGCCTCAAGGGAGCTTGCGAATTCAACCAGAAAGGCGTCGCCTATGGTCTTCACCTCCCTTCCGTTATTCTTTGCTAATATGGGGCGCACGACCTTCCTCTGCTCGTCGAGGAGTCTCATCGCCAGCTCTTCGTTCTCTTGCGCCAGCGCCGTGAAGCCGACCATGTCGGTGAACATGATGGCGGCGAGCCGCCGCTCGCCCTTCACCTCCTCAGGGTCGTTCAACGAATACTTTACTGCGGGCCGCCTTCGGCTAATAAGCCTTGGCGGGCCGATGAACGCTGCAGAGATGGTCTAATCGAAGTCTCCGCCGCCCTCGCCGCCCATTCCGCCAGCCCCTCCAGGAGGTCCTGCGGGTGCCCTGGTCTTGCCTGCGGCGATGACGTCGTCGATTCTCAGTATCATCGAAGCCGCCTCGGTGGCCGACCTGATGATTTGCACCTTCACGGCCAGAGGCTCGAACACCTGACGCTGGTACATGTCCTTCACCTTGCCATCGGCAGCCTCTATGCCGAACCACTTTCCGTTCTCTGTTGCGTGCTTCGCCCTGAACTCCACCTGCGCGTCTATGGGGTCCATGCCCGCATTCAGCGCCAGAGCGATGGGGATCGACTCCAGCGCCTCAGCAAACTTCTGAGCGGCCAACTGTTCCCTCCCGGAGAGCTTGTCGGCCCACTTCAGGACCTGCGAAGCCGCCTCAGCCTCGGCCGCCCCTCCTCCAGCTACCACCGCTGGCCTCTCGATGACGTCCTTGGTCACCATCAGGGCGTCGTGGAGCGACCTCTCGCCCTCATCGACGATGCGCTGGGTCCCTCCCCTTATCAGGATGGTGACCGCCTTCGGGTTCTTGCACCCCTCGACGAACACCCACTTGTCCTCCTCGACCTTCCTCTCCTCGACATGGGCAGCGTACCCAAGGTCGGACGGTGACAGGTCTTCGAAGTTGTTTACGACCCTGGCTCCTGTCGCCTTCGCGAGCTTGGTCATGTCCGACTCCTTTGCCCTCCTCACTGCGAGGACTCCCGCCTTTGCGAGGTAATGCTGGGCGATGTCGTCAATGCCTTTCTGGCAGACCACCACCGTGGCGCCCACTTCGACGATTTTGTCCACCATGCCCTTCAGCATCTTGGTCTCCTCGTCCAGGAACTTCTTCATCATGGACGGGTCGTTGATGTTCAGCTTGGCGTCGAACTCGGTCTTTTCGATTTCGAACGGGGCGCTGACCAGGGCGATCTTCGCCTTCTCGACCACCTTGGGCATCCCGGAGTGGACGACCTCCTTGTCCAGGACTATGCCCTGGATCAGCTTGGTGTCCTTGAGAGAGCCTCCTGGCTTCTTCTCCACCTTCACATTGTCAATGTCCACCCTGTACCCCCTGTCTGGCTTCTCTGCGACCGCCAATGTTGCATCGACCACCAGCTGCGCCAGCTCCTCGGCCTCTTTGACGACGAGCTTGGTCTGCATGCTTGTCCTCGCGACCTTGACGAGCCAGTCCTTATTCTCGGGGCTCACCTTCTCGGCCACGTCCTCCAGGGCTTCCATGGCCTTCTTGGCCGCCTTCGAGTAGCCGTCAACTATGACCGTCGGATGAACGTCCTTGTCGAGTAGTTCCTCGGCCTTCTCGAGCAGAGCACCAGCGAGGACCACTGCGGACGTCGTCCCGTCGCCAACCTCGTTGTCGGTTGTCTTCGAGACCTCGACCAGCATCTTCGCTGCCGGGTGCTGGACGTCTATCTCCTTGAGCATCGTCGCGCCATCGTTCGTGATCGTCACGTCGCCCAACGAATCGACGAGCATTTTGTCCATGCCGCGCGGGCCTATGGAGCTCTTGACGATCTCCGAAATCAGCTTCGCGGCGGCTATGTTGTTCCTCTGGGCCTCCCTGCCCCTGCTCTGGCTAGACCCTTCCTTTAGAATCAGGACGGGCTGTCCGGACGAAGTCACGGCTGGAATTGCGGTAGCAGACATTATATCACTAAACGGTATACAACCAAATGGGGTATATGAGCATTACGCGACGGCCGACGACCCTAGGCGCGCAGCCCCACCCTGGCGGCGAATTGTTCGTACCTGGGGTCTCTCCTCAGCTCTGCGAAGATCGGAAGGGATCCTATGAGGAATGGCCAGGCGTGCAGTTCCGCCTCCTTGTTGAGCGCGTCGAAGGCCTGGTCGAGGTTCCCCAGGGCCGCGTTGATGAAGAGCTGGCCGTAGAGACGAAAGGCTTGGATGTTGTTGGTCATTATCTGCTTGAGGGTCTCCTCGGCTTCTCGCCTCCTCCCGGTGAGGGCGTAGAGGAGCCCCTGGTCGAGCCTGAGGACTGGTTCCTGATCGTCCGTCCTCATGCCCTGAGTCAGCAGCTCCTGAGCCTTGGCGAAGTCCTGTTTGACCATGTAGGTCTCGGCGAGCCCAAGGAGCACCCGGGGGTTGTTCGGGCTGAGTTCATTCATCCTGTGCAGGACCTCGAGTGACCTTTCCTCCTTCCCCGCCACCCTGGCGACGCGGGCAAGGAGGTCGACCGTATGGAGCGCGAGGGGGTCCAGCTCGTAGGCCCTCTCCAGAGCATCGAAGCCCGCCTGGAGCTCCCCCATGCTCGCCCGGACGACCCCGAGGGCGACGTGTGCTTCGGCGAGGTTAGGGTTCAACTTCACAGCTTTCTCGGCCTCGGCCACAACTTCGCCGAACCTGTCGAGCGCGTTGCACACGGAGGCCATGGCAGCGTGAGCCTCCGCCAAGCCGGGGTCGAGCTCAAGCGCCCTCATGGCTGCTGGTTCAGCCTTGAGCCTGACAACGTGGAAGTCCTCGTATCCGGAGATGGCGATCCTCAGCCAGGACAGGCAGAGGGCCGCGTAGGCCCTCGCGAACGACGGGTCGCGCCCGATGGCCTTGTCGAAAAGTGCAACCGATTCTCTCAGAGCCGATGAAGTGCCCTCGTGGAACCTCTGCATCCCCTTGATGTACAGAGTGTACGCTTCGACGTCACGCGTGTCATCGCGCTTGGTGAAAGGTAGCAGCCCTGCCGACACCGAACCCGCCACCTTCGACGCAACGTCGCTCTGAATGGCGAATATGTCGTCCAACTCCTTGTCGTAATTCGAAGCCCAAAGGTGCTCTTCTGTCCGGGAGTCGATCAGCTGAACCGTCACCCTGACTCTGTTCCCCGCCTTCCTCACGCTTCCCTCGATTATGGAGCCGACCTCGAGTTCGCGTCCGATCTGAGATACGCTCTTTTCCTTCTTCTTGTAGTTCATGACCGAGGTGCGCGCTATCACCTTGAGACCTTTGACCTCAGATAGCTTTGAGATTAGTTCCTCCGTCAGGCCGTCCGCGAAGTACTCGTCGTTGGGGTCGGGGCTGATGTTCACGAAAGGCAATACGGCCAGTCTCTCCCTGGGCGCCCCCGTTGAATCCGACGAGTTGCTGTCTGGCAATTTCACACTGTAGACTGCCATCGGAAATTCCACGTTCTTTAGCTTCACCTCTCCCATCTTTGCGATCTGAAGTTCCGACTTGTTCCTGATGTTGTCGTACACCTGCTGAGAAATGCAAACGCCACCTGGCTCGGCTAAGGGCTCAACGCGAGAAGCGACGTTGACCGCGTCCCCGTACACATCCCCGCCGCTGTGCACCACGTCTCCGAGATGGATTCCGACCCTGATCTGCACCCTGCGGGCCTCGGGCACCGTCGAGTTCCTTTCAGCCATCTTCCTTTGCATCTCGACTCCGCAAGTCACTGCGTCCAACGCGCTCTTGAATTCAACAAGGAATGCGTCTCCTATGGTCTTCACTTCGATGCCCCCGTGGGCAGATATGACCGGGCGAAGGACTCCTCTATGCTCCTCGAGCAGTTCGAGAGCTTCCGACTCGTTGGCCTGGGCCATGCGCGTGTAGCCCGCGATGTCGGTGAACATTATGGCCGCAAGCCTTCTTTCCAGGGCTACTCGACCCTCCTCGCCGAATCCGGACCTGCTGAATAGGATAATCGGTTGCCGGCCTGGCGGCCAGACCCCGCGACCTGGCTAGCCAGCGGTCTCCCTCCTGACGGCCTCCTCGAGATTGTCAATCGCTCTGGCTAGATCGGTGTCCCATTCGGTGACTCCGCCCTCTGAGTGCGTCTGTATCGAGAGCCTTACCGTCGTGTATCGGATATTGATGTCCGGGTGGTGATCCTCCCTCTCGGCGGCTTCAGCCACCTCATTCACGAAGGCTATGGCGTCCATGAAGTGACCGAACTCGAAGGTCCTGGTAATGAACTTCCCCTCATGCTTCCACCCCTTCAGTTCTCTGAGCCTTGATTCGACTTCGGCATTGGTCAGGAGCTTGGGCACAGACAAAGATGATACCGCCTCTGTAATTAATTTACCGAAGCGGCAACTCACTTTGACTGCAACCATTAACGTACGAGGCGTGCAGGCAGACCTAGCCCATGGAAGAAAAGAGGATCGTCCGTTCTGTCGCAGACTCTCTTACGAGGCTGAGAGAAGCAAAGAGCAACGTCGCTTTAAGCATTGACACGAAGAACGTGTCCCGGCATCTGGCCAGGGTCTCCAAGCCAAACTCCCCGAGTTCCGCCATGAAGAAGGCAGGCGTGGCCCTCATAGTGGTCACTCCCGACCCGATAACGGCTGTGCCCGGAGTAGCGCTCATCGCCGCTTCGTATGCGGCAAAACGTAACGAGCCCGCGAAGCTCGACGACCTCGCAGCTGAAACCAAGAAAATCCTGCGCGACATCCAGAGCCTCAGCCTTTAATTATCCGAGCGAGCCGTCAGCCGCACTCGATGGAACTAAAACCATCGAAGGGGCTAAGGGTAGTCGTAAACGCCCACCGTGAGGCGATATTCGGCGATGAATCCGTCTCCGTTCAAAATGTCAAGATTGACAACGGCACCAACCTCGGGATCATGACCGGGCGCACTCTGATAGGCTTCTGCGAAGTTGAAATGCAGAAACTTGACGGTCATAACCACTGGTATCCCATCGACGACCTGACCGGGGAGAACGGAGAGAAGGTGGTCGAAGAAGAAATCCCCATCGAAATACCGGAAGACGACGGCCCCGAGGAGGAGCTAGCGTAGCGTGGCAGCGGCCGGCCAGGCCGAGCTCGTTTTCGTCGTGGACGTTACATCGATTACCAAGGATGGGTTCGTCGGGTCAACAAAGTACGAAGGGAAAGCGGTCAATCTGGAGTTCGACGACGGGAACGCAGGGGTGTTCCTTTCGTCCGAGATGGCGGCGAGACTGCACGTGAGGAAGGGCTCAAAGGTCCTGCTGGTGTCGGAGAACGAGCGCAACCTCGTGACAGACACGGTAGTCTCTGGAGTGGGCAAGTCGGTCCGCATCTCCAACCCGAAGGTGTACTACGAGGTAGGCAAGGAGGGCGGCGCGGTAGTGCGAATCCGCAAGGTCTAGGAGTAGAACCGCCGGGCGAACATTTGGAAAAAACCTAATCAAGGCGCAAGGCTGAGTCGGTTCTGGGTTTGGCAAGACAGCTCGGCGTTGGGGACATGGCTCCGGACTTCTCCCTCCCCTCACAGCGTGGAGGGCTGGTCCGCTTTCGGGACCTGCTCGGCGCCGGCGGGGTCGTCCTGTACTTCTACCCCAAGGACAACACCCCCGGCTGCACTGCGGAAGCCAAGGCATTCCGGGACAGCTACGAGGTCTTCAAGGATCTGGGGGCCGACGTGATAGGAATCAGCTCAGACTCTGTAGACTCTCACCTGGACTTCGCATCCAGGTGCGACCTCCCCTTCACGCTCCTCAGCGACTACAGAGGCGAGGTTAGGAAGCTCTACGGCGTTCCTTCGACCCTGGGCGTTCTGCCGGGACGCGTGACCTACGTCATCGACTCCCAGGGGGTGGTGCGGCATATCTTCAATTCGCAGTTCAACGCGGCGAAACACGTGGAAGAGGCCGTCAAGGTCCTGAAGTCAATCAGGGTGGGAGGACAAACCGCAGGCTCCTCGGGGGACACGCCTGCCTAATTGTCGATCGACTTTTTCCTGATCTGGTATTTCGTGGTCGGATTCCTTCTGGGAAACGGTGTGCCTCACTTCACATTCGGGTCCGCTGCCAAGGTCTTCAGGAGTCCCTTCGGTCAGAGGTCGTCACCAAGAACCAACATCCTTTGGGGGGCTCTCGAACTTCGTCGCCGCCACGGCCATATCCGTCGCCCTGGCCGCATTCGGCGACTATGATGTCTCCTCCTTGGCCGTGCTCCTGCTCGGGTTCTGGCTCACCATGGCCATGTTCGGAGCCAGGATCAGACGATTCCTAAACGACTGAAGCTTCCCTTCAGCCCTCGCGCTTACGCGCCCTTTCGAGGACCCACCGCGGCTTCTTCCAGAGCTCCTCGTAGCCTGTGGCATTCCTGATCAAAACCCGCTGGCCATCGTCGTCGAGCATCTCAACAGCAGGCAGCTCTGACCTCAGCCTCGCGTACTGAGCGTCGCTAAGCTGGACCGCCCTCCTCCCTATTGTGGCGTGCCAGTCGGCGCTGGTCCCATCCAGTGAGAAGACCAGCGATGTGGGCCCCGCCTGGAAGTAGACCTTGGCATATCTGAGCTTCCTCGGAAGTTTGTGCTCGAGAAGGAACTTCATTACTTTCGGAGACGTCCCTCCGGGTTAAAAACGAATGCGGCTCTATTCTTTAAGCCGATAATGTAGGGGTGTGCAAACTCATTTGCCCCCCTCGCCCGCAGACGGAATACCTTCGGAGATGGCGAAAGACCTGTCGAACCAGACCAGGGACCTCGTCTCCAGGTTCGAAGGGCGGGCCAGCTCCTTCTCCGGGAGGAGAGACCTGGTGGCGCTCACGCTGCCTGCGGACGCCATGGCAGCCGAGAAGGCCGCCCTGGAATACTTTGGGCGCGGCGAGCACGTCGCCACGGGCATCGATGGTTCGATGGACTTTGACGAGAGGCTGCAGATGATTCTCTTCTACTCGAACGCCACCGCCTACAGTTGTCCTTTCACCGTGGGGGAGCGCATCCGCTTTGACCTGGCGGCTGCCCACCGTGACTCCAAGCTGGCGGCATCGGCGGCCGTTCCCCTTTGGGCCGAGGACCTGTCCAGTGTGTTGACCCGCGAGCCGGAGATAGATATCGACCTCGAGCACTCGATGGAGAGGATCCCCAACTCTTTCATGACCCTGGGGGAGCTCTACCTCGCCTACCTTTCGTGCGAGAAGGCGAAGCTTGTTTTCCTAGACCGCCCGATGTCCGGGACCTACTCTACGCTGGCCAGGGACGCGAGGCTGATGCTCAAACTGGCGGACAACAAGTTGGGGAGGTGGTCAGAGGAGCATCGTCTTTCGACTCTCGACGCCTACCTCGCAGTGAATGTGGGCTCGCCGGCGATGGTACTGCCAATCCGGCCGCGATACCTACACTTCGCCGTTCTGAGGGCTTCGATGGAGTCCCCGGGCACCATTGCCGAGCTGGCGGAACGGCTCCGCGCGACTGAGCCAGAAATACGCCGAGCAGCCGCCCGCCTCGCCAAGCTGGACAAGCAGCACGGTGGCGCCATACTGGCCGACTCCACGGAACCCCGGATCAGGCTCCGTGACGATGTGGCCGGCTACTGGGAGCGCGTGTTATCGCTTTCCCTGCGGTACGCGAAGGACGTCTTCTCTCGGGCGCGCCACCCCCTTGCCCTGAAGGGGGAAGAGTACCTCACTATCCTGGACGTGAACGCCGTGTCCTTCTTCCTCTTGGAGGGGGTCCTCCAGCAGGCGAGGGAGCGGGGTTGCCTTCTGATAGGTATCGCGAAGGACACCACGGCCACGGATATCGCACGGTCTGTGCTCCCATTCGCATCCGCCGAGGGATTCGTCAAACTCAGCGCGCCAGCCCCAGTGCTGAAGAACGACAGGGCCTTCCTGGCCATCCTCAGCGCCGAAAACCCTGGCATCCTGACCCCCTGGAGGACCGTGGGCTATGACGCGGCTTTCTCAACTGTGGTCGAGCTCGACCATGAGCTCCGAAGCGCGAGGAAGGTCGTTTCCCGAGAGCAGCTCTTCATCCGGTCCTATTTCCAGCTCAGGACTCTGAAAAGCGACGAGAGCGTCCGATCGCAGGTCTTCCTCTTCGACAGGACATTCGAGCCCGAGTACGACGCGCCCGACGTGAAGAGGTTCACAGTCAAAGAGAGGTCGGGCCCCACCCGGGTCGACGGATACTTCGAAGGAGGCGACACGAGCAGCCTCTCGAACCTCGTCCTCTGCATCCTCTCGATGAACGACAACCCGGAGGTATTCGAGGCCTTCGGCCACAACCAACTCCTCTACCTGGCGGACAAGGCGGTGAAGGCAGAGGTCAGGATGCTCAGGAGCTCCCTCCGAGGGGTCGCCGACCTGCGAGTTGGCGGCATGACGACAAGGAGGAAGATATTCGGCCTCGTCACTCCTTATAGGCAGCAGCGGGCCGAGGCGGAGCACGCCAGGATGAGGCAGTAACATGATCACCGACAACGAGAAGCAGTTCTTCGACACCATGGAAGGAGAGTTCGACGCCCGCCTCAAACGGAACACCATCACCTCCCGGACGTCGAGAAGTGACGGCAGGGAGCTGACCGTCTCCAACCCGTTGGCAATCATTGAAGCCAGATTCAGCTACAAGGTCCTGGATAGGCTCTACTTCCCCAGCTTCGTCGCAATCGAAAGAAGCGTCGACGGCCGGAACAGGTACATCGTGTTCGAAGTGGTGGGAGTGACCCCCACGCATTACCAGCTATCCGGCATCGACTCGTCCATGCCCACTCTTCTCCGGAAGGAATACCTCGACACAATCAAGGAGAGCTGGGGCAAGTCGCAGGAAACTTGGATAGACCTGGCTGCCATCCCAACAAATTACATGGCGGACACAGATACGGGTGGGCTCGTCTTCTCCCGAACGCCTTATGCGCCACTCCCGGGGGCGCAGGTTTTCCTGCTATCGAAGGAGGCGGTCGAGCAATTCCTCTGCGTGGCAGATGGGGAAAAGATAGGGAGGATGGCAGGCTTCGACCTGCCGTTCACCGTGGACATGGACAGCCTCATCCGCTTCCACTGCGCGCTCTTTGGGTTCAGTCTGGACTACGCGGAACCGATTACCTATCGTGAGGGAACCAGAATCAAGATTGGGAAGATAGGAGAGTTAGTGGACCAGTATTTCGCCGCAAATGAGGACGGCCGTCGGTACACGGATTCAATCGAGGTCCTGTCTTTCGACCCTGTCACTCTCAGAGTATCCTGGTCCCCAATCCAGTACGTATTCCGGCACCGGTTTGAAGGGAAGCTGCTTCGGTTCCACGCTAGGACTGGAAGGACTGTCACCGTTACTCGCGGTCATTCCCTGTTTGTCCTTAGGGAGGGAGAAATCCAATGCGTTCCCTCGGATCAGCTCTATGCTGGGGATCTCTTGGTAGGTAGCAGAACAGTCCCTACCAACGCATCTGATCCCGTGGAAGTCGACGTGCTTTCCATCTGTGAACGCAGCAAGGCCAATGGGATCCGCATGGTGGGGATTGGCAAGGCTGCATTTCGTACAGTCTCCTTACCCTCCTCTTGGAAGTCTTGGTATTGGCGCCAGAAGAGGTACCTGCCAGCATCCTATTTTCCGAACCTCAGCAGGGATGTGGTTGGACACCTCCATTTGGGATACAAGAATTGCAGGCATACCATTCCGCAGCGCCTCACCATAGACTTGGACCTAGCCCGCCTGCTGGGGTACTACGCAGCTGAGGGTCATGTCGTTGTCATTCCAGGCAAACGCTACGCGGTCCAATTCACCCTCCACAAGCTCAATGATATAGGACTCGTACGTGACATCCGAGCGATTCTTCACCGCAAGTTCGGAATCACACCAATTGTCTCCCGCCATGGAAGCAACGCAATCAGACTAACGTTCAACAACAAGATTCTTGCCTACCTCTTTGGAGAACTGGTAGGAAAGCGGGCTGTAAGAAAGAGGGTTCCTGAAGCAATCCTGAATTCGCCCAGGCCCGTACGTGATGCATTCATGCAAGCTTGGGCGGCTGGTGACTATCTGGTGACTTCGTCTGAAGGATTGATGAATGACATTCTTTGCCTGCTCCTGATGGACAACACGGTTGGAACGGTTAGCGAATGGGAGGGCGAAGGAGATGCGGTAATCGAGGGGAGGACCGTAAGAGCAAGTCCAAGATATCAAATGTCATTTCCGAGTGCCGAAGAAGTCAGAGATGGAACCGCCAGATCGAGAAGAGGGAGGGCTGAGCCAATCTTCCCAGTCAGGGCCTTGCCCGCGGCTGCCAAATCTCTACTTAGCAAGCCCTCCAGCGTTGCCAAATCCAACTCCCGACTTTCAGGAAGAACACTCGCTGATATGGCTAGAAGGATGGAAAGGCTCAATTCTCATGTCGGCGCCGAGAATCTGTCTTCGACGGATGCACGTCACGACGGAGTCTACAGGCAAGGCTTTCGGAGGCACCTTGTTGTGAATGACGGTATCATTTCAGCGACACAATTGCTCACTGACGCCACTCGCCAGCTACACAGAGCAGTTCAGCTGGCTGAATCGAACCTCACTTTCTACGAAGTCGAGAGGGTCGAAGAAGTGGACCCAACATCACAGTTCGTCTACGATGTTTCCGTTCCAGGCCTAGAGAACTTCCTTGCTGGATTCGGGGGGGTATTCTGTCATAACACCGGGGTAGGAAAATCGAACCTAGCGAGTTCGCTGATACGTCTTGCCATGGCCCACGACCCAGGCCTGACCGTCGTCGTGATGGACATCGCTGGCGAATACGGGGTGAACTTGCTCGACTTGTTGAGGAACGATGCGAGGGTGATAAGCACCGAGTGGTTCGACAGCGAGGAGGAGTTCTCGACCTCACAGGCAGTTCCTGAAAGCATGGAGGAGAGTGTGGGAAGAAAAACAATCGAGAGCGCTCTTTCGAGGATCTACGCGAAAGGCATCGAAAGGCTGTCCCTCCAGGAGGGGGGAGGCCTCGATCTGGCCTGGATCCAGCAGCTGCTGGAGAACGCCGTGGAGAGCGGGAAACCCGGAGGCACCGCCGCAAAAATGGCGTTGGGCGCCCTGACGACAGAGTTCTACGAGAAAAAGCGCCTGAAGTCAAGCACACGCCTGAGCGATCTCGATCAATCCTCGGCGTCGGAGCTGTCGTCGCTGCTGACCGAGGTTCACACGAACGTTCACCAGATGTCTGCCCTTGTCAAGGACATCGACCTGATTGCCAAACAGCTCGAAACGGGGAACTTCGGCGTGGCTGAGACATCAAAGTTGAGCCCTGAGAGGCTGGCTGAGCAATTCGCGAAGGGGACCGCGCCAAGGTTGAACGTGATCTACGCACCCGAGCCAATGGATGCCAGGCAGACCGTTCAGCGACTGATAAGCAGGCTCCTTTTCCTGAAGAAGAAATTCGGGAACAAGCAGAGGGTCCTCGTAGTCCTGGACGAGGCCCAGGAATACATTCCCGACGAACACACGCCCAAGGATTTCACAACACAGTCCAACCGCGCCGTGGAGCAACTCCTGCGGCAGGGGAGGAAATACAGGCTCCACTGCTGGATGGCGACCCAGAGGGTCGCCCGTTTGAATGTCAACGCCCTGCAGCAGCTCCACAGCTACTTCGTAAGCACGCTCCCCAGGATGTACGACAGGATGGTGATCGCCGACGCCTTCGCCCTCCCCTACGAGGTCCTCGAGAGGTCCGCCGACCTGGGGACGGGGGAGTGGCTCTTCGTGTCGTTCAAGGCGGCGAAGCAGCGGAACGTCCCCGTTTTCCTGAAGACGGAAAACAACGAGAACTTCGTTGCCCAGACCCTGAAGTCAGCCTGAAGCCCCGCCTTCGCTGGGACCGGAGGCTTCAGTCCGCCTCGGCCGTGGTCACAATTTCGAACCTTGCCGTAGGTTTCTTCGCCATGTAGGCAGGGACGGCCGCGAACAGGCTGATGAACCCCATTATCAAGAATAGTCCGTGGATGGAGCCGATGAAACGCTCCTCAAGCGCAGCGTCTATGCCCCCAGACGCCCCCGAGAAGATTGCTTGGAGCGCAGAAGTCGGAACGCTGGCCGCCATCACCGCGAAGGCCAGGCCCAGGCTCAGGAGGAAACCGGTGTTGACGAGGGTGGACGACATGCCCGAGGCGATTCCTCTCCTTGGCGCCGGCGTCGCGTTCATTATCGAGGCAACGTTGGGCGCCACGAAAAGGCCTCCCCCGGCGCCTGCAAGCACCATGGGCACTAGAAGCGAAGTGTAGTTTGCCTCTTCCAGCGGAAGCGGTGCAAGGCCGAACCAGAAGAGGGCCAGGGACACCACCAGCAGTCCAGCCGTCGCGAACCACCTCGATCCGAACTTGTCCGAGAGGTATCCGCTCACCGGGCCGAAGGTAACGAAGGCGACAGAGAAGGGGATGAGCCAGAGCCCTGCCGTGAAGGCGTCCAGAAGGAGCACCCCCTGGAAGTAGAAGACAAGCACGAGAGAAACTCCTCCCCTTGCTACCGACGCCAGCAGGTTGCTGGCCATGCCCGAGGCGAAAGCCCTGATTTTGAACAGGGACAGGTCCATCAT
>Ga0335081_10005406_pt1 | contig 20216 bp, 20 predicted proteins | sample Lox_Sample_35_FD_206713 | JGI IMG/M metagenome (GOLD analysis project Ga0335081, IMG submission 206713) | Soil microbial communities from Loxahatchee National Wildlife Refuge, Florida, United States - Lox_Sample_3.5 | ecosystem: Environmental > Terrestrial > Soil > Wetlands | place: USA... | reverse complement strand
AGCGTGACGGAAAAGCCGTCCGGCTTGCGCATCGGCGTGTCGTAGAGCGCGAGCGCAAAGCGCGTGGAATCCGGATCGGGCGGCAGCGCCATGGGGCTTGCGCGCTCGGCCCAATACATCGGGCGCACGTAGAGCGGCGTGCCTTTGTCGAATTTCGCCATGCCTTCGCGCACCAGGCCCATCCACTCGTCTACCGAGACATTGGGCTTCAGATACATGGTCTTGGCGGACGCGTTGACGCGCGCGCAATGCTGGTCGAGGTCGGGGGCGACCCCCTCGAACACGCGCGCGCCGTCGAACACCGAGGAGCCGAGCCAGACGGCGTGCGTGCGCACGCCCCACAGCGGCACGTTGCCCTCGTGCCACTCGCCCTCGAAAAAAGTCCAGGTCGCGGACCAGCCGTCACTCATTGCCATCGTCGTCTCCGGGTACTTCCTTTGCGCGCCGGGGCGTGCTTTGCAAGCCTAGCAAGTTGCCCGCGCGGGAGGAATTGATGCCGTCCATCTATGTTTTTGATGCATACGGGACCCTGTTCGACGTCCATTCCTGTATCGTGCGGTTTCAGGGCGAGGCCGGGCCCGAGATCGCGCGCATGTCGGAGATCTGGCGCGGCAAGCAGCTCGAATACAGCTGGACGCTGACGCTGGCCGGCCACTATGCCGATTTCTGGACGCTGACCGAGCGGGCGCTCGATTTTGCGCTGGCGCGCGTGCCCTCGGTGCCCAAGGCGCTGCGGGCGCAGCTTCTGGAGGCCTATTTCAAGCTCGACGCCTTTCCCGATGCGCGCACCGCCCTGCGCGCGCTCAAGGCCAAGGGTCAGGCGACCGGCATCCTGTCGAACGGCTCGCCCCGCATGCTGCAAGGCGCGGTCGAGGCGGCGGGCATCGGCGGCGATCTCGATGGCGTGCTGTCGGTCGATGCGCTGAAAATGTTCAAGCCGCGGCCGGAGGTCTACGGCCTCGTCACCGCGCACTACAAGTGCAAGCCCGCCGACGTCACCTTCGTGTCATCCAACCGCTGGGACGTGATGGCGGCAACCTCGGTCGGCTTCAACGGCACCTGGATCAATCGCGGCAAGCTGCCGGACGAATATCTCGATTTCCCACCCAGGCAGGTGCTGAACGATCTGAATGTGCTGGCGGCGCAAGCCTAATACTTTCATGGCCGGCCATTGAGTTTCGCGCGTGTCCCGGGCGCAGCGCAGCGCGTAACGAAGTGGAGCGGTGCGCTGCAGACCCGGGACCCCGGTTTCTTTAGTTTCACATAACCGGGGTCCCGGATCAGCGGTGCATCATTTCGCGCTTACAGCGCTCATGCTGCACCGCATCCGGAACACAAATGTGGAAACGCCGGCCGCAGCGGCTAGCGGTAAACCCAGCGGTTGATTATATCGCTCGCGTCCAACACCCCGCTCATTCATGCAATCCGTCATATCCGTCAAAAAGCTGTCCAAGACATACGCCTCCGGCTTCCAGGCGCTGAAGGGCATCAATCTCGAGATCAGGCGCGGAGAGATTTTCGCCCTGCTCGGGCCGAACGGCGCCGGCAAGACCACGCTGATCGGCGTGATCTGCGGCATCGTCAATCCGACGCTGGGCAGCGTCACCGTCGACGGCCACGACATCATCCGCGACTATCGCGCCGCGCGCGCGCAAATCGGCTTGGTGCCGCAGGAGATCATGATGGCGCCGTTCGAGACGGTCTGGGCGTCGGTCACGATGTCGCGCGGGCTGTTCAACAAGCCGAAGAACCCGGCCTATCTCGAAAAGGTGCTCAGGGATCTGTCGCTGTGGGACAAGCGTCAAAGCAGGATCGTGGAACTGTCCGGCGGCATGAAGCGCCGCGTCCTGATCGCCAAGGCGCTCAGCCATGAACCGACGATCCTGTTCCTCGACGAGCCGACGGCCGGCGTCGACGTCGAGCTGCGCAAGGACATGTGGGACGTGGTGCGCACGCTGCGCGCGTCCGGCGTCACCATCATCCTGACCACGCACTATATCGAGGAAGCCGAGGAGATGGCCGACCGCGTCGGCGTCATCAACAAGGGCGAGATGATCCTGGTCGAGCAAAAGGCCGAGCTGATGCGCAAGCTCGGCAAGAAGCGGTTGGTGCTGCACGTTACCGAGCGGCTCGGTGCCGTTCCTTCGGCGCTTGCCGCCTTCAAGCTCAGCCTCGGCGACGAGGGGCATGAGCTGATCTACGACTACGACACCAGGGCCGAGCGCACCGGCGTCGCGACGCTGCTGGGCGAATTGAGCAAGGCGGGCGTCCGCATCCGCGATTTGCACACGGATCAGTCCTCGCTCGAGGAGATTTTCGTCGGCCTCGTGAAAGAACCGGGGAGCGCGCCGTGAATCTTCGCGCCGTCGCCGCGATCTACAAGACCGAGATGATGCGGACCGGCCGCACGCTGGCGCAAAGCATCGTGGCGCCGGTGGTCACGACCGCCTTGTATTTCGTGGTATTCGGCGCGGCCATCGGCTCGCGCATTACCGAGATCGAGGGCGTCAACTATGGCTCGTTCCTCGTGCCGGGGCTGATCATGCTGACGCTGCTGACGCAGAGCGTGATGAACGCCTCGTTCGGCATCTATTTTCCGCGTTTCGTCGGCACCATCTACGAGCTGTTGTCGGCGCCGGTTTCTTTCCTCGAAATCACGCTCGGCTTCGTCGGCGCGGCGGCGACCAAATCGATCCTCCTCGGCGTCATTATCCTGGCGACCTCGACGCTGTTCGTGCCGCTGCACATCGCCCATCCGTTCTGGATGATCGCCTTCATGGTGTTGACCTCGATAACCTTCAGCCTGCTCGGCTTCATCATCGGCATCTGGGCGGAAGGTTTCGAGCAACTGCAGATCATCCCGCTGTTGGTCATCACGCCGTTGACGTTTCTCGGCGGCACCTTCTATTCGACCAGCGTGCTGCCGCCGGTCTGGCGGACCATCACGCTACTCAATCCGATCGTCTACCTGGTCAGCGGATTCCGCTGGAGCTTCTTCGAGATCGCCGACGTTCACATCACCACCAGCGTGGTGATGACGCTGGTGTTCCTCGGCCTGTGCCTCGGCGTGATCTGGTGGATCTTCCGCACCGGCTACAAGCTCAAGAAATAAACCTCCGGCCCGCGGTGTATGCTCCGGTGGCTCACCGAATGGGAGGTTTGTCATGTCCGGTATCGTGAAGTTCATTGCGGGCCTTGCCGCCGCCGTTCTCTCGTCGCAAGTCCACGCGCAGCAAGGCGTGCTGGTGCAGAAAAACGTGTCGCTGTGGATGGCGCAGGCGGTCGCCAATGGCGCGCTCGAGAAGTGCCAGAGCATGGGCTATAAAGTATCGGTCGTGGTGATCGACCGCGACGGCCTGCAGGTCGTCATGCTGCGCGGCGACGGCGCCGGCCTGCACACGCCGGAAGGGGCCGACCGCAAGGCCTACACCGCGCGCACCTATCGCTCGCCGTCGGCCAATTTCGCCAAGCGCGTGCAGACCGAACCGGCCTACGCTCCGGCGACGCAATACGCCCGCGTGCTGGCGCTTGCCGGCGGACTGCCGATCAAGGTGGGCGACGAGGTCATCGGCGCGGTCGGCGTTTCCGGATCGCCCGGCAAGGACGATGTCTGCTCGCAGGCCGGCCTCGACAAGGTGGCGGATCAGCTCAAGTAGCGCTGTCAGTTGCCGGCGATCTCTTCGCGCAGGATCTCGAGCTGCAGCCACTTCTCCTCGGCCGCGGCGATCTTGTGCTGCACGGCGCCGAGTGCGGCGCTGACCTTTTCGAACGCGGCACGGTCGCGCACGTAGAGGTCAGGATCGCCGAGCTGGGCCTGCAGCGCCGCGGCCTCGGCCTGCAGCGCCACGATGGTCTGCGGCAGAGTTTCGAGCGCGTGCTTGTCCTTGAACGTCAGGCGCTGCCGCGCCGGTTTCGCCGCTGGCGCCGGCTCGATCGGCTTTGCCGCCTTGCCGCTAGCCGGCCTGCGAGCCACCTGGGTGAGATCGCTGCCACGTTGCGACAACATGTCGGAATAGCCGCCGGCATATTCGGTCCAACGGCCGTTGCCTTCCGGCGCGACCACGCCCGCCACGAGCCGGTCGAGGAAATCGCGGTCGTGGCTGATCAGCAGCACGGTGCCGGGATAGCCGGCCAACATGTCCTCGAGCACGTCCAATGTCTCCATGTCGAGATCGTTGGTCGGCTCGTCGAGCACCAGCAGATTCGACGGTTTGGCGAGCACCTGCGCCAGCATCAGGCGGCCGCGCTCGCCGCCCGACAGCTTGCCGAGCGGCGTGCGCGCCTGCTCGCTGGTGAACAGGAAGTCCTTCATGTAGCCGACGACGTGCTTCGGCACGCCGTTGACCATCACGGTGTGGCCGGCGCCGCCGGTCAGCGCCTCCGTGACGGTCACGTCAGGATCGAGGCTGTCGCGGTGCTGATCGAGTGCGGCGACCGCAAGGCCGCTGCCGAGCCGCACCGTGCCGGTATCGGGAGCGAGCACGCCGGTGAGCATGTTGATCAGCGTGGTTTTGCCGCTGCCGTTTGGGCCGACGATGCCGATGCGGTCGCCGCGCTGGATGCGGATGGAGAAGTTGCTGACGATCGGGCGTTCGCCGTAGCTTTTCGAGATGCGATCGGCCTCGATCACCAGCATGCCGGATGGCAGCGCGCTGCTTGCCGTGATGGCGGCTGCGCCCGTGGCCGCGCGAAGGCTGCGGCGGCGCTCGCGCAGCGCCTGCAACTCGCCAACGCGGCGCATATTGCGTTTGCGCCGGGCGGTGACGCCGTAGCGCAGCCAGTGTTCTTCGGCGGCGATCTTGCGGTCCAGCTTGTGCTGTTCGCGCTCCTCTTCCGCCAGCAGCGCGTCGCGCCATTCTTCGAAATGGGCAAAACCGCGGTCGATGCGGCGTGTCTCGCCGCGGTCGAGCCAGACCGTGACGTGCGACAGCTTCGAGAGGAAGCGGCGGTCGTGGCTGATGATGACGAGCGCCGCTCGTCGGCTATCGAGCTCGCGCTCCAGCCACTCGATGGTGGTGAGGTCAAGATGGTTGGTCGGCTCGTCGAGCAGCAGGATGTCCGGCTGCGGCGCCAGCGTGCGCGCCAGCGAAGCACGGCGAGCCTCGCCACCGGAAAGATGAGCCGGGTCTTCGCGGCCGCTCAGCCCGAACTGCTCGATCAGCGATTGCGCTACGTGAGCGTCGTCGGCTGCCGTCAGTCCGGCCTCGACATAAGCGAGCGTGCTCGTAAAGCCCGAGAAGTCCGGCTCCTGCGGCAGATAGCGCACCAAGGCGCCCGGCTGCACGAACACCGAGCCGCGGTCGGGTTCGACCAGACCGGCGGCGATCTTGAGCAAGGTCGATTTGCCTGAGCCATTGCGGCCGACCAGCGACACACGCTCGCCTGCCGAAACGGACAGTTCCGCTCCCGTCAGCAACGGCGTGCCGCCGAAGGTGAGCGCGATCTCTTTGAGTTGCAGAAGCGGAGGAGCCAAACGCGGCCTATTCCGCCAGCGCTTGCAAAATGCGCGCCCAGGAGCGGATGCCCTTGTGGAAGCATTTGAGGTCGAACTTCTCGTTCGGCGAATGCACGCGGTCGTCGTCGAGCGCAAAGCCGACCAGCAGCGAATCCATGCCGAGCACCGTCTTGAAATCGGCGACGATCGGGATCGAGCCGCCGGCCCCGACCGCCACCGCCTTGTGCCCCCACTCCTCGGCCAGCACCATGCGCGCCTTGGTCAGCGCCGGATTGTCGAACGACAGCTGCAAGGGCGGGGCGAGGCCGAAATTGGCGAATTCCACCTTGCAGTCGGCCGGCAGGCGCGCGCGCACGAAGGCGCGGAAGTTGTCGCAGATTTTTTGCGGGTCCTGCTCGCCGACCAGCCGGAAGGAAACCTTGGCGGTGGCTTGGCCGGGAATGACGGTCTTGGCGCCCTCCCCGGTATAGCCCCCGACAAGGCCGTTGATCTCGGCGGTCGGCCGCGTGGTGATCTGCTCCAGCACCATGCGGCCCTGCTCGCCGGCCGGCACTTTGAGGCCGACCTGGCCGAGAAACTCCTCAGGCGTCAGGTTGAGCGCCTTCAGGTCGGCTTTGATGTCGGGTGGCAGCTCCTTCACCCCGTCATAGAAGCCCGGGATGGTGACCCGGCCGTTGTCGTCCCACATGGCGCCGAGCGCCTTGGCCAGCACGCGCAGCGGATTTTGCGCCGCACCGCCGAACAGGCCGGAATGCAGATCGCGGTCGGCGCACGTGACCTTGACCTCCTCGTAGACCAGCCCGCGCAGCGAGGTGGTGACCGAAGGCGTCTCGGCGTTCCACATGGCGGTGTCGCAGACCAGCGCCAGATCGAGCTTGAACTCGGCGGCATTGTCGCGCACGAAGCCGAACAGGTGCTGGGAGCCGCACTCTTCCTCGCCTTCGATCATGGTGGTGATGTTGAGCGGCACCTTGCCGGTAACCGCTTTGAAGGCGCGGCAGGCCTCGATGAAGGTCATGGCCTGGCCCTTATCGTCGCAGGCCCCGCGCGCGACGATGATCTTGCGCCCGCCCGGCAGCGTCTCGATGCGCGGCTCGAACGGCGGCGTCTTCCATAAATTCAGCGGATCGACCGGCTGCACGTCGTAATGGCCGTAGAACAGGACGCGCGGGCCGGCGGCGCCGTTCGACTTGCCCACCACCACCGGATGGCCTTCGGTCGGGCGCAGACTGGTATCGAAGCCGAGCGACCGCAGATCGGCGGCGACGTGCTCGGCGGCTGCGCGGCACTGTTGCTTGTAGGCCGGATCGGTCGATATCGAGGCGATGCGCAGCAGCGCGAACAACCGCTCGACGCTGGCATCGATATCCTGGTCGATGCGGTTCAGCACCGCGTCGAGTGTGCTCATGGGCCTGCTCCATGCGAGAGACACCGCAACCTAGCAACGGCGCCGGCGGCTGAAAAGCGTGTCGAATCGACGCGAACGGCGAGTTCGGATGGCTAATTTCACGCGAACGCAGTGAATTCTTCGCGTTTTCTTTCAGCATTCCTAAAGCATGGCGCCGCCATCTGCTTGGCAATCATTGTTCCGCCGCGTAAGGCGAACGCCAACTCACGGATGGCCGCAGCATCGGCACGTGCACCAATCGAACGTCGACGAATTTTATGACAGCCGCTGCGCGCCGACCTGCGACTGACATTCCGCTTGACAGAGGACGGTCGCAGTGGTTGTGCGCGACGATAGCTTGCGTGCATGATGCAGCAACGCGCTTGTCATCGCCGCACACTGCGTTCAATATATCCGCAATCCGCCGGCAGCGCGGGGCTTGAGGGGATCATGGACGAATTGATTGCGCGTCTCGTCGCCAACACCGGCGTCGAGCGCGATGCGGCGGAAAAAGCAGTCGGCATCATTTTCGAATTCCTGCGCAACGAGGGCCCGCCCGAAAAGGTGCAGGCGCTCATCGACCGCTTGCCCGGCGCCGAAGCGCTCATCAAGGCGCAGCAGGGCGCGGGCGGCGGCGGCTTCGGCATAGGCGGCGTCATGGGCGCCGGCACCAAATTGATGGCCGCCGGGCTGTCGATGGGACAGGTGCAGGCCGTCACGCGCGAAACCATCGCTTATGCGCGCGAAAAGGTGGGCGACGAGGCGATCGGCGAGATCGTCGGCGCCATTCCGGGATTGAGTCAGTTCATCTGAATCGTTGCGGCGGGCGGCGAGGAGGCGTTCGATGTCTTATCCGATTACCGATATCGAGGGCATCGACGGCGAGACGGCCACGACCCTCAAGTCGGTCGGGATAAGGTCGACGGAGGCGCTGCTCGAGTGCGCACACAGTTTGAGATGCCGCAAAGCGCTGTCGGCGAAGACCGGCATCAACGAAAAATCGCTGCTGTGCTGGGCCAATGTCGCCGACCGCATGCGCATCAAGGGCGTCAGCAGGGAATATGCCGATCTCTTGAGCGCCGCCGGGGTCGATACGGTGAAGGAGCTCAAGTACCGCAATCCGGCCAACTTGGCCAAGGCCATGGCCGAGGCCAACAAAAAGCACAGGCGGGTCCGCTTTCTGCCGTCCGAGAAAGTGGTGGCGCGCTGGATCGATCACGCCAAGAAGCTGCCGCTGAAGATTTCGTATTGAGCTTTCCTTCTCCCCGCCTTGCGGGGAGAGGTGAAAGAGCCGCTCGCTTGACAGCCCTTGGCCTCCCGGCGCAAAGCCTCGGCCATGAGCGGAAATCCCGGCACCGCCGCCATCACCGATAGCCCGCCGTCCTGGCTCGCCGGGCTGTTGTCGCACGGCCGTCCGCTGGTCATGGGCGTGCTCAACGTCACACCGGATTCCTTCTCGGACGGCGGGCGCTTCATCGATCCGCAGCGCGCGATCGCGCAGGCGGAGCGCATGGCCGCCGACGGGGCCGACATCATCGATATCGGCGCGGAATCGACCCGCCCCTATGGCGGCATGACGCCGGTGACGCGCGAAGAGGAGATCGCGCGGCTGCGGCCGGTGGTGGCGGCGGTGGTCAGGCTCGGCAAGCCGGTGTCCATTGACACCATGAAAGCGGATGTCGCGCGCTGGGCCTTCGATGAAGGCGCCGCTATGGCGAACGACGTTTGGGGCCTGCAGCGCGATCCGGCCATGGCCGAGCTCGTCGCACAACGGGGCGCGCCGGTGGTGATCATGCACAACCGCGACCGCGCCGACCCCGCGATCGACAGCATGGCGGACGTGCACGCCTTCTTCGAGCGCTCGCTCGCGATTGCGCGGCGCGCCGGCATCGTGCCCGATCGCATCGTGCTCGATCCCGGCATCGGCTTCGGCAAGACGGCGGAGCAGAGCATCGCCTGCATCGCGCGGCTCTCCGAGTTCAAGCGCCATAGCCTGCCGCTGCTGGTCGGCGCCTCGCGTAAGCGCTTCATCGATTCGATTGCGCCGGCGCCGCCGGACAAGCGCCTGGCCGGCTCGCTCGCCGCGCATCTGGCGGCGGTCAAGAACGGCGCGGCCATCGTGCGCGTGCACGATGTGGCCGAGACCGTGCAGGCGCTGCGCGTTGCGGCCGCGATCGAGGCGGCGCGATGAGCGAAACCTTGGTGCGTGGCTGCAAATGACGCAAGCGCTGCTCGCGCTTGGCGGCAATGTCGGCGATAGCCGGGCCGTTCTCGACCGCGCCATCGCGCTCCTGTGCGACGGCAAGGGTATCAGGCTGACGGCGCGCTCATCCGATTACCGCACGCCGCCGTGGGGCTTCGAACAGCAGCCGCCCTTCGTCAATCTCTGCATCGCGGTCGAGACGACGCTGAGCCCGCGCGAACTGCTTGCACGCGCACACGAAGTCGAGCGGATGCTCGGCCGCGACCGCGCGCGCGAAAAGCGCAACGGCCCGCGCACCGCCGACATCGACATCCTCGCCTATGACGATCTTGCGCAGGACGAGCCCAACCTGACGCTACCGCACCCGCGCCTGTTCGAGCGCGCCTTCGTGCTGGTGCCGCTGGCGGAGATCGCGCCGGAGCAGGTGATTGCGGGCCGCAAGGTGCGCGAGGCGCTGGCCGGCCTCGATGCGGCGGGCATTGAGAAGCTGGCGCCGAAGTAAACCAGCGTCATCGTCCGCGAAAACGGACGATCCAGTGGCCCGCTGCTTGCAAGAAGTCGCAAGGCTGTGGTTACTGGATGCCCGCTTTCGCGGGGCATGACAGTTCAGCGCTTGCGTGCCAATTTGGCGAAATGACCGACCAACTCCCCCTCGCCGCCGAATTTCCGCCGACCAGCGAAGCGCAGTGGCGCAGGCTGGTCGAGGCCGCGCTCAAGGGCGCTTCCTTCGACAAGCGCCTGGTGAGCCAGACCTATGACGGTTTGCGCGTCGAACCGCTTTACCCACGCGCGGCCGGCGCCGCGCCGGTTGCCGGCCGGCCGGCGGTGCCCTGGCAGATTGTCCAGCGCGTCGATTTCCCCGATCCGAAGGCCGCCAATGCGGAGGCTTTGCACGAACTCGAAAACGGCGCCTCGGGGCTCGCGCTGGTGCTGGCCGGCGCGCCGGCCGCGCGCGGCTTCGGCGTAAAGGCCGACAGCGCCGAAGCGATCGAGAGCGCCCTCGCGGGCGTGATGCTCGACCTGATCGTGCTGCGGCTCGAGACCGCGCCCTTTGCCGGCCGGCCGGTGGCGACGCTGATGAGCGAACTGGTGACGCGGCGCAAGCTCGACCCGGCGACGCTCGCCATCGATTTCGGTCTCGATCCGGTGGGCGACATGGCGCGCACCGGACGCGCACTGCTGCCGTGGCCGCAGCTTGCGCAACGCGCCGGCGAGACGGCGAAGGATTTGCAGACGAAAGGTTTCAACAAGGCGCTTTTCATGCGCGCCGACGCTCGCCCCGTGCACGAGGCCGGCGGCTCCGAAGCGCAGGAGCTTGCTTTCGCGATCGCAACAGGCGTTGCCTATCTGCGCCTGCTGGAAGCGGCCGGCCTTGCGCTCGACCAGGCGCGGCGGCGGCTCTCGTTTCTGCTGGCCGCCGACGCCGACGAATTCCTCACCATCGCCAAGTTCCGTGCGTTGCGCAAATTATGGGCGCGCATCGAACAGGCGTGCGGTCTCACGCCGCAGCCGACCCACGTTGCGGCCGAGACGGCATGGCGCATGATGACGCAGCGCGATCCTTACGTAAACATGCTGCGAACGACGATCGCCGTCACCGCCGCGGGTGTTGCCGGCGCCGACGCCGTGACCGCCCTGCCCTTCACGCTGGCGCTCGGCTTGCCCGACCGCTTCGCGCGCCGGGTGGCGCGCAACACGCAGCTCGTTCTTTTGGAAGAGTCGAACCTTTATCGCGTCGCCGATCCGGCGGCCGGGGCGGGCGGCATCGAGGCCTTGACGAGCGAGCTTGCGCAGACGGCATGGAAACTGTTCCAGGAAATCGAGGCCGCCGGTGGTGCGGCCGTGGCGCTGGAGCACGGCTTGATCCAGAAAAAGATCGCCGCTGTGCGCGCCGAGCGCGACCGCAACGTCGCGCGGCGCAAGGACGCGCTCACCGGGGTGAGCGATTATCCCAATCTTCGCGAGCGGCCGGTGAAGGTGCTCGACGTGCCGCGTATAGCCGTGGCGGCGCAACCGGCGGCCTTCGGGCCGCTGCCCAGCATCCGGCTCGCCGAGCCGTTCGAGGCCTTGCGCGATGCCTGCGACGATTTTCTGAAGAAGACCGGCAAGCGGCCGCAGGTGTTTCTCGCCAATCTCGGCACGCCCGCCGACTTCACCGCGCGCGCCACCTTCGCCAAGAATTTCTACGAGGCCGCCGGCATCGAGGCGCTGAACAACGATGGTTTCAAGGATCAGGCGGAGATGGTGACGGCGTTCAAGAAATCGGGCGCCAAGCTCGCCTGCCTGTGCTCGTCCGACATGGTCTACGAAGCTCAGGCTGCGGACGTTGCCAAGGCGCTGACCGCCGCCGGCGCCATCGTGCAGCTGGCCGGCCGGCCGGGCGAGAACGAGGCGAATTGGCGGCAGGCGGGCGTGAAAAGCTTTATTTTCGTAGGCTGCGACGCGCTTTCGACCTTGCGCGAGGCGCATGATATTCTCATACACGGCGGTCATGCCCAGGCTTGACCCGGGCATCCCGCTTAGGATCGCAAGGCCGTGCCCACCTAAGCGAGATTGCCGGGACAAGCCCGGCAATGACGAGGAAAGGCGATGACCCAGATTCCTAACTTCGCCACTGTCGATTTCGCGGACACCGCCGCTCCGGCGGACAAGGCCTCGACCGCGCCCTGGCCGACGCCGGAAGGCATCGCGGTGAAGCCTTCCTACGGCGAAGCCGATCTCGCCGGGCTCGACTTCCTCGACACCTACCCCGGCAAGCCGCCGTTCCTGCGCGGGCCCTACCCGGCCATGTACGCGGCGCAGCCCTGGACCATCCGGCAATATGCCGGCTTCTCCACGGCGGAAGATTCCAACGCCTTCTACCGGCGCAACCTCGCCGCCGGGCAAAAGGGCCTCTCCATTGCCTTCGACCTTGCCACCCACCGCGGCTACGACTCGGACCATCCGCGCGTCGGCGGCGACGTCGGCATGGCGGGAGTCGCCATCGACTCGATCTACGACATGCGCACGCTGTTCTCCGGCATCCCGCTCGACCAGATGAGCGTGTCGATGACCATGAACGGCGCGGTGCTGCCGGTGCTGGCGCTTTATATCGTGGCGGCGGAAGAGCAAGGCGTGCCGCAGGAGAAATTGTCGGGCACCATCCAGAACGACATCCTCAAAGAATTCATGGTGCGCAACACCTACATCTACCCGCCCGCCCCCTCGCTGCGCATCATCTCCGACATCTTCGCCCATACCGCGGAGCACATGCCGAAATTCAATTCGATTTCGGTCAGCGGCTATCACATGCAGGAGGCGGGTGCGACGCAGGATCTCGAGCTTGCCTATACGCTTGCGGATGGGGTCGAATACGTGCGCGCCGGCATCAAGGCGGGGCTCACCGTCGACCGCTTCGCGCCGCGCATCTCGTTCTTCTGGGCGATCGGCATGAACTACTTCATGGAGATCGCCAAGCTGCGCGCCGCCCGCATGCTATGGGCGAAGCTGATGAAGGAGTTCAAGCCGGAAGACGAGCGCTCGCTCTCTTTGCGCACGCATTGCCAGACCTCGGGCTGGTCCTTGGCGGCGCAGGACGTGTTCAACAACGTCGCCCGCACCATGATCGAGGCCATGGCGGCGACGCAGGGGCAGACGCAGTCGCTGCACACCAATGCGCTCGACGAGGCGCTCGCCCTGCCGACCGACTTCTCCGCCCGCATCGCCCGCAACACGCAGATCCTGCTGCAGCAGGAGGCGGGCGCCACCCGCATCGTCGATCCCTGGGGCGGCTCTTACTACGTCGAGCGGCTCACCTACGAGCTGGCGCGCAAGGCCTGGGGCCACATCGAGGAAGTCGAAGGCCTCGGCGGCATGGCCAAAGCGATCGAGGCCGGCATCCCCAAGCTGCGCATTGAAGAGGCCGCCGCCAAGACGCAGGCGCGCATCGACTCTGGGACGCAATCGGTGATCGGCGTCAACAAATACCAGCCGGCCGACGAGGCGCCGATCGAGGTGCTCAAGATCGACAATTCGGCCGTGCGCGCCATGCAGATCGACAAGCTCAAGCGGCTGAAGGCCGAGCGCGATCCGGCGGCGCTGAAGGAGGCGCTCGCTGCGCTCACCCGCGCGGCCGACCGCGGCAACGGCAATCTCTTGGCGCTGGCAATCGACGCCGCCCGCGCCAAGGCGACCGTCGGCGAGATTTCCTCGGCGCTCGAGCAGGTCTATGGCCGGCACGTGGCCTCGATCAAGGCAATCACCGGCGTCTACAAGCGGGAGGTCGGCAAAGGAGGGAACATGACCGGCGCGGTCGAACGGGTGCGCGAGGCGGTCGAGGCCTTCGAGCAGGCGGAAGGGCGGCGCCCGCGCATCCTGGTCGCCAAGATCGGGCAGGACGGCCACGACCGCGGGCAGAAGGTGATCGCGTCGGCCTTTGCCGATCTCGGCTTCGACGTCGACATCGGGCCGCTGTTCGCGACGCCTCAGGAAGCCGCACGCCAGGCGGTGGAGAACGACGTGCATATTCTCGGCGTATCCTCGCTCGCCGCCGCGCATCTGACGCTGGTGCCGGAATTGAAGGCCGAGCTGAAAAGCCAAGGCCGCGACGACATCATGATCGTGGTGGGCGGCGTGGTGCCGCCGCAGGACTACGACGCCCTGATGCAGGCCGGCTGCGAGGCGATCTTCCCGCCCGGCACCGTGATCGCCGAGGCCGCGGAGAAGCTGCTCAAGACGCTCAACAAGCGGCTCGGCCACGGCAAGGCGGCGTAAGCCGGCCGTTGAACCGCGCCCGCGGGCGCGGCGACACAGAGGGCGAGCCCGACCCGGACTGGACATCGCGATGAGATTTCCGAAAAGCGCCGCCCTGCTCGTCTTCGCCTGCCTCGGGCTTACAGCTTGCGTCGATTCCTCCGGGCCGATCCTCACCGACTCGCAGGAGGCGTTCGGGCCCACGCTGCGCGTGCAGCTCTACACTTTGCGCGACGGTTTTGCGCAGGAGCCCGAGCGGGCAGCATTCACCTGGAACGGCACGCTGTACGAACACGCCGGCGGCGGCATGCGAGACGTCTCGGCCTTCTCGGTGCATCCGTTCGAGAACGGCGACATGATCATCCAGGAGGTGCCGCACAAGCGGCCGCGCATCGCCGAATACGCGCTGCTGCACAAGATCGCCGACGGCGTCTACCTGGTGCAGGCGATCGACGAGGCCGACGCCGACGAGCCGACGCGCACGGCGATGTGCGGCAAGGGCGACGCCAAGGACCCGGCCTCCTGCCGCATCGCGACGCGCGAGGCGCTGTTCGCCTTCGCGCGCGCGACCGCGGCGCGCCACAAGCAGGACGGCGGGCTTGCGCTGCTGTTGCCCTCAAAAAAGACGCGCGCGCGACGCCGGTGATCGCCAGTACCCATGCAGCGTAAAGCACTCATCGCCGTTGCCATGATCGCGCTGAGCTTTTTGCCGAGCGTCTTTGCGCTGGCCGACGACAAAACCCCCAAGCCCGACTACACGCTGCACACCAAGCTGCTCGATGCCAGCGTGACCGTCGATGCCTCCCTCAAGAGATTCCCCGGCCTCTATGAAAGCCTGTTGGCCGAAGGCAAGCGTCAGCTGGCGAAATGGCAGGCGGGCGCCGAAAAGGACAAGAAGGAATATCCCGAGATCTTCCGCGACAATCGCCGCCAGGAGTACGAGCGCAGCTACGGCGAGCGCTCGGTGGTCGCCGCCCGCTTTGTCAGCGTCGTGCGCATCGACTATATGGACGCTGGCGGCGCGCATCCCAATCATGAGACCAACACCATCCTGTGGGACGCCAAGACGAAGAAGCGCATCAGCATCCGCCCGTTCTTCAAGGAAACCGCCGACGGCGGCGCGACGCTGCGCACGCTCGCCAAAGCGATCCGCGCCGCGCTCGCGGTCGAAAAGCGCGCGCGCGACATTCAGGTGGCCGATCCCGACACCGACCACGATTTGTCCGCGGTCAAGCCGAGGCTGCTCGATATCGGCGCATTGGCGCTGGCGCGCTCGACCGCCGACGGCAAGAGTTCGGGCCTGATCGCTCACTTCTCGCCCTATGCGGTCGGTCCCTATGCCGAAGGCTCCTATACCGTCTTCGTGCCATGGACTGCCTTCCAGGCTCGCCTGTCGCCGGAAGGTGCGGAGATCTTCGGCGGCGAGCGGCCGAAAGACGACGAAAAGCGCGACGAAAACGATTGACAGAACGTGCGCGAAAATCTTTTGCGCGCGGTCATATTGTTGAAATATTCATAGCGGCGCGCGACGATATTTTCCGCGCGCTGGCAGCGTTGGAATTATCGCACCGCGGCATGATCATCAAAAAAATCTCGTTTTATTGATTGTATGTCTTCGCCTTCTCTAGATAGCATCCGCCTGCGCTGTAGCTTTCTACAGTACGGGGGAGGAAATTATGACAGCAACTTACGATGCAGTTCTCAAAGCCAACGGCCAATACACAGCGAACTTCGGCGACAAGGGCAAACTCGCCATGCCGCCGGCGCGCCGCTTCGCCATTCTCACTTGCATGGACGCGCGGCTCGATCCCGCCAAATACGCGGGCCTTGCCGAAGGCGACGCGCACGTCATCCGCAACGCCGGCGGGCGCGCCAGCGACGACGCCATCCGCTCGCTGGTGATCTCGCACAAGCTGCTTGGCACCAATGAATGGTTCGTGGTGCACCACACCAATTGCGGCATGGAGTTGTTCACCACCGAGATCATGGGCGGGCTGCTCGAGGACAACCTGTCGACCGCGAATTTCGACGGCAAGGCCTGGTCCAATCCCAAGCACGGCGGCGGCTCGGTGCACGGCCATTTCATCAATTGGCACACGATCGCGGATCTGCCCAAGAGCGTGGTCGAGGACGTCAAACGTATCCGCAGCCACCCGCTGGTGCCCGGCAACATCCCGATCTACGGCTTCATCTACGACGTGAAGACCGGCAAGCTCAACGAGGTCAAAGAAGCAAGCGAAGCCGGCAAGCCGACGGCTTGAGGGCGCCCATTTGCGCCGCCTGCCTCCAATCGGGGCAGGCGGCGTTTGGGCCTGTCCCGATGGTCAAATTCTAGCTAGACTAGTCTAGCTATTTTAGCTAGACTTTCGCCATGAAGCACGTCGGGGTCTTCGAGGCTAAGACCAACCTTTCGGCCCTCATCGAGGAAGTCGAAAAGGGTGGAGCGGTGATCATTACCCGCCACGGCAAGCCCGTGGCCAAGCTGGTGCGCGTGCAAGCGGAACTAACCGAAGAGCAAATTGCGCGGCGGCGCCAAGCCATTGAAGGCCTTCGCAAGCTCGCGCGCGAACTGAACATCAAGGCTACGCCGACGGAGATTAAGTCCTGGATTAACGAGGGCCGGCATTGATCGTCGTCGACGCTTCGCTGACCATCGCGATCATCCTCCGCGAAGAGAACGTCGCCGACCACGCCCACGTCTATGACACATTGCGCGACGAACCGATCGCCGTACCAGCACACTGGCCCGCGGAAATCGCCAATGCCCTGTGGGCCAACTTTCGCCGCGGCCGAATTTCGAAGGACAGACTCGGTGCAGCCGTCGAATATCTCCTCGCTTTCGAGCCCGAGATCGATGCAGCGCCGTCTCTACAGGTTGTTCCGCGTCTGGTTCAATTCGCCGAAAATGAGAACTTGACCGTTTACGACGCAATCTATGTCCAGCTGGCGCTCGCGCGCGAAGCGACGCTGGCCACAATCGATGCCGACATGCGTGCGTGCGGTTTAAAGCTCAACATTCCTCTTCTGCCCGCGTGAACGCGGATGGTGCTTTCCCCGGCAAAAACGCAATCAAACCTTGCCGCCGGCATCCGCGCCGGTGAGCGGGCGGTGCTCGCGCGCGCCATCACGCTGATCGAGTCAAAGCGCGCCGACCACCGGCTGCAAGCGCACCAATTGGTGCAGGCGGTGCTGCCGGCAACCGGCAAGGCGGTGCGGCTCGGCATCACCGGCGCGCCGGGCGCCGGCAAATCCACCACCATCGACGCGCTCGGCACCTATCTCACCGGGGAAGGCCACAAGGTGGCGGTACTGGCGGTCGACCCTTCCTCGACGCGCACCGGCGGCTCCATTCTCGGCGACAAGACGCGCATGCCGCGGCTGGCGAGCGACGACCACGCTTTCATTCGACCCTCGCCCTCCTCCGGCACGCTCGGCGGCGTCGCCGCCAAGACACGCGAGACCATGCTGCTGTGCGAGGCGGCCGGCTACGACGTGGTGATGGTGGAGACGGTGGGGATCGGCCAGTCGGAGACCGCGGTCGCCGACATGACCGATTTCTTCCTGGTGGTGATGTTGCCGGGGGCCGGCGACGAATTGCAGGGCTTGAAGAAGGGCATCGTCGAGCTCGCCGACCTGATCGCGGTCAACAAGGCCGACGGCGACAATATCGAGCGCGCGAAGCTCGCGGCGGCGGAATATCGCGGCGCGCTCAACATCCTGGCGCCGCGCTCGCCGACTTGGTCGCCGCCCGTCATGACCTATTCGGCACTCACCGGCAACGGCATCGCCGAATTGTGGGCGGCGGTGCTGGCGCACAAGGCGAAGATGGGGGATTCCGGCGAATTGGCCGCGCGCCGGCGCGAGCAGCAGGTGAAATGGATGTGGAGCATGCTGGAGGAGCGGCTCGCCGCTCGGCTGCGCAGCGATCCGGCGGTGCGCGCGAAGCTTAAAGCGGCGGAAGCCGCGGTCGCCACCGGCAAGCTCGCGCCGACGCTGGCGGTGGAGGAGATCGCGAGGCTGTTGGGGGTGTAATGATGGTTCTCGTCATTCCGGGACACCGCGAAGCGGTGGACCCGGAATCCAGACTCCGCAGTATCGGGGTTATGGATTCCGGGTTCGCTCGCTGCGCTTGCGCCCCGGAATGACTAACCTCACCATCCTCCTCACCGGCTTCGGCCCCTTCCCCGGCGCGCCGTTCAATCCGACCGCGCCACTGGTTGCGCGGCTGGCGCGGCTTCGGCGGCCGGCGCTGGCGGACGTGACAATCGTGCCGCATGTGTTCGCGACCAGCTACGCCGCGGTCGACCGCGAACTACCGCAGCTCATCGCCCAGCACCGGCCCGACGCCCTGTTGATGTTCGGCCTGCACGGCCGCACGCGCACGCTCCGCATCGAGACGCGCGCGCGCAATGCGCTCGCATTGCGGGCGGACGCAGGCGGATCGGCGCCGCGCGGGCATGCCATTGCGCCCGGCCTGCCGGCGTTTGCTATGCCGGCGCCGGTCGGCCGCCTGCTGCAGGCGACGCGCGCCGCCCATGTGCCGGCCGCGCTGTCGCACGACGCCGGCCGCTACCTCTGCAATTACCTCTGCTGGCAGGCGGCGGTGGCCGCGCGCGGAGACCTGCGTATCGCCGCCTTCGTCCATGTGCCGGACGTCGGCCGCAAACCGCTGCGACCGGGCAAGATGCGCCGTTTCACTTTGGACGACCTGGTGCGGGTCGGCGGCCGCCTGCTCGTCGTAATGGCGGCGGCAGCACGGCGTTAACCTCCTTGCGCGCACAATGCGCGCCATGCACCGCCGTCGGTTCCTTCTCGGCTCGCTGGCCGCCGGCTTCGCCACGCCGGCGCTGGCGCTGCCGCTTTCGGCGCGCGGGCTCGACGCCGCGCAATTCGGCGTGCACCCGGGCGCGCCCGACGACCAAAGCGCCAAGCTGCAGCGCGCCATCGATCAGGCCGCGCGCACGCGCATGCCATTGTGGCTTGCACCCGGCCGCTACCGCGCCGGCAACATCAAGCTGACGGCGGGCGCGCAGCTCGTCGGCGTGCGCGGCGCCACTGTGCTGGCGCTGACGCAAGGCCCGTCGCTGCTGTCCGCCGAGCACGGCGACAGCGTCACGCTCAGCGGCCTGACGGTCGACGGCGGCGGGACGGCGCTGCCGCGCGGGCGCGGCCTCGTCGATCTCACCGACATCGGCGCGTTGCGCATCGAGGATTGCGCAATCCTGCGCGCGGGCGGCGACGGCATCAAGCTGACGCAATGCGACGGGTCGGTGACCGAAACGACGATTGCCGACGCCGCCGAGACCGCATTGTTTTCCACCGACTCACATGGGCTGATCCTCTCTTCCAACACCATCCGCGGCTCGGGCAATACCGGCATCGCGGTCTGGCAGAGCGAAAAGCGCCACGACGGCAGCTTGATCGCCGACAACACCATCGAGGACACCCGTGCGCGCGCCGGCGGCACCGGGCAGAACGGCAATGCCATCGCCGTGTTCCGCGCCGGCGACGTGATCGTGCGCGGCAACCACATCCGCAACACGGCCTTCTCGGCCATCCGCGGCAATTCCGCCGCCAATATCCAAATGCTCGGCAACAGCTGTCTCGACTGCGACGACGTCGCGCTCTATTCCGAATTCGATTTCGAGGGTTGCATCATGGCCGACAACGTGGTGGACGGCGCCGGCAGCGGCATTTCCGTCACCAATTTCGACTTCAAGCACGGCCGGGTGGCGAGCGTGCGCGGCAATCTGTTGCGCAATCTGAAGGCGCGCGCGGGCGGCGTCGAGCCGCAGGACTTCGGGCTCGGCCTGCATATCGAGGGCGACACCGCGGTCACCGGCAATGTCATCGAGCAGGCCGCGTTTGCCGGCATGCGCGCCGGCTGGGGGCCTTACCTGCGCAACGTCGCGATCACCGGCAACGTGATGCGGCAATGCGCGGTGGGGATCGAGGTTTCGGTGGTCAAGGGCAGCGGGCAGGCGCTGATCGCCGACAACGTATTCGAGGAGGTTGCCGGCGGCGCCGTGGTCGGCATGGAGTGGCGCAAGAAGGTGACCGGCGATCTCACCAGGGACGGTGCGGCGCAGTATCCGCAGCTGACGATCGCGAACAACCACGTGAGCTAAGGCTCGCCCATTTTCCGCTTTTCCCCGCAACCCGCCTACGCTCGCTGCGTGAGCTTCGGCGGGTTGTCGTCCGCCGAAGCGCGGAGCGCGAAGGCGGAAAGCGGGGGCCCTGCGCAAAAAGAAGCAATCTTGCACTGCCACCCGGGATTCCCGCTTGCGCGGGGACGAGCGGAGAAAAGATCACAAGCTTTTGTCCCAATGTTATTGGCGGCGGGGTGACGCGGGTGGCCGGCCCGTGGCAATTTGCGGCGCAAAGTGCGAGAACCGACCATGCGTGACATGCTGCCGCTGCTCGAGGCCATTCCCTTTCCG
>Ga0335081_10005405_pt1 | contig 20216 bp, 22 predicted proteins | sample Lox_Sample_35_FD_206713 | JGI IMG/M metagenome (GOLD analysis project Ga0335081, IMG submission 206713) | Soil microbial communities from Loxahatchee National Wildlife Refuge, Florida, United States - Lox_Sample_3.5 | ecosystem: Environmental > Terrestrial > Soil > Wetlands | place: USA... | reverse complement strand
ACGTCCGGCGTTTCGGCACGTGGCTCCTGCTCGAGCCCCGTGAGGACGAGCCGTACCTCGCGGCGCGTGTGGGGGACGAGCCCCTCGACAGGCTCTTCACGGCCGCGCGTCTCGGCGAACGGCTCGACGGCCGCCGAACGAGCCTGAAGGCGGCCCTTCTCGACCAGCGGACGATCGCCGGCCTGGGGAACATCTACGTCGACGAGGCTCTCTGGCGGGCGCGCCTCAACCCGCTGCGCGCGGCCTCCGGTCTGGACGTCGCAGAGTTGCGACGCCTCCACCGGGGCGTCCGCGCCGCCCTCGAACACGGGCTCGCGCGGCAGGGCTCGACCCTCCGCGACTACCGCCTTCCCGACGGGAGTGCGGGCGCGATGCAGGACGAGTTCCGCGTCTACGGCCGGGGCGGCGAGCCCTGCGACCGCTGTGGCACGCCGATCGGGAAGACCCGCATCGGCGGCCGCGGGACGTGGTACTGCCCGGCGTGCCAGCCCTTGCCGGAGGCTCAGACCGTGAGGAGCTCGTCGAGCTTGCCGTCGCGGTCGAGACGCCAGAGCTCTCTGTAGCCGCCGACCGGCCGGCCGTCGACGAGGATCTGCGGCACCGTCCAGCCGCCGGTCAGGTCGTGGACGGTCTGCCGAAACACCGGGTCGTCGTCGAGGGCGACCTCGTCGTAGCCCAGTCCTCTCGAGTCGAGGAGCGTCTTCGCGCGGACGCAGTAGCCGCACCAGCGGGTCGTGTAGATCGTGATCCGGGCCATCGGTTGTTCAACGCAGATCCCGGCCCGAACGTTCCCGCCCGCCGCCGCTTCTAGACTGGAACGGACTATGGCCGGGCGCGCGTACAGCACCGAGGCGGTCGTCCTGCGCTCGATCCGGCTCGGCGAGGCGGACCGCGTGCTCCATCTCTACACACGCGCGAACGGCCGGGTCGGCGCGGTGGCGAAGGGGATCCGCCGCACGACCTCGCGCTTCGGCGGCCGGCTCGAGCCCCTCTCGCACGTCGAGCTCGTGCTCCACCGCGGCCGGGGAGAGCTCGAGACCGTGACTGCAGCGCAGCTCGTCCGCTCACACCGCGAGGCACGGGAGGACTACTACCGGCTCTCGGTCGGGTTGATCGGTGCGGAGGCGATGCTGCGCCTGTTCAGCGAGCAGGAGGCGAACGAGCGCGCGTTCACGGCGCTCACACGCTTCCTCGACCTGCTCGACGAGACGCCGCACGCTGCCGATCGGCCGACGCTCGACCCGCTCGGCCTCTCGTTCCAGCTCAAGCTCCTCTGGCTCTCGGGGTACCTGCCGCACGTGTCGGGCTGCGCGGAGTGCGGGACGACGGCAGGGCCGTTCGTCGGCTACTCGCCACGCGCCGGCGGCGCCGTCTGCGCGAGCTGCGCGGCTACGACCGAGTCGCTGGCGCTCGGACGCGACGGCATCACCGGCATCGAGGCGCTCCTGGCGCGCCCACTCGTGGAGGCGGTCGCAGCCGGTCTGTCGGACCGAGCCCTGCGGGACGCGCTTCGGGTCGTGAGCGCGTCGTACGAGTACCACGGCGGCTTCCGCCTGCGGACGTTGAGCGCGTGACGGCAGCTGCTCAGCTCGAGGCGCTGAAGGCGGCGAACGAGATCGCCCCCCGCTCGCAGACGCTCGTCGGCGGCTGGATCGGGACGCCGACCGTGCCTCCGCCGTCCGGCGTGACCTGGAGCACTGACGCCTTCGGCTGACAGGGGCCGCTCTGAGCGTCGCCCGTGCCCGGCACGTCCGGCGAGAAGCGTCCTGCCGCTTTCGCCGAGGCATCGGGAGCGAGGACGATCCGCTGCCCGGACGCGCCGCTTCCCGTGATGTGCGTCGGCAGCGGCGAGCCGCTCGAGGCGAGGAGCACGACGCTCGGCAGCCCGGAGACATAGCAGCGTCCCTGCGAGGAGTTCGTGAGGGTGAGCAGGTAGGAGACCTGGCCTGCGCCGGCGCTGCCGGGGACGAGGGCGAACGACCCCGAGAGGTCGCTGCCCGTGCACGCCGCCGCGCCGTTCGAGCCGCCCCCGCCCTGCGTCGTGGTCACCGTCCGCGTCGTCGTCACCGTCCGGGTGCGGGTCACGGTCACCGTGACGCCGCTGCTCGCGTTCGAGCCGCTGCCGCAGGCCGCGGCCGTCAGCCCGACTGCGGCGAGCGCCAGTCCCGTTCGAGCGCGTCGTCGAGCCACGCGCGCACGCCGGAGAGGGGCAGCCGCTCCTGTTCCAGGGAGTCCCGGTCCCGCACCGTGACCGTCTCGTCTGCCAGCGTCTGTTCGTCGACGGTGAAGGCCCACGGCGTTCCTATTTCGTCCTGCCGCCGGTAACGCCTTCCTATCTGGCCGCTGTCGTCGTGCTCGACGACGTGGCGGCGCCGCAGCTCCTCGAAAAGCGTGTGCGCACGGGTCGCCATTCCCTCGTCGCGTGGGATCAGCGGCAGGATCGCGGCCTTGACCGGCGCCACCTTCGGGTGCAGGCGGAGGACGGTGCGCTCGCGCTCGCCGACAACCTCCTCGTGATAGGCGTCGCAGAGGAGGGCGACGAAGATCCGCTCGATGCTCACGGCGGGCTCGATCACGTGCGGGACGTAGCGCGTTCCGTCCGGGTCGATCCATTCGAGCTTCGTGCCGGAGTGCTCGGCATGCTGGGTGAGGTCGTAATCGCCGCGGTTGGCGACGCCCTCGAGCTCCTGCCAGCCGATCGGGTAGAGGTACTCGATGTCGCTCGTGCCGCTCGAGTAGTGCGATCGCTCCTCGGCCGTGTGCTCGCGGACGCGGAGGTTCTCGTCCCGCAGGCCGAGGCTGCGATGCCAGGCGAGACGGGTCTCGATCCAGTAGGCGTACCAGGTCGCGGCCTCCGCGGGGGGGACGAAGTACTCCATCTCCATCTGCTCGAACTCGCGGACGCGGAAGAGGAAGTTGCCCGGGGTGATCTCGTTCCGGAACGACTTGCCAACCTGGGCGATTCCGAAGGGCGGCTTGCGGCGGGCGAGCTGGGAGACGTTCTTGAAGTTGATGAAGATCCCCTGGGCCGTCTCGGGGCGGAGAAAGGCGCGCGCGCTCGCGTCCTGGAGGGGGCCGACGTGCGTCTCGAACATGAGGTTGAACTGGCGCGGCTCGGTGAGGTCGCAGTCGGGCGTCTCGCCGGGGCGCTTGCTCGGCTTGCGGCCGCAGCTCCCCTGGTCGAGCTGGTCGGCGCGGAAGCGGAGCTTGCACGTCCGGCAGTCGACGAGCGGGTCGCTGAAGCCGGCGATATGGCCGGAAGCCTCCCAGACGGCGGGATTGAGGATGACCGCGGAGTCGAGACCGACGATGTCGTCGCGTTCCTGAACCATCGCGCGCAGCCAGAGCTCGCGGATCGCGTTCTTCAGCAGGACGCCGTAGTGGCCGTAGTCGTAGGTCGAGCCGAGCCCGCCGTAGATCTCGGAGGAGGGGAAGACGAAGCCGCGCCGGCGGCAGAGCGAGACGATCGCGTCCATGGTCACCGGCTGTCCGGTCTTCGACATGGCGTGAGGTTACCGAGGCGGAGTCGAGAGTTTTTCGTTCTCTCGTCGCACAGTCGCGACCCACGTGTCACCGGTTCGGTGCGAGAGTCCACTCCCCGCGGGTGGGTGGGGGTTCGGGATGGCAAGAGAACGCATGCCCCAGCGAGCGACGCGGTTACGCTGGCGCGGTGCCGAACCCTCCGGTCGAGCTGCACGTCGTCTCCGATGCCACCGGCGAGACGGCCGCGCGGCTCGTGCAGGCGCTCGAGGCGCAGTTCCCCGACCAGGAGTTCGTCGAGATCCGCCATCCGCGCGTTGAGTCGGCCGACGACCTCCAGCTCGCCGTCAACCGCATGCGCGGCCGGCCCGCCGTCGTCGTCTACACGCTCGTCGAGCCCGTGCTCCGCGACGTCATGCGGACGCTCTGCCGCCGCGCCCGCCTCCACTACTGCGACCTGCTCGGCCACCCGATCGAGGCCGTCGCCCGCGTCTCGGGCATGGCCGCGAAGATGACTCCCGGCTCGCGGCCGCCCCTCAACTCGGCGTACTTCAAGCGGATGGCTGCGATCGAGTTCGCCGTCCGCTTCGACGACGGCGTCGCGCAGGGCCTCCACGACGCCGACGTCGTCCTCGTCGGCGTCTCCCGCACGTCGAAGACGCCGCTCTCGATCTACCTCGGCTACCTCGGCCACAAGGCCGCCAACGTCCCCGTCGTGAAGGGGATCGAGCCGCCGACGGAGCTGTTCGAGATCGACCCGACGAAGATCGTCGGGCTCACCATCGACCCGAACCGTCTCGCTGAGATCCGCCGCGCCCGCGTCCGCACGATGGGCGGCGGCGCGCACAACCGCCAGTACGCCGAGCTGCTCGAGATCTACGAGGAGCTCGAGCAGGCCGAGAAGCTCCACCGCCGGCTCCGCTGTCCCTCGATCGACATCTCGGAGCTCTCGATCGAGGAGACCGCACACCGCGTCCTTCGCGTCGTCGAGGAGCGGCGCGCCGTCCCGGCGGCGAAGCGATGACGGCCGTCTCCACTTCCGGAAAGCGGAAGCCGCCGGTGCCGCTCCGCTACTGGATTCTCTGGTGGGTGCTCCTCGTGACGGCTGACGTCCTCTTCTACGTGCTCCTCACGCCTCTCTGGATCGGCCTTCGCGCCGCCGCGTGGCTCGCCGAGTTCCGTGCGCGCCGCCGTCGTCCGTAGAAACCTCGGAAGAGGGACGCCGGGCATATGACAACATCTGGCCGTATGGCTCGGTACGTCTACGACTTCGACGAGCCCGCCGAAGGCGGCCGCGAGCTGCTCGGCGGCAAGGGCATCGGGCTCGCCGAGATGACGCAGCTCGGCATCCCCGTCCCCGCCGGCTTCACGATCACGACCGACGCGTGCCGCGCGTACATGGCGTCCGGCGGCGAGGTCGAAGGGCTCGACGCTGAGGTCGACGAGCACATCGCGCGGCTCGAGGAGAAGACCGGGAAGCGCTTCGGCGACAGCTCCGACCCGCTCCTCGTCTCCGTCCGCTCCGGCGCCGCCATCTCGATGCCCGGGATGATGGACACGATCCTCAACGTCGGGCTCAACGACGAGGCCGTCGCCGGGCTCGCGCGCTCGACCGGAAACGACGAGTTCGCGCGCGACTGCTACCGGCGCCTGATCCAGATGTACGGCGAGACCGTGGACGGGATCGCGCACGAGCGCTTCAGCGTCGACGACACCGTCGAGCGCGCCCGCGAGATCTACGTCCAGGAGACCGGGCACGACTTCCCGCAGGACCCCCGGGAGCAGCTCCGGTCCGCGATCGCCGCCGTCTTCGAGTCCTGGAACTCGCCGCGCGCCCAGGTCTACCGCCGGACGTACTCGATCCCCGACGAGAGCGGCACCGCCGTCAACGTCGTCCAGATGGTCTTCGGCAACAAGGGCGAGGACTCGGCCACCGGCGTCTGCTTCACGCGCGACCCCTCCACCGGCGAGCAGGGCGTCTACGGCGAGTACCTCGTCAACGCGCAGGGCGAGGACGTCGTCGCCGGCGTTCGCACCCCACAGCCCGTCGAGGAGATGCGCGAGCGGCTGCCCGAGGCGTATGGACAGCTGCTCGAGACGATGGCCGCGCTCGAGCGCCACTACCGCGACATGCAGGACATCGAGTTCACCGTCGAGGAGGGCAGGCTCTACCTCCTGCAGACGCGCACCGCCAAGCGGACGGCGGCGGCGGCGATCAAGTGCGCCGTCGAGATGACCGCCGAAGGCCTGATCGAGCGCGACGAGGCCGTCGCCCGGATCGACCCGTCCCAGCTCGACCAGCTCCTGCACCCGCGCCTCGATCCGAACGCCGAGTTCGAGGTCGCCGCACGCGGCCTCAATGCCTCGCCCGGCGCCGCCAGCGGCACGATCGTCCTCGACGCCGACACCGCCGAGGAGCGAGGCAAGGCCGGCGAAGCCGTGATTCTCGTTCGCTGGGAGACGACGCCCGACGACATCCACGGCCTGATCCAGGCGCAGGGCGTCGTCACCGCGCACGGCGGCATGACCTCGCATGCCGCCGTCGTCGCGCGGGGAATGGGGAAGCCGTGCGTCGCCGGCGTCGAGGAGCTCGAGATCGCAGGCGGCACCGTCCGGCTCGGCGGCCACGAGCTGCACGAGGGAGACACGATCACGATCGATGGCGGCACGGGCCGCGTCATCGTCGGCGAGGTGCCGCTCGTCCCGCCGCAGATCAACGAGGACTTCGAGACGATCCTCGACTGGGCCGACGACCTCCGCCGCCTCAAGGTGCGCGCGAACGCCGACAACCCCGAGGACGCGGCGAAGGCGCGCGAGTTCGGGGCGCAGGGCATCGGCCTCTGCCGCACCGAGCACATGTTCTTCGGCGAGGAGCGGCTGCCCGTCGTCCAGGAGATGATCCTCGCCTCGGACGAGGACGGCCGGCGCGCCGCCCTCGACCGGCTGCTCCCGTTCCAGCAAGCCGACTTCGAGGCGATCTTCGAGGCGATGGCCGGGCTCCCCGTCACGATCCGCCTGCTCGACCCGCCGCTCCACGAGTTCCTGCCCTCGCTCGACGAGGCGACCGACGAGCGCATGCGCCAGCGGATCCGCGCCCTCTCCGAAGCGAACCCGATGCTCGGCACGCGCGGCTGCCGGCTCGGCATCCAGTGGCCCGAGATCTACGAGATGCAGGTGCGCGCGATCGGGCGCGCCGCGAAGGCGGTCGAGGAGCGTGGGGGAGAGCCGCCGCTCGTCGAGATCATGCATCCGCTCGTCGGCTTCCGCGAGGAGCTTCGCCGGCTGCGCGAGCTGACCGAGCAGGTGATGGCGGAGGAGGCGTCGGGGCTCTCCTATCTCTGCGGGACGATGATCGAGCTGCCGCGGGCGGCGCTCCGCGCCGACGAGATCGCCGAGGTGGCCGACTTCTTCTCCTTCGGCACGAACGACCTCACCCAGACGACGCTCGGCATGTCACGCGACGACGCGGAAGGCAAGTTCCTCACCTTCTACCTCGAGGAGGGCGTGCTCGCCCACAACCCGTTCGAGGTGCTCGACACCGAAGGAGTCGGCGACCTGATGCGGATCGGCGTCGAGCGCGGACGCACGACGAAGCCGGAGCTCAAGCTCGGCATCTGCGGCGAGCACGGCGGCGAGCCGTCCTCCGTCGAGTTCTGCCACCGGATCGGGCTCGACTACGTGAGCTGCTCCCCGTATCGCGTCCCACTCGCACGGCTGGCGGCGGCCCAGGCTGCGCTCAAGGAGGCGCACCGGGCCGAGTACGTCCAGGCCGGCGGTTAGTAGTAGCCGCGGACGCGCCAGTATGCGATCGCGACGCTCGCGGCGGCGACGATCACGAGCCCGAGGACGCCGCCGAGGCCGAGCTGGCCGTACTGCGCCCTGCCGCCGCGCCAGTGGGCGTAGGCGAGCGTGACGAGGATCCCGCCGATCAGGCCCCCAATGTGACCACCCCACGAGATCCCCGCGAAGCCGAAGCTGATCGCGAGGTTGATCACGATCCAGGTCATCGCCTGGCCGGCCAGCCGCCCGGTGATCTGCCATTCGAGAATGAGCATCGCGCCGAGGATCCCGAAGATCGCCCCGGATGCGCCGACGGTGATGCCGGGCGTCTGCAGCAGCGCGCCCGCCGAGCCCGCGAGCCCGGAGACGAAGTAGAGCCCGATGTAGCGCGCGCGGCCGAGGTACTGCTCGACGGGCGTTCCGATCAGGTAGAGCGCGAGCATGTTGAAGCCGATGTGGAGGACGTTCGCGTGCAGGAACATCGTCGTGACGAGCCGCCACCAGCCGCCGTTGTAGAGGTCGGGCGCGTCGAGCCAGAGCTTGGCGTAGATCCGCCCGCCGGGATCGTTGAAGCCTGCCCCCTGGGCCGCGCCGAGGAGGTAGATCGCGACGTTGATCGCGACGAGCGCCTTCGTAACCGGCGCGTTCGTCGTCGCGAGCGCGATGCCGGGCGCGCGGTGCACGGGCCGTGGCCGGATCCGGGGCGTGGCGCGCCGCTGCCCGCTGCCGGCGTGGTCGGGGCAGCGGATCCCGACCGCGGCGAACGTCGCGCAATCCGGGCAGATGGGCCGCCCGCACTCCGAGCACGCGAGCCCCGTCTCGCGATCGGGGTGCCGGTAGCAGTACCGCGTCTCGGTCTCCGTCATCGCGGACTAGCGTAACCCCCGCTCATGCGTGTTCACGTCGCCTTCACGCCCGGCGAGTCGACGCCGGCGCCGGTCGGGATCGTCGTCGACGTCCTCCGCGCGACCTCCACGATCTGCCAGGCCCTCGCCGCCGGTTACGAGCGCGTGCTGTGCACCGCCGAGATCGAGGACGCGAGAGCGCTCGCAGCGAGGGAGGCGCCGGCGAAGCTGGCGGGAGAGCGCCGGCTCGAGAACATCGAGGGCTTCGACTTCGGCAACTCGCCGCGCGAGCTCGCCGACACGCCGGCGGCGGGCACGCTCGTGCTGACGACGACGAACGGGACGCGGCTGCTCGTGGCTGCCGCTGCCCGCTTCGAGCGCGTCTACGTCGGTTCGCTGCTCAACCTCGACGCGGTCGCAGCCGCGGCCCGCGGGCACGGCGGGGACGTCGCGATCCTCTGCGCCGGCGTGCTCGGCGAGCTCGCGCTCGACGACGCGTACTGCGCCGGACGGATCGCGGAGGCGCTGGACGGCGAGCCGGAGGACTCGGCCCGGGCGGCGATGCTCCTCGCGCGCAGCTTCTCCGGCCCGCTCGAGGGGCTCGGCGCGAGCCGGAGCGCGTCCAACCTCGAGCGGCACGGCCTCGAGGCCGACATCGAGTGGTGCGCCCGGGAGAACGCGCTCGACGTCGTCCCGCGCTACGTCCGCAGCGTCGGGGCGGGCGTCGAGCTGGCGCTGTGAAGAGCGCCTCCGGGGCGGTACCTGCGGCTGGCGGCCGCCCCGGGGCGCGTCGGGCTCGTGGCTAAGGAGCTTGTAGCCGCCGTCCGCAGTTCGGCGAACGACGACCCACCGACACCCGAGCATCGATCATCGTCCTCCATTGCGATTCGGGCATCACTCGTACGGGTGAGCGGAAAACAGCGCAAAGAGCGGACCTTTCGCCGGGCACGACCTTGCGCGCCGTCGCCCCGTTCCCTAGATTCGCCTCTGCCGAGCACGGGGCGCTGGAGGACGAAGCCCCGCCGAGCGGCTCGACAGGGCTTCGGCCCGAGCGGGTCGGTGGGCGAGGTGGACGAAGGCGAACCTGCTCGGCTTTCTCCGGTCCGGGCTAGGTCGTCGCCCGGTGCGCGACCTCGTACTTCGCGACGGAGCTGCGCCGGCCCGGCGTGTCGTCTGCCGGCATCGCCCCGAGGACGGCGTCGCCCCTCGCGTAGGCGTCCTCGTCGTCGAAGAAGACGATCGCGAGTGCCTGCTCGCCCTCAGGGTCGTGGAGGAGGAGCAGTTCCGTCGCCTCCAGGCCCTCCGGTGGGTCTTCGTCCCGCATCCGGCCGGTCAGCTCGGCGATCCGGTCGGAGGAGACGCCGTCGAACGAAACGACTCGGGCAAGTGCCATGTCGAGCCTCCCCTGTGGTTGTCGGGGCGACTCTACGCCTGTGCGGCGAGCTCGACCAGCGCCGTGACCGTGCGCCAGTTCCGGAGCGTTGCAGGCGAGCCCAGCAGGGACTCGAGACGTGCGACCGAGAGATGCGCCCCGTGGACGCCGCGCTGCAGCCTGAGGTAGACGTCCGCGGCGGCGAGCACCGTTCGCTCGGCGTCGCCGTGCTCCTCCCGGAAACGAGTGGCGACCGCCTCGTCCGGGCGTGCCGCGAGGAAGGCCACGTAGCTCTGCGACACGTCCGTGCCGAACGGGTGCGCCGCCACCGTTGCGGCGAGCTCCGCGGGCGTGCGCATGATCGCGGCCGTCTCGACGCCGAGCGCGTCGGCGACGACGCGCTCGATTCGCGCGGCGACCGCTGCCGCGTCCTCCGGCCCGTCGAGCAGGATGTTCCCGCTCGCGAGGTGCGTCCGGACGCCCTCGTAGCCGGCCTCGCCGAGGAGGGCGCGCAGCTCGGCCATCGGCACCTTGTTGTGCGCGCCGAGATTGACCGCGCGAAGGAGGACGATCCATCTCACCGCCGCCGCTGCCCGCGTCGCAGCGAGTCGAGCCTACGCCGGTCCTGCTTCGTCGGCCGGGCGCCGAGATCAGCCCCGATCGGCTTCGCAAGCCGACGCTCGAGCGCAAGCCGCTCCCGCTCTTCCCGCGACTCGGGCGTCTCTTCGTAGAGCGTGGCCGCCACCTTTGCCGACCCGCGCCGATCGGCGAGGCAGGTGACGATCACGACGCGCCGGATCGGCCCGATCCGGACCTCGACGACGTCGCCCGTCGCGACTTCCCGTGCGGGCTTGACGCGCTCGCCGCCGAGCTTGACGTGGCCGCCGAGGACGAGCTCGGTCGCTGCGCTCCGCGTCTTCGCGAAGCGGGCAGCCCAGAGCCACTTGTCGAGGCGGACGCGCTCCATCTGTCAGTCGGTCGACGGGGGCTCGCCGAGCTCCTCCGTCCGGTTTCCGAGCCCGGAGCCGGCGTCCTCCAGACGGGCGTTCTCGACCACTCGTGCTCCCTTCGTTGGGCGTCGGGACGACATCTTGACGGGAAGTGGGTAGTCAGGGCACGTACCGGAACGCCAGGCGTGAGTTTGTGCCCTTAGCGCTTGATGAGGTCGATGACCGTATCCATCTCAAAGTGCGCCCAGCACGTCTTCTTGAGCTCGAAGCCGTGGTGCGTCCAGGTCGCATTCACTTATGACCCCCTCACCGGCAAGGGGCTTCACGCATCGTCGGATCAAGCACAAGGAACGCATCTACGTCGCCGGCGACGTTCACACTCAGACCATTGAGGAGTTCTTCGGGCCAACAGTCGCGCTGTGACGCTCCTGCCGCTCGCCCGGGAATACGTCCTCCCAGGTTACGGGCGACGACGGACGCGCGAGACGATCCATGCTGCCGCCGTCCCAATTAGCGCCAGCACGTTCGTAGTCGCGCAGGTCCGACAGACCCCGCAACAGGCCTGCGTCGTGGGCGCATACTCGGCTGCCTTGTTCAGGACCGGGAGTGCCTTCACCTGCGCACGTTCCAGCATCAGCCCCATCGTAATGCCCACTTTGGCCACGCTTATACAGCGATTGGCCAGTTCCCATCTTGACAGGAGAACGCGTGTTCGTATAGAACATACGTTCCCGTGATCGCCTGCGTCTCCATCCCCGGACTCGAGCTGAAGGCGGCACTGCGGCGGGCGCCGTCGCTCGCGCTACGACCGGCGGCGCTCGCTCCCGAGCCGCAAGGGGAGCAGCTGCTCGGGCCGGTGACCTCCGCCGCCGAGGCGGCCGGCGTGCGGCCCGGCATGCGGCTGGGGGAGGCGCTCGCGACGTGTCCGCAGCTCGCGCTCGTCGAGCAGGATCCCGCGGGCGCCGAGCTTGCCTGGGAGGAGATCCTGCGCGCGCTCGAGGACGCCGGCTTCGCTGTCGAGCCCGCTTCGTTGGGCGTCGCGTATATCGAGACGCGCGGAGTCGAGCGGCTGTACGGCGGGCTCGAGCCCGCCCTCCGGCGCGCGCTCGCCGCCGTCGCGAGCGAATGGGACGCCCGGATCGGCGCGGCGACGCGACGGTTCGCCGCGCTCGCGGCCGCATCCGTGGCGCGGGCGGGACAGGTCGTCGTCGTGCACGACGAGGAGCTGTCGCAGTTCCTCGCGCCGCTGCCGCTCACGCTCCTCCCGCTCGAGCGGCGGCGATACGAAGAGCTCGAAGCGCTCGGGGTGCGCAGGCTCGGACAGCTTGCCGGGCTTCCGGGTGGCGCCGTGACCGAACGCTTGGGGCCGGACGGCCGGCGCGCCTGGAGCCTGGCGAGAGGCGGAACGGCCGCGCGCGTGCGCGGCCGCCGCCCGCCCGCCGACGTCGTCGCCTCCCTCGAGTTTCCGGAGGCGGTCGGCAACGAGCTCACGCTCCGCCGCGCGCTCGCGCGGCTCGTCGAGCAGGCACTCGCACGGACGGAGCGGCGTGACCGCTTCGTCCGGAAGGTGGCGCTCGCAGCCCGGCTGGCGGGAGCCGGGACGTGGCGGCGGACGCTCACCCTGCGCGAGCCGACCGCCGACGGCGAGCGGATCCGGGTCGCGCTCGCGCCCCGGCTCGCCGAGCTGCCCGCTCCGGTGCTCGAGCTGCGCCTCGAGCTCGTCGAGCTGACCGACCCGACGGGACACCAGCTCGAGCTGCTCGCGGCCGGCGCGGAGGATCGCTCCCGCCTGCGCGAAGGGCTGCGCCAGGTGCGGGCGAGCACCGGCTCCGGCTCCGTCTGCACCGTCGTGGAGGTGGCGCCCTGGTCGCGCGTTCCCGAGTCGCGCGCGCTGCTGGTCCCGAGGGACGAGTAGCCCGCTTCAACGTGCCGCTCGCCGCCCGCGTCGACACGCACGCGGACGGGACGCCGCGCGAGGTGAACCACCGTGCGGTCGCGCTCGTCCGCGAGGAATGGCGCGTCGTCGACCGCTGGTGGAGCGAGGAGCCGGTCGTCCGCCGCTACTTCGAGCTCGTGCTCTCCAGCGGCGAGAACACCGTCGTCTTCCACGACGGCGCCGGCGGAGGCTGGTATATGCAACGGGGCGCATGACGGACTTCGTCGTAGTCGAGCGGGACGAGATCGCGGTGCAGTTCATCCGCGTTCCCGACGGGCTGGAGCACATCCGGCGCGCGTGGGAGGAGCTCGAGGCCGTCGTCCCGCTCCGCGGCCGCCACTTCTACGGCGCGTTCGACCCGGTCGCGGACGACTATCGCGCGTGTGTCGAGGTGCGCGAGGGCGACGAGACGTTCCCGTCGCTCGAGAGCGGCACGCTGCCCGGTGGCAGCTACCTCCGCGCCCGCTTGCGCGGCGAGCCGCCGGCCGTGTACGAGCGGATCGGCCCGACCTTCGGCGAGCTGACCGAAGCGGCGAAGCCGGACGAGAGCCGCCCGAGCCTCGAGTGGTATCGCCGCGTCGACGAGATCGACCTCCTGCTGCCGATCTTCGACTAGAGGAGCAGGGCGCGCAGCCTGCGTGCCGCCGCCTCGGGATCGTCCGCGTCGCGGATCGCGCGGACGACGGCGATTCCCGGAGCGCCGGCCTCGGCGACTTCGAGCACGTTCGAGCCGTCGATGCCGCCGATCGCGAACCACGGGACCGTCAGCCTCGCCGCCGCGGCGCGGACGAGATCGAGCCCGCCCGGAACGGCGTCGTCCTTCGTCGGTGTGGCGAAGGCCGTGACGCCGACATAGTCGGCTCCCGCGACCGCGTCGAGCTCGGCGAGAGTCGATGCGGACACTCCGACGAGGCGATCCGGCCCGACGATCGCCCGGGCGTCCGCCACGGGCGCGTCCGCCTGCCCGACGTGGACGCCGTCGGCGCCGCACGCCTCGACGAGATCGGGGCGGTCGTTGAGGACGAAGAGCGCTTCGGCCGCTGCGCACGCGCTGCGGAAAGGCCCGGCGGCGGCGGTGAGCTCCTCGTCGTCGAGCTCCTTGTCGCGGAGCTGCACGATGTCGACCCCACCGCGCAGCGCCGCCTCGAGCAGCGGCCGCGGATCGCGGCCGTGCGGACGCGCCTCGAGCACGAGGTAGAGGCGAGAGCAGGCGAGGCGCTCCTGGCGATCGCGAACGAACATATGTTCGCCTAGACTGCGGACATGACGCTATTCCGCGCGCGGCGTGTGGAAGTTGAGCAGCCGGAACGGCTCGCCACAGGGGCGGAAGCCGTGCTCGATGTTCGGCGGCACCGAGAGGAACGTGCCGGGACCGGGGCGATGCCAGTCGCCGTCCTGGAAGAACTCGAGCTCGCCTTCGAGCACGTAGAACGAGTCCGTGTGGTCGGCGTGGGTGTGCGGGTCGACGCCCTCGAAGTCGGGCCCGTACGAGAGCTCGAGCGCCTCGAGGTGCGGCAGCTCGGCGAGGACGCGATGCCCGCGCGGACGGATCCGCTCGCCCTCGCCCGGCCGGATGAAGGACGGTTCTGCCACCGACGCGGATCATGACGTACGTCGAGCTGCATACGCACTCGGCGTACTCCTTCCTCGACGGCGCCTCGCAGCCGGAGGAGCTCGCGGCGAGCGCGGCCGAGCTCGGCTACGAGGCGCTCGCTCTCACCGACCACGACGGCGTGTACGGCTCGCTCGAGTTCGCGCACGCGGCGAAGGACCTCGGCGTGCGGCCGATCACCGGCGCCGAGATCACGCTCGCAGACGGAAGCCACGTCACGCTGCTCGTCGAGAGCGCGCGCGGCTACGCGAACCTCTGCCGGTTGCTGACTGCGGCGCATGCGGGGACGCGGCCGAAGGAGGGCGCCGAGCCGCTGCCGCCCCGGCTCGAGCAGGCGCTGCTCGAGGAGCTGAGCAGTGATCTCGACCATGGGCTCGTCTGTCTCTCCGGCTGCGCGCGCGACGGGCTCGCCGTCCGCGACCCCAACGCGGCTGCGCGACTCGCCTGCGCCTTCGGCCGCGAGCGTTTCTACGTCGAGCTCCAGCGACCGTACGAGCGTGGGGACGTACGCCGCAACGCGGGCCTGCGCGAGCTCGCCGAGTCGCTCGGCGTCGAGACGGTGGCTACCGGCGACGTCCACGCGCACGACCGCGCCCGCGCCGCGTTGCAGGACGTGCTCGTCGCCGTCCGCAGCCGCACCTCGCTCGAGGGGTGCGAGCGCGAGCGGCGCGGCAACCACGAGTCCGTCCTGCGGCCTCCGGAGGAGCTGCTCGACCGCTTCCCCGACGACCGCGAGGCCGTCCTCCGCACCGCCGAGCTGGCGCGGCGGCTCGAGTTCGACCTGACGGAGGAGCTCGGCTACCGCTATCCCGACTTCTCCGACGGCGCCGAGCCCGCGAGCGTCCAGCTCCGCCGCGTCTGCGAGGCCGCCTTCGCCGAGCGCTACTCGGGAACGCCAAGTTGCAATTTGCAACTTGCGAAGGTGCGGGCGCGGCTCGACGAGGAGCTCGCGCTGATCGACGAGCTCGGCCTCTCGGGCTTCTTCCTGCTCCACTGGGAGGTGCTCGAGCTCGCGCGAGAGGTCGCGCACGAGGTGCGCGGCCCCGGCTCGATGCGACATACCTTGCCGCCGGGGCGCGGGCGCGGTTCCTCGGTCGGCTCGCTCGTCTGCTACCTGACCGGGCTCTCGCACGTCGACCCGGTCGCCGCGAACCTCTCGCTCGGCCGCTTTCTCAACCGTGAGCTTGCGTCCGTCCCGGACATCGACCTCGACTTCCCGCGCGACATCCGCGAGAAGCTGATCGTCCGCGTCGTCGAGCGTTATGGATCCGAGCACGCCGCGCTCGTCGCGAGCTTCGCGACGTACCGCTCACGCGGCGCGATCCGCGACGTGGGCAAGGCGCTGGGGCTGCCGCACGCCGACCTCGAGCGCCTCGCACGGCTGACGGACGGCTGGAACGCGCAGCACGTGGCGGACGAGATCGCCGCGCTGCCCGACGCGGCGACGAAGCTCCGCTCGCCGCGCTGGCGCGCCTTCGGCGCACTCTGCGCCGAGATCGCCGGGCTGCCGCGGCACATCTCCCAGCACCCGGGCGGGATGGTGATCTCGTCGCGACCGCTCGTCGAGCTCGTCCCGGTGCAGCCGGCGGCGATGGCGGGACGGCAGATGTGCCAGTGGGACAAGGACTCGTGCGCCGACGCGGGCTTCCTCAAGATCGACCTGCTCGGGCTCGGGATGCTTTCGGCGGTCGAGGAGTGCGTCGACCTGATCGCACGCAACCGCGGCGAGCGGATCGACCTCTCGCGAATTCCGCTCCACGACCTGGACGTGTTCGCCGAGATCCAGCGTGCCGACACCGTCGGCTGCTTCCAGATCGAGAGCCGCGCGCAAATGCAGGTGATCCTCCGCACCCGGCCCGAGAACCTCCACGACATCACCGTCCAGGTTGCGCTCGTCCGGCCGGGGCCGATCCAGGGGAAGGCCGTCCATCCGTACGTCGAGCGGCGGCAGCGGCTGCGCGACGACCCGACCTACCGCGCGCCGGCCGACCATCCGCTGCTCGAGGAGCCGCTGCGCGAGACGCTCGGCGTCGTCGTTTTCCAGGACCAGGTGCTCGACGTCGCCGTCCATCTCGCCGGCTTCACGGTCGGCGAGGCGGAAGGACTGCGGCGCGCGATGAGCCGCAAGCGCTCGCACGCCGCGCTCGAGGCGTGGCGCGAGCGGTTCGTCGCCGGCGCGGGCGCGAAGGGGGTGAAGGAGGCGAAGGCGCACGAGCTCTACGACAAGCTCGTCGCGTTCTCGGGCTTCGGCTTCCCGAAGTCGCACGCGGCCGCCTTCGGGCTGCTCGCGTACCAGTCGGCGTGGCTCCGGCACCACCACGCGCCCGAGTTCCTCGCCGCGCTCCTCAACGCGCAGCCGATGGGCTTCTATCCGCCGGCGACGCTCGTCCGCGACGGTCAGCGGCGCGGGGTGGAGACCCGCCCGCCCGACGTCAACCTGAGCGAGGCCGGCTGCGTGATCGAAGACAGGGCCGTCCGCGTGGGGCTGAAGTACGTCGCCGGCGTGGGGGAGGACGACGCGGAGGTCGTCGCCGCGGGACGGCCCTACTCTTCGATCCGCGACCTCGCGCAGCGGACCGGTCTCTCGGAGGACGAGCTGCGCGCGCTCGTCGAGAGCGGCGCCTGCGACGGCTTCGGCCTCCGGCGTCGCGAGCTCCTCTGGCAGCTCGGGCTCGTCCCGCGGCCGGCTTCGGTGCCGGGCTCGGGTGGCGAGGCGAAGCAGCTCGCGCTGCCGCTCGACCCGACGGCTGCGACGCCGGAGCTGCCCGAGCCGACGGTGTGGGAGCGGATGCTCACCGACTACCGGACGACCGGCCTCTCGGTCGGCGTCCATCCGCTCGAGCTGCTCAGGCCGCACCTGCCGCCGGGGACGCTCTCGAGTGTGGAGCTCCGCGCGCGGCCGCATCGCGCGGACGTGCAGTTCGCGGGGCTCGTCGTCGCGCGCCAGCGGCCGGCGACGGCGAACGGCGTCGTCTTCATGCTGCTCGAGGACGAGGTCGCGCAGGTGAACCTCGTCGTCGCGCCGCAGGTGTACGAGCGCTACCGCGCGGTCGTGCGCGGCGAGCCGCTGCTGCTCGTGCGCGGCCGCTACGAGCACTGCGACCGGAACCGGAACGTCCTCGTCCGCGAGCTCGTCTCGCTCGCCCCGCTCGCGCGGAAGCTGACCCACGGTGCGGACGTCCACGCCGCCCTCCCGCGCGCGCACCACTTCGGGCATCGCTGACCGCAGCTTCCGGGGTCAGGCGGCCTCCACCTTACGAACGTGCGCGTCGAGTCGTACCCTGAGAGCGTGATCGAGGTCTCGTGCGAAGCATGCGGCTGGGTCGCCGTTACGAACCAGCCGGTGAACGACGTCTGGCGGGAGCACGAGGCCGGCTGCCCCGCCGTCGGCGGCGCGATCCGCCACCTACCCGACCTGCCGCCGCTCCCGCGCCTCCTGCCTCCGGTGAACGCGTGCCGTCACCGCCCCGTGCGGCGCCAGATCGCCGTCACGCCCGCCGGCGTCAAGAAGTACGCGGTGATGTGCGAGCTCTGCGGCCGGCTCGTCGCCTGACTTACCGGGAAATTACGAACGAGTCCGTTGCCCCGTGAAAGGATCGGAGAGGCGATGGCGACGGCGATCGAGCTTACGGGACGATGGCTACGGCGCTGCGCGTGGTGTGACCGTTTCGCCGTCGGCAACCGGTTCGTACGGCTGACGGCGGCGGAGCACGATCTAGTGACGCACACGATCTGCCCCGATTGCCTTCGCAAGCAGCTCGCCCTGCGCGAGCGCCACGCCGCGTAGTCGCACCCGAGACGAGGAGCCACTCAGGACAGCCCCGGCCGGTCCGAGGCTCAGCTCGACGACCGGTAGCAGCTACCTTCACGGAACGGTCACGTCTTCCTGAGAGTCGCGGCGACTAGCGCCGGATCAAGCCGTTCTCGGCCGTTACGAAGGCGTGCGGTAGCTGCTACCGGCCGGTGCCGGCCGGTCGGAGCCGGCGGGTCAGTTTGCGTGCCGGCTCACCATCGGAGAGGGCAGGTGCGGTGCGACGTTGAACGCCGTGCCGACGAGGGTGAGGTGCGTGAACGCCTGCGGAAAGTTGCCCAGCATTCGCCCCGCCTGCGGGTCGTACTCCTCGGAGAGCAGCCCGAGGTCGTTCGTGAGGCCGACCAGCCGCTCGAAGAGCGCCTCCGCGTCGTCGTGGCGGCCGAGCAGCTCGTAGCAGTCGGCGAGCCAGAACGAGCACGGCAGGAAGACGCCCTCGCCCGGCGGCAGCCCGTCCACACCCTCCTCGCGCGTGCGGTAGCGGAGGACGAAGCCGTCCTGGAGCAGCTCGCGCTCGATCGCCTCGACCGTTCCGCGGATCCGCTCGTCCGAGGCGGGAAGGAACCCGACGAGCGGCAGCATGAGCAGGGCAGCATCGAGCTCCTTCGAGCCGTACGACTGGACGAACGAGCCGAGCTCGCGGTCGAAGCCCCGCTCGCAGATCTCGCCGTGGATCTCGTCACGGACGGCCCGCCAACGATCGGTCGGACCATCGAGACCCTGAGTCTCGACGGTACGGCAGGCGCGGTCGAACGCAACCCACGCCATCGCCTTCGAGTGCACGAAGTGGCGCCGCTCGCCGCGGATCTCCCAGATGCCTTCGTCCGGCTCGCGCCACGCCTCCTCGAGGTGGTCGAGCAGCGCGCGCTGGATCTCCCAGGCCTCGGCGTCGATCCCGACCCCGTGCACGCGCGCCTGGTAGAGCGCGTCGAGCACCTCGCCGTAGACGTCGAGCTGGAGCTGCTCGCTCGCCGCGTTGCCGACGCGCACCGGCTGCGATCCCTCGTAGCCCGCGAGCCAGGGCAGCTCGAACTCGCTCAGCCGGCGTTCGCCCGCGACGCCGTACATGATCTGGACGTCGGCGGGGTCGCCCGCGATCGCGCGCAGCAGCCACCTGCGCCAGGCGGCCGCCTCGTCAGCGTGGCCGCCCTGCAGGAGGGCGAGCAGGGTGAGCGTCGCGTCGCGCAGCCAGCAGTAGCGGTAGTCCCAGTTGCGGACGGAGCCGATCCACTCCGGCAGCGAGGTCGTCGGCGCGGCGACGAGACCCCCCGTCGGCGCGTACGTGAGCGCCTTGAGGACGACGAGCGAGCGCCGGACGGGCGCCGCCCACTCCTCGGGAAGGTCGACCACGCAGGCAGCGCTCCACTCGCGCCAGAACGCCTCCGTCTCGGCGAGCGCCTGCTCCGGGTCGACCGGCTTGGGCGGCTCCTCGTGGGACGGGAACCAGGTGAGGACGAACGGGACGCGCTCGCCCTCGTCGACCGCGAACTCCGAGACCGTGCGCATGTTCTCGCCGCGCGTGAGCACCGGCGTGCGGTAACAGAGGGCGTCCGGGCCGGCGACTGCGACGCGCGTGTGATCCTCGTGCGTGCGCTTGCGCACCCACGGGACGATTCGGCCGTAGTCGAAGCGGATGATGAGCTCCGAGCGCAGGTGCACGCGGCCGCGCACGCCCTCCACGATGCGGACGATGTCGGGCGCCTTCCCGCGCGGCGGCATGAAGTCGATCACGCGGACGGCGCCTCCGTCGCCCTCCCACGTCGTCTCGAGGACAAGCGTGTCGTGGAGGTAGCGGCGGCTGCTCGTCCACGTCGCCTCCACGGGCGCGAGCAGCCAGCGGCCGTTCTCGGAGCCGCCGAGGATGGTGGCGAAGCAGGCGGCCGAGTCGAAGCGGGGGAAGCAGAGCCAGTCGACGGAGCCGTTGCGGCCGACGAGCGCCGCCGTCTGCAGGTCGCCGAGCAGCGCGTAGTCCTCGATGCGGCCCATCAGCGGTTCTCGATCTCGAGCCCGAACGGCGGCCAGCGGCGGCGGACGGCGCGGTTGAAGGACTCTTCGTACTCGGCGGCCGCGACCTCGTCGAGCGTCCGCGCGAACCGGTCGCGCATGTCGGCGAGTGCCTCCGTCGCCGTCTCCACCGCGTCCATGTAGTCACCGTACGCCTCCTCCGCGTCGGCGCGCGGCGCCCGGTCGTACGTCCGCTCCTTCGCCCGGCACTCGGCGATGAGGTCGGCGCCGTCCTCGGCGAAGAGGTCGAGCTGACGCGCGATCACGTCCCCGAAGCGGTCTCTCCGGAAGATCACGCAATCTCCGCGTAGACGTCGAGGTGCGCCCGGGCGGCTGCGTCCCAGGTCAGCTCCTCGCGTGCCCGGCGCGCACCGGCGCGGGCGGCTTCGAGCGCGGCGTGGTCGGAGAGGAGCTCGCGAAGCGCGA
>Ga0335081_10005404_pt1 | contig 20218 bp, 18 predicted proteins | sample Lox_Sample_35_FD_206713 | JGI IMG/M metagenome (GOLD analysis project Ga0335081, IMG submission 206713) | Soil microbial communities from Loxahatchee National Wildlife Refuge, Florida, United States - Lox_Sample_3.5 | ecosystem: Environmental > Terrestrial > Soil > Wetlands | place: USA... | reverse complement strand
GTCAGGAGTATCGCTTGCGCAAGCGCAAGCCGACATGAACGTGGTCACCGCTCGTATTGCGCAGGAGCATCCCCTATCCAACAAAGGCTGGAGTTCGAGTGTCGAGGCCCTGCATAACGACTTTTTTTCCAAGGAGAACCAGAGAATTTTGTGGCTGCTCATGGGAGCGGTCGGGCTGGTCTTGCTCATTGCGTGCGCGAACGTCGCCAACCTTGTCCTCGCGAAGGGTACGACCCGTCTTAGGGAAGCCGCTGTTCGTACTTCGCTAGGCGCTACAAGACGACAGCTCTTCGGACAATTTCTTACGGAAAACCTGGTGCTGGCGGCGACCGGTGGTGGATTCGGCATCGCTCTAGGAGCCCTTCTTCTGCGGGTACTTGTCGATCGGCTCCCTGCGGGGCAGCTTCCATCCGAGGCTGACGTCACGTTGAATATTCCCGTGTTGCTCTTTAGCTTGGCCGCTACAACGATTGCCGGTGCTCTGTTTGGTTGCATTCCAGCGTGGAATGCTTCGCGTGTCGATCCGAATGAAACGTTGAAAGACGGTGGGCGCTCGGGCACGAGCCTGGCGCGTCATCGGTTGCGAAAGACGCTTATCGTGTGCGAGTTTGCACTCGCATTAACACTCTTGACTGGAGCCGGACTCGCCTTACACAGTCTCTGGAACTTATCGCACGTCGATCTGGGATTCAGAGCCAGCCGTCTTCTGACATTCGGATTGCAACCACCCAAAGAGGAACCGTATCAGCCGGTGCTCATCAACACTTTCTATCGGGAAGCCCTCGACAGGATCAAAGCGCTGCCGGGAGTGGTCAATGCCGAAGCGGCGACCGGAATGCCGCTTCAGGGGGTGCATTTTGGCATGCCCTTCAGTATCGCCGGTCAACCGGTAAGCGATCCTTCGAGCCGTCCCGGCACAGGTTTTGAAATGGTCACGCCCGAATACTACGAAACGTTTGGAATCGAAATTTTGAAAGGCCGTCCTTTCACGGAACAGGACTCGGCAAATGCTCCTCGCGTGGCTGTCGTGAATGAGGCATTCGTCCGGCATTTTCTGCAGAACGTCGACCCACTCCGCCAACGTGTCGTGATCGAGGAACTTGTTCCCGGGCAGACGAAACTGGGGCCTCCCGTGGAATGGCAGATCGTCGGAGTCTCTCGCAACATTCGCAATGGTGGCATGCGCGGAGAGGACTTCCCCGTGATCGATGTTCCTTTCCAGCAGAGTCCATGGCCTGGCGCCGGAGTCGTAGTGAGAACTGCTGGAGATCCTGCGGAGATGAGCAAAGCCGTAGCCGGCGCGATTCACTCCTTCAGCCCGGATGTGCCGCTCGATCAGATTCGAACCATGGATGAAATTGTCGACCAGTCCCTGGTGGGAGACCGCTTCATGACAGCTCTCTATGCGAGTTTCGCTGGTGTCGCGCTGGTGCTTGCTGCCATCGGAATTTATGGCGTCATGGCTTTCGTGGTGGCGCAGAGGCGACACGAGATCGGATTGCGAATTGCCTTCGGAGCCAGCCAGGAACGGGTTCTCGGCCTCGTCTTGAAAGAGGGTATGGCATTGGCCGCGAGCGGGCTCGGGATTGGATTGATTGGAGCGTTTTTCGTCGGCCGCATCCTGAAGGGCTTGCTCTACGGAGTAGGAACACTAGACGCGGTTGCTTTGTGCGCGGTCGCAGCTACGCTGTTCGCGGCGGCATTTTTCGCTTGTTACGTTCCGGCGCGCCGGGCAGCCAGAGTCAATCCCCTGGAAGCCTTGCGCTGCGATTGACAGGCGGCGGCTTTTTCAAAAGTAATCAGCTCCGCGGCTCTCGTCACCGCAGACTACACCGCAAAGATTTCAGGATTCTGCGTCGGCCCATCGAGATGTCCGACCAGTCGCTTTTCCAATCCTTCGCGAGCGGTGCCAAGCTGCTGGCGTAAGTGTTCTTTCTCCTGATCACTGAGGGGCGAGAAGCTCCGAGCGATTTCCACGTTGTGGGCCAGCATCTCGGGCTTGGGCATTCCAACTACTGCTGTAGTCACAGGCAGACTCATCGAATAACGCAGTAGTGAGTTCATTTCGGCTTTGTCTGTTCCTTGGCCGACGAGGAACTCCTGACCGGTCACTTTCATGGCTATGATGCCAAGGTTCTTTTTGTTGGCCGCTGGAAGAGCCAGTTCTTCAAAACGACCGTTGCGTGAGGCATTCAGTGCCATCTGCACGCAGTCGAGATCATGCCGCTCGATCGCTTTGGCCATGACTTCCCCGTTCGTGTGGCTGGTCATACCTGCGAAGCGTGCCATTTTCTGCTCACGGGCTTCCATCAATCCCTTCAGTGCGCCGTTCGGGGCTTCGATTTTTGCGAGATCGTCTTCTTGTCCGAGGCTGTGGATGTGAACGAGATCGACATGGTCGGTCTGCAGGCGCTTTAAACTTGCTTCCAGTCGACGCATGAATTCGTCGCGCGTACGGTCGGGAATTTTCGTTGCCAGCCAGACGTCTTTCCGGCGCGAAGCCATGACCTTGCCGACGCGAGTCTCGCTCTCGCCGTCACCGTACGAATAAGCGGTGTCAAGATACGTAATGCCGGAGTCAATCGCTTTATTGAGAATCGCGCTGGCGCTGTCTTCGTCTTTGTACATAAGGAAACGGCTGCCGCACCCGAAAGCGAGAATGGAAACTTTGGCACCGGTGCGGCCGAGGGTTCGCGACGGCAGCATGTTTGCGCCGGTCGAGGCCCCGGCAACATCTTTCAATAGCAGAAGGCTGGTTCCTGCCGCTGTTCCAATTCCAATATTCTCCAGAAACTCCCTGCGCGAGATTTCCTTGCTCATGTCGCCTCCTGACTGACCACAATCTTAACCCCATGAGCGGTCCGGGTGTATAAGCTTCCTATGAACGTCTCAAGAACCGCGCTAATCACGGGCGCCAGTGGCGGCATCGGATATGAACTTGCGAAACTTTTCGCGCACGACGGTCACAATCTGATCCTCGTCGCACGGAGCGCTGAAAAGCTTGCTCAGGTGGCGAAAGAGCTGGAAGCTACCGGAGTCCGCGTCAAGACCGTGCCTCTGGATTTGACCGATTCTCCTGCTCCCAAGTTTCTTTTCGACCAACTGAAGCGCGAAAGCGTGCCGGTCGACATCCTCATCAACAATGCCGGCTTTGGTGCATATGGCGAGTTTGCGACGATGTCGGAAGCGCACATCCACGGCCAGATTAATCTGAACATCACAGCCCTCACCGAACTCACACGCCGTTTCCTGCCAGGGATGATCGAGCGCCGGTTGGGCCGAATTATGAATGTGGCGTCCACCGCCGGATTTCAGCCCGGTCCTCTGATGGCTGTCTATTACGCAACCAAGGCATATGTGATTTCGTTTTCTGAGGCAGTTGCGAACGAAGTTCAAAACACAGGAGTTACTGTGACTTGCCTTTGCCCCGGAGCGACCCATACCGGATTTGCCACGCGTGCAGGGAATGACAAAACACGCATCTTCAAACGTGCCGGCGTTATGCCCGCAGAAAAAGTCGCACTTGATGGCTATCGCGCCGTAATGGAGGGCCGCACGTTAGCAATCAGCGGAGCACAGAACTGGCTGGTCGCGCAATCGACCCGCTTTGCACCACGGAGACTGGTTACAGCGATCTCGCGCTGGGTATCGGAATCTGGCGACTCCTAGCTTCGGCCTACGCGCAAGAATCGAGTTCATGTTGTAGTCTGTGCAGACATGCCCACTCTAATCGCACAACCCACACGCATTCAGGCCGCCGGCAACAAGCCCAAGCTCATAGACGAATACGTCGGACGGGTGAATTCGAAAACATCCGCGGCAAGCGTAGCGCATATGCGCAGCCCGGTGGGCTGGGTCGAACCTGGGCAAACTCCCGAGTTCGACGAGTTCACGATTGTGTTGAAAGGAATGCTGCGTGTGGAGCACCAAAATGGCGCCATCGAAGTGCGGGCTGGCCAGGCGGTCATTGCGCACGCGGGGGAATGGATCCGCTATTCAACTCCGGAAGAAAGTGGAGCAGAGTACATAGCGGTTTGCCTGCCTGCGTTCTCGATGGAGACGGTACACCGCGATCAGTGAGTCTTGGCTATTCCGAGTGTCCGTAGTACCCAGGACGTGCCGTTACGTGCAAGAGCTCGTGCAAGCTCTTCGGCAAGCGAAGTTTGACGTTGATCTTGTACCACTTTTCGGTGTCCGGTTTCGATCCCGGCTGATAGGCCAGAACATATTGATGCCGCAACTGTTCGCCAATCGTTTTCGTCACGGCGGGGAGTACTTTCACATCCGTCACCGTATAGGCCCTACCTCCCGTCACCTCTGTAATCGACCGCAGAAGTTCCGGCCCAAGTAGTTCTTCCTGAGTGTTCACATATTGGTCGTAGGTACCAACCGCGTACAGTAAGACATCAGCTTCTTTTACCGCTCCTCGGACATCATGCTCGCTATAGCGACTGTGATTGTCCCCGCCGTCGGAGAGGATGAGCAAGGCCCGACGAGGATAGCGGGCGTCTTTCATCTTGCGGAGGCCCATGTAAATGGCGTCGAGCAAAGCAGTTCTTCCTTTGGAAACGGAGGTGAGGAGGTCATTCTCGAGCTGCTGGCTGTCATTGGTGAAGTCGGTTGTTAACCTTGGAGCGTCGGAGAAGGTAATCATGAAGAACTCGTCCTGGGGATTCGACGCTTCGCAGAATTCGTGAATTGCTTCTCTCGTGCGCTCCATCTTGTTCGCCATACTCCCACTCATGTCGACGATCAAGCCGATAGAGACTGGCGTATCTTCACTCGAGAAATTCTTGATCTCCTGAGGCTTCTTGTTTTCATAAAGTTGGAAATTGTCTTGATCCAAGCCCATGACTGGCCGGTCAAAGTCGTCAGTGATCGTAACCGGCACCAGGACAAGGTCGGCGCGAGAATGGATCATCGCTCGGCCCCCGGGAACAGCCGATGCCACCTCGACCCCACGAGGAGCCACGTGAACATCGTCAATCGAGGTTTGGGAAATACTTACTGCAAGAAAGGTGAAAAAGAAGAGGAAAAGAGCGAGGCAGGTCGATCGAACCGAGCGAAACATCACGAGCACCGTCCAAACTTTCAATCGAACAGCAAGAACGGCTATTTGGTCGCCGTTGTTTTGGAAGTCGTTGTAGGACGAATCTGGTAGACGGACAAGGCAAGATCATGCAGAGGGCAAATGGGAGGGAGAGCAAAAGCGAGTCATCAGACGTCAGTTTCTAGTCCAGGCAGGTTCTTGCAGAGAATCGCTTGCGGGGAAAAATAAAAGCGTTTTCTTGAGCTTCAAGGAGCCTCAGGGCCTTTTTCCTATTCCCACTCAATCGTTCCGGGTGGCTTGGACGTGACGTCGTAAACCACGCGGTTCACGCCTTTAACCTCGTTCACGATTCGAGTTGAGATTGTTTTGAGAACGTCGTTCGGAAGCGCGACCCAGTCCGCCGTCATGCCGTCTTCTGAACTGACGGCGCGAATGGCACAAGTGTAGGCATAAGTGCGCATGTCACCCATTACGCCGACTGACATCACGGGTAGCAGAACAGCGAAGGACTGCCATATCTTGGTGTAAAGCCCAGCTTCTTTGATTTCGCTGACGACAATGTCATCACATTCACGAAGCAGTCGCAGTCGCTCGGGTGTGACCTCTCCCAGCACACGCACCGCAAGCCCAGGTCCAGGGAACGGTTGTCGCTGCAGGATCTCGGCGGGAATCCCCAGATCGCGCCCGATCCGCCGAACCTCATCTTTAAAAAGATCTTTCAGCGGTTCGATGAGTTTTAGCTTCATCTTGGCGGGCAGTCCGCCGACATTGTGATGTGACTTGATGACCTGCGAAGGACCTCGAACCGAGCGGGACTCAATCACGTCGGGATACAAGGTTCCCTGCACCAGCCACTTCACTTTCCCCTCAGCCTTCTCGATGCGCAGTGCTTCCTTTTCGAATACTTTGATGAACTCGTTGCCAATGATCTTGCGCTTCTTCTCAGGATCGGTTACCCTCGCCAGCTTTTTGAGGAATCGATCGGTGGCATCGACCGCCTCAAGGTGTAAACCTAGCTTGTCACGCAAGCTAGTCTGGACCTTCTCGAACTCATTTTTCCGCAGAACTCCATTGTTCACGAACACGCAGGTCAGTCGCGACTTACCCTTAGCGTCGCGCAAAGCGCGATCCACCAGCACCGCTGCTACCGACGAGTCAACGCCGCCTGAAAGTGCGCAAATTGCACGTCCGCTTCCAACCTGCTCTTTGATCTGGGCAATCGTCGAATCGATGAAGTGCTGTGCCGTCCACGTCGGCTGGGCGCCACAGATCTGGAATACAAAATTCCTCAAGATTTGCGTGCCTTGGGGCGTGTGATGAACCTCAGGATGGAACTGCACTGCATACCACTTCTTTGCGACGTTCTGAATTCCCGCGACGGCATAGTGCGTCTTCGCCATCAGCTCAAAACCCGGAGGCAGTTCCAGCGCCTCATCGCCGTGCGACATCCAGACCGCTAACTTCTTGGCCAGACCCTTGAACAGCTCGGACTCCGAAACTACATCCACTTCCGCATGCCCATACTCACGCTTGGCGGCCGGACGAACCCTTCCGCCGAGCGTGTGCACCATGAACTGCAGCCCATAGCAAATGCCGAGCACAGGCACGCCTAGATCGAAGACATGGGTATCGGCGGGCGGCGCATCCTTGTCGTAAACCGACCAGGGCGCACCCGAAAGCACAATGCCGACCGGAGAATAACTTTTGATCTCCTTGAGCGTTGCGTTGCACGGGAGCACCACCGAGAAGACATTCTGTTCACGAATACGGCGCGCGATGAGTTGCGTATATTGCGCACCAAAATCAAGGATGACGATGGATTGGCCCATTGCCACCTGGCCCGAAGAAGATAAGTTTTTCAGGGATTGTGTCTCCACGAATGAGTTTCTCAAATTCGAGGAGACAGTGTAAAGACAGGAAACGTAAGAATCTTGACACGTCAGTCCAATGTCCCCCGATGCACCGATGAATGGGACGAGTGTGGATACTATGACTCGGTTACGAGATTGGGCAAATCGCTCAAAATCAACTCGTTCTTATCGATTTCCCTGCTGAGGACTGGGGGTGGCGGCAAAGGAGGCGGTAGCGGGGGCGCCCAGAACGAATTTGGCATCTGCATGATGAATGCGTATCCAGCCAGACGCGCTGTATAGGTCCAATCGGCGACTGCAAAATAGATGAGCGTCAACAGAACCATCGCCAGAATGACCAGACGCCAGGGCAGAACAGCGGCAAGGCTTAACGGCATCGACACAAGGGTAGTGGCTACCACGAATGCAACGACATGCGCCAGCGCCGTCCAGAAGCTTACGGCAAAGAGCGCTCCCGTCCGCTCCCGGCAAAGGCCTATTGCGGCTTCGATGGCGTTGATTGCATCAACGCCATCGCGCACAGCAAAAACCGCCGCCAACGAAAGCAGCCAATTCAGGCAATAGGAAATCAATGCAATGGCTGTCGCCATCGGAATAAAGATCAGAAACACCAGACCCGGTTGAGGATCCGTATTCGAGGAGGCAAAACCCGCAAGGATCGATGCGCCGCAAATCGCAATCACTGCGGCGAGAACTACGGAAACCCTGAGGAAATTCAGACGCAGCAAAGCGGGCCATGGACTTTGCTCGGATAGAGGCACGGATTCACCAGGTGCGAGGCCCATTCTTGTTGCTTTTTGTGCAATCTGCTCGCATACGTAATCCAACGCTGCTCTCGCAACAGTAATCCTGCCCAACGAAGCCGCGATCATCCAGAGCAGACAAAGGGCCAAGACGGCGAGCAGCAACGACAAGAATCCCCGGTACAGGCCGCCCTGAAGAATGTGGGCGATTGCCTGCGAGATGAGAAACGGCTGCCGGCTTTTTAGGAACAGGAGTTCGATGTTATTGACCGGAAGAGTGTTTAGAAACTCGAAGAATCCAAAGAGAAGGAGTACGGTTGCAGTCGCGCCGACGACCCAGCGCCAAGTGATTTCGGCAATGGTGAATAGCGGGCACCGAAATGCGGCCCGAAATCCCTCTGCCGTCGGAGAAAGCTGTGCCATTCCGTAAGCATAGCTCAAGCAGGTCCCGTTACGTACCGTCTAAAACACGACCGCATAGGGGAAATGCTTAGTATTTTTAGTTCGCATCGTTCCACGATGCATTTTTGCAACGCATTGAGTATCCCGACGCATCCAGTTAACTAGGCACTAAATTAAAAGCTAATAGATCGGCCTCCTGCAGCCTTGTTCTGCACGAGGAGAACAGAAGTTTTCATCAATGGAGGAAGTACATATGCGATCTTTGAAATACTTGGCGCTGATGGCGACCGCCACTCTCGTTTTCTCGATGGGAGCGTTCGCGAAGGATTCTCATTCAGGCAGCTTCGACCTTGACCAAACGGCAAGAATCGGCTCTACCGTTCTACAGCCTGGGCACTACAAGGCAGAGTGGACTGGGCCGAACGATGCTTTGCAGATTTCGATCGTTCAACATGGAAAGACTATCGCAACGACTCAGGGCAAATTAAAGCAGCTGCCGTCGAAGTCGGCGGACACAGCAGTAGAGATCCGCAGCGACCAGAGCAAAAAACTCGACGAGATCGATTTCGCCAATCGGACGCAGGCGTTGGTCCTTTCAGGTTCTCAATCGTAGAACAGAAAGCAAAGCGGGCCTGCAAAAGGCCCGCTTCTTCAACGCCAATATATAAATTACTTCACGACAAGATTCACTAACTTGCCGGGAACGTAAATCTTCTTCACGATGTGCTTACCCGAAAGGGCGGCCTTAATCTTCTCGTCTGCGAGAGCGCGTTCAATTACATCATTCTCAGAAGCATCTGCCGGAACGACAATCTTGCTCCGCAACTTGCCATTGATCTGCACGGGAATTTCGATCTCCTCTTCCTTAGCCAACAACGCGTCGTACTTTGGCCATGATGCCTTGAGCAGACTTCCCTTCTCGCCGACCATCTCCCAGAGCTCATGAGCAAGATATGGAGCGAATGGAGCGAGTAATAAAATCAAATTCCGCTGCACATCGGCAAGGAATGCCACAGGAACCACGCCCTGTCCGATGGCCTCCTCGGCGCCGTATAGCTTGTTGACCAACTCCATCACCGCCGAGATGCACGTGTTGAAGTGCCAGCGACCCTGGAAATCATCGCTGACGCGCTTAATCGTTTGGTGCAACTTGCGCTGGATCGCACGTGCTTCTGATGGCAACTCCGACGGAACTTTCTTTCGCCAATCCGAATGATCCGGCTTTGCGTTGCGCACGTAGAAGCGATAGACCCGTCCGAGGAACCGCTGAATCCCCTCGATACCCGTATCCTGCCAATCGAGATCGCGATCGGGGGGCGCTGCGAACAGACTGTACAAACGGGCCGCGTCGGCACCGTAACGGGCCACCATCTCATCCGGCGAGACGACGTTGCCCAAACTTTTCGACATCTTCGCGCCGTCTTTGATCACCATCCCCTGTGTGAACAAACGTTCCACAGGCTCATCGTTGGTAATCATGCCCAGGTCGCGCATGAACTTCGTCCAGAAACGCGAGTAGATCAAATGCAGGATCGCGTGCTCGACGCCGCCGATGTACTGATCGATGCCACGATCACCGAACCAGTACTGCGCAACTTTGCTATCGAATGGCGCATGATCGTTATGCGCGTCGGTATAGCGATAGAAGTACCACGACGAATCGACGAACGTGTCCATCGTGTCGGTCTCGCGCCGCGCGGGGCCGGCGCATTTCGGACACGTCACGTTCGCGAACTCCGGCACACGCGCCAACGGAGAACCGCCAGTGAGCGTGATCTCAACCTTGGCGGGCAAGATAACCGGAAGATCCCTCTCCGGAACCGGAACGAGGCCGTCTTTCTCGCAGTAAAGCATGGGGATCGGCGTGCCCCAATAGCGCTGGCGCGAGATGCCCCAATCTTTCAAACGATAGGTAACAGTCGCCTTGCCGAATCCTTTCTCCTCGGCTAGAGCCGCCATCTTACGGATCGCGTCGGAGCAACTCAATCCGCTGTACGGCCCGGAATTCACCAACATTCCATCATGAGCGGTAAACGGCAACTGCGGCTCGGTCATAGTCTCTTCCGGATCGTTCGAGACTGGAAGAATGACAAGACGAATTTCAATTTTGTACTTCTTGGCGAAGTCATAGTCGCGATCGTCGTGCGCCGGGACACTCATGATCGCGCCGGTGCCATAATCCATCAGGATGTAGTTGGCAATCCAAATGGGAACTCGTTCGCCGCTAAATGGATTGATGGCGAAGCGGTGGGTGTTCACGCCGTGTTTTTCGATCTCGCCGATGTCGCCCTTTTCTTTCGCCTTGCGCTGCTCGGCAATCAACTGCTGCACGGCATCTCCCAGCGGTTGGTTATAACGAGTAAAGTCAGCGACCAGCGGATGCTCGGGCGCGAGCTGAATGGAAGTCGCGCCGAAAATTGTGTCCACACGGGTCGTAAAAACGCTGATGTTCGATCCAGCCGAGCCGGCATTACCCTCGAGCTTGAAGTCGACGAGCGTGCCTTCGCTCCGCCCAATCCAATTGCGCTGCATGATGCGGACTTTCTCGGGCCAGCCCTCGAGTTTGTCGAGATCGTGAAGCAATTCCTCCGCGTACTTGGTGGTGCGGACGAACCATTGCTCCAGCTCGCGCTGCTCGACGAGCGTGTCTTCGTGGCGCCAGCAAGATCCATTGCTGAGAACCTGCTCGTTGGCCAATACCGTCGCGCACTTCGGACACCAGTTCACCTTGCTGTTCTTGCGGTACACCAATCCGCGCTCGTAGAGCTTCAGGAAGAACCACTGGTTCCAGCGATAGTAGTCGGGCAAACAAGTCGTAACTTCGCGGGACCAGTCGTAGGCGAAGCCGAGGCGCTTCATCTGCGCCTTCATATTGGCGATGTTGCGAAGCGTCCACTCGCGGGGCGGAGTGTTGTTGGAGATCGCCGCGTTTTCCGCGGGCAATCCGAACGAATCCCAACCCATGGGATGAAGAACGTTGTAGCCGTTCATCCACATGTAGCGCGCGAGAGCATCGCCGATCGAATAGTTGCGGACGTGCCCCATGTGGAGAGCGCCTGAGGGATAGGGCAGCATTTCGAGCACGTAATATTTCTTCTTCGCCGAATCCGACTCGGCGGCGTAAAGAGATGCGTCCTGCTGCCAGCGCTCAAACCACTTGGTTTCGGTGCGCCGCGCGTCATAGCGTTCGTCATTCGGACGAGCGATTTCAGAGTTAGCCATAGTGTTGGCGGATTTTTCTTCGATCGCCATAGAGAGAATCAGAGCCTAAGGGATAATCTTTTATTTTACACACCGGGGCGCTAACACCGGAGTTGGCGCCTGATACCGCGATGCTTCCGGCAAACCATTCACCACAAAGGTCACGAAGGTACACGAAGGAAACCCTTCCTGCTCTTACCCTACGACGTTCGTCAAAGTTCCAACAGGCGGGATCGTGATGCTGATTTCATCGCCGTTGTGCAACGTGAACGAATCCGGCGGCACGATTCCGGTTCCAGTTAGCAGAAAGCATCCGCGTGGGAAAGAGTTGGCGCGGTACAAGTACTCAACCAGTTCCTCCGGCTTGCGTTTCATTTCTTTGAGAGTTGTCGCTCCAGAAAAGGCGACCGTTCCGTCCCGTCGAATCTCGATTTTGATTTCTGTCGACGAAGGCAGTGGTTCGTCAGCAACCAGAATGCACGGGCCTAACGCACAACTCCGGTCGTAAACTTTCGCCTGCGGCAGGTACAACGGATTCTCCCCTTCAATGTCGCGAGAGCTCATGTCATTGCCAACCGCGTAGCCTGTGATTCTCCCACCAGGACTGATCAACAACACCAACTCTGGCTCGGGAACGGACCAGCGCGCATCGTCTCGAATCGCAACCTTCCCGCCGTGTCCGACAACTCGGTGCGCTGTCGCCTTGAAGAAGAGTTCGGGGCGTTCCGCGTGATAAACGCGATCGTAGAAATCTCCACCGCCGGCGCTCTTCGACTCCTCCATACGCGCGTTGCGGCTGCGATAGTAAGTGACGCCCGCAGCCCAAACTTCCTGGTTCCCGATGGGAGCCATCAGATCCTGCATCTCGGGACGATGAGAAGGCCTCGCGCCTCGAATCAATTGCTGGATATGGCTCGCGAGATCTTCGCGCGCAACCAACTCATCCCACGACGCAGCAGGTATCTCGTGAAATGTGCCTGATTCTTCGACCACAGCCCTATTGCGCAAACGGTAAAGTTTCATGGTGGAAAGTATCTTCTGCGCAGCTATCGGATGGCAAACTCGCGGGCACGGACCTGAGCCCTAGGGCGCGACCAGCTTCTTCAATGCCTCTACATTTCTGCGATCATCCCCGGGCTGATCAATGGGCGTTTCTGCAATGAACGCCGCATGCGTCAACCGCAGATCATTCAGCAAACGCCGGAAAGTCTCCTTGCCGATGGTTCCCTTCCCGACGTGCTGATGGCGATCGAGCTTCGATCCTCGCGCAGCTTTCGCATCATTGCAATGCCAGACTTTCACGCGGCTCAATCCAATGGTCGAATCCAGGTGCAGCAACGTTTGACAAAAGCCCTCTTCGCTGACGATGTCGTATCCCGCAACGTGGGTGTGACAGGTGTCGATACATGTGCCGACCGGAATGATTCCGTCAAGCCTTTCAATCACCTCGGCAACCTGCTCGAAACTCCCGCCAAGCGAGAACTCTGCCCCCGCAGTGTTCTCGATCAGGATGGTGAGTCCGGCCTTTGGCAGATCGAGGCCCTGCGTGGAGGCCGCAATCGCCGCCGCGGTGCGGAGCAATCCCTGCTTACGATCCGCGCCTCGAAACGAACCCGGGTGTAAGACCAGATAGTCTGCACACAGTGCCAGCGCCCGCTCCACCTCGCCACGAAATGCCTGCATTGACTTCTGCAAAAACAGCTCGTTGGAACTCGCGAGATTCACCAGGTAGTTCGTGTGGATGACCAGAGGCTTGAGATCGTATCGAGCGCGCAGCCGATTCATCTCATCGCACTGCGGCTGCCCGAGTTCGTGGGGAGCCCACTGGCGCGGGCTCGAAGAGAAAATCTGGAGAGTATTGCAGCCCAGCCGATAAGCTCGCTCGGCAGCATTCTGCACCCCACCTGCGGAAGAAGTATGAATTCCAATGCGCCGGGATGTCAGCTTCGGAGGCTGTTTCGGCGCGGACTGCTTCAGAATGTCTTGCTCCCGCGCCATCGAAAGACCCATCCCATGAATATATATCGCCCACTACCAACCAACCGACCGGTCGCCCTGTTTGCGGTGCACATGGCCGGAACGCTAGACTTATCCGTGCGGCTTCTCCTGCGGCCGCCGCTGTTCCCAGACCTTCCATTCTCAGGGTGAATCTATGCTGGTCGTCATGAAGGCGCAGGCCACCGAAGATCAGGTGCGCGCCGTTTGCCAAAGAATCGAGAAGCTTGGATACCGCGCCCATCCCATGCCGGGCGCAACTCGCACTGCCATCGGCATCACTGGCAACAAGGGTGAGGTTGAACAGGGCACGCTCGAAGAAATGGCGGGTGTGCAGGAAGTCATCCAAGTCTCGAAGCCGTATAAACTCGTCAGCCGCGACGTGAAGGAAGAAAACACAGTCATCCGCTTCCCGGGGACCGCGGCCACGATCGGCGGAAAGAATCTGGCGATTGTCGCCGGACCGTGCGCCATCGAGAGCCGCGAGCAGGCATTCGCCGTGGCTGAGCGCGTTCACAAAGCCGGAGCCCAATTCTTCCGTGGAGGCGCCTACAAGCCCCGCACCTCGCCATACACTTTCCAGGGACTCGGCGAAGAAGCCCTGCGCATCATGGCCGAGATCCGCCAGCAATTCGGCATGAAGATCATCACCGAAGCCATCGATCACGAGTCATTGGATCTGGTCGATGAATACGCGGACGTCATCCAGATTGGCGCCCGCAACATGCAGAATTTCTCGCTGCTCAAGCGCGCTGGACGGGCGCGCAAGCCCGTGCTTTTGAAACGCGGTATGTCAGCGACGCTCGAAGAATTCCTGATGGCGGCCGAGTATATCCTGAGTGAAGGCAACTACAACGTCGCGCTCTGTGAACGAGGTGTCCGCACGTTTGCGGACCACACGCGTAATACACTTGATCTCAGCGTTGTTCCCGCGGTGCAACGGCTGAGCCATCTGCCGATCCTTGTCGACCCCAGCCACGGTACCGGAAAGCGCAACAAAGTTACGCCGCTTTCGCGTGCGGCAGTCGCAGTCGGAGCCGATGGGCTGCTCGTCGAAGTTCACGATCGCCCGGACGAGGCTTTATCCGACGGTCCGCAGTCGCTCTTCCCCGATCAGTTCGACGAACTGATGAAGCAGGTGAGGCAGATCGCCCCGGTGGTGGGGCGGACGGTGCCGGAGATCGGGGTGAGGGAGACGGAAGCTGTTAGTAAGTAGTTTGACATCTCGGAAATTCAGGGCTGAGCTCTTGAAATCGCCCTCTCCTATTGCCGCGTCGCTTCTCTTATCCTGTTTCGACCTTGCATTGTGCCTTTCTGCCTTATTCCTGGGTTTGATAGTCAAAAGTGCTTCCGCCTTCGTGCTCTTCATGTCTATTCTTCCAATTTGCTTGGTCATCACGCTCTTCTACTTGGTCATCGATTTTCTCAGCAAGCGAACCAGACAAGCCCTAGCCGCGTTGCTCGCGCTTTTACCTACCCTAACAGTGCAGATATGGTTCTATCGAACTCTGGACCTCTGAATTCAAGCAGTAACTTATAATTCTCTTGTTCGTGCGAAAGCTCCTTTTCATCGCCGTCCTTTTACCCATCCTCGGTGGCTTTGGATGGTGGTATTTTCGTGAGCAGTTCATTACCAACTATAGCCCCGCATTCCGCGAGTATGCCTACGTCACGAACGGTAAGAGCAACACGGTTAGCGTGATCGATTTACGCACATTCGCGCTTGCAAAAACGCTCCGTGTCGGCTCAGAGCCGACAGGAGTGGCTGCGAATAGCAAAAAGAATGAAATATACGTTGTCAACTCCGCGTCCAGCACCGTCAACGTCATCAACGCCGAGACAAATACCGTCGTAGCGACGATCGGTGTTCAGGGGAAACCGTACTTCATCGATGTGTCAAGCGATGGCAAGCGTGCTTACGTCGCCAACTCCGGATCATCGAACGTCAGCGTCATCGATCTCGACAAGCGCACCGTGATAGCAAACATTCGTGTCGGATCTGGCCCTGGTCTAGCACGCGTCTCTCCCGACGGCGGGACTGTTGTTGTTTCCAACCGCAACGACAACAGCGTCTCACTCATCGATACGAAATTGCTGAGAGTCCGCGCTACGCTCCCTGTTTGCCAGCATCCAGAAGATGTCGCGATTCTTCCCGATTCCAGCAAGGCGTTTGTCTCCTGCTCCGGCTCGGATCAGGTCGCTTCGATCCAATTAGAAAATGCTGGGCCACCACCGAAAGAGGACCACGTACTCGCGCTGATCGACGTCGGGCGCACTCCGGTAAGCCTCACGCTCAAACCCGATGGCGGAGAGATGATCGTCTGCAACTTCGATTCTGACAGCATTTCTGTGATTGAAACCGGCACCGATGAGGTCGGAAACAGTCAGGAAATCGGGCAGCATCCGTCGCGCGCGGTAGTGACACTCGACAACTCCCGGCTGTACGTGTCGAACTACGGATCGAACAGCGTCGCGGTCTATGACATAGACATGGGACGCCGCATCGGCGGACCGCTGAACGTGGGCAGCCGTCCGGATGGACTGGCACTGACACCAGATCAAAGCTACTTGCTCGTGCTCGGGACAGAGTCAGGCGATGTGACGGTTATTCAGAAGCGCACGCCCCACCGTACCCTCGAGACTTCAGAGTATTCCTTGATGACCCTGATTCCGGTAGGAGTGCATCCCAACGCGATTGTGGTCAAAACATTCCTGGCTACTGAAAAGTAGCCCACAATTTATCGTTCCTCTTAACGGGCAAGGAATCTGCGGCGGGCCGCCGAGACCGCAAGACAGATTCCTCGCACGCTCGCGCTTCGCGATGACAAACTTCGCTTAGATGGCGGCAGACTTGGCGCAGAATCGATCGAAAGCCGCCTTCAGATCCGTGGCGATTGCCGGGGCCTCCCGCGATTCGATATCGCGTCGCGGCATCATGTACACAAGTTGTCCATCGCGGAGAATTGCGATGGAAGGTGACGATGGCATCTGTCCGGAAAAGTAACTCCGGGCACGCTCGGTCGCCTCTTTGTCTTGCCCGGCAAACACTGAATATGCCCGATCGGGACGAATCGAATTCTGCATCGCAATCCGCACCGCTGGACGCATACGTCCCGCCGCGCATCCGCAGATCGAATTGACGACCACCATCGTCGTCCCTGGACGATTCTTCAGTGCCTCATCGACTTGCTCAGACGCTCGCAGCTCTTCAATGCCTAGACGCGTCAATTCCTCGCGCATGGGAATTACCATAATCTCCGGATACATCGACATGTTTATGAAAACCCCTTTTGGTTGGTCTTGTCTTATTGTAGCGTGTTGTAGCGTGGACCTGCCGAAATCACTGCTTACGTCTGTCCCATCCACAAGCAATTTCCCGATGCGAATCGCGCTGTGTATATTGAATCCGTCCAATGGTCCTGCAAGAAAATGTCCCGCTCGCTCCTCTCACTACTCTTGGCGTGGGCGGGCCAGCACGGTATTTCGTCGAAGCTCACACTCCACCGGAAGTGGCGGAAGCAGTCGTCCTTGCTATGTCACAGAGCATTCCGTTGTTCGTCCTGGGAGGCGGCAGCAATCTCGTGATCGCCGATGAAGGCTGGCCCGGTTTGGTTCTCAAACTAGGAATCACGGGGACAGATCATCGTGAAGAAGGAGACCGAACGCTTTTCACTGTGGGAGCAGGCGAATCCTGGGATGACTTTGTCGCGCGCGCGGTCACCGCCAACTGTGCCGGCATCGAGTGTCTTAGTGGAATTCCGGGAAGCGTTGGCGGCACGCCCGTGCAAAATGTCGGCGCCTATGGGCAGGAAGTCTCGAATTCCATCGACTCAGTTGAAGTCTTCGACAGAAGGGATTCGCACGTTCGCGAACTGTGTAATGAGGCCTGCGGATTCTCGTACCGATCAAGCATCTTCAACACCACCGAGCGCGGACGCTTCATCATCCTTCGAGTCACTTACGCGCTGTCATTTGGTGGCGAGCCTCACATCGAATATGCCGATCTACGGCGCTACTTCGAAGGACAGGCATCGCACCCCACGCTTTCGGAGGTCCGCAAAGCGGTCCGAGAGATTCGCGCGCGCAAAGGGATGCTGCTGGTTGAAGGCGATCCAGATTCTCGGAGCGCCGGATCATTCTTCAAAAATCCCGTGCTTTCTGAAGAACAAATGCAGGATTTAAAAAAGCGGGCGGAAGCCAGCAATCTCCTGATCCCCACTTATCCGGCCCTGGCTCAAAGCCACAAAGTCTCGGCGGCATGGCTGGTTGAACACTCCGGCTTCACCCGCGGTTACTCGTTCGGACATGTCGGCATTTCAGGCAAACACACCCTCGCGATCGTTAATCGCGGTGGAGGTTCTGCGAGGGAAATCGTCGCGCTCAAGGATCAGATTCAGCAGCGTGTTGAAGAAGTCTGGGGTATCCGCCTCGAACCGGAACCGGTTATTGTAGGAACTTAATTGTTGTCCTTTGTCATTCGGATGGCTTCACGAACTGAAGCGGAGGAGTCTGGTTTCAGCCCCGCCATCAGCACAGATCTTTAAGTCACTCCCATGGAATGACCGCAAGTTGTCCCGCGGGCACACGTTCTCCAGTCAGAAATTCCTGAACAAATTGCTCCCGCAGGCGGTCTTTATGATTGAGGGCAAACGATTGGTGGCAGGAGAAGCGATCCTGAACGGGGTGACGACAAGCGACCGCGATGAATCCGATGCCACTGTGGACAGTCTCGAATCGCTCGTACGTGAATATTCGCGGCTCGTTTACCGGATCGCGTTCGCGCTCCTTCGCAGTCACCACGATGCGGAAGACGCGACTCAGGAAACATTCATGCGGGTACTGCGCTACAGTTCGAAACTCGCTCAAGTTGAAGATCCCAAGACTTGGCTCGCGCGGATTGCCTGGCGCGTGGCCGTGGATCGCAGCAAGCGGCGTGGAGCGCAGCGCGAAGTTCCGCTCGATGATCCAGAGAGCCCGGTCCCCGAGATTGCATCGAACGCGATCGCAGCGGACGAAACCGCTCTTGGCAGTCAAGTTAGCTTGATGCTGGAGAAGTTGATCGCAGCCCTCCCGGTCAAACTGCGTGAACCACTAATTCTGTCGACGATTCAGGAGATGTCTCCGCGTGAAGTGGCCGCAACGCTGGCCATCAACGAAGCCGCCGTCCGCTCGCGAGTTTTCCGCGCCCGGCAGATTCTTAAGGAAAAGCTGACGCAGCAATTGGGCAAGCAGGGGAAGTCATCATGAAATTCAACTATGACGGTCAGAGAAAACTGACTCAACCCGCCGATGAACTCGACCGCATCCTGGATGCGGCCCTTGCGAAGTACGCGGTCGATGAACCGCACGACGGGTTGGAAGGGCGAGTTCTGGCTCATTTGCGTGCTGAGCCCCTGCGGTCGTCCCGGCGCGTGTGGCTGCAATGGGGTTTGGTCGTTACATTCGCGGTGATCGCACTGGTCGCAATTTTGGTTTGGACGTCAAGCCGAGTTCCACATCCCGCAATCGCAAACCATTCGCCAATGATCCAGGGGCCGTCGATTCAAGAAGCAAAACCCGCGCCTCACTCAACAGGCGGTGCTGTCCTGGCGAAAGCCGCTTCGAAGCGAAAACCTGACGCACGCCGGACCCAAACGTCAAGGGCGGTAGTACATCCGAGGCTCGAGCAGTTCCCTTCCCCGCAGCCGTTGAGCGCAGAAGAGATCGCCTTGGCCAAGTACGTGGAGAATTTTCCGAAAGAGGCTCGGCTCGTCGCCCAGGCGCAAGAAGAATTTGAACTTGAGACGCGGAGGATTATGAACGACCCCGGCTCGGAAGCAGTGACTTCGAATTCCATTCAACAAGAAAGGTGAGCGAATATGCGAAAGACAATTGCACTGTATGTTGCTGTGATGGCGATTGGACTCTGGAGCGGGCACAGCACGGCTCGAGCCCAGGACGATTCCAAAGAAACGCCGGCGCCCACGTCAAAATCCAAGCCGGTACAGGCGTATCGGCTGGATTTTGCCTTCAACGAACTGTCGGACGGAAAAATAGTAAACACGCGGCAATACTCCATGAATCTCACCGCTGGCGATACCAATGAGATCAAAATTGGCACGCGGGTTCCAATAGCCACCGCCTCTGGCCCTGATATCGGCGCCGGCGTGCAATACCAATACCTGGATGTGGGAACTAACATTAACGCTCAACTGCGGGAGCACGGCGATGAATGGGTGTTAGTTGTGCGCAGCGACGTCAGCAACCTCGATACTGGTAATCAGTCCGAACATGGAAGCGGATCGCTTCCGTTGCCCATCGTCCGGCAGATCAAAATCTCCGGCAGTACGTTGTTAGTTATCGGCAAGCCGATCCTCATTGGCAGCATGGATGATCCCAATTCCAAGCGGCAGTTTCAGCTCGAAGTGACGGTGACAAGGCTGAAGTAGATGCTTGCGGCTCGCACTGATTGTTGATTGATGATTGTTGATTGGTGATTGAACCCCGGATGTACGGTTTTCCATTCAACAATCAAGAATCAATAATGAGGAAAAAGCGCCGCCCCGGATCGCAACCCAGCATTGGCTGTGACCTCATCGAGAGGAAAGTTCCCCGATCCGGCTCAAGCGGCGCTTGCTTCATCCATCGGCAAGTCTCGCTGCCTGCTTGAATATCTTCACGAACATCTCTCGAGTCAGCTTTCCGGTCGCCGTGTTCTGGTTCGACGGATGGTACGACGCAAGTAACCTCTTACCATCTGCCATCTCGTAGTGCGCGCCGTGTTTGAAAATGTAGGGCTGGCGGCTCGGCAAGTTCCCTGACCTCTTTAGATAGTTCAAGTACGCGTCAAATCCAATTTTCCCCAACGCAACGACCACCTTGACACTCTTCAGTCCGGCAAGTTCACGGTCCAGAAATATAGAACACTCCGCCAGTTCCACCGGAAGCGGCTTGTTGTCAGGAGGAGCGCATCGGAC
>Ga0335081_10005403_pt1 | contig 20220 bp, 15 predicted proteins | sample Lox_Sample_35_FD_206713 | JGI IMG/M metagenome (GOLD analysis project Ga0335081, IMG submission 206713) | Soil microbial communities from Loxahatchee National Wildlife Refuge, Florida, United States - Lox_Sample_3.5 | ecosystem: Environmental > Terrestrial > Soil > Wetlands | place: USA... | reverse complement strand
GGCCAGCACCCAGATGCCCTGCGAATAGACCAGCCGGCGTCCGCGATGGGAGAACGACCGCGGCAGGTATTCATCCAGCGCGATGGTACGGCAGAGGCGCGGAAAGCCGGCAAACGAGGTGTTGGCGGAAAGACAGAGCACCACCAGGATGGAAGCCATGGTGATGCCGTAAAACACGCCCCGCCCGGCAACCGCGGCGGTAAGCATGGAGAGCACGCTTTGGTAACCCGTCTGGCCCGGCGGCGTGGCGGCGATGCCATAAGCGCGCACGAGGCCGGCAATACCGGCTAACAGGACGATGAGAGTAGCGATGATCACGCTCAGGGTGATGCGCGCGTTCTTCACTACCGGCTCGCGAAACGCCTGCACGCCGTTGCTGACCGCTTCCACGCCGGTAAGAGCGGTACAGCCGCTGGCGAAGGCCTTCAACAGCAGCCAAAGCGTGACGGCTGTCTGGGCCGGGGCGACCGGCGGCCGCGCAACGGCGGGGCGCGGGTGGCCTCCCGCAGCCAATGCTTCCACCGCGCCCCATAGCACCACGATGCCGAGCGACCCCACAAACAAGTAAGTGGGCGCCATGAAGATGGCCCCGGCCTCGCGCACGCCGCGCAGGTTCACGATGGTGAGCACGGCCAGAATTCCCAGGCAGAACGCCAGAGTGTGGGGCTGAAGCGAGGGCACGGCCGACACCAGCGCTCCCACGCCGGCCGAGACTCCCACGGCCACGTTGAGGATGTAGTCGATCATCAGCGCTGAGCCGGCCAGCAGTCCGAAACGCGGGCCGAGGTTTTTGCGCGCCACCGTATAGGACCCGCCTCCCTGCGGATAAGCGGCAATCGTCTGGCGGTAACTGAAATAGACGATGGCGAGCAGCAGGATAATGGCGCCGCTGAGCGGGACAATGTATCCGATTCCCGCCATGCCGAGCGGCAGCAGAATGGTGAGCGCGGCTTCGGGTCCGTAGGCCGCGGAGCTGAGGGCATCCAATCCGAAAATGGGAATGCCGCGGGCGGGTCCGATGCGCTGTTCCTGGTCCTCGCTGGAAGCCAGCTTGCGCCCGAACAGAACGTCAGATATCGACACCAGTGCCTCGCGTTTTCGCCTGAGTATAGCGCAACAATGTTATTCTCTCGGAAAAGGGGTCCGGAGACGCGCATGCGCAAGGGATGCCGGTTATGGATGTGTGTGGCGCTTCTCGGAAGTCTCTACGCATTCCAACTGCCTTTTCGCGAATACCCGGGGGTGGAGTACCGGCTGGGCGAAATTCCGCTGCCCGCGGATGCATGGACCAGCGCGGAGTGGGCTTTCGCACGCCTCATGTACCCGCCCGCGCCCGGGGGCCGTTATGGCCGAGGTTACGGCTATGGCTTCGGCTACCGCGGAACCCGCTGGACGGAAGGCAACTCCATCTGGACCCAGGACTACCCTCGCGCCGACCGCCATTTTTCGCTGGCCCTGCGCCGCCTGACGCGGCTGGATGTCCGTTCCGTGGAGCAGCCGGTCAACCTCGACGAAGGCGCCGTTTACGACTGGCCGTGGCTCTACGCCGTGCAGCCGGGCCACTGGCAGTTGACCGACGCGCAGGCCAGGAGCATGCGCGAGTTTCTGCTACGCGGCGGTTTTTTCATGGCCGACGATTTCTGGGGCGAAGGGGAGTGGGAAGCCTTCATGCAAAGTATGCGCAAAGTCTTCCCCGACCGCGAGGTGGTGGAACTGGAGAACCGCGATCCGATCTTTCACACCGTCTACGACCTGGATAATCGCTACCAGGTGGCCAGCGAAGGTTCGGTGCAGCGAGGCCGCAGTTGGAAATGCGAAGGCTGTCCGGACCGCTGGCGCGGAATCTTCGACGACAAGGGCCGGCTGATGGTGGCCATCACCTTCCAATCCGACGTGGGAGATTCCTGGGAGTGGGCCGACGCCCCTTACTATCCGGAAAAATACGCGGCGCTGGGCATTCGCATCGGGGTAAATTACGTGATCTATGCGATGACCCACTGAGCAATTCAGGCGAGCAGCGCGTCTATTTCGCGCATATCGTCCGGGCTCAGCTTCCACACGGGAGCCGCGGCATTGGCGCGCACCTGCTCCGGGGAAGTGGCGCCGGCGATCACCGATGCCACAGCAGGCTGCGCCGCCAGCCAGGAGAAAGCCAGCTCCAGCAGGGAATGGCCGCGGCTTGCGGCGAAATCGAGCAGCCGCTCCACGCGGCCGAGATTGTCTTCGGTGAAGACTTTCGGTCCCCAACCGGTGTCACCGCGGCTGCCTTTCGGCAAAGGCTGGCCGCGCCGATACTTGCCGGTCAGCAGGCCATTGGCCAGCGGGAAGTAGGGCAGGAAAGCGAGGCCCAGGCGGCGACATTCGGGCAGAACGTCGGCTTCCGGTTCGCGGTGGAAGAGGCTGTACTGGTTCTGCACGCTAACGAAATGGGCGCCCTTTCCAGCGGCCTCATGGGCTTCACGAATCTGCGCGGCGGAAAAGTTGGAGCAGCCGATTTCCCGCACCTTGCCGGCGCGCACCAACCGGTCCAGCGCCTCCAGCGTTTCGGCGATGGGCGTCCGCGGGTCCGGCTGATGAAGCTGGTAGAGATCGATGTTATCCGTCCCCAGGCGCCGCAAGCTATCCTCGGCCGCCTGAAAGACGTACTCCCTGCGCGCGCCGTGGCGCTGGTCGTCGAACTTCATGCCGAACTTGGTGGCGATGACCGCCTGGCGCCGCCGGCCAGCGAGCGCGCGGCCCAAAAACTCCTCGCTCTTCCCCTGATCGTAAATATCGGCAGTATCGAAGAAGTTGATATCGGCCTCGAGCGCTGCGTCGACCACGCGCCGGGATTGCGCGGCATCGATGCGCCATCCGAAATTATTGCAGCCCAAACCGGCGAGCGAAACTTCGAGGCTGCCGATTTTGCGGCGTTCCAGTACCGTTGCTTGCATATTCACTTGGATGTCTGCGGCGGCGGATCGATCCTTCCGACTGTATTCAGAAACCCTGCGGGCGGCGCGGGACGCAAATTCCTGAAGCGCACTACCCGGAAGGCATCGATGGTTACAATCGCCACACCCACCACCACGCCCGCGGGGAGCGTCCGGGCCGCCCACAGGTTGATGGCGGCGGCAATCGCATGGCTCTTTTCGGGAGGCACGTTGGGCAGGACGATTTCGGCCAGTATGTTGGCCTTCAACAGGCAGCAGAAAAGCGTCGCTCCCGCGCCGTCGAGCACCAGGCGGGCGGCTGCCCTGATGGCGGTCCAATAGGGACGCATCAGGTTGACGCAGGCGAGCGCGGCAGCGGCGAACGACAGCGAGAGGAAACCCCAGAAGTAGTAATTCCACCAGGGAGCAAACACGATGGTCGCGGCGGGCCGGTGGAGCACAACAGGAGACGACAGGTTCTCCGCCCACCAGACCGAAACGAGCATGCTGACCGCCAGTTCGATGCCGGTGGAGGCACGCGAAATCAGTCGGGGGTTCCGTACGGCGGGCAGCTTCACGGGATCCCACGTTCGGAGGAAATGCGATTTGGCTTCCGCCCGCTCCAGACATGCGAACACGAGGGTCACGACACCCGCGGAGATAAATGCGGTGAACCAGAGCGAACCCCACATCGACCCCACGGTGGCCGCCCAGCCGTGCGGGCCGCGAGTGCCTCCCTGGTCCGCGCCGGCGGCGATCAGCCCGATCCATACCAGGAACCACGGCACCAGGTAGCAGAGGGCGACGATCTTCAGAACGAATTTGTAGATGGGGAACAGCACCGGACCGATGAGGTGCTGCTGCGGCAGATAGCGATTGGCCACCAGCACGGGGCGGCCGCGCTCGCGCAACAAGCCGGAAATTTCCTCCGTGGTAAGATCGCGGCCCAAACTGCTTTCGCGCTCTTCGATCTCGGCCCGGATGTCTTCCGACAGCTCGGCGATAATGTCGTCCGCCTGCTCATTGGGCAGCCAGAATTTAACCGCGTGCAGGTAGCGGTCGATCAGTTCCATTGCGTTGCTCCTTCATAACCGCTCGTAAAGCCGAATCGATGGTTTGCCACTCCACCAGCAACTGCTTCAGCATCTCTTTGCCGTCTTTGGTGAGGCGGTAGAAACGCTTATTGCGCTTGTCCTGTTCGCGCCATTCGCTCTCCAGCAGCCCCTGATTTTCGAGGCGCCGCAGCAGCGGATAGAGCGTGCCTTCATCCATCTCCACGCCATGCTCGGCCAGAATCTTGCGCAGCGTGTAGCCATATTGCTCGGCGCGCAGAGCCGACAGGACTGCCAGTACCAGGCAACCGCGCCGCAGTTCCAGCCGAAGATGGTCAAACGTTTCGGGTTTCACCAACGTACCTTGTCTTGCATCCTATGCCTCACATACTATGCGAAGCACAGTATAGTTGTCAAGAGGTTTTTTGCGACAAGATAGCGCTATGGATCTGCGGCGGCTGCTGGCCAAAGCATCTCCTTTGCGTTCGGGCGATGAGCTTGCAGGCCTGGCGGCCGAGGGCGCCGAGGAGCGCGTCCGCTCACGGATGGCACTCGCCGACGTGCCGCTCAAGCGCTTTCTGGCGGAACCGCTGATTGACTACGAAGAGGACGAAGTGACGCGGCTGATTTGCGACTCGCACGATGCCGCGGCCTTCGCCCCGGTGGCGCACCTGACGGTGGGGGAACTGCGCGACTGGCTGCTCTCCAAAGACGCCACCACCGCACGCCTGGCGGCGCTCGCGCCCGGTTTGACGCCCGAAATGGCGGCCGCTGTTTCGAAGCTGATGCGCGTGCAAGACCTGGTTTCGGCCGCGGCCAACTGCCGCGTGGTGACGCGGTTCCGATCGACCATCGGGCTGGCGGGGCGGATGGCGACGCGGCTTCAGCCCAACCATCCCGCCGATGATCGGAAAGGCATCGCCGCCAGCATCATCGACGGCCTCGGCTATGGCTGCGGCGACGCTGTGATCGGCGTCAATCCGGCCACCGACAACCCGGACACCGCCATTGCGCTCGTGGAAATGCTGAACGCGATTCGCGAGCGGTTCGAAATTCCCACGCAGACCTGCGTCCTGGCGCACGTGACCACCATGCTCGAAGCCATTCGCCGCCATGCTCCCGTGGACCTGGTGTTCCAATCCATCGCCGGCTCGGAGGCGGCCAATGCCTCGTTCGGCGTGAACCTCGAACTGCTGGATGAAGCCTGCCAGGCGGCACGCGAACTGGGGCGCGGCGAGCACGTGATGTACTTCGAAACCGGCCAGGGCAGCGCCCTTTCCGCCGGCGCGCATCATGGAGTGGACCAGCAAACCTGCGAAGCGCGCGCTTACGCCGTGGCGCGGCGTTACCGGCCGCTGCTGGTAAATTCGGTGGTGGGATTCATCGGCCCGGAATATCTTTACGACGGCAAACAGATTCTGCGGGCAGGCCTGGAAGACCATTTCTGCGGCAAGCTGCTGGGGCTGCCGATGGGCTGCGATGTATGTTACACCAACCACTCCGAAGCCGATCAGGACGACATGGACACGCTGCTGACCATGCTGGCGGTGGCCGGCTGCAACTACATCATGGGGGTGCCGGGCGCCGACGATGTGATGCTGCACTACCAGAGCACCAGCTTTCACGACGCGCTGTATGTTCGCGCCGTACTCGGCCTCAAGCCCGCTCCGGAGTTCGAAGCATGGCTGGCCCGGCGTCCTAACTTGACGGAGGCTCGGTGGCTATTGACCTGAGAGCGCTGACCCCGGCGCGGGTGGCGCTGGGCCGTTCGGGCCACAGCCTGCCCACCGCCGAACTGTTGCGCTTCGACCTGGACTGCGCCCGCGCGCGCGATGCGGTGCGTGAGGAGCTCGACACGGGCTGGCTGGCTCTGCCGCACATAGTGGTGGCGAGCGCGGCGCCCGACCGCAGAACTTATCTTCTGCGGCCCGACTTGGGACGGAAGCTGAGCGCGGCTTCTCGGGCACGCCTGGAGCCCGGCGACTACGACGCCGCCATAATTATCGCCGATGGCCTTTCCGCACCCGCGATTCACCATCATGCCGCCGGGTTGCTGGAGCTGCTGCTCCCGCGGCTGGCGGAGGAGGAATGGCGGCTGGCGCCGCTGGTGGTGGTGCGGCAAGGCCGGGTGGCAATCGGGGACGAGATTGCGCACGCTCTAGGAGCTCGCCTGGCAGTGGTACTGATCGGCGAGCGGCCCGGCCTGACCTCGCCGGACAGTCTTGGAATTTATCTGACCTGGGATCCACGACCCGGCCGTACCGATGCCGAGCGTAACTGCATTTCGAATGTCAGGCCGGAAGGCCTGCCGTACGCCGTGGCCGCGCACACGCTGCAATTCCTGATGCGCGAATCACGGACACGGCAGATTTCGGGTGTGGGACTCAAGGAGACGGCGGGGCCGGCGCGATCTTTACCTGGGTAAACGCTAGTGGCCGGCTACCGCAACCGTTACGCCGCCAGGGCTGGACGCCCCAGCGGCGCCAATCAGCACCGGCGCCGGGCCGGCGGAAAGACCACCGGGAACCTGCACGGCAATTGAAGTGACTCCAGGTGCGGTGTTGGAGGTTGAAACCACGTTGGCGGCCAGGCCGCCGATGGTAACCGATGGCGCAGCGCCGGCCAGACCGGTGGCGAGCAGCGTCAGGGTGCTGCCGGCCGGCGCCGCATTGCCGCTGCCGTTGGGCGAGCCATCCTGATTGGTGGCGGCGGCCTGTCCGCTGCCCGAGTTGTCGAGCGTGAACAGCGCCGGCGCCACCGCGGCCAGCGATCCCGTGAAGGTATTCGACGAGAAATTGCGATACGCCACCGTCACCTGGAGGCCGCTCCCTGACAGATTCGCCGGTGCGACCGCGGAGGCCTGTCCGGAGGAAGCGTAAAGCATCTGCCCCGGCGTGCCGTTGAACAGCACGCTGACGCCGGCGAGCTGCGTCACCGGCGCGCTTCCCGCTGGCGTAAGCTGCGCGGGCCCGAGACCGGTTCCGTAGACCACTACCACTTCGCCGGGCGCCACCGGGCCCGGCTGGTTGCTGGCTCCGTTGGTCACGGTGGCGATAACCGGCACGCTGGAAGCCGGCACGACGGCGCGCACCGCGTTGTTGCCGAAATCGGAGAAGTAAATGTCGCCGGCGGTGTCCACGGCCACGCCCCAGGGCGCATTTAGCGCGGCTGTGGTGGCAGGCCCGCCATCCCCGGAATAGCAGCAGGCGCCGGTGCCGGCGAAGATGGAAATGGTTCCATCCGGCGCCACTCGTCGCAGATCGTTGCCGCCGGATTCGGCAATGTAGAGGTTGCCGGTGCTATCCACGGCTACGCCTTGCGGGGCGGCAAGCGGAGCGCCACTGCCCGCCCTGGTGGAGATAGCGCCGGCGGGCGATACCATGCGCACGCGATTGTTGCCGCGGTCGGCAATGTACACATTACCGGCGCCATCGAGCGCCACCGCGGCCGGCAGGTTCAAGGATTCCTTGGTGGCATCGGTGCCATCGCCCGAGAACGCCGCCAAACCGTTTCCGGCCAGCGTGTGAATGACCCCGTTGGCTCCGACTCGGCGCACCCGCTGATTGAGCGTATCGGCAATGTAAATGGTTCCATCCGCCGCCAGCGCCAGGCCTTGCGGAGCGTGAATCGAGGCCGCCATCGCCGGCGACTCGTCGCCATAGAAGCTGGCGTTGCCGTTACCGGCGATGGTGGCGATGACACCGTTGGATGAAATCTTGCGGACACGGTTGTTGCCGGTATCGGCAATGTAGACGTTGCCGGAAGCGTCCACCGCCACTCCCAGCGGACCGTTCAGTTGCGCCGTGACGGCTGGGCCGCCATCGCCGGAAAAACCCGGCGTGCCGTTGCCGGCGAAAGTACCGATGACGCCGGCGGGCGTGATACGGCGAATGCGATGGTTCGCGGAATCCGCAAAATAAAGGTTTCCGCCGCCGTCGAGGGCGATCGATGCGGGACCGTTCAATTGCGCCACCGCGGCCGCGCCGCCGTCGCCCGCGTAGCTTTCCAGTCCATTTCCGGCCAGAACGTTGAGAATACCGCCGGGAGTGATTTTCCAGACGCGGTAATCGCCGTCGCCGAGACCGGAGCCGGTGGCGATGGACCCTTCCGCGAAATAGACACTGCCGCCGGCGTCCACGGCGACGCCGGTGGGGCCGGAGAGGCGAACCGAAATGGCAGCCTGGCCGTCGGTGGGCGGGATACCGTTGGTCAGCCCCGCCAAAGTGTTGATGATGCTTTTGGTGACCACGCGGATGCGGGCGTTGCCATAATCGGCGATGTACAGACTGCCGGAGCGGTCCACGGCGACGTCGGTAGGAAGCACCACGGCGGCACTGGTGGCCGGGCCGTTATCGCCGGTGGTGGTGGAAACTCCGGTCTCGTCCCAAATGGAGCCGTAGACAGCCGAGACGCCGGTGCCGGCGACGGTGCTAATGTTGCCGTTGCCTGTGACCTCGCGCACGCGATCGTTGACGGTGTCGGCAATGTAGAGATTGCCAGACGCATCCACGGCGACGCCCTCCGGCTCATTTAACTCCGCGTCGGTGGCGGGACCGCCGTCGCCGCCATAACCGTAGCTGCCGTTGCCGGCAACGGTGGAGATGGTGCCGCTGGCGGACACTTTCCGAATGCGGTGATTTTGCGAATCGGCGATGTACAGACTGCCGGCGGTATCCACCGCGAGCCCCATGGGGAAATTCAACTGCGCCTGCGCAGCCGGCCCGCCATCGCCGTTAAACCCGGCGGTTCCGGTGCCCGCGAACGTCGCGATAATTCCGCTTGAGGTGATTTCCCGGACGACGGCGGCATCGCGGTCGGCCACATAAACGTTGCCGGCGGCATCCACCGCGATACCCGATGGCGTCTGGAACTGGGCGGCGGTGGCCGGGCCGCCGTCACCGGAGTAACCGGCGCGGCCGTTGCCGGCGATGCGCGTCAATGTGCCGGTGGGATCGACGCGAAAAACGCAGTGCAGGCCCCCAAAATAGATATTGCCGGACGCATCCGCGGCCGCGCGGGCCGGATCGCCCGCGGAGCTCTTCGCCGCCGCAATAGGTGTAACCGGAGGACTACCTCCGGCTACGGTGAAAATCGAGTTTTGTGCGGCCACACAAGCAAGAAAACAGGAGAAAAGCGAGATAAAGCGGGGCCCGACCATATGACCTGATTCCTATGACGTTTATGAATTATCGCACGCAGCAGCTATCGGCGTCTTTACGTACATCTTCCAACATGCGCAGGCGAAGCTGCCGCAGATCGCGGAGCAGATAATCGGGGTGAAGCGCGCGCAACTCTTCCACCGGAGTAATACCGGTTTGGACGACAACGGAGCGAATGCGGTTACTGCGGGCCGCCAGAATATCGGAGGGAGCGTCTCCCACCAGCGCCACCGGAGCGTGGCGCTCAAGGGCATGCAGGCGGCGGGCTTCGCCGATGGCGATTTTCACCAGCCCGGCGCGCGTCTTGGCCTTCTCTCCGAAAGCTCCAAATGCGAAATAGTGGCGCAGCCCGGCGCGTTCCAGCTTGCGCCAGCCGATGCGCGTCAGGTTGCCCGTAACCAGCGCCAGCAAAATGCCGCGGCGCCGCAGCCGTTCGAGCGTTTCCGCGACCCCGGGACAATGGCAATCGTGAAGCGCGGGGCAGACGCGCAGATAATAGCGCTCCGCCGCCTCCACGATGGCCGGCATGGCGGAGTCCATAGCCGCGCGCGCCACTCCCGCGCGGCGCATCATCACCCGCAGGATATTGGGATCGAGCATGCCCTGAACCGGAATGCCCTCGGTGGTGGTCTCGATACCGAGCACGCGGCGCACGCCTTCCACCAGCGCCTGCCGGTGATGCGGACCGGCGCGGCGCACAAGCGTGCCGTCAATATCGAACAGAGCGAGGGGGCGGGGGGATTTAGCCATAAGCTCTCTAAGTTCTAAACGATAACCTGCGTGCCTGGCCGGCAGCAAGACTGCCGGCGCTACCGGCTAAAATGTTGTAGTGCACCTGACTCCCTTTCGCATCGGCTTGATCCAGATGGCCTGTTCCGCCGATCCGGCGGAAAATCTGGCCAAGGCCGAATGGCGTATCCGCGAGGCAGCGGGCAAAGGCGCGCAAATTGTCTGCGTGCAGGAGCTGTTCCGGTCGCAGTATTTCTGCCGCGAAGAGAATCCCGACCGGTTCGATCTGGCCGAGCCGGTTCCGGGGCCGACCACGGAAAGCTTTACACGGCTGGCGCGCAAATTGGATATTGCCATCATCGGGTCCGTATTCGAGCGGCGCGCCGCCGGTGTCTATCACAACACCGCGATGGTGATCGACGCCGGCGGCGAACTGATGGGGCTCTACCGCAAAATGCACATCCCCGACGACCCGCTGTATTTCGAAAAATATTACTTCACGCCTGGCGACCTGGGGTTCCGCTGCTTCGAGACGCGCTATGCACGCGTCGCCCCGCTGGTTTGCTGGGACCAATGGTACCCGGAAGCGGCGCGCCTGGCCGCGCTGGGCGGGGCGCAGGTGCTGTTCTATCCCACGGCGATTGGCTGGCATCCGGCGGAGAAGGCGGAGCATGGAGCGGCACAGCGCGATGCCTGGCGCACTATCCAGCGCGCCCACGCCATCGCCAACGGGATCTATGTAGCGGCCGTCAATCGCGTGGGATACGAGGGGCCACCGGAACACGGGCTGGAATTCTGGGGCGCATCCTTCGTGGCCGATCCGTTCGGCCAGATTTTGGCCGAAGCCGCCGAGGACGAAGAGACGCTGGTGGTGGAATGCAACCCGCGCCGCATCGAGGAAGTGCGGCGCAACTGGCCGTTTCTGCGCGACCGCCGCATCGACGCTTACGGGCCCATCCTGAACCGGGTGATCGATTGAGTTCCGCCAAACGTACCCGCGCGGCTGGCTACCGCATGCCCGCCGAATGGGAGCCGCACGAGGCCACCTGGATTGCGTGGCCGCACAACCGCAACGATTGGCCGGGGCGCTTCGCGCCGATGCCTTGGGTGTACGCCGAGATTGTCCGCAAGCTGAGCGCGGTGGAGCGCGTGCGGATCCTGGTGCAAGACGCTGCGCGGGAAACACAGGCGCGGCGGATACTGGCCAAAGCCGGTGCGCGGATGGAATGGGTGGAGTTTTTCCGCGTTCCGACCAACCGTGTGTGGACACGCGACTACGGCCCGCTTTTCGTAAAAGACCGGGGCGGCCGGGTAGCGTTGACACGCTGGCGGTTCAACGGTTGGGCGAAGTACGACGATTGCCAGCGCGACGCGGCGGTTCCTCCGCAGATTGCGCGCCGATTGAAAATGCCTATCTCCGATGGCGGCATGGTGCTGGAGGGCGGCAGCATCGACGTCAACGGCGCCGGCCTGCTGCTGACCACGGAGGAATGCCTGCTCAGCCCGGTGCAAGCGCGCAATCCCGGCATGGAGCGGGGAGAAATCGAGCGGCGGCTGCGGGCTTATTTGGGAGCGGAGCGTGTCATCTGGCTGCGCAACGGCATCGCCGGCGACGATACGCACGGGCACGTGGACGATCTGGCCCGTTTCGTGGCGCCCGACACGGTGGCGCTGGCAAGCGAAACCGATCGTGCCGATGTCAATTACGATGTGCTCGCTGAGAATGCCCGCATCCTGCGCGTGGCGGGTCTGCGCGTGCTGAAGCTGCCCATGCCGCATCCATTGATATTCGACAAGCGCCGGCTGCCCGCCAGCTACGCGAATTTCTATATCGCCAATGGCCTGGTGCTTGTGCCCACCTTCAACGATCCCGCGGACCGTTTTGCGCTGGCGGCGCTGGCGCGCTCGTTTCCGGACAGGCAGGTGGTGGGGATCAACTGCACCGAGTTGATCTGGGGCCTGGGAGCGCTGCATTGTATGACACAGCAGCAGCCGGCATAAGGCAGGCAACCGCTCCCTTACGGGCGCGGCTCCGATTGGCTCAATTCGGGCCGGCGCACGCTTTTTTCGATCGGCTCGAGCTCCGGAATCTCCACGCCCAGCGGCGCCGCCTGCAGTTCGGCGAAACGGCGAGCGCTGACATTGACCCGGGATTCCAGGGAGCCGACGGCCTTGTTGTATTCATCCACCGCACGCTCCAGGCCCTTGCCCATGCCGATCCAGTAGCTGCTCACGTCCGACAGGCGCTTGTAGAGTTCCTTGCCCAGGGCGCTGATCTCGGCGGCATTCTGCGCCAGTTTCTCCTGCCGCCAGCCGTAGGCCACGGCGCGCAGCAAGGCGATCAGGGTCGTGGGGGTGGCAAGGATGATATTCTGACCCACCCCGAATTCGATCAGCGAGGGATCGCTTTCCAGCGCGGCGCTGAAGAAGCACTCCCCGGGCAGGAACAGCACGGCAAATTCGGGCGCCTGATCGAACTGCTCCCAATAGGATTTGCGGCCTAGCGCAGTCATATGGGCGCGCACCTGCCGGGCGTGGTCGGCCAGGCGGGCCTTGCGCGACGGTTCGTCGGGCGCTTCCATGGCGCGCAGATACGCTTCCAGCGGAGTCTTGGCGTCCACCACCACGGTTTTGGCGGATGGCAGGCGCACCAGCAGGTCGGGGCGGAGGCGGCCCTCCTCGCCCGCCAGCGTGGTTTGCGCGTAGAAGTCGCAGTGGTCGAGCATGCCGGCCATCTCCACCACACGCCGCAGTTGGACCTCGCCCCAGTTGCCGCGCACGCTGGGAGTGCGTAGCGCGGTCACCAGGCGGCCGGTTTCGGAGCGGAGCTGCTGCTGGGTTTCAATGAGGCTGCGGACCTGCTCCTGCAGCCCGGCATAAGCGCCGGCGCGAGCCGATTCCAGCTCGCGGATGCGCGCATCCACCTGGTCGAGCGAAGTGCGCACCGGCGAAACCAGCTCCTGGATAGCCTGCTGCCGCTTTTCCAGATCGCCGCGCGCCACCGCCTGCGACTCGGCCATGGACGCGCGCGCCAGCTCCAGGAACGCCTGGTTGTTGCGCGCCAAGGCTTCGGCCGAGAGCGCTTGAAACGCCGCAGCCGATTCCCGGCGCCGAACCCGTAGGACGAGCCACGCCAGCGCGAAACCGGCGATAAAACAGGCGACCGGGAAAATGTTTGCCATGGAGATATTATCTCAGCTACCTCACCCGAAAGACCGCCTGATCCCCGTATTGCCCCACCTTCTCCATATCCCACGCCAGCGGGTCGGCTTCGATCAGGCGGCCGATGGCGCCGTTGCCTTGCTCGCCGGTGGGGACTAGAAGGTACTGGAATCCGGCGTGTCGCAGGGCGGATGTGGCCTGAAGGCGCAAATCTTCGTCGGGCAGTAGAGTGGCGGAAGGCGCGGCCGACAACAGTTGCCAGCGGCCGTCCAAGGTTTGGCCGTAGAAATCGAGCTCGACATTGAATCGGGGGGTGTGGGAGGTGAGCGCGGCGGAAGCGAGAGTCAGCGGGCGGTCGAAATCGATTTCGAAGAACATGCCGGCGCGCATGGGCTGCCAGGTACGCCAGCGGGTGGCGCGATTGCCGTCGAGGGCCGCCGGCGTCTCCCAGATGTCGGGCCATGCGCGCAGGCTCCATTGCGGGCTGGGAGAAATGTGGTCTTCGCCATCGGCGAGTTCGATGTCGCAGATATCCCACTCCGCGGCAAAGGCGGCCGGCAGCCGGAAGCGCAGAGCGCGCAGGGAAACAGTGGGCCAGGTTGCCGACCATTTGTACGTGGGGTCGCGGAAGACAGTCGCCATGCGCAGTGTGTCGGACAAGCGGTCGCCCTCGGCCGATTGCCAGGATACGGTGACGTCCCGGGCCAGGTAAGCGTTGGCAACTGTGTCAAAGGATAGAATGCGGGTGCCCGGGCGGGTGGCGTTCTCGAGCATGCGCGCGATGGGGTATTCGGGGCTGTGGCGGCCGAGGTAGTCCGGCTCCGGCTGGATGCGCAGCGCGGCGCGCAGCGGGAAATCGTGCAGGCGGAAAATCCAGTCCGGTTGCCAGATGTTCAGCGCCTGGGGCCAGCAAAGGACCGCCTGCACGGCGATGGCGGCCCACGCGGCGCGCCGGGGCAGCACCATGGCCATGGGGAAAGCCGCCATGGCAACCGCCGGCATGAGGAAGCGGGCTCCGCGATTGGAAAACCAGGGAAGCGCCAGGATCAGCGCTGCCGCTAGGCACAAGCGCCCGGTGCGGGTGCGGAGCGCCAGCAGTCCCAACGGCAAAAAAAACAGCAGCGGGCCGAATGTGCCGGTGAAACCATCGCCGAACGCCAGTTCCCAGGGGATACGCAGGGGCGTGACGCGCCCGTAGGAGCTCAACGCCGCGCCCAGCTCCTTTTCCGTCAGCAGGTGGAAGTAAGGATTGGGGAAGAGCGCATTGCCCAAGGGAGCCAGCGGATCGCCCGTGAGCACCCAGTTGCGGACGAGCCAGGGGGACATGACCAACGCGGCGGACGTGGCCAGGAGCAGCAGCGGGCGCAGCACTCCGCGGCGCTGGAGAATCACGAACAACGCGCCGGCAACCACGACGACGGCTCCGGTAATCTTGATGGAATAGCAGAATCCCGCCGCCAGACCCGCGGGCAGCAGCCACAGCGTGGTTCCGGTGTCGCGCCACGTGAGCAGGGCGTAGAAAGCCACCAGGGTGAAGAAGACCATGGCCGCATCGGTATAAGAGGACGATCCGGTAACGCCCGCCACCGGCGCGGTGAAGTAGAACACAGCCGCCACCAGCGACGCCAGATCGCTCATCCCCAGCCGCCGCCCGATGCGCAGCATCAGCACGGGCGTGGCCAGGAGAAACGCGAACTCCACCAGCCTGGCAGCGGAGTGCCGGCCGAAGGCGAATGCCATGGTGTAAAGCATTTCCATGCCTTGCGGCACGGCGTCGAAGAAGGCGATGCGCGAAGGGAAGCCGCCCAGCCGGATGTACTCGTACGGCAGACCGAGGTGATAGCTGAGGCCATCGGGTAGCGTCTCCGGGGCTAGGGCGTTGACGAAATACCAGAGGGCGTAGGGAAGGAAGAGGAGGGCGAGGTAGCGAGGGCGCGGGGGCAAGAGCTTGCACCGGCCGGCGGCAAGACCGCTGGCGCTACCGATTAACCCCAGCGCAAGAAACGCCGGCCAGCCGGCCGCACCGGCCAGAACGACGAGAAAGATCAGGACGCTGAGCAGGGCCGCGCCGGTAGCCAGGGCGATTTCGGGCGGCGGCGCCAGCTTGCGCAAAGCGGCGGAACCTATGGCGTACGCGGTAACGAGGGTGAGCAGGCCGCCGAACAGAATCGAGGGCAGCGCGGCCACGCTACAGCAGCACCGTATCGATGTGGGCTTCCCCGCCCTCGCCGCCGGTAGCGGCGGGCTGCGCGGGGGTTGCCGTGGAAGCGGCAGCCGCGGCCGCGGCGGCATCGGGAGCGGCCATAAAGCGCACCAACTCCTGCTCGGAGCCGTCGAAGAAGCCGTCCAGAAGTTCGCGCAGGGCGGTGCGCCGCAGAGCGTCGCGCGCGATTTGCGGCACGTAGACGAAAGCACGGCCCACCTTGCGCCGGGCCAGCAGGCCCTTGCGCACCAGCCGGTCGAGCACGGTCATGATGGTGGTGTAGGCCAGAGGGCGCTTTCGCGCCACAAGCTGCCGCACGTCCTTGACGTTTCCTTCTTTCAGGGACCAAAGCGCGTTGAGGCAGAGCAGCTCCAGCGGAGGGGGAACTTCGCGCACGGTTTTGGGCATCAGTTTTCCTGATTGGAGACGGCAGGTTGGAGCGCCTGCCGCAGTTTATCGGCGAACGGAGAGTCCGGTTTGGCGGCGAACAAAGGGTGAGCGGCCGCGTCCGGTTCGGGCGCTACGCCCGGGCCGGGCGTAGGAGTGGATGGAGCTTCGGCACGGTCCGCTCCGCTCGCGGCGGGGGCGGGCGGCGCGGCCTCATTCCAATAGCGGTCGAGCTTCAGCACCGGACGCGCCAGCGCCGTACTGTAGGTGGTGAAACAGCCTTCCACCTGGCGGTCGTTTTCAGACAGCGAGTGCATGCATGCCATCTTGGAATCCATATCGTCCAGATAGTGGAGCAGCAGTGCTTCGGGAAATTGCGGCAGCTTGGGCGATCCGAATTCCAACTGCCCATGATGGCTCAAAATCATGTGCTCAAGCAAGGTGCGGAGAAGCGGCGGGAAATCGGGCAGGCCGCGCAGCTTGTCCGCCACCATGCGCAGAGCGATGTTGATGTGGCCGATGAGCTGGCCCTCGGTGGAATAGGAGAAGCCGCGTTCGTAGTTCAGCTCGTAGATTTTGCCGATATCGTGCAGCACCACGCCGGACAGAAGCAGGTCCCGGTCGACATAAGAATAATGCGCGGCGGTCAGGTTGGCCAGGGCGCACAGCGAGAGCACATGCTCGATCAGGCCGCCGAGGTAGGCATGGTGGATCTGTTTGGCGGCGGGCGCCTGGCGGTAGCGGCGCGCTACGTCTTCGTCGTCCAGCAACGCTTCCAGCAGGGCTTTCAAATGCGGATTCGCGATCCCCGCCACGATAGCGCGCAGCTCCAGCCACATCTCGCCCGAGTCGCGCTTGGAGCAGGGGAAGTAATCGGCGTAGTCCACCTCGCTGTCATCCATTCGGCGGACCTTATGGATGGTGAGCTGCGGGCGGTTGTGGAAAATCTGGATCAGGCCTTTGACCTTGACGAAATCGTCGCGGTCGAAACCGTCCAGCACTTCCGCAACGTTATCCCACATTTTGGCGTCAAGCTCGCCCGTGCGGTCTCCCAGCAGCAGGGAAAGATACAACTCGCCGGTTTTCTTCTGACGGATTTCCTTGGAGTGCACCAAAAAACTGGTGGTGATCACCTTGTTGGGTTCGAGCTGGTTTACATAGGACGATTTCATTGCTTGATGGGAGCGGCGGAGCCCGAGCCGGTGGGCGGCTTGTCGGGCTTATCCGCGGCGGCCTTCGTCTTGCCGCGCTTTCCAACCGACAGCTCGGCCGGAGCGGGGGTGGAAGAGCTCTCGACGGGAGCCGGCGTAGTGGCGGAACCGGAGCTCGGGGCCAGTCCGGTGGTCGCGCCGGAGGTGGTGGCTGCCGGCGTGCCCGCGGTACCCGGTGTGCCCGGCGCAGCGGCCGGCGCGGGAGCGCTACCGTCGGCTGGGGCGCCGGTAGCGACAACGGGCTGGGTGGCCGGCGCAATCTCGCGGCGCTCGCCCAGGCTGGCGGTGTCGATGGGGACGTTCTTCTGGCCGCCACGCGCCGAAACCGTTCCCGGAATCGGCACGAATAGCAGGTGCTTATGGCGCTTATGTTCCGCCGCGACTTCTTCCTTGGTGGTGGTCTGCGGTTTCAGAACCGCCACATCGTGCCAGCGGGTGTCCTTGCCCGGTGCGGCGCCGGTATCCGTGTAGCCGTCTTTGATTTCGAGGAAAGCTTCCGTGCGCAGCCGTTCCAGGAACGGGCGCATGCGCGCTTCCATCTGCGGCCGGGCCATGACGTCCTGGATCTGATCGCGCACTTCGTCAAACGACGCCTGGCCGGCTTCCCAACGGTCGTCGATGCGCAGGATCACAAAGCCCTGCGGCCGCTTGAAGGGATCGGTGACATCGCCCCGCTTGCCCTTGAATACCACGTCTTCCATGTCCTTGGGCATGAGACCGCGCTGGTAAGCGCCCAGTTGACCGCCCTGGCGGGAAGTTTCGGGATCGTCGGAATAGGCGGATACGAGTTCGCTGAACTTTTCACCTTTGCGCGCACGCGCCACAACGTCCTTGGCTTTGGCTTCGGCGGTGGCCACTTGCTGCGGCGTCTTACCTTCCGTGGAAATCAGAATCTGGCTGAGAAAGACCTGCTCTTTGCGCACGAAGTCCGCTTTGTGGTCGTCGTAGTACTTCTGCAGTTGGGCTTCGGGGATAACCACGCGCGAGCCGACCTCCTGGCTCACCACGCGGTGCACCAGGTAATCGTTGGTGATTTTCTGCTTGTATTCCTCGAAGGGCATGCCGGTTTCCTGCTGGATCCATTCGTGGAATTTGTCGGGGTCGCTGAGCTTGCTCTGCACTTGCAGGTCGGCCAGGTATTTCGCCACGTCTCCGTCGACATTGACCTGGCTGTCCTTGGCTTTCTGCACCAGCAGCAGCTCGTCGATTTTCTCGCGCAGAATGTCTTTGGAGGCGTCGTTGACGGCTTGCGTCAGCTGCTGCCCATTAAGGTGCTGCTGCTGACGGAGCATCAGCTCGACCTCGCGCTGCTTTTCTTCCAGATCGCCCTTGGTGACGATATCGCCGTTCACTTTGGCGACGATCTCCTCGACGATCTTCACATCCGCTGCGGCAGCCAGACCAAGCGTGGCCGCTGTGAGTACTACAAACCTGCAAATCATGATTCCGATGCTCCATTCTAGCAAACAGACGCGTAAGGCTTAAGCCATAAGGGATAAGCTTTCCACGCGACGTGGCCCTTCCTCATGCCCTTGGGCCTCATGCCTGCGCTCTCAATTGATCCAATTTCTCACCCAAAAAACGCAGGACCTCCCCGGCGGAGGGTAAACCATCCAGGGGCAAGAGCAATACGCCTGCCGGAGTAAACTGGGCGCCGCGGGTCCTGGAAACCAGGTTCATGAGCCGGCCGGGATCGAGCCGTGCTTCCTTGTGGAACTTGATATTCAACAAGTTATGCCGGCGGTCAATGGCCTCGATGCCGATCTGCTCGGCCGTGGTTTTGAGCGCCGAATAAGCCAGCAGGTTACGCACGGCTTCCGGAACTGTGCCGTAACGGTCCTCCAGTTCCTTTTCGGCACGCTCGCGGGCAGCGGCGTCGGCGGCGTTGGCAATCTGCCGGTAGGCGCGCAGCCGCTGATTCTCGTCGGCGATGTAATCGGGCGGAATGCGGATATCCAGGCCCAGGTTCAGCGCGGAGTGGATCTCCGGCGCCACCTGTTCGCCCTTCAGCTCGCGTACGGTTTCTTCCAGCAGGCGAACATAGGTGTCGAAGCCCACGGAATTGATGTGGCCGTGCTGCTCGCCACCAAGAATATTGCCGGCGCCGCGGAGTTCCAGGTCGAGGGCTGCGATTTTGAAGCCCGCGCCCAAATCGCTGAATTCCTTAAGCGCAGCCAGGCGCTTGCGGGCAATCTCATTTAGCTCCGTATCGGGCGGGACCAGCAGGTAAGCGTACGCACGGCGGTTGGAGCGGCCAACCCGCCCGCGCAACTGATAGAGCTCGGAAAGGCCATGGCGCTCAGAATTTTCTATGATTATAGTATTTGCTAATGGGATGTCGAGTCCATTTTCTACAATAGTCGTACAAACGAGGACGTCGAATTCGTGCCGCATGAACTTGAGCATGGTTTTTTCGAGTTCGGTTTCGCTCATCTGCCCATGGCCAACACCGATGCGGGCATTGGGGACGAGTTGTTGGATCATGGCGGCCCGATGCCAGATGGAATCGACGCGATTGTGGAGGAAGTAGATCTGTCCGCCGCGCGCCAGCTCGAGTTCGACGGCGGAGCGGACGAGTTCGGCCTGAAACGGCGCCACGACGGTGTGGATTGCCAAGCGGTCCTTGGGAGGAGTCTCGATTACCGACATGTCGCGCAGCCCTAAAAGTGACATATGTAGTGTTCTGGGAATGGGGGTGGCGCTCATGGTGACGACGTCGACCGATTTGCGCATCTGCTTGAGCCGCTCTTTGTGGCCTACACCGAAGCGCTGTTCCTCATCTACTACAACAAGGCCGAGGTCGCGAAAAGTAACGTCCTTGGACAGCAACCGGTGTGTGCCGATGGCAATATCCACTTTGCCCTCTTCCAGATCGGCTAGGGAAGCCTTTAGCTCCTTGGCGGTCCGAAACCGGCTGAACATCTCGATGCGCACGGGGAAGGGTTGGAAGCGTCGCTTGAAGGTTTCAAAATGTTGAAATGCTAATACCGTAGTAGGAGCCAATACAGCTACCTGCCGGCCATCCCCGAGGGCCTTGAACGCCGCGCGCATCACCACTTCCGTTTTGCCGAAACCGACGTCGCCGCATAGCAGCCGGTCCATGGGCTGTGGACCCTCCATGTCACGCTTGATCTCCTGAATGGCGGTAAGCTGGTCGCGCGTTTCGGTGAACTCGAAGGCGTCCTCGAATTCCCGCTGCCAGTTGCTGTCCGGCGAAAACTGGAAGCCCTCGGTCATTTTGCGGGTAGCGTAGAGCTTGAGAAGCTCGTCGGCCATATCGCGCATCTTGGCTTTGACGCGGGACTTGGTGCGGGACCAGGTGGCGCCGCCGATGCGGTCGAGGGCGGGCGCTGCTTCGCCAGCCCCGCGGAAGCGTTGCACCAGGTCCATGCGGGTGAGGGGGAC
>Ga0335081_10005401_pt1 | contig 20221 bp, 14 predicted proteins | sample Lox_Sample_35_FD_206713 | JGI IMG/M metagenome (GOLD analysis project Ga0335081, IMG submission 206713) | Soil microbial communities from Loxahatchee National Wildlife Refuge, Florida, United States - Lox_Sample_3.5 | ecosystem: Environmental > Terrestrial > Soil > Wetlands | place: USA... | reverse complement strand
GCGTGGAAGCCGCCGCCTGGCGCGGGCGGCCTGTTTTTTTCCGCATCGTCTGGCCCTGGAGCAAGCCCGAACGCGCCCCCGGATCTGAGGGCCGGACCGGCCAGCAGATCGCTGTGCTCGCCCTGATCTACCTCGTACTGATCGCCGGCAGCGTGATCGCCTGGTACAACGTGCGCGCCCAGCGCGCTGACCGCCGCGGCGCCGCCAAGCTCGCCATGATCTACTTCGCGTTCATGGCGGGCGGGCATTTCCTCTTCGCGCGGCACACCCTGGCGACCGAAGAATTGTCGCTGTTCTGGAACATCGTGGCTTCTGCGGGCATCAACGGGGGCCTTCTATGGGCCCTCTACCTGGCGCTGGAACCGTGGGTGCGCCGGCGCTGGCCGCAAACCCTGATCTCGTGGAGCCGGTACACCACCAAGGGAATCCGCGATACTCTGGTGGGCCGCGACATCCTGTTCGGCGCCGGCCTGGGCTGCGTGTTGTCGCTGCTTAAGCTGATCCAGTTCGGCCTGCATGGTTCGTCGGGCGAGCCGGCCATGGCGGAGTTATCCACGCTTCTGGGCACGCGCCAGTTGATTGCCGCCGGCCTGCAGACCGTCACGGGCTCGCTATTCGATGCCATCTTCTTTTTCTTCCTGCTCTTCATCGCCATCGTGATTCTGCGCCGGCAGTGGCTCGCAGCCGCGGGCTTCGTGGTGCTGGTGACCCTGGTCTTCAGCGTCAACGCGGTGTATCCCTGGGTGGACTACCCCATCAACCTGCTCACCGCCGCACTCTACGCATTTATCCTTCTGCGTTTTGGCCTGCTGACGCTGGTCTTCACGGAAGTCATTCAGACCGCTCTTTTAGACGTGCCGCGCACCCTGGATTTTTCGTCGTGGTACGCGTGGATCGGAATGATGCCACTCATGGTCGCCGCGTTGATCACGATCTACGGCTTCCGTACGTCCTTGGGTGGCCGCAGGCTCTTGAAAGACGAACTCTTCTGACCCCACCTCAACCTCTCACCCTCGGCAGCCCAAGCCACGTCCCGGCCCAAAAATAAGGGACAATAAAGAAACTCATTGGGTGGCACACAACGTCCCACGAAGAAAGACACATGCGCAGCGGAAACGAGAAGCCGGATGAATAACAGCCGGCGTACCCCGGTTCCCGGTCTGCTGCTGATCACATTTTTGGCCGTTTGGATCCACGGCTATCACCTCGGGGTGGATGATGCGGCGATCTATGTCCCCGGAATCAAGAAGGCGGCCGATCCGAATCTCTACCCCTTCGGAGCCGAGTTCTTCCAAACTCACGCTCGGCTGTCGCTCTTCCCCAACCTGGTTGGTGGTTCCGCGCGGTTGGTGCACCTGCCCGTCGACGCCGCCATTTTCGCCTGGTACGTAGCCGGCATTTTTCTTCTGCTGCTGGCGTCCTGGCAGTTGCTGGGCGCTTGTTTTGAAAATCGTTCCGCACGCTGGAGCGGCGTCCTGCTCCTGGCGGCCAGTCTCAGCGTCCCGGTCGCCGGCACCGCGCTCGTCATCGCAGACCCCTACGTCACCGCTCGGACGCTCTCCACCCCGGTCTCGATGTTCGCGCTCGCCTGTTTCTGTCTGGGCAAGCGAAAGCAGGCGGTTTTCTGGCTGGCCGTCACCGCCTTGCTCCACTTCCAGATGTGCGTCTACGCCGCGGCATTCCTCTTGATCGTGGTCGCGATCCGCAGAGCCGCAACCCTGCGGAAAACGGTTCCCGCACTCGGTTTGACGTGCTTTTCCGCGCTTCCCTTCCTGTTCGGTTTGGAACCAGCGCGCGGACCGGCGCGCGAGGCCCTGCTGTCGCGCACCTATTTTTTCCTCTCCAACTGGGCCTGGTATGAATGGATGGGGGTCTTTGCGCCATTGTCGCTGCTGTGGTGGTTCAATCGCCGCCGCTTCCGCGGCACCAAACCAGCGTTCAGCGAATTGTCCCGTGGTCTCGTAGTGTTTGGCCTATTGGCTACTTTCGTCGCGGCTCTTCCCTCGGCAACTCCCCGCCTGGAAAACTACGCCCGGCTACAGCCAATGCGATCATTTCACCTTCTCTACATCGTCCTGTTCCTGCTGCTCGGCGGACTGATTGGGGAATACGCGCTGCGCGCCAAAACCTGGCGCTGGTTCGGCCTCTTCGTCCCGCTCGCCGCCGGCATGGCTTGCATGCCGTCGCTTTCCTACCCCGCCAGCCCGCGTGTAGAGTGGCCCGGAGCCTATTCCCAAAACCCCTGGGCGCGCGCCTTTCTTTGGGTTCGCCAGAATACTCCGCGCGACGCCGTTTTCGCGCTCGACCCCCGCTACCTGCTCATCCACGGCGAGGACACACACGGCTTTCGCGCGCTAGCCGAGCGAAGCGTGCTCGCCGACGCGGATAAAGACAGCGGCGCGGTGTCTCTGTTCCCGCAACTCGCCGATCGCTGGAAGAGCGAAGTAGATGCCGGGCGGGACTGGGCGAAATTCCAACTGGCGGACTTCAACAACCTGGCGCGTCGATACCCGATCACGTGGATCGTCCAGCGGCGCCCCGCCACGGCCGGCCTCGCTTGTCCCTACCAAAACGAAGCCCTGGAAGTCTGTCAAATCCCCGGAGCCCCAGGCATACGGCCTTGAGAAGTCCAAGCCGAACTCTGCTAGCTATTCTGCTCCTGCTCTCGACCCAACGCCTGCGTCAAATCCTCAATCAGATCGTCTCCGTGCTCCAGCCCGATCGACAACCGCAGCAGGTTCTGCGGCGTCTTCGATTCCGGACCCTCCACCGACGCGCGATGCTCGATCAGGCTGTGCGTTCCTCCTAAACTCGTCGCCCGAATAAACAGCCGGCAGCGCGCCGCCACCGCCATCGCGGCATCTTTCCCGCCACGCACCTGGAAGGAAATCATTCCCCCGAACGCCTGCATTTGCCGCGCCGCGATGGCATGGCCCGGATGGTCCGGCAGGCCCGGATAGTGCACCGCTTCCACCGCCTGGTGCGCCTTCAGAAAGCGCGCCACCTGCATGGCGTTGTCCGCCTGGGCACGCACCCGGTAGGGCAACGTATCAAGCCCCCGCAGCGTCAGCCAGCAATCGAACGGCGAGGGCACGGCGCCGCCGTATCGCTGTGACTTGCGGGCGCGTTCAAACAGGTAGTTGTCGTGCAGCGTGATGAGCGCGCCGCCCACCACGTCGCAATGGCCGCCGATGTACTTGGTGGTCGAGTGAGCGACCATGTCGATACCGCAGTCCAAAGGCCGCTGCAGCACAGGCGTGGCGAAGGTGCCGTCGCACACGGTGATGATGTGGGAACCGGCCGCGCGCGCGAGAGCGGCGATGGCAGCCAGGTCCGTGATCTTCATCAGCGGGTTGGACGGCGTCTCCGCCCAAATCAGCCGCGTCTCAGGCCGGATGGCCGCGCGAACCGCCTCCGGGTCCGACATATCGACGTACGTGGCTTCCACCGGCCACTTGCCGAAGACCTCGTCCACCACCCGGTGCAGGCCCCAATACACGTCGTCCGGCGCCAGAATGTGGTCTCCCGGCTCCAGGCCCTGCATGAGCGCCGTGACCACCGCCAGCCCGGAAGAAAAAACCAGCGCCTCTTTGCCACCCTCCAGATCGGCCAGGCACTCCTCCAGCGCGCGCCGGTTGGGGTTGTCCTCGCGGGAATAGCTGAAACCGAGCGGGTAATCTCCAGACTTGCCGCGCTCGAAAGTGGTGCTCATATGGATTGGCATGGTCACTGCGCCAGTCGCCGGGTCGATTCGCCGGCCGGCATGGATCGCGCGGGTCTCGATTCTCATCACCTGCCCAGTGTAGCGTCTGAGGGTGTATAGACCAACCGGCCATCCTCAAGTGCGCGGAATCCCCCACCACCTGCCGGGGATTGTAGAGTTTCACCTTTTGTTTTCTTTAATTTAGCAGCGACCGCCGCTGGCCCGGGAATTGCACCCGTGGTGGCATGGCATACGTAATTACGGACACCTGTACCAAGGACGAATTGTGCGTGGAAGCGTGCCCGGTCGACTGCATCCACCCCAAGAAGGACGAGCCCAATTTCGCCGATGTGCCGCATCTCTATGTGAACCCCACGGATTGCATCGACTGTGGCGCCTGCGTCCCGGTCTGTCCGACCAACTCGATCTATACGCTGGATGAACTGCCGGCTGAGCTGAGCCGCTTCGCGGAGATAAACGCGGCCCACTACAACTGAGCACTCCCGCATCAGCGTAGCGCCCCTTGGCCCGTGCCGGCTTGCCGGCACGCCCGGGTTTTTCTATCCGCGTTCATTTCGCGGCTGCAACCGTCCTCATCGAGAACGTAACGTAAGGAAACACCTCAGGAATGTGGGAATCGTAGTGTCCGTGGCGGTTCCAGGTCCAGCCCACGCAGGGGTCCAGCATCTCGCCATTGCGGCCCATCTTCTCGAAGCGTGAACAATCGATGCGCCACACGTCGCCGTCCCTGGGCGGCAGCGCGCGGCCGTCAGCGATATCCGCCAAGCCCTTCCATGGAAATGAGAGTTCCACGGTCCAGCCCTTGTCGCGGTAGTCGCGCTGGTTCACCTTCCCATCTACGTGCACGGCCGTGCGCGAGCCTGGATAATCCCAATCCAGGAAGCCCCACCGCTCCCCGCGCGGATGCACGTGGCCGCCCACGCCATCGAGCACCATGGTTCGCTGCGTGGCGGGTTCGAATTCCGGCCGGCCGAAATACCGGGATTCCGGTTTGAGGATGTCCTTCCAGATCCAGAAAACCTCGTACACCGTATTGAGGGCGTTGATCTCGAATTCGTAATAGGCGTCTTGCCCGGCGATAAAGACTTCGACGTCGTTCTCTTCGTAGATTTTGGAATCGCGCTCGGTCAGCGTGCCCCACACATCGGTCTCTTCCACCCAGAACCCGAAGTACAAGTTGTCGTCGTCCCATAGCAGCGCCACGCGCGTGTCAAACCAGGCCGGCTCGCCGGTCACGATATCGACGAACGGCGTGGATTTCGGCGCCATTCGCCATGACGGCTCGTCCAGCTTGCCGTCGATGCTGATCGGGCCGGCCGTGCGATAGCAGGTGTAGCACGCCGGCTCGATCACCGCTTTCCCCATTCCTGTTCGAACCTTTCTCTGGTCACGAACGACATCTGCGTGCCCACCGCCAGCGTCGAGAGCGCCGCGTAGACGTTGGCGCGCGCGATGGCGTCATTCTCCTCGTATCCGCTCGCCAGAAAACAGGCCAGGCTGCCGATGAAGGCATCACCGGCGCCGGTGGTGTCCACCGGTTGGACGCGGTGCGGCGGCACGTGGCGCACGCCGCCGCGATCCGCGCACAGCGCGCCGTTTTCTCCCAGCGTCACGATCACGCGTTCGAGGCCGCGCTCCACCAGGCTCGCGGCGCAAGTCCAGGCCTCCGGAACGTTGTGCACCGGCATGCCGCTGAGCGCCTCGGCTTCGGTTTCATTGGGGATCACGTAATCGGCGTTCGCCACTTCGGCGAGGTCCACCGGCTGCCCGGGCGCGGGATTCAAGATGGTGCGGATGCCATGTTGGCGCGCGAATCGGAGCGTGTAGTACACCGTCTCGAGGGGGACTTCGAGCTGCAGGACGATGCAGTCGGCCTGGAGCAGCAGATCGGCCGCGGCGTCTACATCCGGCGGCCGCAGCCGGTCGTTAGCGCCCTTCACCACGATGATGCGGTTTTGGCCGCTGCTGTCGACGAAGATGGGCGCCACGCCGCTCGAAACACCCTTGGTGATCAGCACGCGGCTGGCATCGATGCCGCGGGCCTCATAGCTCCGTATGGTGGCCGGGCCGAATAGGTCGTCTCCAACCCGCGCCACCATCGAGACCCGCGCGCCGCACAGCCGCGCAGCCACCGCCTGATTGGCGCCCTTGCCGCCGAACCCGAGATGAAACTCGCGCCCGAAGATGGTCTCGCCGGGCCGCGGCATGCGGTCAGTGAAGGTGGTGAGATCGATGTTGGCGCTGCCCACTACGACGATATGCGGTTCGGCTTTCATGGCGTACCATATTGTAACGGCTTATGGACCTGGATCCCATAGTGCGATTCTCTGCCCGCGTGGAGGACTACATTCACTACCGTCCGTCCTACCCGGCGGGCCTCTTGACCGTGCTCGAAAGCGAGTGCGGCCTCACGCCGCATTCCAGGATCGCTGACATCGGCTCGGGTACGGGCCTGCTTTCCGAACTGTTCCTGCGCTTCGGCTGCGAGATTTTTGGGATAGAACCGAATCCGGACATGCGCAGCGCCGGGGAAAGACTGCTGGCCGGTTGGCCGCGCTTTCACAGCATAGATGGGCGCGCGGAAGCCACCACGCTCCCGGCGAGCAGCGTGGACTTGATCACGGCGGCGCAGTCGTTTCATTGGTTCGAGGTGGACGGCGCCCGAAGCGAGTTCCGCCGCATCCTCAAGCCCGAAGGTTGGGCAGTGTTGGTGTGGAATGAGCGGCTGCCCGGGCCTTGCTTTATGGCGGGTTATGAAGACCTGGTCAGGCGTTTCGGCCCCGAGCGGCCGAGGGTGGACGAAGATCGCCTCAGCCGTTTCTTCGGGCACGGCGATTGGAAGTTGACGCTGTTGTCCAACCAGCAGCGGTTCGATCTGGAAGGCCTGCGGGGCCGATTCCTCTCGTCTTCTTATGCACCGGTGCGAGGAACACGCGATAGCGCCGCGCTGATCGAGGAGATCGACCGTCTGTTCAGGCAATACCAAAGCAATGGCCTGGTCACGTTGCTCTACGAGACCAGGGTATACACGGGCAAGCTGTAGGGCGGGTTGTGAACCCGCGGACCGATTGTCAATCGGTCCAGGGCAGGCGGCGCCGCCTGCCCCACCGTCGTTGCAGCGTGGGAGGGGGCATCCGCCTGTCCAGGTTCGAAAGCTGGCCAGGGACAGCCGGTGGAAGACGGTGGCGAAACTGCAGCGAAGAAATGGGTTCGTTTGGTTTCGAAGAAGTGGTTCGTTTTCTTCGGGTTCGGCCTCAAAAATGGGTTCGTTTGGTAATTTTTGATTGATGAAGTCAGGGTGCAGACACAGGCGACGTGCGTTTCGGACAGTCGCGAGCGGAACCTGAGGATTCAGACGTGACATTGAGGTCAACCTTCCGATCTCAGGGATAGCATGCGAGAGGGCTCGGGTCCGAAATTGAACACGGCTAACTGCAGGCGAATAAGGGTGTTATTTTTGGCGGACTGGTGAAAACCGGTTTGGCCTGTGAGTCCCGCCCGGTATTACGCCAGGGCGTCCTTGCAGAACTGGACGCACTTCTTGACTTCGGTCAGCACGTCGGAGCCTTCCGGCGTGTTGTACTCATATTCGATGCTGCCGGGGAACGGATATTTCTCCTTCTTCATCAACTGAAGGATTTCTTTGAGCGGTGTCTCGCCCTCTCCCCAAGGCATGTTCGGTCCGCCGCCGCCGGGCTCCTGATTTTCAGCGGCACCGCTCGGGCCTTTGCGATCCTTGAGGTGCAGACTCGCAATGCGGTCGTGATACTTCAGAATCACCGGGACGGGGGACACACCGTTGACGCCATAGTAGTGGCCCACATCCAGGTTCAGCGCGGTGTATGGAGACGCTGCCAGCGCTTTGGCGAAACCGGACTCGCCGCCCTGGCCGTGGGTGTGAAATGCGATCCGCAACTTGCGCTTAGCGGCGTACTCGGCCACGCGCTGCAACAGGCCGTCATCGTTTTCGCCGGGCAACTCCATGGTTATGTGATTCGCGCCTAAGGTCTCGGCCACGTTCCAGATGTATTCGTATTCCTGGTCGGACATGGACATAGTGGGCGGCAGTTTGAAGGCGTAGATGGTGACACCCGCATCGTTGTACATTTTGCGGAACGCTTTGTATTTGTCCATCGATACGGACAGCCGGAAGTTCTTCAACTCTTCGGCTGCCTTTTGCCTGGCAGCCTGCTGTTCCGGCGTTAACGGCGCACGGCCGCCTCTTCCACGGCCTTGCCCGCCCGGGGCGCCTTGCGCGTCTGGTCCGCGCCCCGGTGCTCCGCCGGCACCGCCCGGTCCGCGGCCAGGTCCGCCTGGGCCGAATCCGCCGGGCCCAAATCCCGGGCCGGCGGGCGCGCCGACGTAGCTTTCCGCGGGGTTGTTCATCAACTCGATGGCATTGATGCCGCACTCTACGCAGTAGCCGAGCACCTGTTCCGCGCTGCTGGGCAGAGCGCGGAAGCTATACGTGATGGCGCCGATCTGCACTCCGCCGAACACCGAGTTCGGCTTGGCCGCGAACAGCCTGGAAGCCGTCCCGGCCGCACCGGCAGCGAGCGCGAGCTTTCCGATGTCTCGTCTGGTATATCGCATTGGCGATTCTCCTGGATAAAGCGTGGGCCTATACCTTAATCTCCCAGCCCTTGCGGAACGTGGGCTTCACCCACTTGTTGGCGTCTTTGTTGTTGGTGAACTCGCCCTTGGCGTTGTCCCAAAGCAGCTTGCCATCGTAATGCACGGCGGCCGAGCCGAGAATCAGCCATTCCGTGTATGGTCCGGAGATGGCGAAATTGGAGCACGGCGCCGCGCCGCCTTTGCAGGCGCGGAGCCAATCGTGGAGATGCGCGGTGTGATTCGAGCCCGTGCTCGCGCCGGGCGACCGCTGCAAAAAAGCCTCCGGCAGCTTGTAATCGGCCCAGCGGGACCCGGGAAGCAGGCCCACGCCCTCGCCGCGCCCGCTGGTTCCCAGGTAGCCCTTGGAGCCGACGAAAATGCAATTGTACCCGCTGCCTTGCCCGCCGAAAGGACCGCCGCGGCCCGCGCCCGCACCGGGTGCGCCGGGAGCCGCACCGGGAGCGCCGGCGCCGCGGCCGGCCTGTGCCTGCGCTCCGCCGCGGGCGCCGCCCATTCCACGACCGCCGATTGGTCCGACTTGCGGGCCGGCGCCGGGAATCTTGCGCGCATCCTCGATGGTCATGCCCGGAGGCGTATAAGCGTCACCGCCCTGGTGCTGATACCAATAGACCGTCACCGGAGGCATGCCGGGCCGCGCCGCGAACTCGTACTTGATGGTCATTTCATCGGGGAATGTGAACGCCGGGAGCGCGTCTTTCTTGATGCACTCCACGCTGATCAGGAACCGCGGATCGAGTTGCAGGCCCCAGTTGGCGGGACCGAGGATGTGCACGCCCCAATCGCCGATGAGGCTGCTGCCGAAATCATAAAAGCCGCGCCAGTTGAACGGAAGATAGAAGCCGTAGTTGCCGCCGCCGAAGCCTCCTCCGGGTCCGCGTCCACCGCCGGGGCCCGCGCCCGGTTCGCCCGGAACTGCCCCCGGAGCGCCTGGCGCGCCGGCCGGCGCGCCGCCTCGGCCACGGCCGCGCCGCGCACTGCGCTCCTGAACGAACGCCTTGTACTCATCGTCCCCCGCGGTGAACGGGCGCATGGCCGCGCCGCCCAACCACAGGTCCCAATCCAGCGTTTCAGGCACCGGGCTGGGAGCGGGGATCTTGGTCATCTCCTGCGGCCAACTGGGATTACCCTGCCATGCGTGCACTTCGGAGACGTCGCCGATTTCGCCGGACCAGAGAATTTCGCACGCAACTCGCGTGGCATCGTGCGAGTAGCCCTGGTTGCCCATCTGCGTCGCGACTTTGTGCTTCTCCGCCCCCTGGGTCAGCACACGGGCCTCCCACGCCGTCCGCGTGAGCGGCTTCTCGACATACACGTGCTTGCCGGCCTGCATGCAGGCGAGCGCGCACGTGGCATGCATGTGATCGGGCGTGCCAATGATTACGGCGTCGATCTCTTTGCCCTGCTTGTCCAGCATCTGGCGGAAGTCCTTGTACTTGGTCGCCTTGTCGAAGCGCTCGAAGGACTCCTGCCCACGATCCCAATCGACGTCCGCCAAGGCTACGACGTTCTCCACGCCTCCCTGCGCCACGTGCAAGTCCTGGGCCGGCTGCCCGCCGGCTCCAACGGCAGCCAGGTTCAGTTTCTCGTTGGGCGATTTGTACCCCAATGCCGCCAGCGACTGCGTGCTGCCGAATCCGCCGCGGGGCACCGCGCCAGCCAGCAGTGTTCCGTAGAAGAAGTACCGTCGCGAAAACCGGTTATCGGACATTCGGATGTTCCTCCCCTGATGCAGTTACGGATCCTGCGGGATATCGAGGACCCGAGGGATCAGTTTATGACTTGGTTAAGCCATAGCGTAAGACGTAGACGGTCGGTGGTCTACTTGACATGGCTTGAAAAGGGAGTCCGGGACGGTCCCGGACGTCGGACAAACACTTGAGATCTCTACCAGAAATGCGCAGTGAGCAACACCGGCGGCCCGGAACTCCCGCGGATCACGTCGGTGAAGATCACCACCTGAACGTTGTTCCGCTCCCAGTGGTTCGGCCCGAAGGCGTCCAGTTTCTTGAGATGTTCGGGGCTGGTGACGAACTCGCTGGCCACCAGCGTGCCCCAACTGCCGATGCCCGCTACGATGACGGCGGTCTGTTCGGTTTTGGGATCGCGCACGCGCGAAATGATGGCATAGTCTCGATTGAACTGCCCGAGAGGCATCGAAAAGTCGAACCCCCACGCCTTGTTGGCCGGGTTTTGCTTGTCTGTGATCCGGGCTCCGGTGCCGGTTCTCTCGAAACCAAAGCGGAGGGTGGCAGTCAAGCGCAGAGTCCACTCGTTATTCAGCCCACCAATCAGAACAAACGGGCCGCCCTGAAGGTCTTTGAAAGAGGTTCTGCTGGCTCTGTTGAGCATCTTGTACGGCTTGCCGCTGGATTGCATCAGACCGGTCAGGGCCGCCAGCGCGAGGGCATCGGAGGTGTGCATGCGGCGGTAGGGCTGACGCTCAAAGTCGGACAGGGACATAGTTTCATCGGGCTCGGCCGCCGGGGTCGCCCCGCCGCCCCCGACACAAAGCATGATCGGACTCTCGGACGAGAACACCGGGCCCCAGAACCGGTCGATTGCGGTCTTCGGACCCAGGACACGGCCGGCAGGAATCAATGCCAAAGCCGCGATGACGAGGAGGCCGCCAGGGATCAGCCAGAGCAGCCGGCGGCTGCCCGGTTTCCGGGACGCGGGCGTGCCGTTTTCAGAGCGAGCAGGTGCGCCGGCTTCTGGAGCTGCAACCGCGAGCGCGGCATCCGGCTTCCCGGCGGGCCAGCGAAAGTGAGGAAGATAAGACCCGGCGTGGAGATCAATCCGCAGTTCGGCTTCATGCCCCGGCTCCATGTAGTACTGAGCGAGGCGGCGGCGCACTTCGCCGGCAACGCTGCGGACAATGTGGTCGGTGTTGGTATCGTAGTTGGCCAGCCGGCCGAATACGTCGATACCAATGTTGCGCTCCTTGAGATCCTCGGCGCGGCCAGCCAGCACCCGTTCGACAACATGCCTGAGAAGCTGGGAGTTGCGCCGGCTATTGCGCAAAACCGGACTGGCAAGAATCTGCTCCAGTTGCGCGCGAACTGCATCGGGGTCGGCGTCCTTAGGCCGCGAACCATTCCCCTTTCCCTGGCCGTCGGGAGCCTGGAGGACAGGCTCCGTCGGTCTTGGACTAGCCATTACAGCCCCCTTAGCGGACTGATTATAGCATTGGGCGCGGAGCGATTCTCGGAAGTTCTGCATGCCCGGAGGCTGGTTGGATTTGTTAGACCGGCAGGACACGTGACTGTCCGTGACTTGTCCCTCCGGTGCGAGGCCGCCTAGGATTTTTGAAGCGGAGAGTGAGAGCTGGACTGTCCGGGCGGGGGCGAAAGGAAATTAAAGATATACTGAACGTAATCCCGTGAACTCGAGCGACAACAGCAAGACACTGGACCGCAGGGACTTCCTCATCGGCACCTCACTGGCCGCAGGCGCCGGCCTGGCGCTGGGCGCCAAGCCCATTTCCGCCGCGCGGCTGGCATCCAACGAAGTGCGCGTGGGATTGCTGGGAGCCGGAGCGCAGGGGCAGGTACTGCTCGATGCGTGCACGCAGATACCCAACGTGCGCTTTGTCGCGGTGTGCGACATCTGGACCGAGTACAACCAGCGTCGGGTTTCGCGCATGTTGAAGGACGGCGGCCACCCCAACAACCCCTACGTCGACTATCGGGAAATGCTGGACAAGGAAAAGGGCAACCTCGATGCGGTTCTGATCGCCACTCCCGATTTTTGGCACGCGGAGCACGCCATCGCCTGCATGAAAGCCGGGCTGGACGTTTACTGCGAGAAGGAGATGTCCAACAACCTGGATGACGCGCGCCGCATGGTCGAGACGGCGCGGCAAACGGGGCGGCTGCTGCAGATCGGCCACCAGCGGCGCAGCAATCCGCGATACCTGTTCTGCTACGAGAAACTCATCCAGGACGCGAAGCTGCTGGGCCGGATCACCACCATCAACGCGCAGTGGAACCGCTCTAGGCGCGACTTCGCCACCATCCCCGAGCGTTACGCCATCAAGCCGGAGGTGCTCGAAAAGTACGGCTTCCGGTCCATGCAGCAGTTCCTCAACTGGCGCTGGTATCGCGGCCTGGGCGGTGGACCCATCGTGGACCTCGGGTCGCACCAGATCGATGTCTTCAACTGGTTCCTGAATGCGCGGCCGCAAGGCGTCATCGCCAGCGGCGGCACCGATTACTTCAGCAAGGCCACCCACGAGTGGTACGACACGGTGATGGCGGTTTACGATTTCGCCACGCCCACCGGCACCGTGCGCGCGTTCTACCAGACGCTGACCACCAATGGCTTTGGAGGCTACTACGAGGTCTTCATGGGCGACCAGGGCGCACTCGAGATTTCGGAATCCGCCGGCCGCGCCAAGGTGTATCGCGATATCGCCAACGCCCCGGACTGGAAGTCATTCGTGAAGGATGGCCTGCTGCTGGCGCCCAAGGAAGAACCCAAGCCGGCACAACCGGTGGCCGCCGTGCTGGACGTGCGCGAGACTGCCCCGCCGCCCAGCTACAGCTTGCCGGTGGAGATGCGCAAGAAGTATCACCAGCCGCACCTCGAGAACTTCTTCGCGGCCATGCGGGGAAAAGCCAGGCTCAATTGCCCGGCCTCAGTCGGTTATGAGACCGCCGTGACCGTGCTCAGGGTCAACGAGGCGGTGGACGCCTGCGCTCGCGTGGAGTTCAAGCCCGACGACTTCGAGGCCTGAAGAATGGGCTCGCACGCGTATACCCGGGTGGCGGCCGCCGCTCTCGTGCTGGCGGCCGCGTGGCCGGGCTTCTCGCAGACTGCGCAGAAGGCGGCGCCACCTAAAATCATGCTGGGCGACAACAGTGCGGGCAGCCGCGGGACGCCCGCTCACATCATCGCCTTGCGCGATCCCGAGGGCGACACCATCCAGCCCGAGGACCGGCGGTCGCTTCCCTTCTCCACCCTGCAAACCTGCGGCGCCGATTGCCACGATGTGCGCACCATCAGCCGGGGGTGGCATTTCAACGCAGCGCTTCCTGGTATCCCTCCGGGGAGGAAGGGACAACCCTGGCTATACATAGACCGCGAGACAGCCACCCAGTTACCCTTGTCTTACCGCGCCTGGGCGGGAACTTACCGGCCGGAGCTAGCTGGGCTGAGTAACTGGGTTATGGCTTTGCATTTTAGCGGTCGTATGCCTGGAGGTTTGCCGCGGGATGAGACCGGGCCGGATCACGCGCGCTGGATGATTTCTGGCGACCTGGAAGCCAACTGCCTGGCGTGCCACGACGCCTCGCCGGCGTATGACCAAGCGGAATACGCCCGGCAAGTGGCTCTGGAGAACTTCCGTTACGCGCCAACTGCCGCCAGCGGCCTCGCGGTGGTGACCGGCTCGGCCAAAGAAATGCCGGCTTTCTTCGACTATCTGCTGCCGTCATCCGTGGAAGATTCGCTGCAGGACAAGATTCCGCGCGTAGAGTACGCGCACCAGCGCTTTCTTCCCAACGGTAAGGTTGCATTTGACATAGTCAGAGAGGTCAAAGTTACTCGCTGTTATTACTGTCACACCAATATAGATGTGGAACAGACCGGCGCGGCGCGTTGGAGAGCCAGCGAGGATGTTCACCTGGCGCGCGGCATCACTTGCGTTCAATGCCATCGGAACAACCTGGACCATGAAATTACCCGCGGCTACGAAGGTGAAGGCGCGGCTTCTGGAGATGCTTTCGCGACTGCCCTTTCCTGCCGCGGCTGCCACATGGCCGCGGATTCCGCTGCGAGTCTGGTACCCGGACGGATGGGCGCTCCCTATCCCAAGCACGCAGGAATCCCACCCATTCATTTCGACAAGCTGGCCTGCACCGCTTGTCACTCGGGGCCTTGGCCGGATGATGAAACGCGCCGCCTGAAAACAGGGCTCTCGCACGGCCTGGGTGAATTCAACGTGAGCAAGTCGCCGGAAGTCCTGCCGCACATCGACTACCCGGTATTCGCCCAGCAGGAAGACGGGAAGATCGGGCCGAACCGTCTGGTGTGGCCGGCGTTCTGGGGGCGGTTGCGCGGCGGCTTCGTGACGCCTCTCAATCCCGACGGCGTGCACCGGACTCTGCAAAAGGCAAAACTGGAAAGAGCCTTGGGCGCCGATGGAAGCTGGCCGCAAGTAGATGCGGAGTGGGTGGCGGAGGTGTTGCGGCGGCTCAATGAAGAAGCCGGCGCGGCCGGGCCGGCGGTGTACGTCGCCGGCGGGATGCTGCATCGCCTGGACGTCGCGGGCAAGCTGCAAACGGAGGACCACCCGCAAGCACAGCCCTATTTGTGGCCGCTGGCGCACGACGTGCGGCCGGCGTCGCAGTCTCTGGGTGTGAAGAGCTGCCAGGACTGCCACTCTTCAGGGGCGGCTTTTTTCTTCGGGAACGTGGCGGTGGATTCGCCGCTGGCGGCCGAACGCGCCGCGCGATGGAAGATGAACCGGTTCGAGAAGAACCTGAATGTCACTTACAACGTCCGGCTGGCGGCGCTCTGGCCGTTCCGCCCCTGGCTCAAATCGGGAGGAATGGTGGCCGCGGGGTTGATTCTGCTGCTGCTCGCGGCATATACGCTCCCAGCGCTGGAGCGCGTGTCGGCGGCCGCTGCCGGGAAGGCGCCCGTACCTCAAGTAGTAGGTCTGGTAAGGCCGGCGACCCGGTTGCTCGTGTGGTCGCGTGTTGCGGTCAACGTGGTGGGCCTGGCGGCTTTCGCCGCGATCGCGACCACCGGCCTTTATTCTTATTTTGCAAAAGGCGGCGCGATGACAGGGTATCGCCTGATGGCGCACGTGGCAACGGCGCCGGCGTTCGTGGTGGCGTCGGTAGCAGTGGCGGCGTTCTGGGCCCACCGCAGCCGCTTTCACGCGTCGTCCGGGGAGAGCCGCCTGTTGCTGCTGCGGAACGTGTTCTTTTGGACGGCCGCCGTGGCTTTGGTTCCGGCCGTGGTCTCGATCGTCCTGGCGATGTATCCCCTGCCTGGTCCCAACCAGCAGCAATACCTGTTTCAGGTTCACCGCACCTCCGCGATGGTGTTTTCCGCCGCTGCGCTGCTGTTCGCGGGCTTCGCACTGGCGGCGTGGCGGGAGGGCAGCCCGGAGTGACCAGCGTCCGTACCGCCGCGGTGTTCCTATGCCTCACCGCCGCGGCCGCTCTGTTGCGCGTCCCGCGTCTCGCCGAACGGCCCATGCACTGCGATGAAGCCGTAAATGCGGATAAGTTCGGAGTCCTGCTCGAACACGGCCGCTATGAGTACTCCAGGCAGGATTACCACGGGCCGACTCTTTACTATTTGACCTTGATCCCCGCGGAGATACAAGGTGCGCACCGCTATGTGGACCTGAACGAAGTCACCCTGCGAATCGTACCTGCGTGTTTGGGCGTGCTCTTAGCAGGTGTCCATATCTTCCTGATTCCCTATCTCGGTCTGCGGGCGGCGATGATGGCTGGATTACTGGCTGCGGTTTCTCCGGCCATGGTATATTACAGCCGCTATTACATCCACGAGATCCCGCTGGTATTCCTGACTTTCTGCGCGATGTTGTTCCTGTTGCAGTACGCCCGCGAGCGGCGTGCTATCTGGGCAATCGGCACCGGCGTCTTCATCGGACTAATGTACGCGACCAAGGAAACCGTGTTCCTGCAGGCAGGGTCGATGCTGCTCGCAGGAATGGGAGCCGTGCTGTTCGAAAGGCCGCGTGTTAAGCCGGCGCCGGTTCGCCACCTGGTGCTGGCCCTGGTTGCGATGCTGGCGGTAGCCGCAATTCTGATGTCGTCCTTTCTGAGCCATCCGCGCGGCATCCTGGACTCGTTGGAGGCTTATCGGACTTACTTCTCGCGCGGCTCGGGCATCAATACTTTTCATGTGCACCCGTGGTATTACTATTTCGGTCTTATCCTCTATTTCCATTCGGCCGGGCACCCCGTCTGGTCGGAGGCATTCATCGCGGTCTTCGCTCTTCCCGGATTGTGGGCCGCTTTCCGCGGACAGACCGTTGCGGGCGTCGATCGGCTGGTGCTGCGTTTTATTGGCCTTTACACCGTGCTCATGATTGCAATCTATTCCCTGATCCCTTACAAGGCGCCGTGGAACTTACTAGGCTTCTGGCAAGGCGTGATATTACTCGCTGGAGTGGGAGTCGTGTGGCTTGGGGAGCGCTGCCGTTCGCGTGGCGCCGCAATCGTTCTGGCAGGCTTAGCCGTGGCGGGCGTGGCGCACCTGGGCTGGCTGGCCTGGGAGAGCGGCACGCGATATGGCGCCGATCCGGCCAATCCGTGGGTCTACGCGCACACCGGCACGGATGTGTTTCGCATCGCACAACGCATGGACGAACTGGCTGCCGCCTATCCCGGCGGCTATGCTCTGCCTGTCCAAATCGTCACCCATGAGAACCTGTGGCCCTTGCCGTGGTATCTCCGGCGGTTTTCTAATGTGCAGTGGTCCGACAGCGTGGCGGCCTTCGCTTCCAAAGCGCCGGCAATCCTGGCCACTCCCGAGATGGAACCGGCGCTGGTGAGCAAGCTCTATGAACAGCCCCCTCCCGGGCAGCGCGAAATGTACATGAACATGTTCGACCGCTACACCGAGTTGCGGCCGCGGGTCGAGATCCGAGGCTACGTGTCGAAGCCGCTGTGGGACGACTGGCGGCAGCGCGGGGACGGGCGATGAGCGGCGCGGGCGTGACCCTGGCCGGGCTGAGCGGCGAAGTGCATCGCTTCTCGCATGCGGCCATGGCGACCGTGTTCGAGATCGTCTGCGAGCACCCCGACCCGCAGTACGCGCGGCAGGCAGCATGGGCCGCGTTCGACCTCACCAGTCGCCTGGAGCAAGAACTGAGCCGCTTCATAGAGAACAGCGACATTTCGCGCATCAACGCTCTGGCGCCAGGCCAAACCGCACTCGTCAGCCGCTGGACCATGGAGTGCCTTCAATTGGCCCGCCAGGCGTGGACGGAAACGTCGGGTGCTTTCGATATCTCGCTCGGGTCGGGGCTGCAGACCCTCGATCTCGATCCACAGCGGCTGACGGTCCGCGCGAACGCCGGCGGCGTCCGCATCGACCTCGGCGGGATTGGCAAGGGCTACGCAGTCGACCGCATGGCTGAGGTGCTCCAAGAGTGGGACATTCACCAGGCGCTGATCCACGGTGGGTACAGTTCGGTTCTGGCTCTGAAGGCTCCGCCCGGTTGTGAGGGCTGGCCCTTGACGATGAGTGTGCGCGAAGAGGCATCCAGCACACCGTTCGCGCTCATCCACGCGCGGCAGCGGGCTTTAAGCGCTTCCGGCACGCGAAAAGGGGAACATATCATCGACCCGCGAACCGGGCAGCCGGTTCGGTCCCGTCCGGCCGCGTGGGCCTCGGCTGACGTGACGGCGCTGACGGAGTTTTGTAGGAAAGCTGGAGGCTTGGGCGGCGCTGCTGTGAACGAATCTCCAGCCGCGGTGGCCGAGGTCTTCTCCACCGCTTTCCTGATCCTGGAGCCTGAAGAAATCGCTGCCTGCTGCGGGAAGTACCCGGGCCTGGAGGCGTGGATCCAGGAAGACGGCCCGGGCGGCAAGCCTTCGATCCGCCATTTTCCGGCCCGCCAATTGGTCCTATGATGGAATCAACTATGCGAGTTATGGGAGTCCATATGAAGTCTCACTACCTGCTGCCGCTGGTTGCGCTCCTCGCCTGGCCGTCGTGCCTGCCGGCACAGACCAAGCTGGAGCCGGTGCACATCGTACTGCCCAAGCCCGGGTACGAAGGCACGCCGCCCAATTTCCTGAACATCCCAAACATGGAGAAACCTTCGTACAAAGAGCGCGGGCCGTTTCTGGCGCCTCCAGGCGTGACTAATTGCGCCAAGGGGAAGAAGGTCACGAGCAGCGATAAAGAGCCCATCGTCGGCGATCTGGACATGGTCACCGATGGAGACAACACCCAAATAGAGGGGAACAACGTCGAACTGGGACAGGGCGTGCAATGGGTTACGATCGACCTGACAGCGCCGCACGAAGTCTACGGCATCCTGTTCTGGCATTATTACCAGCCACGCGTCTACTTCAGCGTGGTGGTGCAGACCGCCGCCGACGAGGCATTCACCAAGAACGTGCAGACCTGCTTCAACAATGACACGAACAACAAGGCCGGCCAGGGCGCGGGCAAGAACCTGAACTACGTGGAAACGTACGAAGGAAAGCTGGTGGATTGCAAAGGCGTGGTGGCACGCTACGTCCGGCTCTTCAGCGCCGGAAACAACGCCAACGCCTTGAATGACTATATCGAGGTGGAGGTGTACGGCCGCCCGGCGAAGTAGCGTCCGCCGCGTCCTTATGTGAACGACCAGCCTTTGCGGAAGACCGGCTTCAGGTACTTGTTGGCTTCCGCGTTGTTGGTGATCTTCATCTTCACTGGGTCGTATTCGATCTTGCCGGGAACCCGAAGGGCGATGACGCCGAGTAGCATCCATTCCACAAAAGGCGCTGCGACGTTGAAATTGGAACAGGCAGGATCGCCGCCCTTGCAGGCGCGGATCCAGTCGAAATGGTGTCCGGGCGAGCGCGTCAGCAGTTGCGGTGGGAACTTGTAATCCCTCATCTTCTCGACGGGGATGAGCCGCGTGTTGCCGCCATATGTCCCAGTGGTGAGGATGCCCTTGTCGCCGATAAAGACGCTGCCGTTCGGCTTGGGGATGACGGCGTCAGGATCCTGGCGGACGGCTTCGAAGTTGTCCAAGTCGAAGACCTGTCCGATGAACCCCGTGGGCGCTTGCGGTGGTGCAGCGGGCCCGCGGCCAGCCGGCCGTCCCGGACCTTGGCCGGCGCCCCGACCGCCGCGCCCGCCTCGTCCTCGACTGGGGAGATCGCCGAGATACTCGCCCTTGGGGACGCCGGCGATCTCCGGTGTTTCGGTCATGCCGTCGTACCAGAACACTGTTACCGGAGCCATGTTTCCGCGGGCCGGGAAATCGTAGCGCAGCACCGATTTCTTGGGAAACATGAATTCACTGACGCCTTCCTTCCTGACGCACTCCACGCTGGTTGGCGTGCCCAGCCTCAAGGCCAGGTTCGCGGCGCCCAGGATGTGGCAGGCCATATCGCCAATCGCGCCGCAACCAAAATCGTAAAATCCCCGCCAGTTGAAGGGCTGGTAGAAGTAGCCGTAGTCGGTCGGATAACCCTCGCCGCCCGTGGTGTACGGCCGCGCCGCCGCGCCGCCCAGCCAGAGGTCCCAGTCCAGCGTATCGGGAACAGCCGTGGCCGCCGGAATCTGGGTCAGGCCCTGCGGCCACATGGGCCGGTCCGTCCAGGCATGCACCTGGGTAACGTTGCCGATTTCGCCCGACCAGATGATTTCCGCCACCTGGCGGGTGCCTTCGTTGGAGTAACCCTGGTTGCCCATCTGGGTGGCAACCTTGTACTTGTTGGCGGCCTCCATCAACCGTCGGGCTTCCCAAATGGTGCGGGTGAGGGGCTTCTGCACGTACACGTGCTTGCCGCGCTCCATACACCACATGGCGGCCGTGGCGTGCATGAAGTCCGGGATGGTTACGATCACCGCATCGATGCTCTTCTCCTTGTCGAGCATCTTGCGAAAATCTTTGTACTTGGGCGCCTTTTCGTACTCACTGAACTTACCCGCGGCCTGCTTTTCATCCACGTCGCACAGCGCCACGATGTTCTCCGACGCGCAGTCGGTGAGGTCGCTGGCAGCCTGGCCGCCGGCGCCGATGGAGGCAATGCTCAGCTTCTCGTTGGGCGACCGGTAACCCAGGCGCAGCAGCGATGGCGTGCTGCCGAACCCGCCGCTGGGGATGGCGCCCGCCAGCAGTGAGCCGAAGAAAAAGTGACGTCGCGTGAA
>Ga0335081_10005400_pt1 | contig 20228 bp, 18 predicted proteins | sample Lox_Sample_35_FD_206713 | JGI IMG/M metagenome (GOLD analysis project Ga0335081, IMG submission 206713) | Soil microbial communities from Loxahatchee National Wildlife Refuge, Florida, United States - Lox_Sample_3.5 | ecosystem: Environmental > Terrestrial > Soil > Wetlands | place: USA... | reverse complement strand
TCGGGCATCGCTTCCGCCAATCGGCCTTGCTCGGTTCGCACCCACCACGCCTGAGCAGCACCGGATTGCAAAAAGCGGGAAGTGTCTGAATTTCCCGAGCGGTCTTTTTCTTCAGAAATCGCCCAGGTGTGATCGTCCGTGGCGCAGTGGCAGGACTCGCCATTTTGCGAGCAGATGCCGTGGCCGTATTGCGTGATCTTAAACGCCGTCCAGTTGTAATGGGGCAGGCCGGCAATCAGTCCGGCGACCACGCTGGTCTTGCCCACGCTTCGCGAGTGTCCGCCGACTACGATGATTGCCATGCCTAATCTTCTTTCGCCAGGCGCGCTAACGCAGCCAACTGTTTAAGGTATTGGCGGATCGGGCGGGCGGGCGTGCCCCAAAAAACCACACCCTTCCCGCGGATTACTTTGTTGCTGGGGATGCCGCTCTGCGCACCCAGAATCGCTCCTTCCTGGATGTGAACGTGATCGGCAATGCCCACTTGTCCACCGACCACTACACCATTGTCCAGGACCGAACTGCCGGAGATCCCAGTTTGCGCGGCCATCACCACGTCTTCGCCAATCTGAACGTTGTGCGCAACGTGAACCAGATTATCGATCTTTGAACCGCGCCCTATCCGCGTGACGTCCAGCGCGCCGCGATCAATGGTTGCGTTCGCCCCGATCTCCACATCGTCGGCTATCTCCAGCCGCCCGATCTGCGGGAACTTTTCATAGCGCCCCGAATGATTGTCGCGGACGTAGCCAAAACCGTCACTGCCCAGCACCGCGCCAGCATGCACGACGACGCGATCCCCGAGCACAACGCCCGGATAAATCGTGACGTGTGGAAAGAGCTGGCAATCCCGGCCGATGCTGACATGATCTCCGATAATCGAGCCGGCACCGATGCCCGTCCCGCCATCGATCACCGCGTTCTCTCCTATTACGGCATGTGCCTCTACACTGACGTTCTGCGCCAATCTCGCCGAGGGGTGCACCACAGCTGTGGGATGAACTCCGCTGGCCTTCGCCGTCTGCGGATGAAGCAGGTGCGCAGCCCGGGCAAACGCCAGGCGAGGATGCGAGGTAACAATCAACGGCTTTTCTGCCGGCTCTGATACAAAGTCTCCGGCCAGTACGGCGGACGCCTGCGAAGCCAGCGCCTGAAAGAGGTACTTCGCATCTTCGACAAAAACCAGATCGCCAAACGACGCCGACTCGAGGCTGGAGATGCCGAGCAACAATACCTTGTCATTGCCCAGCACGCGGCCGGAGACAAATTCGGCGACCTCGCGGACGGAGCGCGTCATGCCACCTTTTTATACGTTTGGAGCGGGAAAGGGAAGTCGGCCTACAATGGCCTTATGCAACGCAAGATCTTCTGGATCGTGTTCGCCGTGCTGGGTGTCATGGCAGATTTCTGGCTTCCGCTTTGGTGGGGGCTGGCGGCAACCATCCCCATCGCGTTCATCAGTTGGTGGGTTGCGTATCGCAGCGACTGGTTCTGAGCTCTAATACAGCGGCGGCTCTCCTGGCGGGCGGGTCTTCCATCGCCGATGCACCCAGAGCCACTGATCCGGATACTTCCGGACGTAATCCTCAATAATTTTGGTAAACAAAGCTGTATTGGCCAAGGCGTCAGCCTCATCGTCGCCGGTGCGAACCAGGTTGACCGGGGCATCAAATCGCAGGCGATACTTTCGCAGGATCCGGTCCCAAACCGCATATCCCGGAACGACTGCGGCATCAGTCCGCTGTGCAATTCTTGCCAGACCACTTGCTGTACATGCCGGAATCCCAAAGAAATCGACGAACACGCCCTGCGGCGGTGTCATATTCGTATCCATCAGGATGCCGACCGTCCTGCCCTCCTTCATGGCCGAGAGCAGGCCGCGGACAAAGTCGTCTTTGTCGACCATGGAATTCCCATGCATGCCGCGATACTGGCGAACCAGGCGGTCGAGATAGGGATTGTCCAATGGGCGCATGACTACGCTTAAGGGGTAGCCCTGCAGCGAATGGGCGAAGGCGGAGAGCTCCCACGCTCCAAGGTGAGCAGTCAGGAACAGAACCCCCTTGCCGCGAGCCAGGGCGCGTTCGAAGTTTTCGAAGCCGTCGTAGACGACAACTTTGCTGAGGTTTTCCCGGGTCAGCTTGGGAAACAGGCATACCTCCGCCAGTTGGCGGCCGAAGGAGGTGAAAACTCCTCGAAGAATTCGCGCGCGCTGCCGTCGGCTTTTTTCCGGATAAGCAAGCGCGAGGTTCTTCATGCCCACGTGGCGCAGCTTGGCATGCAGAAGATAAACCAGCCAGCCGAGGCCGATTCCTGCAGCGCGCGCCAAGGGCCGGGGCAAGGAACCAATAAACTTCACGACGGTCCAGGCGATGGCGTACTCGATCCGGTGGCGCATAGGAACGAAAGGACACGATAGCACTCAAGCTTGCATGTCTGCAGGCTTGCACAAGGCAGAAAGTCAATGGGCGAGTTCATTACAGGTGATAGCTGAGGTGGACCAGGAATCTGCCGGGCAAAAAAATTCGGGGTCGGCAACGGTGACCCTAATCTCCGCTCCCAACCCCGTCTCCCAGGTTCTGTGGTAGGTGAGGCGAGTATGCGTCAGAGCGGGAAAGCAGGCAAGATTACTACGGTCACCGTACTTTGGTAACTTCCGGTTGCTTTGCGGGGCGAGCGAGGGAAAGCGAGCGGGAGTCCGCAGCCGAAATCCTGAGCGTAGCGAAGGATCTTAGAACCGCTCTGTCGCCCCTACTTCGCGGTCACCAGCGAGTGCGTGATGGCATGCACGGAGAGCGCGATCCGGTTCTGCACCCCCACTTTGCGCATCAACTTGGCAACGTGGGCTTTCACCGTGCGTTCTTCAATGCCCAGGGCGGCGCCGATCTCTTTGTTCGATCGGCCGGCAACCAGCATCTCCAGCACTTCTTTTTCGCGGTCGGTGAAGGTGACGCGGCCGGCTGGGAAAATGCGTCCCGGAGACGATGAAACGCGCTCGATGAACATGGAAAGCACGCGGCGCGGCGCCCAGACCGATCCTTCATTCACGATGCGGATGGCCTGCACAAACTCGGCAGCTGACGCAGCCTCATCGACGTAGCCCTTAGCGCCAGCGGCAACGGCCTTCAGAATCGTTTCTTCGTCGATTCCAGCGCCGGTCACTATGATGCGCAGGTCGGGCCGGCTGGCTTTCAGGCTGGCCATGATGTCAAACAAATTCTGGCCGCTGCGATTTCCCAGCAGTATGAGATCGACGTTCTGCAGGGTGCCGATCTCAGGCAGGGTGGCCGAGACCAACTCGAAATCGGTCTCGTTATCGAATAAGGCCCGGAATCCTACGAACCGTAGTGGATCGCTCTCCACTACGGCGATACGAATGGGTGTTTTTTTTGCCAGTGCAGCTTTCGCGCCTGTCGCAGATTTCATAGCATACCTACAATGATAGATGGGCTTAGAATAGCGGCATTAGACCGTGTTAGAAAGCTTCCTTATGGGTCGAGCAATTACGGGGGTAACGTTGAATACAGAGCAGCTTACAAACTTTAAACGGATGAAACCAAGTTACTTAAGGTCAGTGGTGTGTTTGCTGTTTTTGACCATGTTGGGAAGCGTCGGCGCCGCCGCGCAGACCGCCTATCAGCCCAAGTTTCCGGGCGATCCGGCGCGGTCCGACTCGGAAGCTGCGGCCCTCGGCTACATGCGCACCACCTTGCGCGCCCAGCACACCTACAACAAGAAAAACGGCAAGTATGCGACGTCGTTGAATGACCTGGTGCATACCGGGACGTTTACCCGCCGCATGGTGAACACCGACCGCGGCGACTACACGGTCAGCTTCCATTCCCACAAAGACGGATTCGACCTGCTGCTGGAACCCAAGCATCAGGACGCCGAGCATCGGTCGTTCTATGCGAAAGAAGACGGCGTGATCCACGTGGAGGAAGATAAGACGGCGAATGAGAGTTCGCCGAAGCTGAAGTAACGAACTCGATGGAGGACGGGCGTCCTCGCCCGTCGCGCCTAGTCGCTGCTTAGCGCTGGACCCAATCTATGGCGTGATCTGGAAGATGACGCCTCCATCGTTGAGACCGCCAAAAGCCGCTGCGCCGTAGAGTTGGCCATTCGATATAGTTAACGAACCGTTTGGCCAACTCCCGTCGGCACAGTTCGGTTGCTGACAGAAGTTATACAAAATCGTTTGGGTCACCTGACTTCCTTGCTTACTTAACTTGAACAGTACACCTTGCGAATTCGCTCCGCCCTGACCGGTTGAACCAAACAAAGTGCCAGAACTATAAAGCAGATCTGATTGCGGTGCACACCCGTTGCCGCCCGACAATTGAAAACCTGCGAACTTGTTTAAGCGAAAGTATCCTCCGCAGTTGTGTGGCCCACCTTCCGTCACGCCGCCGTACAGGTGGCCTGCTGGGTCGATGGTGATTCCCGCAGAGCTTCTGCCACCAGTCCCCTTAGTAAACGCTTTAAGCACCGTTTCAGTCCAGCCGTTCTTGGTCGGGGAAAGCTCGTACACTACCCCCCATCCAGACACTTTCTTCGACGTTCCGCCGAACATGGTGGTTCCATAGAGATTGCCCGCTTTGTCCAAAGTCACGCCCGCAATCGGTTGCGCCCCGTCCGAGCAATCCGGGTAGTTCAGACAAAATATGTGAAGCACTGACTCCGTCCAACCGTTTGGTCCAGGAGAGAGCTCAAAAACTAAGCCCGCCCCCTCAGACTGCGAACTCTCTGTTGTCCCGTAGAGGTTTCCAGCACTATCGATGACCAGGCCACTTTTCGGACCATTTCCGTCGTATGGAGCGCCGAAGCTCCATATTACCTGTTCCGTCCAATTGCCAGATGGTACTTGCGAAGGAGAAAGTTCAAAGACTACCCCCTCGTGGTACGCTCCACCAAATGGAGCGGTGCCATACAGGTTTCCTTGTGAGTCAAGAGTTAATCCGGCAACCGGGAATTTTCCATCGGGACAACCGTTGTTGAGACCACCGGGGCAAAAACTATAGAGAATTGTCTCTTGCCACATTCCATCTTGCATTGGCGTCAGTTCAAAGACTGTCCCAGCACCAACCGAGCCTCCCGCTCCGGTGGTACCGTAGAGGTTGCCGGCAGCGTCAAATACCATGCCACCATTTGGTCCAGCGCCGTCGTTTGGACCATTCGTGCCAAAGGCATACAAAACTTTGTACTGCGCCTGTGCGAAGCCGCATGCCATCACCACGACCGCAACGCAAAGAATCGGGTTCTTCATACTTCGACTCCAAGAGGAGGGCGAGAGTATAACGCTGTGGCAAAGCCGATGAATAGAGCCGGTTTTCCCTAGCCGGCGAGCGGCGAAGACGGGCGGGGACGCCCGTCGTCCATCGACGTGTGAGTTGTCACGGGTGAGGCCCCCCGTCGTCCATCGACGTGTGAGTTGTGACGGGTGAGGCCCCCCGTCGTCCATCGACGTGTGAGTTGTCACGGGTGAGGCCCCCGTCGTCCATCGACGTGTGAGTTGTGACGGGTGAGGCCCCCCGTCGTCCATCGACGTGTGACTTGTCACGGGTGAGGCCCCCCGTCGTCCATCGACGTGTGAGTTGTCACGGGTGAGGCCCCCCGTCGTCCATCGACGTGTGAGTTGTGACGGGTGAGGCCCCCCGTCGTCCATCGGCGTTCTGAGGTTTGAGGGATTTGCACCGTTAGGCTGCCCCTGTCGCCAGTCCCAATTTGGGACCCACCATCGCGATGGAGGACGGGCGTCCCCGCCCGTCACAACTTTTGCGCTCTATCATCGTGAAGTGCTTAGGAAGTACGAATACCGTCGCAAGCTTCCACATTTTCAACCCGATCACAAAGCCTTCTTCATAACATTTTCTACTTATCAGCGCTGGATTTTGCCGGAAGGTGTGCGCGACATCGTGATCGACACTTGTCTGGCGGGCAATGACCGCAAGTTTCGGCTCTACGCCGTTGTGGTAATGCCCGACCACGTCCATTTGCTGTTAGCGCCGTTGTCCGACGCCGACGGCCCGATCAGTGTTGCGGAAATCATGCAGGTGATCAAAGGCGCCTCAGCCCATCGGATCAATCGAGCACTGGGGCGCAAAGGGCCGGTCTGGCAGCAGGAATTCTTCGACAGGGCGCTGCGGCGGGAAGACAGCGTGCTGGATAAGATTGAATACATACTCGGAAACCCAGTCGGCGCAGGCCTGGTGAAAAATCCATTGGATTACCGCTGGATTTGGAGGCACACAAGCCAGACGGGCGGGGACGCCCGTCCTCCATCGAAGTGTGAGTTGTGACGGGGGGACCCTCGTCCTCCATCGAAGTGTGAGTTGTGACGGGGGTAGTGCCGTCGTCCATCGACGACGTGAGTTGTGACGGGCGAGGACGCCCGTCTTCCATTGTCTAGAATTCTGTCCCCGGCCCCGCTTCCTGCCGGATCACTGCCGCTTTTCCGTCGCGATAGGTGATGCTGATCGGGCTTCCGCCGTGAGGGTAGTTTACGGTCTTCACATCCGGATCGGTCGAGCGCTCCGGAACTCCCATGCCGATGGCGAAGTCGGCTTGCAGTTCGTTCATGCCGGGCTTCACCTGATGCTGGCTGATTGCCTGCCATACGTCGGCCGGCCAATGCTTGTAAAGCTCGTGCGGGTCCTGAATGTAGAGCATCTCGTCCGAGTAAATCTGGTAATCACCGCGGGACTCGGAGCCGATGGGAAATGCGTAAGCCTTGCCATCCTTTTCGAACACCGCCATCACTTGCTTCTGGTCGCGCGCTCCAGGTGTGATGTCGGTAACGACATCTTTGATTTGCAACTCCTCGATGGGCAATAGCTGTCCGGCTTCGTGCTTAAAATCGGCGTGATGATTCGCATAGGGGTAGTAGGTGTAGCGATAGCCTTCTTTTACCCAGACCGGCTGTTGCGTGAGCTGCTTGGCGGTTCGCAGATCATAAGGATGCAGTTTCCTCGGAGTGACGTAGTAGTCGGGATTCAGTGGCAGCGCAGCTTGCTGTGCATTTTGAGTGGTATTGGCTGGATGGCGTTGATACAAAATGTAAGCGGTCCGAACCGCCGCCAAGGCCAGCGCAATGCCCAGCACGATCTGTATCCGGCTCTTGACCTCAGGATTCATCGCATCGTCCAGTGGGCTTTCTCATCTAAGGTAAACTGAATATAGCAGGAGACCGATATGCCCGCAGTTACCGAAGATGAGGTCATGAGCGCGCTCAAGCAATGCTATGACCCGGAGATCCCGGTAAACATTGTTGACCTGGGGTTGATCTACGGCATCCGCTTTAGCGCGGCTGCTCCCGATCAGCAGGATGGCGATCAGGACGTAACCGTGGACATGACGCTCACCGCGCAGGGCTGTCCGGCCCACGTCATGATCGGCGAGCAGGTGAAGGCCCGGGTGCAGCAGCTTCCCGGAGTTCGCAACGCCAGCGTCAATATTGTGTGGAACCCGCCTTGGACGCCGGAACGGCTCAGCGCCGACGCGCGCAAGCAGTTGGGAATCGAAGAATAGCGCAGCGCACAGTACTGGCTCAGGGTAGGCTCTCGCTCCGCCTGAAAGGCGGCTTTGCTCGGGATGACGCCATGGACCAGAAATCAAAATGAGCCGCTGCCCGGACCAGTCGAACCCCGATGGTGCAATACCTTATACTGCTGTGTTTGTCGGAGGACTTCGATGCCCTTGCGCCGGATCGTTGCGTTCCTCGCATTTCTGCTGATCAATTCAGCTACTTTCGCTCAATCAAAACCCAGAGCCCGTGATCTCGGCGTTCCATTCGATGGCACGCCAGGCCCGCTGAATGCCATTACCGATGTGAAAGGAATTGAGGTCGGCCATACCACGCTGATCTCCGGGAGCGGCCCGTTGAAAGTCGGAGTTGGGCCGGTGCGAACCGGCGTCACGGCGATTTTTCCGCGGGGTAAAGAGTCGAACGATGCTGTGTTCGGCGCCTGGTTCACCGAAAACGGCGCTGGCGAAATGACAGGAACCACGTGGCTTGCAGATTCTGGCTTTCTCGAAGGTCCCATCATGCTGACCAACACTCATAGCGTTGGCGTGGTGCATGACGCGGTCATTGCCTGGAAAGTGAAGCGCGGCCCGGATCCGGAGGGATATTGGTGGTCGGCGCCGGTGGTCGCTGAGACATGGGATGGAGAGCTTAACGACGTCAATGGTTTCCACGTCAAGGCGGAAGACGCCTTTCATGCTCTCGACACCGCACATTCCGGCCCAGTCGAAGAAGGCAACGTCGGCGGCGGCACGGGCATGATCTGCCACGAATTCAAGGGCGGGATCGGTACGGCGTCGCGCGTGCTCAGTGAGAAAAATGGCGGTTATACGGTTGGCGTGCTGGTGCAGTGCAACTATGGCGATCGCGATCAGTTGCGAATTGCCGGCGTGCCAGTGGGAAGAGAAATTCAGGAGCAAAAAGTGCGCAACAAAGATGTAGGTTCGATCATCGTTGTGGTTGCCACCGATGCGCCACTCATCCCCACGCAACTTAAGCGCGTCGCGCGGCACGTAGCCATGGGACTGGCGCGCGATGGCAGTTATGCAGCGAATGGCTCGGGCGACATTTTTATTGCCTTCTCAACCGCAAATCCCGGAGCGGTTACGGCGGGGAGAATTCATCAAGTAACCATGTTGCCCAATGACGGGCTCGACTCCATCTTTCTGGCGACGGTCCAGGCTACCGAGGAAGCGGTGGTTAACGCGCTGGTAGCGGCGGAAACCATGACCGGGATCAACAGTCGTACAGTGATTGCCTTGCCGCACGATCGTTTGCGCGAACTTTTGAAGAAGTACAACCGGCTGGCGCAGTGATCGATTTTACCGCTGCGACGCGACGGCAACTTTGGCGCTTTGAGTATCCGATTGTGCTTCGCAAATCAGCAGTCTCTCGATGCCCTCGCTGTCCACCGGGCGAGAGAAGAAATAACCCTGCGCAAATTCGCAGCCCAGGTTGCTGAGGTGGTCCTTGTGAACTGCGGTTTCCACCCCTTCCGCAATCACTTTCAGATTTACCGCGTGAGCAAATTCGACGATCAACCGCACGATTTCACGGGCTCCGGCATCTTTGTCGATGTTCATGACGAAAGAACGGTCAATCTTGAGGGCGTCGACGGGGAACCGCCGCAGTCGCGCGAGAGAGGAATAACCGGTGCCAAAATCATCGATGCTGATCGAGAGCCCCAGGCGTTTCAGTTGCACTAACGTAGCCTCTGTGCGCTTGGGGTCTGCCATGGCCACACTCTCGGTAATCTCCAGGTGCAGGCACGCGGGGTCGAGGCCGGTTTCGCCGAGAATCGAGCTGATGGTATGAACCAAGTCAGTTGCGGCAAACTGGCGCGGAGAGATGTTCACGGTCACGCTGAGGGGCGATCGCGGAAATCTTTCCTGCCACGAGCGAGCGTGGCGGCACGCTTGCAGCAAGACCCACTCGCCCAACGGCACAACCAGCCCGGTATCCTCCATGGCGCTGATAAATCCGTCGGGAAATACCAGATCGTTTTTGGACCGCTGCCACCGGACGAGAGATTCAAAACCGGCGATCTTTCCAGTTTCCAGTCTGACGATTGGCTGATAGTGAAGGCGGAAGGCCTCCTCCTCAACTGCCCGCCGCAGATCGGTTTCGAGATCGAGCTGCCGGGAGACTTCAGCGTGCATCTGCTGATCGAAAAATTCGCAACGCGCCTTGCCCAGCGCCTTGGCGCGGTACATGGCGAGGTCGGCATCGCGCAATAAGTCTTCCGCCCGCTCATGAGGAGTCGTGCTCAGGGCGATTCCGATGCTGGCTGAGGTGAACACCTCCCGGCCTCCCACCCACAAGGGCTCAGATAACGTCTGTTGAATGCGCCGTGCCACCTGCATGGCATCGCTCGCCTTATGAAGTGAACCAATCAGGACGGTGAATTCATCGCCGCCCATGCGAGCGAGGATTTCTTCGTCGCCAGCCGAGCTGCCTGCGGCCGCAGCTATGGGGCGGGCGATGGAATCTTCGAAGCGAGTGCAAGCCGCCAAGCGCCTGCCGATCTCGATAATCAGTTCGTCGCCAACGCCGTGGCCCATAGTGTCATTGAAGACCTTGAAACCGTCGAGATCGATGAACAGCACGGCAAACCTGTATTCCGAATTTTTTCGGCTGCGCTCAAAGGCACGTTGCAGCCGACTGAGAAACAGCCGTCGATTGGGCAGGTCTGTGAGGGCATCGTGCAGGGCATTGTGCTCCAGCTTTTCTTCCGCGCGGCTGCGTTCCGTGACATCGCGATTCACGATAACAAACTTGTCAGCCTCGCCTGCTGCATTGCGAATGACGCTGGCGGTCGATTCCAGTACCAGCCAGTGGCCGTCCTTGTGGCGAATGCGATATTGCAGGCGATTACCGATCCCGGTGCGGCGAGACTCTTCGGAAGCCGCGATGATCTTCGCGCGGTCGTCGGGGTGGACCTGCTGAATCGCGGGTGTGGCCAGCAATTCTTCACGGCTGTATCCCAGAATTCTTTCGTAAGCTGGACTGTTGTAAATGCGCTCGCCGTGCATGTCCACGACGGCGATCATGTCGGCGGCATTTTCGCTAATTAGGCCGAAAATCTCCTCGCGCTTGGTCAGGTGGCTTTTCAGCCAACGCACCCGTTGTTCGTGATAGATGACAAACATCGGTGCGAGCCATAGCAGCCAGACTATATTGCGGAATTCTCGCCCGCCGGGTACTCCAAGCAGGTCGGCGGTCTCCCAATACCATGCCAGATGGACTGCGGCAGTAATGGCAACCGCCGCGAGGCAGATGATAGTGGCAGAATTTCTACAGACCCACCCACAAAACCGGGTGCGCGGCCGAAACCATCCGCGGACACCGTCAAAACCCAAGGCAGGCGACGGCAGTGCGCAAGAAGGGGATGCGCCGGGCGACAGTTCGACGGCCCCCGATGCTTCCTCAGAATGCTCTGCAGTTTTGATGGATTCGCCCAATTCAATTTATCGGCCGGGCACTAAGGAGGCTTTAATGTTCGCATGAACATCCGACGCCATAAGTAACCTAGGACGCGTATCTTTGGTGAGCGATCAATAAATCGTGTAGCCGGGAGCGGGATTGCGGAGATTGGGCTTGGAAGCGGTCAGAAGCAACGCTCCGATCCGCTTGAATGCCCGCAGGTCGTCGAGGCTATTGAACGATTTCGTCTGGTAGTCATCGGGAGTCGGAGTGTCATCGGGAATGTGGCGCGCTTCAGCGTTCTCGAAGGCGTGGCGGCGGAGGAGTTCGACGTATTCTGCCTCGGAGCGCACGTGCACCGGAACCTTAAGCTTGTCCACCCACTGCAGAGAGTATGGATTGTCTTTGTACAGGTTGATCAGAATGAACAGTCGGCCCTGCGGCGCCATCACGCGGAAAAGTTCCGCCAGCGCGCGTTCCTGGTCGGGATAGTAGTAGAACGACTCAACCGACAACACTTTGTCAAAAAAGTTCTCTTCCCACGGAATCTGTTGCGCCGAGCCCCAGACATACAAGATGTTGTCGAAGTCTTTAGACGCAGTTCGGGCGTGGCGGATCATTTCGTCGGAAACGTCCAGGCCCACGACTTGTCCGAAGCCGGCCGGGCCGTCGCCCACGATGCGAGCCAGCAAACGGGTCGCCCAACCCGCGCCACAACCCAGGTCCAGAACGCGCTCGCCGGGACGCAGATCCATCTGCCGAATTGTCTTTTCGGTGATGTCGAGGTGATGGCGTTCCATCTTCTCGCCCTCACCTTCCTGTGCCCAACGATTGAATTCACTTTGCAATCGCTGGTCGGGACTGGGGAGCTTGTCAGCCACTAAAAATTGCCCTCCGAGATTGATTGTATAACCTCGAAGGGCACACGGTTGAGCGAACGACGCGATCAGTATGTGAATGACTGCAGCGAAGTGAGCTCGGGCGTAATAATGACATAGCCAGCGCGCTTACTGGGTTGCAGGGCCATATATGCTGGACTTGCGGGCAAGCTCAGGTCGTTAACGGCCTCCAGCCACGTGCCCTTTTCATCGAACACCTGAATGCTGCTGCCAGTCGGGCCGGTGCTGGTGAACTCCTGACCGACCAGAAAGACCTTGTGGATGGGATCAAACTGCACATCCAGTCCGCTCTGCGCCTGACTGGTCGCACCCGGAATCGGCACGATGATTCCGGTCTGCTTCGCCAGATCATAGAACTCCACACTGAAATCGATCTCGGTCGTCGTGCAGGCGATTCCGGTTTCCGGATCCACTGCGATACCGTTGATGAAGCCGAACCCCAGGCCCGTAAATGAAGTCTGGTCGCCGGTTGTCAGGTCGACGATGCCGATCTCGGGGGAGCAATTCGGACATCCATTGCCGCCGCCGAGAATGGCCTGGTTGGTGGCGCTGTCGTAAGCCATGACGGGAGAATCGTTAAAGTCGAAATTAGGATCGGTGATCTTTATGACTGGGCCAAAAGTGTTGGCGGCTACATTGGTACTAAAAACGTAGGAATTAAAACTTCCTCCGTTGTCGAAGGCCATGACTGCCGTATTGGTAGTCGCCTGATTGACTCCCATGCCGATGATGATGTCGTTCTTGGTCAACGGCGGAGTCCATTGGCCGTTGATTTGATTGCTGCTCAGGGGATTCATTGTTCCGTACAACCGCTTGTCAACAAAGAGCTTGCTGACGTGTTCGAACTCGTTCAGTCCCGTACTGTTGCCGAAAATGCCCCAGGTGACAAAATCGCTCTTGGTGTCGTTCATCTTCTTCACGATCTTGAGGATCTTTCCCGTCTTCTGGTCGAAAGTCTCGATCGCGACGTCAGCATTGCCGTCCGGTAGAACCAACGCTTCACTCAACACCCCTTCGGTTCCATGCTGATCAATGTCGTAGCCAAGAATGAAGCCGCCCAAAGCACTGTGCACAACAACCTTGCCTTTCCCGACCGGCGGCTGCGGCTTCGATGCGTCATTCTGAGCCACAGCTGAAGCTAAGACGATACCCATAAATGCAGCGGCCAACACAAGCCAACGAGGTGCGGTCAGCAGAACTTTCTTCACCATGATTTGGATCCCTTCGCTATACGATGAAATTCACAAAAACGAGCGCGAACAAGCTACGACAATGATTTAGCAGGAATGTCATACACTCGTAAGTGATTTGTAAAAGATTTGTCGGCATGCCTGAGTCCGGCCCGAGAGCGCAGGAGACGCCGCGGCCCGTATTGTGCTACAGTTCCTTTCCCGATGGCCTCGAATCCCCAGCCGCCGGCTGAACCTGAGCCTGAACTCCTTTATTGTCCGAAGTGTGCAGTTGAAGTTACCGACCCCTTAACCTGCGGGGATTGCTCGGCGGTGATCTGCCGCCGCTGCGGGACGCCCCTGGAATCGCCGGACGAACTGGGAATCGGGTGACTTATGGAGACCTCTGCCGCCCCTCCGCCAATGGTTTCGCAGTCTGAGCAACAACCAAGCTTGATTCGCGGGCTCTCGCTGCTGGACTCTGTCCTGTTGTTGGCTAGCGGCATTATCGGTTCGTCGATCTTTCTGACCGCAAAAGATATTGCCGGCCCCTTGCCTCAACCGGTTTTATTTCTTGGCGTATGGGTGCTGGGGGGGATAATTTCGCTCTTCGGGTGCGTTGCCTTTGCCGAGTTGGGCTCGATGTTCCCGGATTCCGGCGGCCAGTACGTTTATCTGCGCGAAGCCTATGGCGACCTGGTTGCGTTCCTCTATGGCTGGATGCTCTTTGCCGTGGGCAATGGCGGCTCAATCGCTGCCTTGGCTGTCGCCTCTGCCGTGTACATGGGGCGAGTGGTGCCGGTTATCTCCGAAGAACACGTTGTTCTCTCGATCTTGGGAATAACCCTGACTCGCGCCCACATCGTCGGGGTATTTCTGATTGCCATTCTCACCACGGTGAATGTCTTGGGCCTGCGCTGGGGCGCGTTGCTGCAAAACCTCTCCACCTGGACGAAATTCGCTGCGATGGGCGCCTTCGTGCTGTTGGGTTTCGCCATCGGCAAAGGGCATTGGTCCAACTTTCAGTCCCATGGGACGAGTCTCACCATGGGAGTCACGGCATCGCAATTCATATCCGCCATGGGGGTCGCGCTGATCGCCGTGTTCTGGGCATATGACGGTTGGGTCTACATCACGTGGGTGGCCGGTGAGGTGAAAGAGCCGAGACGCAACGTGCCGCTGGCTATGGTGCTAGGCATCCTCGTAGTGGGCGCGATCTATATGGCCATGAACATGACTTACGTTTATGCCATGCCAGTATCCGAGATTGCGAAGCACGAGACCATCGCCCACGCAGCCGCGGAGGTGTTGTTCTCGCCGGGGGCAGCCGTGTGGCTTTCCGCCACTATCGCGATTTCCTGCTTCAGCGCAGCCGCCACCTGCACGCTGTCTGGCGCCCGCGTCTATCTGGCGATGGCGCAGGACAAGGTTTTCTTCCGGCGAATGGCGGTGATCCATCCTAAGTGGCGAACGCCGGGGTTCAGCCTGATCGGGCAGGGAATCTGGGCGGCGCTCCTCACCCTGAGCGGGCGCTACGACCAGCTCTACACCTATGTGATCTACGGAATGGTGCTGTCCTACACCTTGACCGTGATTGGATTGTTCATCCTGCGCCAAAAGCGGCCGGATATTCCGCGTCCGTACCGTTGCGCCGGGTATCCCTGGCTGCCTGCGATTTATATCTTGATTGGGGCGGCTTGGACGTTAAACACCATCATCACGCGTCCGACGGAGGCTTTTTGGGGCACCGCCATTGTTCTGCTCGGCGTGCCGCTCTACCTGTATTGGAAGAGGACTTCGCGAAAAGTCTAGCTTGCCAACTTTCCCGAGCCGACCATACCGCTCTGCTGGGTATACCAATCACCCAAAATTCTATGGATCATCTCTCGCCATTGCTGCGCCGGGGCAATCTCCGCCGGCGCATGCACGGACTCCGCAATGGAGTCTTGTTTCGGTTGTTTTTCTGAGCTGCGGGTAATTTCACGAATGTAGGCGGGCGGTCCAACCAGCAGACCGACTCGCTGACGCGGTTTGGCTTTTCTGACCTGTTCGGCCGCCGTGGCGGCCAATTCCGGATTTTCAGACATGGCGAGCAGCACGAGATCGTATGGAATCGTTTTCCATAAAGGCTCGGCTTCAGTCATTCCGCAAGCCGTGTGTACCTCGACTTCATGATTTCTGAGGATGGCGGCGCGCAGTTTGAGTTTTCGAACATTGTCATCGACCAGCAGCACTCTGCGATGGTCCTGATACAGATGCGTCATATCTCTCCTTGACGATGATGCCCAACGCATGATGGGTTTTGAATAATGCCGGAAGACTGAACAGGAGTCAGGCTCCCGGCATTTCCACGTGGTAAGAGAACTCGCTGCTAACTGACATTACGAAACGATGGTTGCGGAGAGGTTTCGGTTTTGTTAAGGGATTGTAAAATTTCGACCGGATGGCGGGCTTGAGGACGATCAGCATTTAGACGAAGTAGAGGGACGGAATGCGTAACCTCCTTGCCGGAGCCGCATCCCATAAGCAAGGGCAAGTTGGCAATCGATCCTATGCGAAGTTCTTTGTTATCAATTCTCATCTTGGGAGCTGTGTTTTGGTGGCGTACGTCCAGTTACGGGGAAAATTCAACCGTGCGCGTACCAATCATGGTGGAGTTGTTTACTTCCGAGGGATGTTCCAGTTGCCCACCAGGAGATGCGTTTCTTCGCAGCCTGGATAGCCAGCCAGTGGCGGGTGCGCAATTGATTGTCCTTAGCGAGCATGTGGACTACTGGAATCACCTCGGCTGGCGCGATCCGTATTCTTCCCGTCAGTACAGCCAGCGTCAAAGTCAATATGCCAGTCGTTTCGGGCTGGAGGGACCGTACACGCCAGAGATCGTGGTGGACGGCGCGAGTGAATTCGTAGGAAGCGATCGCGCAAGGGGGGAATCAGCGATCTCAGGGGCGCTCGTGGCAAAAAAGATTTCCATGAGCGTCTCCGGAGTCTCGCTGGATGCAAACGGCTTTCTTAGAGCACACCTGGACACGGCAACGCTGCCTTCCTCGCTCGCTCAGGCAGACGTTGTCTTTGTCGTTGCAATCAATCATGCCCGCTCAAGAGTTGCCGGTGGCGAAAATCAAGGGCGCACGCTCGATCACGTGGCTGTGGTTTCCAGGATGCTGCAAGTGGGGACGATCTCTCCCGGCCAACGCTTCGGGCGCGAGGTCGGACTGCAGGTGGATTCAGGTGTAAAGCTGAGTGATCTCCGCTTGATTGCCTTCATTCAAGAGCCGAACCAAGGCAAAATCCTGGGGGCAACTCTCATGTTGCCCGACTCAACGAAGTAATTTGGCAGTCGAACCTACCAGATCCCTTTGTCGCTCCCGGTGATCTTCTGCTCCACGGCCGCCGCCGTTGCCAGCCAGGGCAGAAGGCTCAAGCGGGCGGTGTTGCGAATCTTGCCTTGAGAGATCAAGCTCATCAGTTCGGACGCGTAAAGACGCACAGAGTGCGGGAGAATAGGGACCCGCAGGAAGTCCCGAGCGAAGCCGATCTGGTCGCCGCCGAATCGAGCCGCCGAGCGCACAGAGCCGGGGAGGCGAACGCCATGCCCGCGCCAGTGTTGGGCAAGATCGGAAACGATCGCCAGAAAAGTGGCCACGCCTTCCCATACGCCGTTTTCTTCCGCCGTAAATTGCAGATCATCGAAGTCAACGTGGTCGTTCTCCAGCAGGTCGACTGTGTCGGCGATGTCGCACAGACGCAGGAAGAAGTGGCGATACATCCTCTGCAGGGTGCAGATAATGAGACGGTCTTCGGCACTGGGCACCTGATAACAGCTGTCGCCGATCAGGATGCTCCGCGCTCGCGGTAGCAGGGAACCAGCGAAGCTGACGAGTTCTCCTGTCTGTCCCAAGCGACCCATGTGAATCTCTACCAACTCCGGCAAGCCCGGAACCACGAAGTTCCATTTGTTCGCCAGCCGGTCTCCCCAACTGCGATCGAACAGACCGGCGCCAGAGCGATTCGTCATGACGCGGATCACTGATGCCGGATCAGCATCAGTGTAGAGATCCAGGTCGCTTCCCAGGTCGGGCCAATGATCCAGCGACTTGATCACGATCACGTTATGGCCTTCTGCCCCCAGATCGCGGCAGATCTTTCTCAGGAATGAAGTCGCCCGGTGGATACGCACCTGCTCGTGTTGCACAGCTTCTGCGCACCACTCGTAGCGCACGCGATCCTTGCGTTCGTCCATGATTTTGCGCATGGCTTCCATGGCGCGGATGATCACGTGGTTGGACTGTGCCAGATCCAATGCCGCCTTGAATTGTTCAGCCGTGAGTTCGCAGAGAAGAGGGTGTTGGTTTTCCGAATCCGAAAATACCAGCCGTGAAAGAATTGCCAGCTCATCAGACGAATTCACCGCAGAAGTGGTCATCATGGTTTCCATAATTGTGGCTCTCAAGGTTGTGGCGGTTTTGGAACATTCGGGGTGGCGGAAGGAGCCGGCTGTGGCTCAGCCGGTTCGATCACCGGGGTGTTGTCTCGCTGCAGCAACTCGATGGGACCGCCTTGCTGACGCCTTACGGCAGCTTCCTGGGCCAGCCTGGAGGTCATTTTTTTGTCGCTATACGCCGACACATCAAGCACCTTCTCGCCTTCAGCCGAAGCATCAGTGGCTAAGCCGACGCGAGCCCTGGCGCCCATCGCTTGCTGCGCCTTTTGGTAATAAAACTGTGCGGTCTCTGGATCACCATTCATTTCCGAGAGATAGCCGACGTTGTTGATGGAAAACGCGCTGGAGGGATCGAGAGCGAAAGCCTGGCGGAAATCTTCGTCGGCATCGCGCCAATCGTTTCGATTGACTGCCATGACACCCGCGACGTTGAGCGTTGCTGCTCTCTCTGCCGAGGATTGCGTACGAATGCGGGCGTTCAAGCGCTCAATATTGTTGGCCGCCATTTCGCTGACCGGCTTTCCCTGCCACCCGTGGTTGTAAGTGACCACGACCGGCTGGGACGAGTTCGTATTGGCGGCCGCCTGGTAATACTTCAGCGCCGAAGGAAGGTCACCCTCCAACTCCTTCGCTACACCCAGATCGTTCAATGTGAATGGATTGTGCGGGTCTTTCGCCAGCGCACTCTGCAGCAATGCCTCTGCTTCGGAACCTCGTCCTTGAGAAAGCAGACGCACAGCGGTCACATTTGCGCGGCTCACCTGCATGGCATCGTCATGGATGCTTTGCACTTCGTCTTTGAAAGACTCGCCCTTTAGTTTTGACAAACTGGAGCGATCAATCACCGCCTCGGTGCTTTGCGAAGCCGCCAGTTGATACAGTTGCTGCGCTCGATCGACTTGCCCTTCGATCTCTGCGATGTAACCCAGATTGTTCAGCGTGAATGGATCGTTGGGGTCGTAAAGATAGGCTTTGTAAAAGAGAGCCCCCGCCTTTTTGTACTGGTGCTTTCTGACAGCGTCGACCCCTTCCTGATTCAGGCGTTGGACGGGCGTGGCGTGACTTCGCTTGGGCAGGGTGATCCTAATGTCGCCTGCGTACAGAGCAGCGCAAAGCACTCCAAGAATTCCAATTAACGTAAAAAGACGTAAGCCTGTGAATTTCAATGCCCTCATAGCGCGATCCAAACGTACGGTAAACCTTCGATGCCTTTGCTGGCCAAACGTTTGCCTAGCCCAAGGCTTGGAGGAAGCTAACCCCATGCCCAGCAGTGGCATCGAAGAGCAGGAGGTTGGGGAGGCACGCTATGAGACACGTTTTGGCATTCCTATTGTTTTGCGGTGCGGCATATTCGCAGGTGGCTCCGGCGGCGTTTTCCGGTGAGGGAACTACACCTCCGCCGGGAAGTTTTGAAGCTAGCCGGCCAGGTACTGCGCCTATCAGCAGTCCAGGCAACGCACTGCCTGACCTGCTCCCTCAGCCAGTGGGCAAGCCTACGCTGATCGGAGGCACGATCGCTCGAACCGATCGTGTGCGCGACGAACTCACCATTCACATTTTCGGCGGCGGCAATACGCGCGTGCTGTTCGACGGCCGCACTCACATCTACCATGACGGGCAGGTTTCTTCCGTAGCCGCGCTCGCGGACGGCCAACGCGTCTACGTTGACACCATGCGCGCCGGAAGAGATGTCTTCGCTCGCAATATTAGAATCCTGACCCAGGTCTCGAATGGTCAAAGCGTGGGGCAAGTCGCAGAATACAATTCCGCGACCGGGGAACTGCTTCTGAATGACCGAATCTCGCCGCAACAGGTGAGAATCCACGTCTCTCCCACCACTAAACTTGTGCGCGACGGCAAAGATGCCGGCCGGACCGAGCTACGATCAGGCGCTTTGGTCTCGGTGACGTTTTCCCCTGACGGGAAAGGTCAATCGCTTGCCAGCCAGATCGCCATACTCGCGGCGCCCGGAAATGGGTTTGTGTTTGCCGGCCGCGTGACTCATCTTGATATGCGGCTGGGACTGCTGGTTGTGGAAGATCCCCGCGATCAGAAGACCTACGAGGTTTACTTTGATCCCCACAACATCGCTTCGAGCGACGCTCTGCAGGAAGGCGCAATCGTAGAAGCCACCACGACTTTCAACGGTTTTCGGTACGTGGCCAGCAACATTAAGATCAACTCGAATCCCAGGCCCTAGCCGCTCGCGTCACCTCAGGGCAGATGGTCCAGGTAACAAGCTCCGCCGGTTGGTTGCACTGGCGGAGTCGGCGGTACCAGCCAAGGCACATTCACAAAATCAAAGAACTCCGTCATGTCCATCTGGGCATCGTCTCTCTTCGTCAGGCTGGGAAGATTAAAACGGGTTTCTACCAGCTTCATCCACGCCGTGTAATCCGCCACAGTGTGGGAGACATACTGTTTCTTGGAGAACGGGGAGATCACAATCAAGGGAACGCGATATCCGGTGTAAACAAAGTCGCAGGTAGGGCCCGAGGCTTTCACGCAGATGTCGGGCCCATTGGGCGGGGGGCCTTGCAACAAGTCTACTGGTTTGATTCCATCAGGGCTGACCGCCGGCTGTGGCGCCACATGATCAAAGAACCCGCCGCCCTCGTCGTAAGTGAGGATAAAAGCAGAGTCCTGCCATGAAGGACTCTGCATGAGAGCGTTAATCAGAGTCGACACATACGCCGCGCCGGCCTGCACGCTGCCTCCAGGTTCACCGTCCTCCAGGCCTGGGTGCTCATCCAAACCGCTGTCGTAGCCGG
>Ga0335081_10005399_pt1 | contig 20237 bp, 20 predicted proteins | sample Lox_Sample_35_FD_206713 | JGI IMG/M metagenome (GOLD analysis project Ga0335081, IMG submission 206713) | Soil microbial communities from Loxahatchee National Wildlife Refuge, Florida, United States - Lox_Sample_3.5 | ecosystem: Environmental > Terrestrial > Soil > Wetlands | place: USA... | reverse complement strand
CAAATACTTGATGGCCATGCGCATGCGAAGCTCAGCCAGAATCCTTCTGAAGGACGTCTTCTCAGCATGAAGCCTGCGCCGAAGGGTTCGCTCGGTCATGAACAACTGCTTCGCCACCTCGCCAATGCCGATTGGCGACATTCTGTTGACGAGCAGGATCTCTCGCACCCTTCCGGCGATTCCGATGCGAAGACGGAGTTCCTCCAGCAACTGATCGCATAAGATCACCAACTCGGAGTGGGCGATCTCGTTCCCGAACTGCGGCTCCCCGTCCAGCCATTTCGAATCGAAGATCAGACCGGCGTGCGGCTGGCCGAATGCCACAGCACATCCAAACATATGTGAATAGACTCGTGCATCTTGCGGTGCAGGGAACGGTAACAGAACTTTCAAAGGTGAAAGCGCTCGGCCCATGCAGTCTCGATGAAGGGAAAGCACAATAGCCAGCTCGAACTCTAGAACAAATCTCAAGAGCGCAGCATCAAGATGGATTGACTCGAACGGATATAGTGTCCAGGTCACGCGGCCGCGCTCTTGGCGGCACGAGACGTCTACCAAGGGTATCGCAAGCTGATGGTACTTCAGCGCGAAGACGATCGCCTGTCGAAAGCTGGTGCTGCTCAAGATCGCGAACCCGTACATCCCGTACGTCGATAGATGGATCCGCATCCCGGCGTGGAATGGGAAATGCGGGTCCTGTGAGAGTGCCGCGCCATTGCGGCAGATGCGTATAATCTGCTTCACGGAGACACGAGTGGAACTGCTGTGCAGATCCTGCTCTGTCAGCCGTACCCCGCGCAGCGCCTTGGATGCCGAAATACCTTCACGCCGCAGCGTATCTACCAACACCTTGAGTTTGCTAACCCCATAGACTCTCTGGTCCTGGTCAACTGACGTCACCGTCCTCAAGGAGGCATCGGATTCGGGTAACGCGCCAGCGTGGGCGTCAGCTTTCAGTGCCGCACGCATACCCTAAGCGACGGATAAAGAATTCATGACAGACGTGTACGCCAGACGACTGACATCGATCGCCCATAAACCCTACACCGAGGCATTGATGGCAGCAAACTCGAGGCGCAGCGAGCGGACCGTGACACTTGCATCGCGAAGGGCGCGCGCGCATGACGGTCCGGTAGTCAGCGATGTCCTCGACAATCAGACCGAGCTCGTCATGCCGCCCCGTCGTGCTCGAAATGGTCAAGGGCTTCTCGCGCTGCCGCGCCTGGTCAACTCAGCTGCCCGCCTGCAGCCGTACGGGGATCTCGACGAGCTGGCCGCCGCGTTTCACGCCGAGCCGGACGGTGTCGCCTACCCGGTAATCGTCCAGCGTGACGAGGAGGCGGGCCACCGAGTCAACCCTCTTACCGTTAACGGAGACGATTACGTCCCCGCCGATGATCGCGCCGTCCCGCGAGATTCGCGCAGCCTTGAGGCCCGCCTCATCGGCCGACGAGCCCCGCGCAACGCGGAGCACGAACACGCCTTCGATTCCGTTTGCCTCCTCCAGGCGCTCGTTCAACCCCTCGTCGACTTGGATTCCTATTCCCGGCCGCGCGTACCGGCCGTTGCGGATGAGTTCTGGCACGACCCGATTGACCGTGTCGATGGGCACGGCGAAGCCGATACCGGCCGCGGCGCCGCTCGGGCTGTAGAGGAGCCGTGTTCATACCGATGAGGCGGCCCGCGGAGTCGAGCAGCGGACCGCCAGAATTTCCAGGGTTGATCGCTGCATCGGTCTGGATCAGATGTTCCAGTCGATTGCCGTTCTCCTCGACCAGGGAGCGATTCAGAGCGGAAACAAGTCCCGATGTGAGGCTCCAGTCGAGACCGAACGGATTGCCGATTGCGTACACACGCTGTCCGACCTTGAGATCCCCGCTGCTGCCGACGGGGATTGGCCGCGGACCCTTGAAGCCGATGCCAATCTTGAGGACGGCGATGTCGTGCTCGGGCGAAGCGCCGGCGAGGCTGGCCCGAAAGCTGCGGCCGTCGGCCAGCTTCACCGAGGCCTCGCTCGCGCCCTGGATGACGTGGAAGTTCGTAACCACGTGGCCGATATCGTCCCAGATGAAGCCCGAGCCGGTGCCGCGCGGCACCGACATGACGTTTCGGCTCCAGAAGTCGACCACGGCCTCCTTCGTCGAGATGAACACCACGGTTTCGCGCGAGCGCTCGAAGAGTTCGATGGTCGCCTTCTCGTCCGGTGCAAGCTCGCCGCGCGGCGTGACGAGCCGGGCCGCACCCGCGCCGCGTGCCTCGGTGGCGGCGTTCACGGCTGGCGCCTCGCCCCAAGAGATGAGCGCCGCCAAAGCGGCTAGCGCCAGGATCGGCAAATACCGCCCGTAGTCGATCCTCATGATCACCCTCCCATCAGTCGTTGCCTCGATGGCATACGCGCCGATCTGAACCGCAACCAGAATGCCCGGGCACAGACGACCAACCTCACTGTGGCGGCTTCGGCGGTTCGGACAGCCTGAGCCTGGCAAGTGGGCTACCATAGCAGCGCGGCGGCAATATTGATCGTTCCGCGTCGCGAGGTGGAACGAAGCCTCCGGCCGCCAAGTGCTGACGTCCCTTCCGATGCGCGTCACGAAATTGATTCTGCCTTTAGCGTTTGCCCTGTTCGCTGCATCCATGCCAACCCACGCCATCGAAGAGCCCGCCTACGAAACCACGGGGAAGATTGGCAATGTTGAGTTGCGCCAATACACACCTTACGTAGTGGCCGAGGTGCTGATGACAGGGTCCGCGACGGAGGCGGGCAATAAGGCATTTCGGATTTTGGCCAGCTATATCTTTGGCAAGAACAAAGGTGAGAAGAAGCTTGCCATGACCGCGCCGGTCACGCAGACCCCGACGCCGATGAAGTTGGAAATGGCGGCTCCGGTGACACAGAGCGCCGCCCCAGGCGGGTATCTGGTCCAGTTCGTGTTACCAAGGGGCGTGACTTTGGATACCGCGCCCGAACCCATCGACCAGCGGATCGTCCTTCGGCAAGTGCAGCCGATGCGTGTGGCTGTCATCCGCTACTCTGGCTTCTGGTCGGATTCCAACTACAACAGGCACCTGGCCCAGTTGGAGGAGACGTTGAGGAAGGCGGGCGTGAGATGGGCAGGCGAACCGATCTACTCGCGCTATAACCCGCCGTTCACACCCTGGTTCCTGCGTCGTAACGAAATCTGGTTGCAGCTCCCTGCCACTGCCGGTAATCGACTGGATTGACCGCCCGGGAGTACAGGTTGCGAAGACGAGGCTGATAGGTCGCGTAGCCAATCCGAGCTCCGACCGTGCGCAGCACCGGGGCCGGTGGGTCAGGCCCTGAAGCGGATCCCAAGGTGTACCCAACCGAATTCGGCTTCGGTTGAGTCTCGTACACAGTACGCAATGATCATGGTGCACGCCGCTTGAGAAAGGCCAGGAGAGCTCGATGCGCTACTTTCTCCGGCCTGGTCCCACGGTGCGCAAGCTGTTGAATACCTGGCCTATGCACCGGCCGCACCCCGCAAGCCGATGCTGGATTCTTGACGTGCAAACCTGCGGACTAACTCGAACTGCGCCGCGAGATTCAAGTAACCCGCTCCGACGGGCGCCGGAGCCGTGCGCTGACTCGCCGGCGCTCGGCGCAAAGCGTCGGCCACGCGCCTCGGAGTGCCGAGATCGCTCCAGCCGCACTGCGGCACGGGCAGAACACGCAGACGGTCTTCATGGCCCTGCAAGATGTCGCGCGAGAAATCAAGCTCCGGCAGCCGATCGTAGAGCTGCGCGACGGCACAGGCTTCACGGGGTGTGTTTCGATCGGATTGCACAGCGGCATGCATCTCTCGGACGATCCCGGGCATGCGCCGTCGAAACAGCGCGAGAAGCGCCTGTGCCGTGGTCGCCAGGATGAACGCGTTCCAGAGCGCGCCGTTGGCGATCAGCTCGTGGGCGGCCGGCATCGGGGGCTTTTCGATGAATTGTTGCACTTCCAGCGCACCTCGGCCGTCGCTGCGGCCCGGAACGATATAGCCGAGTTCCGGGTCGCTCTCCTCCGGTTCAAGTCCCAGCAGTATCGTCTCATCCAGGCGCCACTGCAGCTGCTCGACAGCCCTGCGCAGCGATCGCGCCAGGACCGACTCCAGGCGCACGTGATGATCCGAGGGAAGAATGACGATCTGTGCGCTCGGATCACGTTCGATGATGTGCAGCAGCGGCAGCAAGATCCCATTCGCGGTGCCGCGATTCCTCGGCTGGACGATGATATTCGCCATTGGCAGGGTGCTCTGGAATGGCTCCCACCAGCGGCGATGCTGCTCGGCGACGATGGCACACGTATACGGCTTGGAGGCCACACTTCTCGCACGAGACAGGGCCTCGTACAGCAAAGACGGACCATCACTCAAAGAACAGAACTGCTTAGGTATGCTCGCCCCTGATGCTGATGTCGTGAGGCTGCGTAATCGCGTGCCTTCTCCGGCGGCCAGCACCAGCGCCCAAGTGTTCGCGTGCTCGTACATCCGTCGTCTCCCTTTTCGCTTGATTGGCCGATCCGCGGGATGAGTACTGCTTGGGGCCGCATCGTCCCAAAATGGTGCGCGCGCAGGGTATTCGCAGGATCCCCATCCCTGCTGTGGAAAACACCTATGGGATGGCGCGCGGATGGCGAACGCCGGCACGCTAACCGGCAATCCACCTCGAGCACCCCGCCGCCGGATGCACGGCAATCCACGTCGCGGTCCGCATCGAGGCGGCACGATCTCCGAAAGCGGCCGACGCGCGTGGTGACTTTCGTTGCGATCAGTACGTATTCGCGTACGCAGGCGTGCGACTTCGCGGCGGCGCTGCGAGCGGCGAGAGTGCGCCACATTAGGCTTGGCAACGGAAGACTCACATGACAAGGCGACCGACGAAGTTGACTCTGCGCTACCCTGGTGCCACTCCGCTGCGGTGGATTCGAGTCGCTGTCGAAGCGATCGACGATGGCCTCGCAGGGCTTTGCGCACAGCAGTGGCGCAGTGCGCAGACGGTGCGGGTCGAGGCGCCTCCGGGCACGAGATTCCGTGGCAAGTTCGAGGCCCGCCATCCGTATTGAGCGCCCAATACCCCAACGGGTACCGTTAGTGGCGCGGTCAAAATCGGCGCTACGGCGGAAACATCGGCCTACGGCATGCGCCGCTAAGTGGCCAGCAGCGCCCTCAGCAACGTGAGAAGCTCATCGGCGTTGACGGGCTTGCTCGCCACCCGCATACCCGGATCGCGCGGCAAGTCCTTGATGGCAGCCGACGTGTCGCCCGTCATGAGGATCGCCTTCAATGGAAGGCCGAGGGCCTCGCGCACCTGTGTGATGACATCCGTGCCGACTTCGCCGTCAGCGAGATGGTAGTCGGTGATGAGAAGATCAAGCTCTTGCCGCTCCCGCACCGTTTGCAACGCTTCAACCAGAGAAGCTACTGCCGTGACACGGTAGCCTTCGACGCTCAGGAGCATCCGTGTTGCCGCTCGCACGCTCGGATCGTCTTCGACCAGAAGCACGTGGACTCTACCGATCTGTTGCGACGGTGTGGAAGCTGATTCGCGTTGAGCTGGCGTGGTGCGAACTTGACCGCGCCCCGCAGGCAGTGCGAGCGAAAATGCGGACCCCTTCCCGACCTCCGACGCAACATCGAGTCTGAGCTTTAGGAGCTTGACGATGCGCTGCACGATCGACAGGCCCAACCCGTAACCGTCACGTGATCGATTGGTCGGGATGCCGACCTGGTAGAACTCATCGTAGATGAATGGAATCTGATCGGCGGGAATTCCGATGCCGGTGTCGAGCACCTCGACGCGAACAAGGGTGGCCTCATGCAGGCACCGCAACCGGATCACGCCCTCGCGCGTATATTTGATCGCATTGGATACTAGGTTCCTCAAGACCTGCTGCACGAGTGAGGGATCGCTGTGCACGTAGTCTTCACACGTCTCAATCTCGAAGCGCAGGCCTTTCGTCCCAGCGAGACCTGCAAAATCCCTGCGCAATTCCTCGAATAGGGTGGCGACGGTGAAGTCGGTGGGTTCGGGCTTGATCGCGCCCGATTCGAGTTTGCTGATATCGAGTAGGGCGTTCAGTAGTCGCGACATGGCGCCGATCGTTTGCTCCTCCTGCGCGAGCACCTCGGCAGCATCGGAATTCGGCAACATGCGCTTCAGCGTCCCGGTCAGGAGACTCAGTGTTTGCAAGGGTTGGCGCAGGTCGTGACTGGCGGTTGCGAGAAAGCGGCTTTTTCCCTGATTGGCTCGGTCGGCACTGTCACGTGCCGCATCGGCTATCTCTCTTGCTTGGTCAGCTGCCATGCGCGCACTTTCCGCCGCCTGCCGTGCAAGGATGAGCTCGGCTTCTACGCGTTTGCGGTCGCTCACGTCGCGGATCGCGGCTGCTACGAGCAGACGATCCTCGTCCTGAATGGGACTCAGGCTGATTTCGACGGGGAATTCCGACCCGTCGCGACGCAGAGCAAAGAGCTCGAGGTCCTGTCCCATGGGACGAAATCGCCCACTCGCGAAGTAGCTGTTCCGGTGGCCTACGTGGCGGCTGCGGAAGCGTTCGGGCATCAGTCGTTCGACGCCCTGTCCGACGATTTCATCAGGTGAATAGCCGAAAAGCGCAGACACCTGTCGGTTCGCATAGCGCACGTATCCTGAGGCGTCGATGACGATGATGGCATCCGGTGCTGCCTCCAGCACGCGTTGAGCGAGTCCGAACGACGTGGACGGCATCGATGTGCCTCCGTTAGCGCTGGTCAGCTGGGCAGGTTCGGTCGCTAACGCCGACTGTCCAAGACCGGGGCAAGCTGACGCCGGCCGTGCGGGCGGCGTCAAGCCCGTTTTAATAAGTTTAGGCCCAATCCGCGTTAGGCGCTGTGTGAAGGTCAACCGTTCACAGACCGGGAGCACGTAGCACGGCAATCGGGGTCGGGCAGCTCAGCGCGTGAGACAATTCATTGCAGAGAGATGGCTTGAGTCGTCCCCTCCTAACCAATTGATTACCCTTAAGATTTCCAATGAGTTGCTCTTGAACGTGCGATCGGTTGGAGCCCATCGTCATTCGGCTATCAATGCACTCGTAAACTGCTTCGGCGAGCTCGCCTGGCGATGTTTGGCGGCGGCGCTGGGCGGCCCGAGCGGGCCCTCGAGGCACACACTCTCTCAGCGGTTGGCCGCGTCACTCATCCGCACTTCGCCTCGCGACAGTGGTACGAGGAGCTGACATGAGTCCGCGTCAAGTATTGATTGCGAATTCCGGGCTGTGAGCTCGTTGACAAAATGACTTGCGCGCCGGCGTTCAATCAGCGTGCCGCTTAACACCTTTGCGAGGGCCTGGGCGGTCTCCTGCTGCTTTCTACCGCTGCCGGCGTAGCCAAATCCCAGATCCGGCCACATAGGAGCCTCGCAAGACGGCGTGACCGGCGGTCGGCAGCGCAGGCGCCCGTTCATCCAAACCGCCCTGTCACGAAATCCTCCGTCCGACGGCCGTAAGCACACGGATTGAATGGAGCGCGCGCATTGGCACGTGTTTCAGATCCTGACGAAACGCAATTCCCTCATGCACCGGTATGTAAACCAGCGCTACGTGGGCGCCCGTGCCCCGGAACATATCTGGTTAGGTGTCTCGATTGAGGACACGCTCGCACTTACGCGGGTCACGCATCTGAAGGAAACCCATGCCCGCGTTCCATTGGGCCATCGCTGGTGGCGAAAGCGGCTCGGGCGCGCGCCCGGTCATGCCCGAATGGGTTCCGTTCGATACGCGATCAGTGCCGCGCACAACGGGTCCGCCTTCTTCTTTAAGCAGTGGGGCGGCAAAACCTCGAGGGCGGGCGGCAACCGCCTGGATAGGCGCTACTGGATGCAATATCCCCGAGTCAGTCGAGAGTCGCTGGTAGCCGGTTACTCCGGAACCTAGGCCGAATTCTGGGTAACCGTCCGGTCTGGGCCGCATAGCTGAGGGCTGGGATGCTGCCGATGATGTGCTAAGTGGGCACATCGTAGGTGTCCACGTAGGAGTTAGGTGGACACCTCGGGGCAAGGTGCAGTCACGACCGATTCGCTGGGCCGACGCACGGGCCCACGCCGCCAACACACGATCGAAGAGAAGCGTCGCATCGTCAAGGAGACGCATGCGTACGGTAACTCCGTGGCTGAGGTTGCGCGGCGGCACGGCGTGAACCCCAACCAGGTGTTCGCCTGGCGACGGCTGTATCGGTCGGGATTGCTCAAGGAGAGCTCGCAAGAGCCGGCAGCGATGCTGCCGGTGAAGGTGAGCACCCCGACGGTGTTGCCGAGCAAAGCTGCAACCGATGCGGTGAAGCCCAGGAGTACATCGGCATTGGGCACTGGGGCCATTGAGATCGAGCTGCCCAACGGCTACTGCGTGCGCGTGCAGGGGCGAGTGGATGCCAAGGTGCTCTCTCAAGTGCTTGAGCTTGTGGTGCGGCGATGATCGCGCTGCCGGCGGGTGTGAAGGTGTGGCTAGCGGCCGGGGCGACCGACATGCGCAAGGGGTTTGATGGACTGGCGGCCCAGGTGCAGACACACCTCAGTGATGATCCCTTCTCGGGGCAACTCTTTGTGTTTCGCGGCCGCGCGGGTGATCGAGTAAAGATCCTGTGGTGGAGTGGTGATGGGTTCTGTCTGTTCGCCAAGCGCCTGGAGCGCGGACGGTTCGTGTGGCCGCAAGCCACGCACGGCAGCGTTGAGCTGACCGCGGCGCAGCTCTCCATGCTGCTTGAGGGGATCGACTGGCGACGCATCGAGCGCACCTTTGATCCGCGTGTAGCGGTGTAGAAGTCCCTATTTTCATAGGGCTTTCATGCAGCGTGCGGTATAATGCCGCATGCCTGAAGCGGCAGATCTGCCCAACGACATCGAAGCCCTCAAGAGCCTGGTGATCACACTCACCGCGCGCAGCACCAGGCTCGAAGCTGCCGAGGCACTCCTGCTGTCCCAAAAGCTCGAGCTCGAGAAGCTGCGTTTTGAGATCGCATGCCTGAAGCGCATGAAGTACGGCCGCTCCTCGGAGGCCCTCGATCGCGAGCTGCTGCAGATGCAGTTGTCGATCGAGGACTTGGAGGTGAGTCTTGCCGCCAAGCCCGTCGAGATCCGGCCGGTATCGAAGGAGCCGGCCGAGAAGCCTGTCCGTCGGCCACTGCCCGAGCAACTGCCGCGAGAAGAGATCGTGCACGAGAACCCCTGTGCGTGCCCGGCCTGCGGAGGCGAGCTGCGCGTCCTGGGCGAGGACTCCTCCGAGATACTCGAGTACGTGCCGAGCCGCTTCAAGGTGATCCGACACGTGCGTCCGAAGCTCTCCTGCAGCAGCTGTCAGAAGATCGTGCAGCCTGCAGCTCCCAGCCGCCCGATCGAGCGAGGACTTGCAGGTCCGGGGCTTCTCGCCCACGTCCTGGTGTCCAAGTACTGCGATCACTTGCCCTTATACCGGCAGAGCCAGATCTTCGCCCGCGAGGGGATCGACTTGGATCGATCGACCCTTGCCGACTGGGTGGGCGGGGCGAGTGCGTTGCTCGAGCCGTTGGTGAAGGCGATCGGCCGTTACGTGCTCGCAAGCTACAAGATCCACGGCGATGACACCCCGGTGCCGGTGCTGTGCCCAGGCCGCCGCACCACCAAGGAGGGGCGACTCTGGACCTATGTGCGCGATGATCGGCCGGCGAGCAGCCTGGATCCACCGGCGGTGTTCTTCCGCTACAGCCCGGATCGCAAAGGTGAGCGTCCGCGAGCGCACCTGGCGAACTTCAGCGGCGTGCTGCAAGCCGATGCCTATGCCGGCTTCGACCGCCTCTACGGAGAGAAGATCAAGGAGGCGGCCTGCTGGGCGCACGTGCGGCGCAAGTTCTACGATATCCATGTATCGCTCGCCTCACCGATCGCCCTTGAAGCGCTCGAGCGGATCGGTCGGCTCTACAAGATCGAAGAGGAAATCCGCGGCCGCCCGCCCGATGAACGACAAGCCGTGCGCCAGGCGCGCGCGGGACCTGAGCTCGAGGCTTTGTACGAGTGGCTGCACAAGACAGCGACCACGCTGTCGAAGAAGGGCGAACTGGCCAAGGCGATCCGCTACGCGCTCTCGAACTGGCTGGCACTCACCCGCTATCGAGACGACGGGCGACTCGAGGCCGACAACAACGCTGCCGAACGGGCGCTGCGGGCGGTCGCGCTGGGCCGCAAGAACTGGTTGTTCGCCGGGTCCGATGACGGTGGCGAGCGCGCCGCGGTGATATACACGCTGATCGGCACCGCAAAGCTCAACAACATCGACCCGGAAGTCTACTTGAGGTACGTCCTCGAGCACATTGCCCAACACCCGATCAACCGCATCGATGAGCTTCTACCGTGGTACGTCAAACCCGAACTCGCCGCAAACCACTCGCTCGCCGCGTAAAGAAACCGCCGAATCACGCTACCCCCGCAACGAAGGCGGGGTTCCGATGGCCAAACATCGAGTGGCTGATCGACGTGGGCGGCGCGATCACCCTCGGCACTGAAAAGCCCATAGGTTGCATCGCATCGGCCGCCGACGAAGACGTCTGCTACGCGATGCTAGTGCGTCGTGACGGCGAAAGCCTGCACGATCTGCTTTTGCGGCTTGATCAGAGCATCGCGACGGCATCTGAAACCAGCGTGCCCGTTGATGAGCTCAACCCCTAAGGTCAAGACGCCCTTCGGCTGACGGTTACAATTCTGGCGTGAAGAGATGGACTGAAGTATCAGCCCTTGTATCACTCGCAGAGATTCTGCTTCGGTTGAGTCTCGTAAGTCATTGATTATATGGTGGAGCCAGGCGGGATCGAACCGCCGACCTCTTGCATGCCATTCGCACGTGTCTTTGATGTTTAACGTTATACGTTATAAAATCTTGAGGTGATCAAGAGCTTCAAGTGCGACGACACGCGCAAGCTCTTCGAGACTGGGAAGTCGGCGCGCTTCGGGTCAATCCTCAAATTGGCAACCCGCAAGCTCACACAGCTGGAAGCGGCGACGACGCTGGAGTTCCTGCGTTCCCCGCCGGGTAATCGGCTCGAGGCTCTGAAGGGCGACCGGGAAGGGCAGCACAGCATTCGCGTGAACGACCAGTGGCGGCTCTGCTTCCGCTGGACCCCTGCGGGTGCCGAAGAAGTTGAGATCGTCGACTATCACTAGAGCGGTGGACATATGAGTTTCAAGAATGGAATGCGCCCTGTTCATCCAGGTGAGGTGTTGCGTGAAGATTTCCTGCGCCCTTCGGGCCTGACTGCCAACGCACTCGCGAAGGCTCTGCGTGTGCCCGCACCGCGCATCAACGACATTGTGCGTCGGCGTCGTGGCATCACAGCCGACACTGCCATGCGGCTCGCCCGCTACTTTGGTGGGGATGCCCAGTCTTGGCTCAACCTGCAGACGCTGTACGACCTTCGCGTTGCCGAGAGGGCCAAGGCGAGAAGGATCGAGCGAGAGGTCACGCCACTTGCCACCAACGCGGCCTAATCGGGACGCCTACACAGATAACTTCGGGTGTCGGCCAAAACCGCTCAATGTGGTCATGAAACGCGCTGCCGGTAAGCCGCCGTTCGCCAAGCTGTCCATCGGGTTAGTTATGCTTCACAGCAGCTCTTTAGCCCGAGACCCGCCGCGCAGGAAGCATCAAAGGCAGGGCACGAAAATCATTGCGGCTGCCATGCTCGTGGTCGCTTTGACACGTGGAATGACAGAGGAGCACGAGCATGGCAACGTGGAGCGGTTGGGAGATGTTCACTTTGCTACATCGTGCAACAACGCGGCGCAGCGAGGATTTGATCGTGCGGTCGCGCTGCTGCATTCTTTCCAGTTCAGCCGTGCAATCGAAGGATTTAACGCGGTACTGGGAGACGATCCGACGTGCGCCATCGCCTACTGGGGAATCGCGCTAAGCGATTGGAGCAATCCGTTCGCGCCAGGAATCAAAGATACTAGACAATTGCAGCTTGGGCAGCAGCATGCCGAACGCGGCTGGAGCCTTGGTGCAAAGACAGAGCGAGAACAAGCTTATCTTACGGCCGTCGGCAAGCTGTACAGCGACTTTGAAAGCACGCCCCAGCAAGCACGCTTGCACGCGTATCGCGACGCCATGCAGGACGTCGCGGCAAAATACCCGAATGATCACGAAGCTGAGATCTTCTACGCACTGGCGCTGGCGGCCGCGGCAGACCCTGGGGACAAGACCTATAGGGACCAACTCAAAGCCGGAGCGATTCTCGAGAAATTATTCGAGCAGGAGCCGACGCATCCTGGTCTGGCGCATTACATTATCCATGCCTACGACGTGCCGCCGCTGGCGGGCCGGGCCCTAATTGCGGCGCGCCGTTACGCGAAGATTGCCCCTGATGCACCTCACGCGCTACACATGCCGTCGCACACCTTCACTCGCCTGGGATACTGGCAAGAGTCCATTGACAGCAATGTGGCCGCCGCAGCAGCAGCGCGGGAGCAGGGTCAGACCGCGGAGGAGTTGCACGCCAGCGACTACGAGACTTACGCTTACTTGCAAACGGGACAAGATCAGTCCGCGGAGCGCATCGTAAAATCCTTGCCGGCGATCGCATCGCGCTTCAATCCGAAGGCGGTATTCATTGGGGCCGGTCCGCCCTCGGCTGGATATTTTGCGCTCGCGGCGATTCCCGCGCGATACGCATTGGAGCGCCAAGACTGGCAGCAGGCCGAAGAGCTAGCGGTGCGTGAGACTCCATTTCCTTATACAGATGCGATGACGTGGTTCGCCAGAGGATTAGGGGCGGCGCGACTGGGGCATCGCGCACAAGCGAACGACGCAGCGACCGCGCTGAAGGGGATTCAGGGACGCCTCGTGGCGACCAACGAGCTTTACTGGGCACGGCAGGTGGAGATCCAGGCGACGGAGGTCTCGGCATGGTCGGCGTTGGCAGCCGGCCAGAAGGAAGAAGCTTTGCGACAAATGGAATCAGCAGCGGAACTGGAAGATGGGACAGACAAGAGTGCGGTTACACCCGGGCCATTGTCCCCGGCGCGGGAGCTACTCGGAGAGATGTTCCTGGAGACGAATCAGCCCGCTAAAGCATTGGAACAGTTTGAAGCGACGCTGAAGAGGGAGCCGCGGCGTTTCCGCGCACTATACGGCGCGGCGCATGCTGCCGATCTCATTGGAAACCGGTACGCGAGTCAAAGATACTTCAGGGAGCTATTGAAGGTTTGTGCTAAACCCGACAAGCCTGGAAGAGTCGAGCTCAAGGCAGCGCGGGAGGCCGTGTCGAAGGGATAAATCGACTCCAGCGAAGCGGGCACTCGCGAACGGCGGAAGGACGGTCTGAACGGCCAGGACCCCGCAGGCGCGGACGGTGCATGTTGGTGGTGGTGTTCTAGTTGGAGGCATTGACGAGGCGACCGCACAGTTCGGTTTGGCGACGACGCTCGGCGAATGTCCAGCAGTTGGCATAGGCGGTCTCGCCACCGGCGGCGGAGTTGGCAAGCTAATGGGGAAGTACGGCCTGACGTGTGACAATCTACTGGCCGTTGATATGGTGCTCGCGGACGGCCGCATCGTCACAGCAAACGCCGGAGAAAATTCAGATCTCTACTGGGCGGTTAGGGGTGGCGGCGGGAACTTTGGCGTGGTGACAACCTTCACCTTTCGCTTACACCCGGTGAAGGACGTTCTGGCCGGAAACCTCTTCTTCCGCATGGACAACGATGCACAAGTCCTGCGTGAATTTCGGGCCGCAACGGCCAACGCGCCGGACGAGCTCACGTTGTTTGGATTGGTATTTGCGGGCGACGATGCAAAGCCCGCGTTTTGAATTGAGGTCTGCTATTGCGGCGAACAGGCGAGAGGCGAGGAGGCACTAGCGCCCCTCCGACATTCGAAGCACCTGCTATCCGGCACCGTGAAACGGTCAGTCGAGCATTTCGGCCAATGAACCGCCCTCGATGAGCGAGAACCGTACTGGCTTTCTAACGCGGCTGGAGGATGACGTAGTCGCTACCTTGAACGACGCCACCGTCAATTCGCCAGCCAACTATAGTGTTTGGCTAGTTCACTTTCACGGAGCCGTCGCCGCGCTGCCCGTTCATGCAACGGCCTTCCCGCTACGTGGGCAAGGTTTTGGGTACGGCATCACCGCCCAATGGGATAAGCCCGAGCAACGTATTCGAGCGACGCAGTGGACCATAGCCTTGGCTAAGCGGCTCGCGCCTCTAAGCAGAGGCAACTACGTCAACATGATGGACAGAGAAGATTCGGCGGCGGTGCGCACAGCCTGCAGGCCTAATTACGACCGCCTCGCGAAGCTGAAGCGCCGTTACGACCCGACGAACTTCTTTGCGCTCAATCAGAATATTCGGCCGGAATGACGGGCCGGCAGGCGTTCCCTGCGAACATTGGAGTGTCGGCTCCGTCAGTATCGAGCGGCCGCTATCGGGAACGGCAAATGTCTCTGACGGGTCGAGGGGGAGTCTTTCCGGCCTCACGCCCGGAGGAATCACCGCCATTGGGCACCCAGCGCCCGAACGGTGAACGTTTGGAAGGTTCAATAGCCGTCAAACAATGGGTACCCCACTGGGTATCCCAAAGAAATTCTGCTTCGGCTGACTCTCGTAAGCCTTTGATTATATGGTGGAGCCAGGCGGGATCGAACCGCCGACCTCTTGCATGCCATGCAAGCGCTCTCCCAGCTGAGCTATGGCCCCACACACCCGAGATCACCGGAGTGCCTCGGCGCACTTCATCGCCAACCGCCCCCGACGCGCCACCCCCCACCCGCAGGGGCGCAATAATACCAGCCCGCAGGCGGTAAGCTCATCGTAAGTCACACATTACTTAGGTTTAACCGTGCAGCCCCCCTCCTCGCCAGCCTGGCCCGAGCTACCGTACCTCGAATGGCGCGAGATGTACGCAACGCTGCACCTTTGGACGCAGATCGTGGGCAAGGTACGCCTCGCGCTGACGCCGTGGCTCAATCACAGCTGGCACGTACCGCTCTATGTGAACGCACGCGGGCTCACGACTTCGCTCATTCCCTGCGCACCGCGCGGCCTCGAGATTCAATTCGACTTCATTGCTCAAGAGCTCTCCGTGACCACCACGGACGGCGGCGCTCGGCGCATGCCGCTCGTGCCGATGAGCGTTGCTCATTTCCACACCGACACGCTCCGAATGCTAAGCGAGCTCGACGTTGCGGTGACCATCAACGACTACCCCTGCGAGATCGCCGCCGCCCTCCACTTCACTCGCGACCGCTCCCTACGCAGCTACGACGGCCATCAGGCTCGACAGCTCTGGCAAGCCCTGGTGCAGGTCGAACGTGTTCTGCAGCTGTTCCGCACTCGGTTCATCGGCAAGTGCAGCCCCGTGCATTTCTTCTGGGGCAGCTTCGATCTCGCGGTGACACGCTTTTCGGGCCGACGCGCACCCGACTTCGCCGGCAAAGTGCCGGGCGTTGGCCCCGCCATCATGCGCGAGGCGTACTCACACGAAGTCAGTAGCGCGGGATTCTGGCCCGGCGGGCCGGGCGCCGAGTACGCTGCCTTCTATTCTTACGCCTACCCGACACCGGCCGAGTTCAAGCACGCTCGCATCGAGCCAACCGCGGCATTCTTCAGCGAGTCACTCGGGGAGTACCTGCTGCCTTACGATGCCGTTCGTGCCGCCTCCGATCCGGATGCAACGCTGCTCGCCTTTCTCGAGAGCACGTATGCCGCGGCTGCCAACACAGCCAGCTGGGACCGTGCAGCACTCGAATGCTCCGAGGGGATCCCGGGCCGACCACGCGACATCGCACTGCAGAGCCACAGCCCGTCGGTATCGACTAACTAGCGCCACCCGCCGAACGCGCGTAATCCAGCGCCCGCGCCAGCCGCTCAAGCGTGCGCGTTCTGCCGATCAAGGCCACGGTCGCATCGATCGGCGGTGAGACAGCTCCACCGGTCACCGCAACACGCAGCGGTTGCGCGACTTTGCCAAGTCCGGATCCAAGCTCGGCCGCCGTATCCGCGAGCTGCTGGTGAATCGCCTGCGCGGACCATTCCGTCAGTGCGACGAGACGATCCTGGATGCGGGTCAGCACGAGTACGCCGTCCCGGCCCAGATGCTTGCGTGCCGCCTTATCATCGAGCTCAACGTCGGCCGCGAAGAAGTAGCGGCTGTTGAGGGCCATTTCCTTCAGCGTGCGTGCCCGCTCGCGCTGAGCGGCGGCGACGCCCTCCAACAGCGTCTGATCGCTACAGGAGATTCCGAGCAACGAGAGCTGTTCCGCCAGGCCAGCCGCCAGACGCGACAGCGGCGCGCGCATCATGTGCTGCTGGTTGACCCACAGCAGCTTCTCCGGATTGAAGGTCGAGGCGGCTTTGTTCACGTCTGTGATGTCGAATGAATCGATCATCTCCTGCATCGTGAAGAGCTCCTGATCGCCATGAGACCAGCCGAGCCGCGCGAGGTAGTTTAGCAACGCCTCTGGCAGATACCCGTCCTCGCGATAGTTGAGCACGCTAACCGCGCCGTGTCGCTTCGAGAGCTTCGCCCCGTCCGGCCCGAGAATCATCGCGACGTGAGCGTAAATTGGTGGCTGACCGCCAAGGGCCCGCAGCATGTTGATCTGCCGCGGCGTGTTGTTGAGATGATCATCGCCGCGAATCACGTGCGTTATCTTCATGTCCATGTCGTCGACTACGACACAGAAGTTGTACGTCGGGTTGCCGTCGGAGCGCGCGATGATCAGGTCGTCGAGCTCAATATTCTGGAACACGACGCGCCCGTGGACCTGGTCGTCCACGACGACGTCGCCTTCGATCGGGTTGCGGAACCGCACGACGGGCTCAACGCCGGCCCGAGGCTCGGTGCGATTCCGGCAGCGCCCGTCATAGCGCGGCTTCTCCTTGCGTGCCAGCTGCTCCGCGCGCATCTGTTCCAGCTCTTCTTTCGTGCAATAGCACCGATAGGCTGAGCCCGCGGCGAGCATCTGCGCCAGCACCTCACGGTAGCGGGGATAGCGCTGCGTCTGGAAGTACGGGCCCTCATCGGCCGAGAGTCCGAGCCAGCGCATTCCATCGATGATGACGGCAACTGCTTCCTCGGTGGAGCGCTCGCGGTCGGTATCTTCGATGCGCAGAATGAAACGTCCACCCTTGCGGCGCGCATACAGCCAGCTGAAAAGGGCGGTCCGGACTCCGCCGATGTGCAGCAGGCCCGTCGGACTGGGGGCAAATCGAGTAACGACTGTCATGGGCGCCGCGATGGTATCAGCCTGGGTCACCTGAGGTGCGCTCCGACCCCGGGTCGGCCGGATTGCCTATCCGCCCCGGGGTGCTTAGACTCTCGCGCTCCCCAAGGCGGGCGGTTAGCTCAGCGGTAGAGCACTGCTTTCACACGGCAGGGGTCACAGGTCCGAATCCTGTACCGCCCACCAAAAAATCAAAGAGTTACGAGCGTCGAGCAATCGGAGTACGGCAAAAGTAATGACATGGACTCCCCCTGCTCCTATGGCATCGGTTGTGCCAGGTTGAAGACTGTGGATCGTTCAATCACAGAGCAAGGGGAGTCGTGATGAAGCTTACTCGTTGCGGGCTGGACATTGCGAAGCAGGTCTTTCAGGTGCACGGGGTGAATGAGCACGGCGTGGTGAAGGCACGTAAGAGCTTGCCGCGTGGGAAAGTGCTGGAGTTCTTCGCGCGGCTGCCGCCGTGCCTGATCGGCATCGAGGCCTGCGGCGGTGCGCACTATTGGGCCCGTGAGCTCACGAAGCTCGGGCACACGGTGAAGCTAATGGCGGCGCAGTTCGTGGTGGCCTACCGCAAGCGGGGTAAGAACGATGCCAACGACGCGGAGGCTATCTGCGAGGCGGTGGGCCGACCGAACATGCGTTTCGTGGCGGTCAAGAGCGAGGAACAGCAGTCGGTGCTGATGGTGCATCGGGGCCGCACACTGGCGGTCGCCAACCGCACAGCGCAGGTCAACCAGATCCGTGGGCTTTTGAGTGAGTTCGGACTGGTGGTGTCCAAGGGAGTGGCGCGTCTGCGGCGCGGTCTGCCCGGCATCCTCGAAGATGCAGAGAACGGGTTGCCCGCGCTTGCGCGCGAGGTACTCGCGGGGATGCTTGAGCAACTGCACGAGCTCAACGCGCGGGTCACCAGGTACGACGACCAGATCCGTGCCCTGGCACAAGCCAGCGAGCCGGCACGACGACTGATGCGTATCGAGGCCATTGGACCACAGACCGCGACGGCGCTGGTCGCCAGCATCGGTGATCCGCATGTCTTCAAGAATGGACGCAGCTTCGCTGCTTGGCTGGGGATCACCCCTCGCCAGCACTCGAGCGGCGGCCAGGAACGACTCGGGCAGATCACTCGCCAGGGCGATCGCTACTTGCGAACGCTGCTGGTGCACGGCGCCCGCGCCTACCTTCGCTTCGTCGACAAGAAGACGGACGCAAAAAGTGCCTGGGCGCGGCGACTGAAGGAACGTCGGCACCCAAATGTCGCAGCGGTGGCGCTCGCTGCGAAGCATGCGCGCATCGTTTGGGCGATCCTTGCGCACGGAACAGAATATCGACCCGCGAACTCGCCGGCGGTCGCCGCCTGACGTAGGCCAGACTCCGCCAGTTCGCAGTCGAGATCGAGGAGGTACGACCCCGCCCGGAATTGCAAGAGCGTACAAGCTGATGGAAACAGGTCAGACCGGCGCAGGATGAATCTGATATGCCGTACGGTGGCTCGGACACCGCAAAAGTTATGAGAGTCCTGCGAGCGATTGTCATCAGGGCCCGCGTCGACGGACGCATCGAGAGGCCGGATATATAGTCTGCAGTCCGATCCTGGAGCCGCCAGCGAAGACGCCCTTGCAGCGCAGGGGGAGTCCATATATACGGCATAGTTTTGCCCGGACGGAGTTAGCCACCGCTGGATGCGCCCGGACTCAAAGTCGGGCGCGCAGCGGCGGCGTCGGTGCGTCGGCGACAGGCTCAAGTCATGTCTAGCATCAGGTCATCTGATCCAATCCTTGATCACACGCGTAAGTGCCTCGAGGATCACATTCACCAAGAGTGGGGAGACCGACCCGGTCTCGACGCGTTCAACCGGCTGCTCGCGAAGCAGATTGAGGAGGGCATGAACACGCAAGAACGAGAGGGGTTTACCCTGGCCGCCGTGAGCAGCTAAGCGAGGTTCGACATGGCCGAGACGCCCAAGACTCCCGAAAAGAAGCTCTTCGAGGTCACAAGCAAGGTCATCAAGCTGCGCGACCCGGCGAAGCCGGGATCGAGCACCACTATCGAGACCGTTTGGCAGATGCCGGGTGGCGCCATCACCAAGGGTACCTACGTTGGAGCGCCAGGGCGTTGGACGCTACAGGCTAGCGGCGCTCCGGTGAGGCCAGAGATGGCTGCGCAGCTGGATGCAATCGAAGCGCGCTCGCTTTGAGCTCGTGTGAGATCGCACCGATCAGTTTGGAGACGGCGCTCGATTGGTTCTCGGCGCAGTGGACGGACGCCCTGCCCTCTCAAGGCTGTAACACGGGTTCGAATCAGGTAGGGAGCGCCATAAAATCAATAGGTCAGCTATCGAGGCTAACCCTCTACCCTTCCATAGAACGCCATATTGTGCTGTGGAATTAGCACAGCAGCACAGCTGGCCAAGTTCGTAGCCACCATGCCCTCGGCCCCCCTTCGGCAAGCTTGTTGGGGGGGGGCAGCTCGGCAAAAGCCGGCGAAAGGCCTCGAGCCTGAAGCCCCGGCTCCTGGAATGGGCACGAAAAAGGACACACGGGTTCCGGTCTCTAGAACGGAATGTCGTCATCAAACTCCTCTCGGGCTTTCGGCTGAGGCGGCAGCTCCACGCCAGCCTTTCGAGCAATCGCATTGATCTGTTCAGCAACGCCGAACGCGTCCCTTACTTGGGAGTTATCCCTCGCGGCACGAAGCAAGCGTTCGATCTGCGATTTCTCTAGCACTGAGCGCAACGGAGCTAGGTTCTTCATGGCAATGCGCGCGTCCAGATAGGACGCGGCCTCGGCTACCGCGCCTACGATTGCGTCCACAACACGCGCTCGTAGTGCCTCGAATCGGACAGTAGCTCCAAAGATGTTTGCAGCTAGTTCTTCTGGCCGGTCCAGTGTTCCCGTGACCGCTTGTATCTTGCCTATAAAGCCGTATGGGTCACGACCTAAGCGCACAGCAACGATCGGAACATTCCTCCCTAATGCAAAGCCAACCTCCTGATCAGCCCATCGA
>Ga0335081_10005395_pt1 | contig 20239 bp, 16 predicted proteins | sample Lox_Sample_35_FD_206713 | JGI IMG/M metagenome (GOLD analysis project Ga0335081, IMG submission 206713) | Soil microbial communities from Loxahatchee National Wildlife Refuge, Florida, United States - Lox_Sample_3.5 | ecosystem: Environmental > Terrestrial > Soil > Wetlands | place: USA... | reverse complement strand
AAGGATTCCTTGAACCGCGTGAAGGATCTCCGAACGACCGCCGTAGCTCAACGCCAAATTGAGAAGCATTCCGTCGCAATGCTCGGTCCTTTTTTTCGTCTCTTCCAGGGTCCTCTGAACATCCGGAGGAAGATCTTCCGTGCGGCCGATGGCATTGAGCCGGATATTGTTCCGGACCATTTCCTCACATTCTTTTTGAAGATATTCTTTCAACAGTCCCATCAGGGCTTTCACTTCGTCCGACGGCCTCTTCCAATTCTCGATGGAGAAGGCGTAAAGCGTCAGCACCTTTATTCCCAATTCACGGCAAGCGGTGACAACTTCCCTGACGGCTCTGACCCCTTGCATATGGCCGGCGATTCGGTTCCGGAGCTTCTTTTTGGCCCACCGGCCATTTCCATCCATAATGATGGCGATATGGCGGGGAAGGTTTTCTTTATCGATTTCTTCCATGACGGAGGGGTCGCCTTGTTGACCGAGACGACCGTTTTCTTCGTGCAAGTTTCCTGAACGAGTTATTTTTTAAAGTTAGCATATCGGGTGCTGTTTTTCAATCGGAGATTCACGGCCATAATCCCCAAACAAAGTCGTAGGCACAGGCTTTAGCCTGCGTGGATTCGCAGTCTAAAGGCTGCGGCTGCGGTTTTTGGGGATCTAACGACTTCCCCAAATTGGTGAAAGCCTGACTCCCGTCTTTTTATCCATTGTCATTGTGATTATCATCCCTCATTTGATTCCTCGACCACGAATTATGGTACGGGGAGTAGGACGGGAAGAAAAGGAAGGATCTTTGGAGGGGAGAAAGGGGAAGATGCTCAGAAGGATTCCTCTCCCCCTTCGGTCTCATTTCTCGACAATCGCTTCAACAGGGCACACTTCAAAACAGCTTCCACATTCCGTGCATTTCTCCTCGTTGATGACGTAGGGTTCCCCTTCCTCAATGGCTTCGGCGGGGCATTCTTCCGCGCAGGTCCCGCAGGCCACACATTCTTCCGAAATGACATAAGCCACCGACATCACCCCCTTTCCTCTCAAGAGATTTCCAAAATTTCTTTCTCCTTGGCAGCCAGGGCAGCGTCCACTTTCTCGATATATTGGTCCGTCGATTTTTGCACCTTATCCATGGACTGGTGGAGCTCGTCCTGAGAGATCTTCTTACTTTTCTCCAGCCCCTTCAGCTGATCATTCGCTTCTCTTCGGATGTTTCGAACGGCCACTTTCGCCGCTTCCGCCATCTTTCTCACTACCTTGACGAGCTCTTTACGCCGTTCTTCGGTCAGACGGGGGATGTTGATGCGAATCATCTTGCCATCGCTCACCGGAGTCACGCCGAGCTCCGATTTGAGAATGGCCTTTTCAATTTCACCGATGACGGAGGTATCCCACGGTTGAATGGTGATCAATCTGGGCTCGGGGACCGATAAGGTAGCCATTTGGTTAAGAGGCGTCGGCGTCCCGTAGTAGTCCACCCGGATATCATCAAAGAGGGCCAGGGAGGCCCTGCCCGTCCTGATCTTATTCAAATCCGCCTTGAGGGAGGAAAGCGTTTTTTCCATCTTGGCGATGGTTTCTGTATACGTCTTCTCATCCATGATTTACCCTCTCACTCTCGTTCCGATTTTTTCTCCCAGAACGACTCGTTTGATGTTTCCCTTCCGTCTCAGGTTGAAGACGATGATAGGAATCTGATTGTCCATACAGAGAGAGATGGCCGTTGCATCCATGACTTTTAATCGTTTCTTGAGCACGTCGAGATAGGTAAGCTCATCGTATTTACGGGCGTTTTTGTGAAGCAGGGGATCGGCGTCATAGACGCCGTCGACCTTCGTGGCCTTGAGAATGACGTCTGCGCCGATCTCCATGGCTCGAAGGGAAGCGGTGGTATCGGTGGTGAAGTAAGGGTTTCCTGTTCCCCCTGCGAAGATCACCACCCTGCCTTTTTCCAGGTGGCGAATGGCCCTTCTTCGAATGTAGGGTTCGGCCACCTCCCGCATTTCAATGGCTGTCTGAACTCGCGTTTGAACATCGATCTTTTCGAGAGCCTCTTGAAGGGCAATGCCGTTCATCACGGTGGCCAGCATGCCCATATAGTCTGCGGAGGCCCGATCCATTCCTTTTGCGCTGGCGGCCATCCCCCGGAAGATATTCCCTCCGCCAATGACGACGGCGACCTCTACTCTCAGATTTTTTACCTCCTTGATTTCTTGAGCAATCTTCTGGATCGCAGCCGGGTCGATTCCGAACCCTGCCTGACCCGTTAACACCTCACCGCTCAGTTTCAGGAGGATCCTTTTGTATCGGGGTCTCTGCATGAGGGAACAAGCGTTTTTCGGCTAATCGGTTCTTTTCCTTCCTCTATTTCATCGAGGAAGAGCAGGCAGGTGACGGCTGTGAGGATAGCCCTTCACCCAGTTGAAATCTTGCAAACCGACGGATTGCGATGTTTTCCCCTACCTTAGCAATCATGGCGTCCAGCAGTTCCTTGATCGTGAGGTCGGGGTCTCGGACATAGGTCTGCTCCAGCAGGCAAACCTCCGAATAAAACCTCTCCATTTTCCCTTCGACAATCTTATCGATCACCTTTTGAGGTTTTCCTGCCTCCTGGGCTTGGGTCCGATAAATGGCCCGCTCTCTTTCCAATACCTGTTCCGGAATCTCCTCCCTCCGGATGTATTGGGGATTGGCAGCGGCAATATGCATGGCGATATTTTTTACGAAGGTTTGGAAATCTTCAGTCTTAGCGACAAAATCGGTCTCACAGTTGATCTCGACCAGGACTCCCATCTTCCCGCCGGCATGGATGTAGGAAGAGACCAGGCCATCGGTCGCGATCCGGCCCGCCTTTTTGGCGGCAGTTGCCAATCCTTTCCGCCGAAGGTAATCGATCGCTCCCTCGAGGTTTCCTTTGGACTCCTGAAGGGCTGTCTTGCAGTCGATGACCCCGGCTCCTGTCCTTTGTCTTAAGTCTTTTACCAATTCAACAGAAATCTCCATTCGCTCCTATTCCTCCCCCGCTCCCTCGACCACTTCTTCTGCCTGTATCGGTTGGGGAGACTCTGCTTTTTCTGCCCTCTCTTTCTCTTCTTTCGCTCCTTCTGTCTGGAGCTGTTTTTCGTAAATCTGTTTTCCTTCGATGACCGCGTCCGCCATCTTGGAGGCAAACAGCTGAATCGCGCGGATGGCGTCGTCATTTCCCGGAATGATGTAGTCCAGTTCCTCCGGATTGCAGTTGGTATCCACAATGCCAACGGAGGGGATACTAATTTTTCGAGCTTCCCTCACGGCAATGCGTTCCTTCTTGGGATCGACGACAAAGATGGCCCCGGGAAGGTGATCCATGTTCTTGATTCCTCCCAGCGATTTTTCCAGCCGGCTCCTCTCTTTTTCCAGTTCCAGGACCTCTTTTTTCGGAAGGAGATTATAGATCTCTTCATTTTTCATGGCTTCGAGTTTATTCAATCGGTCAATGGACCGCTTAATCGTCTGGAAGTTGGTCAACATGCCTCCCAGCCAGCGATGATTGACGTAGAACATTCCGCAACGGGTGGCTTGTTCGGAGATGGTCTCCTGAGCCTGTTTCTTCGTCCCGACAAAGAGGATATACTCTCCTTTCGCGGCGACGTCCCGGACGAATTGATAAGCTTCCTTGAAGAGCTGGACGGTTTTCTGGAGGTCGATGATATAGATTCCGTTCCTTGCCCCGAAGATATACGGTTTCATTTTGGGGTCCCAACGTTTCGTCTCATGACCAAAATGAACCCCAGCCTCCAGAAGCTCCTTCATCGTTACCGTGGACATCGAGCCCTCCCTATTTTTTTCATTTTTCCTCCTTTGGAGATAAATAGGCGAATCAAAGTCAATTAACACATGGTCTTACATTTTGCAAGAGAAAAAACTCGGCGCGCTGAGATGAATGATCGGAGAGACCCCGGTGAGATACAGGCTTTTTCCCCTTTCTAAGCGATATCAACGAGTTGAATCGCGTTCGCCTCATTCCTGAGTCATTTCTCCGAAAAGACGCCATTGGAGAATCCTTCGGGAAGGTCCTAAGACTTCAACTTGACATAAGTCAATGAAATTTCGTTTATTTGTTGGCATAATAGAGTAGGGAAGGAGAAAAGATATGAAGTGTCCGGGGCAGGATATGAGGTTTTGGAAGCCGGGAGATATTTTTGACACCCCATGCCCAAAATGCGGGAGAAAGGTTGAATTCTTCAAGGATGAAGTCAGGCGCAGGTGTCGCTGCGGTCATGAAATCGTCAACCCCAGGTTGGATTTTGGTTGCGCTCAGTGGTGTCCCTATGCCGAGCAGTGCCTTGGCCCCGTGCCCGAAGAGGTAAAGGAAAGGCAAAAAGCGGAAGAAAAGGATTTACTCAGGGAAAGAATCGCCCTGGAGATGAAGAAATATTTCGGCACAGATTTCAGGCGGGTCCATCATGCCATCAAAGTTGCCAAGTTTGCGGAGCAGATTCTGAGGATGGAGGGTGGGAATCCTCTAGTGGTGATGGGAGCCGCCTTTCTGCATGATATCGGAATCCATGAGGCAGACAGGAAGTACGGAAGCCACTCGGGCCATCATCAGGAGATAGAGGGGCCACCTATCGCCAGGAAGATTTTGGAAAGATTAAACGTGCCCAAACAGCCGATTGACGAGATCTGCGATATTATCGGCCATCATCACAGCCTGCGAGAAGAAGAAACACTCAATTTTCAGATCCTCTATGAGGCGGACGGGCTGGTCAATATTGAAGAGGAAGGAATTTCGAAGGACCGGGAAAAAGTTGAAGAGTTGGTCGGAAAGATGTTCAGGACCGTCACCGGAAAACGATTGGCAGAGAAGCTCTACCTTGTCTAAGCGACAAGGGGGAGAGTCGCGCTTTTTTCTTTCTCCTTTTCTCTGAATTCACTCCACCTGGAATGAGAGATGAGCTTTTTCTTTGTGAAAAACAGGATCCTATCCCTTTTTTTGTAAATCCAGACAGAATGATGGGCCTCCCCGTCGGTATCTGCTACCAACAGAAAGGACCCCAGCTTATCGAAGCTTCCAAGCCTCCTGAGGTCTACCTGGGTCTCGGGCTCCCCCCACTGATTGAGGAAAATGGTTTGATGGAGACCCGCGAGCATCAGGTGCTGGTTTCCCCTCGAGGGCTTGGACAAACCCTTTATGAAGCCTGGAATAATATTCGGGACCAAAGTTAACATAGAGCTGGCTAATAAGTATCATAGATTTCAATAAATTGCAAGCAAGAAATTCAAGAGCCGGTTCGGCCTTGGGATATGATTTTTCTCAGGGTCAGGGCGTTCTTAACAGCGAACCCGTAAGCATCGTTGTTGAAATAGACGAATACGGTCTTCCCCTTTTTTCTCCAACCCTCGATTTTTCTCGCCCATTGCTCTAATTCCTTATCCGAATAGTTAGACCCATAGAGCAACTCACCGCCGTGAAGCCGGAGATAGACAAGATCCGAGGTGATTTTCTCTATAAGAGGGAGGCCCGAACCGTGGGCGATGCAAAGGGCAAAGCCGAATTCCTCTAGGATCCGAAAGGCCTCGTTGCAGAACCAGGACTCATCCCTGAACTCAAAGGCATGGCGATGAAGTTTAGAACGGGGAAGGGTTGAAAGAAGAACGGAGAATTCCTCCAATCTCTCTTTCTGGAACTTGAATCGGGGGGGGAGTTGCCAGAGCACCACCCCCAATTTTTCTTTTAGCGGAGATGCATGGTCAAAAAAAAGAGAAAGGGGCTCCCTGCAATCCTTTAGCCGCTTGATGTGGGTGATGAACCGGCTCCCTTTAACGGCAAAGACAAACTTCTTCGGCGTCCGCTTGTGCCAGCCTTCGAATACCTCTTTTTTGGGGAGGCGGTAAAAGGATACATTCAACTCCACTGTGGCAAAGTGCTTGGTGTAGAATTCAAGCCATTTTTTCTGGGGAAGGTCAGAGGGATAAAACGTCCCGTTCCACCAATGAGGATAGTTGTAGCCGCTCGTCCCGATGAAAACCACTTGAAGAATGTGGAAGGTGGAGGGTGGAGAGTGGTATTAACTACTTTCTACTCTCTACTTTCCATCTCCAGTCCTTTGATCAGTGATAGTAGCTCCCGCCGCCGGGGCCCTTTTGAGACCACTTGCGCTTATAGTATTCTCGGCGAAGTTTTTGGCGGAACGTTGGATAAGCCATATAGAAGAGGCCGAATAAAAGGCCACCCAGGTGCGTGAGGTGGGCGACGCCGCCTCCTGCTCCCCCCATGGAGGCGAAGAATTCGATGAGACCGAAAATGATGACAAAATATTTTGCCGGAATGGGAAAGAGAAAATAGATGTAGATGAGCCGGTTGGGAAAAAGCCAACCGAATGCAAGAAGTAATCCGTAGATGGCCCCGGAGGCTCCGATGGTGGGAACGAATTGATAAGGAGAGAAGATCACCGTGCAAATCCCAGCACCAATCCCACAGAAGAAGAAATAAAAAAGAAATTTTCTCGGTCCCCAATAATTCTCTAATTCGCCGCCAAACATCCAGAGGGCCAAAAGATTGAACAAGATGTGGGAAAATCCTCCGTGAAGAAAAATGTAAGTGAAAAGCTGCCACAGAAAGTATCTTTTCCAAACCAGGACGGGAACCAGGCCGAAGTAGAGATCAAACCATCTGGTGACAAACATCTGAAGAATAAAGACTATCCCCATGATGATCATTAGATTTTTGACAACTGGCGTCAAACCATATCCGAATGAAAAACGGTAGCGGTAATAAGTCATCTTAGCTCTCCAAAACGATATGAAATGATCTTACCATGTCCGCCTCTAAATTCCAAATCGGAATATCCCCTTCTCCTTTTCAACTTCCTCTCCCACCGTAGACTGTGTGACGATATTCATATAATTCACGCAATAGGCACAGCAGTATGTTGTAGGGGCTCAATTCATTGAGCCCTATTCGTGGACCTGATAAATCAAGCCCCTACAATTCTACCAGGGAGATTACTGCCTGATTCCATACTTCTTCATTTTATACCGGAGCACCCTCTCGCTGATGCCGAGGCTCTCCGCGGCCTTCGTCTGAACCCCTTCGTGTTGATGGAGCGCCCTGAGGATGGAATCTTTTTCAATCTCCTCGAGAGATTCGGGGAGACTTTTTCCTTTTTTGGAAGACGTCCATAACGTTTCGGATTTTTCCTCTTTGAGGTGAAAAGGAAGGTCCTGGGTCGTGATCATTTCTCCCCGGCAGAGAATCACTGCTCGTTCGATGAGGTTCTCCAGCTCTCTGATGTTTCCGGGATAAGGATAGCGAAGCAGCAAATCTCTGGCCTCCTTCGAGATATCCGAAATTGATTTTTGATTCTCCTCCGAATATTTCTTGAGGAAATGGTCGATCAGAAGAGAAATGTCTTCTCTTCTTTCCCGAAGGGAAGGAAGGGCGATCGAGATCACATTGAGCCGGTAGTAGAGATCCTCTCTGAAAAGTCCTTTCTGAATCGCCTCCTCCAGGTTTCGGTGGGTGGCTGCGATCACTCGAACGTCGGTTTTAAGGGTCATGTTAGATCCCAGCCGCTGGAATTCTTTGTCCTGTAAGATTCTCAGAAGTTTCACTTGAGTGTTCGGCGAGAGATCTCCAATCTCATCGAGAAAGATGGAACCGCCATCCGCCTCTTCGAACCGGCCTATTCTTCGCTGCGTGGCCCCTGTGAAGGCTCCTTTCTCATTTCCGAAGAGTTCGCTCTCCAGGAGGGTTTCGGGAATCGCTGCACAACTCACCTTGATCCAGGGTTGTTGGGAGCGAGGGCTTGCGTAATGGATGGCATTGGCGATCAGTTCCTTTCCCGTTCCGCTCTCGCCGAGGATAAGGACAGTGGCTTGGCTGGGAGCCACCCGGGCCACCAGCCCTATGACCTCCTCCATCTTCGGACTCGCATAAACGATTTGCGCGAACTGATATCGGTTCTGGAGTTGGGCTCTTAGTTCCTTATTCTCTCTGAGGAGGGTAGATCTCTCGATTACTTTTTGGAGCGTGAGGAGGAGCTCATCCAAATCGATGGGCTTGGTCAAATAATCCAAAGCCCCTTCTTTCATCGAGGCCACGGCAGTCTCTACCGTTCCGTAGGCCGTCATCATGATGACAGGGAAGTCCGGATAGAGTTTTCGAATCTCACGAAGGGTTTGCAAACCGTCGAGTTCGGGCATCTTATAGTCGATTAAGGCCAAGTCGAAAAAATGAGCCCCAAGCCTCTCAAGCGCCTCCCTGCCGTTGGCTACGGCCTCCACGGAGAAACCCTCCTTTTTCAAGAACCCTTCTAAAAGATCTCTTTGAGTTTTTTCGTCCTCGGCAATGAGGATTCTGGCTTTTTCCATAACTAAGAACGTGTCCGTGTTCGTGATGCGTGTCCGGACAAAATCTCCTTTGAAAAAGGGAAGCACGAAATCAATGAGGCAGCGTAACGGTTACCTTCGTCCCAGAACCGACCCGGCTTTCTATTTTCAATTGGCCGCCATGGGCTTCAATGATTCGATGGGCAATAGGAAGCCCCAGCCCCACTCCTTTTTCTTTCGTCGTATAATAATAGTTAAAAATCGTCTCCATCTGTTCGGGCGGGATTCCGGAGCCCGAATCCAAGATCACGACTTCGACCCCCTCCCTCAGAGATTTGGCTTCGATACGAAGAGTTCCTCCTCGTCCCATGGCCTGCATTCCATTCTTCATAATATTGATCAAGGCCTGAGTCAACTTTTCGGGGTCCATCGAGACGGCCGGCAGTTCGGCAGGGATTTCTGCCTGAAGGGTGATTTCCAGTGAAGAGGCTTCTTCCTGAAACAAGGCGACCAGGTGTTTCAGAAGGTCTCGGAGGGAAGATTCTTTCAGGCTCAATTGAAAGGGCCTGGAAAGGGTAAGAAACTGCTCGATGATACTGTCGACCCTTCTGATTTCTTTGAGGATCAATTCGGTAAAGGAGACGTACTCCTCTCTTTTCGATTCATCCGGGGGGAGAAATTCTCTCTTGAGCCTCTGGAGGCCCATCCCCATGGCATTGAGAGGGTTCCGAATTTCGTGTGCGACGCCCGCGGCCAAATGGCCGAGAGATGAAAGCCTTTCTGCTAGTTGGATCCGATCCTCCATCTCCTTCATTTTCTTAAGGTGCCGATTCTGATTTATCCCTATCAGGGTGATCGCAAAAACACCCAGGATGAGGAAGAAGAAGATGGAAAGGAGGACATTCTTTTTAATCTGACTGAGGATAGGTTGAATCTCCGAAGGAGTATATCCGATACGGATGAGTCCCTTGGTTTTGTCGCTGGTAGAAAAGGACTTGGCCACTTCAAAGACCTCCCCCTCCTTGGAGGACGGGTAACGACGGAAGAGAACCTGTTTGGCTTGGAGGGTGTTTCTTAGGAAAGAGTCCTCTCCCTTTCTTCCAATAAGGCCAGCATCCGTGCTCGCAATAATATTAAGGGAGGCATCCTCGACAGAGATATAGAGCATGTCCTCTCTGAGACCGATATCGGAAATCGCCTTTTGGACGGCAAACTGCCGAAAAAGTCTTTTCATCTGCTCGCCGTTGAGGTAGACAGCGATGATCTCCGGATTTGTTCTCCTCCAGACAGCCACCCAGAACCATTGATCTTCGGAGAGGGGTCTGCCAAAAAGGTCGATGGCCACCGGATTTTTCTGCTCGACCAATTCACGAAGCAGAAGTTTTTTTTCAGGAGGCGAAAATCGAGAGGGCCACCCGCGGAGGGAGTTTCCCTTGGAGTCGTAGACCTTGATGGAAGTGATGTGGTATTGCTCGATGAGATATTGGAAATCGGAAGCGTTCAGAGGTTTCTCTCTGTCGATTTGATCTACTCGATGGACAGTCTCCAGAAGGTATTCGGCAACGGGATCCTCCAGGTCGAAAAAAAGTCCGGAGGCGGTAGGGTTAAAGGAACGTTTTCCGCGACCGCTCTCCGTCGATTGGAGCGCGGCGAGGCCTTCTTGAATATTTTTTTCGAAGTGCTGAATCAGAACGGTCGCTTCTCTTTCCAACAGGAGATAGAATCCATTCTGGGTTCGATTGATTTCCAAGAGTCCGTTGATGATGAGAATGATGAGAAGGATTCCGGAGAAGATCCCGAGATAGATCGGAGAAAAGCTTCTTCTTATCTTGTCTTTTTGCTTAACCAAAATTCACCCGTCCTGATTTTCCTTTGGGTTACTCCGGCGGAGGGAAGATCTTCCTTGGACGCATGGACCCCCTGGGTCCGGCTCCATGCATCATCTGCCGATGAGAGGGGAGTTCCTGTTCCGGACACCAGCTTTTTAGCTGTTCTGGGGTGAGGAGGTTTCTTACCTTGATCAAGTATTCGGCAGCCTTCTCCTCCTGCTTCGACTGGAGCTCAATAATCTCGGAAATCCTTCCGCGAATAGACTCCGTTTTGGCGGCTGAGTTGGTCAGGAGCTCACGAAGCTCCAGGCGCTTTGTGAAAATCTGGAGTCTGAGAAGCTGGATTTCGCGATAGTAAGTCCGCTGAACCAGATCAAGGCTTTTTCTCTGCTCTTGGGAAAGGTCGAGGTCTGATGCTTTCCAACAGGGGTTTTCCTCTCTCCACATCCTCATCCCCATCTCCGGAGGCTGCGAAAACGAGGAAACGGTCATCAGGAGTATAAAAAAAATGGGAATAAGTGCTCTTATGCTAAACTTCATGACCTTCCACTCCTGAACTCTCCGAGGCTTCGGCGTCTACGAGACCTCTTTTGTCCCGTGTTAAAACCATTTTAAAACATACTGGAATGATTTTTAAAGTCGAAAATAAAAAGGGAAGGACATTGCCTTCCCTTTTATCGAGGTGCTTTCGAAGATCGTGATTAATAGCATCCAAAACCGGAACCCCTGCCGGAACCGGGGCCCATGCCATAACCATAACCCATTCCACCCCAGCCCATTCCGTAGCCGTAACCCATCTGGCCGCGACCAAATCCACGTCCCCTCCCCCAATGTGATCCGAATTGGGCAATCTGCTCAGGGGTGAGGATCGAACGAGCTTCAACCTTGAAGTGAACAGCCTTATCTCTTAACTGATCCTGAAGGGTGGTTAATTCCTTTTCCTTACTCAGAATAGCCTTAGGGTCGGCTTTTGGATTGCTCCATAGAGATCGGAGTTCCAGCCTTTTGGTGAGGATTGCTCCTCTTAACTGGGCGGTCTCGTCATTGAACTTCTGGCGCAATTCCTGAAACTTTGTCTGTTGCTCAGGAGTCAAAGAAGACCATTTTTCCATACCCCAGCCCGGTCTATGTCCGGGACCGAATCCAGGACCAGGACCCTGACCTTGAGCAAAGGCATAGGCCACACCCAGAACCATGATTGCCGCCAATCCTAATGCAACGATCGTCTTTTTCATCTTTCTCATCTCCTTTTATATTAAGAATTTAATCATTAGCCTGTATATAGAGCAAGGACTGTGCCAATCGACTTTCTTGAGCGTTGGATGGTAATGTTGAAGGTGTTTAGAACGGTAATTCGCCAAAATTTTCAAAGGGTTACGCGCGGTCGGCAACTGGAAGAAATTAGATTTATCAGCAGGTTGTTCTCTCAAGGCTCAGCTTCGGACAGGAAAGAGTTGTCGATTATCTTTGAGGAAAAGTGTTTTCCTTTTCAACATTATGAATTCGCGGCAACCTTTCCATCCGCAAGACAGCCACAGATTCGATAGGATACGAACATCCGTCGTGATCGCTTGCTCAACCGGATTAGTAATCGACAATCCTGACGATTCATTCGACAAAAACTTCCTATAGAGAGGTCAGAAGATTTTTCTTGAAAAAGGGAGGAAGAAGAGGTAGAAAAAAATTATCGGGAAAGAGCACCGCATTCTTTAATTTTTCAGGAAGGAGGTCGCGTTAATGGCTAAAAGCGAGAAGATCGATTCCTTCGGCATGGCCAAGAAACAGGTGGATATTGCGGCCAAGTATTTGAACTTGGATCCTGGATCGATTGAGAAATTGAAAAACACAAAGAGGGAGTTGATCGTCCATTTTCCTGTCCAGATGGATGACGGGACCGTTAAGATCTTTACCGGCTACCGAGTCCAACATAATGTGGCCAGGGGGCCGGCCAAAGGGGGGATCAGATACCATCCCGATGTCGACCTCGATGAAGTGAGGGCTTTGTCGATGTGGATGACCTGGAAGTCGGCCGTGGTTAATATTCCATTCGGAGGGGCCAAAGGCGGAGTTCAGTGTAATCCTAAAGAGATGTCACTCCATGAGATAGAGCACTTGACCAGGCGGTTTACCTGGGAAATCTTCATGATGTTGGGTCCCGAGCAGGATATTCCCGCTCCAGACGTTTATACAAACCCACAGGTGATGGCATGGATCATGGATACCTTCAGCATTCTAAAAGGCTACTCCGTCCCCGGGGTGGTAACTGGCAAACCGGTTGAGCTGGGAGGATCTCTCGGAAGGTTTGAAGCGACGGGGAGAGGAGTGGTGATCACCGCTCTCGAGGCGCTGAAGTATTTGAAGATGTCGATGGAAGGAGCGAAAGTAGTCATCCAGGGGTGCGGGAACGTGGGAGGCGTTGCGGCCATGCACTTCCATCGTTTGGGGGCAAAGGTCATCGCCATCAGCGATTCGGGAAAAGGACTTTATAATGAGAAGGGATTGGATGTGATGAGGGCTCTGGAATACAAGGCCAAATACAAATGTTTTGTCTGCGAGACAAAGGACGAGACGGAAATCACCAACCAGGAGTTGTTAGAGTTGAAATGCGATATCCTCGTCCCTGCTGCCATAGAGAATCAGATTGTGGAGGAAAATGCTCCCCGAATCAAAGCAAAAACGATCGTCGAAGGGGCGAATGGTCCGACGACCCCAAGAGCGGATGAGATTTTGAACGATAAGGGGATCTTTCTCGTCCCCGATATCTTGGCCAATGCAGGGGGCGTGACCGTTTCCTATTTTGAATGGGTTCAAAACCTTCAGGAGCTCATCTGGAGCGAAGAAGAGGTCTTGGATCGCTTGACCAGGATCATGCAGAAAGGTTTCAAAGAAGTTCTGGATATCTCCCTCTCCAAGAAAATTCCTATGAGGACGGCAGCCCTTGTGCTCGGAATCGGGAGGGTGGCCGAGGCATCAAGGCTCAGAGGAATCTATCCATAGGTCGAAGAACAGTTGCCCCGCTTCTTCCCTCCTTAGAGGCTGTGTCACAATTGCGGGCTTGGCGGAAGAGACAGTCGGGTTCCAAGTCTTAGGATGCGGTCTTTTAGGAATGGCGAATCGGTGCTTGTGGAAAACGGAGCCATCTCAAGGGAATGGACTGTCTGAATCTCATATCTAGAAGGTTGCCGCCCTAAGACTTTCCACCCGGCCGTCTCTTCCATCTTGTCTGGAACCGGTTTTCGTTGTTGTGACACAGCATCTTGCCCTCCTAACTTCTCTTTCATTATCAATCAATTTCATCTATCTTCATCTGTTGGCATGAGACTTGCTTATTAAGCCCGTAGGAGATAGGAGCGAGTCTTAGAGTGAGTGAATTTGTCTTTTCGACCTTATTTATAATTTGTTTAATTATTCTGGGTGGTTTTGCCTTCGTAAGAGTAGCGAAAAAGCGTTTGGACGACTGGTAAATCATTTCAATGATTCCACAAATTCGCGCTTTGCTTACAAGATTGTGGCGGGAGCAATAGGTGATTGGCAGGAAAATTCTCGGGATTAAGGCAGCAGGAGAGGGAAGAAAAATTGAGATTAACTTTGAAAGAGTCGTCGGTTGGGCACTCGTTTTTACCAATGCGTTCTTCGTCTCCTATTTCTTTGCCAGACTCTTTCATTGGGTTTAGGTTTTGGTTGGCTTGATACTTTGACAGCCCCCGAAGTTCTTCGGTCCCAGCCTCCTTCCAACGCGGGGGCGATGATCTCGATCATCGAGATCATCGCCCTTTTTTTTTATCTGTCCTAGATCGATCTTCCGGTCGAATCTTTCTTTCCTTGTCCACAGCCTTGAGCGCAGGATAGCAGAAATGAGGGAAAACTCTGAAGTTGAATTCCGAATGGATATGTTCTATTTGTAAAACGAGGGGACGAATGATCCTCGCTTTCCGTCGAAGCTGTGAAAGAATCGATAAAGTAAAAAGATGATGTCCAGCAAGAGCGTCCTGACCCAATTTCACCCATTGGTCGCCCAATGGTTCGAGGAGCGGGTTGGCCAGCCCACGGAGATACAGCAACTGGCCTGGCCCAGGATCGCAGGGCAAGAGCATCTGCTCATCACTGCACCCACGGGGACGGGGAAGACGCTGGCTGCATTTCTTTCGGCCCTTAATCAGATGATCATGGGTCGATGGTCTACCGGACATACAAACATCCTATACGTTTCTCCGTTGAGGGCACTCAACTACGATATCCAGCGCAACTTGGTCGGCCCTCTGAACGAGCTGAGGCAGATCTTCGAGGAAGCGAAGGAAGATTTCCCGGACATCCACGTATCCACTCGAAGCGGGGATACGCCCCCATCCGATCGCCGGCAGATGCTTCGTCATCCGCCGGAAATCCTGATCACCACTCCGGAAAGTCTCAATCTGCTCCTTAGTTCCCAGGGAGGCCGGTCGATTCTGACGGACCTCTCTCTTGTCATCCTGGACGAGATCCACGCCGCCCACCATACGAAACGGGGTGTCTATTTGATGACTGCGGTGGACCGGCTTGTCCGCCTCTCTGGAGAGTTCCAGCGTGTCGCTCTTTCCGCGACGATTCGACCGCCGGAGAGGACGGCGGAATTTGTGGCGGAATTTCGATTGGAGGGAGAACCCGACAATCCTCACTACGTGCCACGTCCCATCTCCATCGTCTCTTCTGATGTGAGAAAAGCGTACGACCTTCGTGTTCGCTTCGTGCAAGGCTCGGGAGAGCGGGAAGAGTCGATCTCCGTATGGGATCCGTTGGTTGACGAATTGAAGAAGATTATTGCAAAGAACCGGTCGACTTTGGTCTTCGTCAACAGCAGACGCCTCTGCGAAATGCTTACCCTCATGATCAACCGGGACGAAGAAAAAGCTTTGGCCTACGCCCATCACGGCTCTCTTTCCCTGGAGATACGCTCCGAGGTAGAACGAAGGCTCAAGGCGGGGACGTTGCGAGCGATCGTTGCAACCCATTCCCTCGAACTGGGGATCGATATTGGCAGCCTCGATGAAGTCGTCTTAGTCCAATCGCCTTTTTCGATCTCTTCTGCTGTCCAACGGGTGGGACGCGCCGGCCATCGAGTGAATCAGGTCAGTCGGGGGATCCTCTTTCCCACCCATCCTAAAGATCTCCTTGAGGCGGCAGCCCTTGCCCCTGCCATCTTGAATTACGACATCGAGTCCTCGAAGACGGTCGTCTGTCCCCTCGACGTCCTGGCTCAGGTCATCGTTTCCATGGTCGGTGTTGAGACGTGGGATATCGAGCAGCTCTTGGCGAACCTGAGGACGACTTATGCTTATCGGCACCTGAGCCGCGAGCAATTTGACCTTGTCCTGAATATGCTTGCCGGCCGTTATGCAGGAAGCCGTATCCGGGAGCTAAAAGCCCTGGTCTCCGTCGATGGCCTCGACCACACGGTGACTGCCCGGAGAGGAGCATTGCAAACACTCTATTTTTCCGGCGGCGTTATCCCGGACCGTGGGTATTTCCACCTTCGCCACCAGGAGACCCATGCCAGGATCGGCGAGCTCGACGAAGAGTTTGTCTGGGAAGCATCGGTAGGAGACACCTTCACCCTGGGAGCACAGAACTGGAAGATTCACGGAATCACTCATAACGATGTCTTTGTCCTTCCCAGAAATCCAAAAGCGACGGCCGCGCCCTTTTGGAGGGCTGAGGAAAACGACCGCGATTTTCACCTTTCGGAACGAATCGGACAGCTCCTCGAGGAAGCTGATGGTCGACTGGAGGATCCAGACTTTCCTGAGTCTCTCCAGAAGAGGAATCAAATAGAGCCCGAGGCGGCAGAGAAACTGGTTGATTTCCTGAAAGAGCAAAAGGCGGCAACCGGTTGCTCCCTGCCGCACCGGCACCATATCGTGGTTGAGTCCGTCGCCGCGGGGCCGGGCGGGACGCCTCAGGCGATCCTTCATACGATGTGGGGGGGACGCGTCAACCGGCCCCTAGCCATGGCGCTCGACGCGGCCTGGAAGGAGAGATTCGGTTACCGGCTCGAGCTCTACGTCAGCAACGACTGTGTTGTTCTTCAATTGCCCCACGAAATAGCGGCCGAGGAACTGCTTTCTCTGGTGGAAAGCGTAAAGGTCGAATCCCTTCTTAGGTCGCGGCTCGAAGGATCGGGGTTCTTTGGAGCCAGGTTCAGGGAGTGCGCCGGAAGAGCCCTGCTTCTTCAGCGGTCTAGGTTCAGTGAGCGGATGCCTCTCTGGCTGAGCCGGTTGAGATCCCAGAAGCTGTTTGAGGCGGTTCTCAATTATGATGATTTTCCGATCCTTTTGGAGACATGGCGGACCTGCATGCAGGATGAGTTTGATCTTGAGAGTCTAAAGAAGGTTTTGGCGGAATTGGAGTCCGGGGATATTTCCTGGACAGAAGCGCACACCGCCCTCCCCAGTCCTTTTGCGAAGAGTGATTGGTGGCGGCAGGTCAATCAGTATATGTACATGGACGATCAGCCGAGATCGGACAAGGCATCGAAGCTGCGTGGCAGCCTCCTCCGCCAAGTTGTCTTCACCTCTGGTCTCCGGCCAACCGTTGCCCGCAAGCTGGTAGAACAGTTTGAGCTGAAACGAAAGAGGTTGAGCCCCGGTTATTCACCCCAAACCTCTCGGGAGCTCGTTGACTGGGTGATGGAAAGGCTGGCTATACCGAAAAGAGAGTGGGAGGATCTTCTCAAAGCCGTGCAGAGGGACCACGGGGCAGAACCGGAGTCTTTCCCCGACCTGAAAGACAAGCTGATTCAATTTCATCCACCCGATTCGAGAGAACCACTGATCATTGCCAGGGAGATGCTTCCCAAGATGATTCGTTCTCTATATCGCCCGGAAGGATCGGTCCATGTCGAATCACTGAACGGGGTCCCATTGCCGTTAGGAGAAAACTTATTCTCTAAGGAGGATGGAGAAAATAGCGATGATCTTATCGGGCAGTGGCTTCAGTTTTACGGACCAGTGACTGTCGAATTCATCCGCGACACCCTGGGGGTTGAAACGGAGCGATTACAGTGGATCCTCGAAGGCTTGATTGATTCACAAACCATTGTACAGGGGCAGTTGGTGGCCGACGGCGAGTCCGATGAGGTCTGCGACAGCGAAAACTTCGAGAGGCTGCTGCGCATGGCCAGGATCCAATCCGCGCCATCCTTCGAGCCGCTTGGAATCGAGTGGCTGCCATTGTTTCTCGCAGATTACCAGGGCATTACAAAACCCGCGGCTCGAATCCCCGGGGTCGACGGGCTCCGGCGGGCCGTGGAACAGCTGCTCTGCTATCCTGCCGAAGCAGGAGTTTGGGAATCGGAAATCTTTCCTGCGCGATTAGAGCCCTATGATCCATCGTGGCTGGATACACTGATGCAGGAGGGAGAACTTCTGTGGATGGGGGGTGAAGGGCATCGGGTGACCTTCTGTTTCGAATCGGAGCTCGACCTGCTTCAGGACGCATCCGGAGAAACTGAATTCACCTCCGACGTCGAACATCCTCTTCCATGGATGCCACAGGAAGAGGTGGGCCTCTCTTCTGATCTCTTTCCGGACGCTGCTGGCCGCTACGATTTTTCGACCTTGCTTCGTTTGTCCAAAGGCAAGAGCGCTGAACTGGCCAAGAAGCTATGGGAGGAGGTATGGAAAGGAAAAATAATGAACGACACATTTCTATCCCTACGCTGGGCATTGGCGAACCGATTCAGAATACCAGAGACGGTTTTGGAGAATTTAGAGAAGCCACACGGCAGGGAAAGCCGGCTCAGGCGAGCGAGCCTCGCCAACAGGCAAGGCGGTTCGATCCATCCATTTTATCCGGGAAACTGGCGCCTGATCCCAAGACCTGAACTGACGGAGGACCTCCTCGAAACAGAAGAGCTGAGAAAAGACCGCGCTCGACTCCTATTGGATCGGTACGGAGTTCTGTTTCGCGAACTACTTCAAAGGGAGTGGCCCAGCCTGCGGTGGTCGAGTGTGTTCCGTGCTTTGCGAATCATGGAGTTATCGGGAGAAGTGATGACAGGCGTCTTTTTCCACGGGGTTCCCGGGCCACAATTCATTTCTCACAGGGCCTTCCGGCGATTACAGCGGAAGCTGCCGGCAGACATCATCTACTGGATCTATGCGGCAGACCCGGCTTCTTTGTGCGGGATCCAGCTTGATTCTTTACGGGAGATGCTGCCTCCCCGGGTGGCGACGACACATCTCGTCTATCGGGGAAATAAGTTAGTAGTCTTGTCAAAGCGCAACGGCAGGGACCTGACGTTCCATGTGGCGCCCGACGATCCGAGCTTGGCGGAATACATGGTCTCCCTCCGCCACCTCCTGACGCGGAAGGTTCAGCCGGTGAAGCGGGTGTCAATCGAGACCATCAACGGTGAGAACGCAACCGACAGCCCATATCTTTCCGCTCTACGCACCGTCTCTGATATTACTGTCGATTATAAGAGCGTCACCCTCTATCGTAAAATGTGGTGAGTCTCAAGTCGGGGTTAGAAGACTTTTTGCTCGCACGTCATTGCGAGCCCCTAAACTGTGCGCGGCAACCTCATTGAGCAGAGAAAGAACTGGTTTACTTCGCCCTGTACCATGCTATGTAATGCGTCAAAAGTCTCTTTACTTTGGTTGCCATTCCGGACTTGATCCGGAATCCAGTCTTTTCCTGGATTCGTGCTGGAGTTCACCCCGTACTTGATACGGGGCAGGAATGACTTCCTTTGCAGTGATTAATGTCGCCGTGTATAGTCAGACGGGAACAGGTAATTTTTTCGGAGGCAAGAAGCTTCGGGAACTCTTGATCAATCTCTACGGAGGTGGTATGAAGGGGATAAGAGATGAAGGAAGAGCGCAGCGGGTCCCAATTCTCAAACTTGAGTGACGGGTTGATAGTGATGCGACGATATCTTATCGCCTGGTGGAAGCTCTCGAGGATTCCATTTCTCTTTGTAGGAATTCTTCCCTTAACCTTAGGGTTTATCCTCGCATGGCGTTTAGGTTACGGAGGACCATTCGAACTTTATCTGCTTTCTACGACGGCGGTCATTCTCATCATGTGGATGACCTATTACCTGGGAGAATGGAACGATCTGGAAGGGGATCGTACCAATCAAAACTTCAACCGATTTTCAGGGGGATCAAGGGTCTTAGTGCAAGGGAACCTGCCTGCCCGGGTTTCCTTTTTTTTGGGATACGGATGTCTGGCGGGGGCCATTCTCACCGTTTCTTATATCTATCTCCATTACCGAACCGATCTTTGGACTCTTTTGTTGGGAGGGCTGGGTATCCTTTTCGGTTTTTTTTATTCAAGCAAGCCAATTCGATGGTCCTACCGTGGCATGGGGGAGATTCTCGTCGGTTTCTGTTATGGATGGCTGCCCATCGCGGCCGGCTTTTTTCTCCTCACGGGGTTCTTCAGCCCGCAGATCCTGCTGCTCTCCGTCCCCGTCGGGTTTTCGATCTTCAACGTGATCTTGATCAATGAATTTCCGGATGAAGAGGCGGATCGGGCCATCGGTAAGAGGAACCTGGTCGTCCGGTTTGGGAAAGAGAGGATGGGCGACCTCTACATCGGACTCTCCCTGCTGGCGGGGTTTTCATTTATCAGAATGATGTGGGGCTTGGGTCTCACCCCCACCTGGCTTCTTGCTTTTTCAGGAGTTCCCCTGGCCCTCATCCTGTGGAACCTTATTCAAGTCTGGCTGGGGAATTATCGCGACCGCAAGAAACTGGAACTTCTATCTCTAAACACTCTCATGGTGAATCTTACCATGACCATGCTTTTGACCATTCAACAGACGATCATCCCCCACATTTCACGCCTCCCCCTTGAGGGGTGAGGGAGAGAGGATTTTTGTTTATTTGTGAAGAGAGCAGCGGGGAGATAATGGGCAATATTGAAATCCTTTTGGAACAGATAAAGACGGATATCGCAAGCGGGAAAACCGATGAGGAGATCTTTGAATCTCTCCCGCCTCTGTTAAAAAAAGACCCACAGACCGCCGGAGAGTTGGCCGAGTCGATGGTGGCCATCCCGGACAGACGGATCGGCGAGCTCCTCCGTCGAATGTTTGATGTCACCCAGGACAAGAGGCTTCG